>SKER01000039.1_pt1 | contig 178468 bp, 171 predicted proteins | sample 4826961 | NCBI WGS metagenome assembly SKER01 (sample SAMN11008804, study PRJNA524170) | human gut metagenome | biome: Human fecal sample; material: Feces; isolation source: fecal sample from pouch patient p47 | host: Homo sapiens | place: Israel: Tel-Aviv | collected 2016-11-16
ATTGTTATATATGTCCGGGAGCACATATATTGACATACAGTACAACAAACAGAAGTGGATATAAAGAGTATAAAAGCTGCGGTGAACATTGTGCTGAATGCCAATGTCTTTCAAAATGCACAGAAAGCAAGGATCATATAAAACTGATCACACGTCATGTATGGGAAGAATATATGGAAGTGGCAGAAGACATTCGGCACACGATAGGAAACAGACAGATCTATCAGTTAAGAAAAGAAACCATAGAGAGGATATTCGGTACAGCGAAAGAACAACATGGATTTCGATATACGCAGTATGTAGGAAAGGCGCGGATGGAAATGAAAGCCGGGCTTACCTTCGCATGCATGAATCTGAAAAAACTGGCAAAAATTCTGGAAAAACGAGGCTGGAATACAGCCAGATTTTTGTTGATTTTGAAAAAAATAAAAAGAAAAGAAGTTTTAAAAGAAAAATGGTGCTGGGCATAACACCCAACACCAAGTTTGTCTACAGTCTGGGGGACATTCGGAAGAATGTCCCTTTTTCGTTGCCTGATATCGGTAAAAAGTTATCATCTGTAAGGTTTTTTGCTGGCAATTTTTTGGGGATGCTTTTCGAAGTGGCAGTTTCTGCAGTAGTAAGTGTTTTTGGTGTAGCTTTTTATGTAAGGGTATGTTATAATAACTAAGATTGTGGATTGGGAAAGCTTCACCGAGACCACTGAAAAGTATATTTGATGCAGAAATGCTGCTTTATATGGCATTTGCATAGTGAAAAATGTGTTTTTCAGTAGTTTCGGGGTAATCTTGAACCACAAAAGAAAAATAAAGGAGAAAACATTTATGTATAAAACATTTGAAATGGAACTCGCCGGAAGACCTTTAAAAGTTGACGTAGGCAGAGTTGCAAAACAGGCAAATGGTGCTGTATTAATGCATTACGGTGACACAACTGTACTTTGTACAGCAACTGCTTCAGAGAAGCCAAGAGACGGAATCGATTTCTTCCCACTGAGCGTGGAATACAACGAAAGAATGTATGCAGTAGGAAAGATTCCTGGAGGATTCAATAAGAGAGAAGGAAAAGCATCTGAAAATGCTATCCTTACATGCCGTGTAATCGACCGTCCGATGAGACCACTGTTCCCAAAGGATTACCGTAACGATGTAACACTGGAGAACCTTGTATTATCTGTAGATCAGGACTGTGCTCCGGAGCTTACAGCTATGCTTGGTGCAGCAATCGCAACAACAATTTCCGATATCCCGTTTGACGGACCGATCTCTACTACACAGGTAGGTCTGGTAGACGGAGAATTCGTATTCAACCCTACAGCAGCTCAGAGAGCAGTATCTGATATGGCTTTAACGGTTGCTTCTACAAGAGAGAAAGTCATTATGATCGAAGCCGGAGCAAACGAAGTTCCAGAGCAGCAGATGATCGATGCAATCTTTGCAGCACATGAATTAAACCAGAAAGTAATCGCATTCATCGATACAATTGTAGCAGAGTGTGGAAAACAAAAACACGAATATGAAAGCTGTGCAGTTCCGGAAGAACTCTTTGCAGCAATCAAAGAGATCGTTACTCCGGAAGAGATGGAAGTAGCAGTATTCTCTGATGATAAACAGACAAGAGAAGAAAATATCCGTGTCGTAACAGAAAAGTTAGAAGAAGCATTTGCTGAAAATGAAGAGTGGCTTGCAGTTCTTCCTGAGGCTGTATACCAGTACCAGAAGAAGACGGTACGTAAGATGATCTTAAAAGACCACAAACGTCCGGACGGAAGAGAGATCGACCAGATCAGACCACTTGCAGCAGAAGTTGATTTGATTCCTAGAGTACATGGTTCTGCAATGTTCACTCGTGGACAGACACAGATCTGCAACATCTGTACATTGGCACCACTTTCTGAAGCTCAGAAACTGGATGGTCTGGATGAAGCAGAGATAACAAAGAGATATATGCACCACTACAACTTCCCATCATACTCTGTAGGTGAGACAAAGCCATCCAGAGGACCGGGACGTCGTGAGATCGGACATGGAGCACTGGCAGAGCGTGCACTGCTTCCGGTACTTCCAAGCGAAGCAGAATTCCCTTATGCAATCCGCACTGTATCTGAGACATTTGAATCAAATGGTTCTACTTCTCAGGCAAGTGTATGTGCATCTTCTATGTCACTGATGTCAGCAGGTGTACCGATTAAGGCTGCAGTAGCCGGAATCTCATGTGGACTGGTTACAGGTGATACAGATGATGATTATCTTGTACTTACAGATATTCAGGGACTGGAAGACTTCTTCGGAGATATGGACTTCAAGGTAGCCGGTACACACAAAGGTATCACAGCGATCCAGATGGATATCAAGATCCATGGACTGACAAGACCAATTATTGAAGAAGCTATCGCTAAGACAAGAAAAGCAAGACTTTACATTATTGATGAAGTTATGAATAAAGCAATCGATGTTCCAAGAGCACAGGTTGGAGAATTTGCTCCAAGGATCGTTCAGATGCAGATCGATCCACAGAAGATCGGCGATGTAGTCGGACAGCGCGGAAAGACAATCAACGCGATCATCGAGCAGACAGGTGTGAAGATCGACATCACAGACGACGGTGCCGTATCTATCTGCGGAACAGATGCTAAGAGCATGGAAGAAGCGCAGAAGCTGATCCACATCATCGTAACAGATTTCGAAGCAGGACAGGTTCTGGAAGGAAAAGTTGTCAGCATCAAAGACTTCGGCGCATTCCTTGAATTTGCACCTGGAAAAGAAGGAATGGTACACATTTCTAAGCTTTCCAAAGAAAGAGTAAACCGCGTAGAAGACGTTCTGACACTTGGCGATGTTGTTAAGGTTGTATGCCTTGGCAAGGACAAGATGGGAAGAATCTCATTTTCTATGAAGGATGTAGCGGAATAAGATTATAAATTTAATATAAGATGTAATGTGAATGCCCCAGGGTTCCGGTAGTGGAAGCCTGGGGCGTTTTTGTTATTAAAGTATGGGAAAGAGATTGGAAAATAAGGCAAATTGAGTCAGGCGTGAAGAAAGAGCAGAAGAGAGAATTTGTCTGGTGAGGAGATTATATGATAGAGGAATGAATTCGACCCAGATTAGTGAACTTATAGGACTAGATAAAGAGCAAGTAGAAGAAATGCTGCAAACAAAGAGCATTTTGAAAATAATGGATAATCTTGTGATTATAAGAAGTATAAAATGGATATAGGAGTAAAGGTGATATGAAACAAAATACAAAATTTCATATCACCTTTTTGCGTCCCCAGAAAAATACCAGTCATAATCTCTATCCATCCACATATACATGGGTGTAAAGAGGTGATGAACATGAAAGAAGATACAATCTTAAAAGTCCTGCCATGGGATGTCAGAAGTATTATACAAAAGGAAAAGCTGGAATTTGAATACTTGCAGGAGATTCGTCTTCGGGAAGGAAAACCACTGATCTTCCTGTATCATGACACGGAAGTTATCCCCGGAGCGAAAGCCAGACGGCCATACCTGGTGACAAAAGATAATATCCGCGAAATGCTGGAATACATCAGTAATTATTCTCTTTACGCATGTGAACAGGAGATGCGGCAGGGATTTATTACAATTGAAGGAGGACACAGAGTGGGATTATCGGGACAGGCTATTATGGAAAATGGAAAGGTAAAGAACCTGAAATACATTTCTTCGGTGAATATCCGTGTGGCGCATGAGATGATCGGATGCGCCGATGCGGTATTTCCTTATATTGTATGCAACCGGGTGTTGTGTCATACATTAATCGTATCACCGCCGGGATGTGGAAAGACCACGATGTTAAGAGATTTGATCCGTCAGATATCGGAAGGAAATTCCTGGATTCCGGGGCTTGCGGTAGGAGTGGTGGATGAACGTTCGGAGATCGGCGGCTGCTATATGGGTGTGGCACAGAATCATCTGGGAATTCGGACGGATATTCTGGACGGCTGCCCGAAAGCGGAGGGAATGATCATGCTGATCCGTTCAATGGGACCGCAGGTGATTGCAGTGGACGAGATCGGGACACCGGAAGATGTACATGCCATTGAATATGCGATGCACTGTGGGTGTAAGATGCTGGCAACAGTACATGCTGAGTCTATGGAAGAATTAAGAAAGAAACCGTTGTTCAACCGGATGATCGGAGAGGGAAGATTTGAACGGTACATTTTACTTGGAAATAATGCACACGTAGGACAGATTGAAGGGATCTTTGATAACAGGGGCAGTCTTCTTTACAAAGAAGCAATGGAAATGGCGAAATGATAAAGGCAATCGGAGCAGTCATGGTGATTCTTGCGGGCAGCGGCTGGGGGATGCTGCAGGCGGCGAAAATTGAAGAATGTTACAGGCAGATGCGTTACCTGAGAAAATTAATTTTCCGGATCAGAAGTGAGATCCGTTATTCCAGACGGGTGCTTCCAGAAGCATTCCTGAGTGTAGGGAGTGAAGCTCAGGAGCCGTATAAGATGTGGCTGTTATCTTTGTATGAGCGGCTGGAAAACAGACAGGGTACAAGTCTAGCGGGAATATGGGAAGAAGAGACGAGAACACATCTGCCGGTAATCGGAATCCCACAGGATATGCTGGAGAGCCTGATCCGTCTGGGAGGTGAATTGGGAACAATTGATATCGAGATGCAGGTAAGGACACTGGATCTGTATCTGGAACAAATGGAGCAGAAAATGGAGGACATGAGAACGGAACAGAAGGAGAAAATCCGTCTGTATCAATGTATCGGAGTGACCGGAGGTGTATTTCTGGCAATCATCCTCCTGTAAGAAAAGGGAGGGTATATATGACGATAAATCTGATATTTAAAATTGCAGCGGTCGGGATTCTGGTATCGATACTGTGTCAGGTGCTGAAGCACAGTGGGAGGGAAGAACAGGCTTTTCTGACCAGTCTTGCAGGACTTTTGCTGGTACTGTTCTGGATCGTGCCGTATATTTATGACCTGTTTGAATCCATCCAGAATTTATTTTCATTATAAAGGGAAGGGGCTATATGTTGTAAAAAATGTATTCTGTACAGGCATGGGAGGTGGAACGCATGAGCATGCTGCAGATTGGAATACTGGGGGTGGCAGGAGTTCTGCTGGCACTTCAGTTCAAAAGCGGGAAATCGGAATATGGCATCTATATCAGTATCGCTCTTGGCATGCTGATCTTTGCATCTCTGCTTGGAAAGATCAGTCTGCTCAAAGATGTACTGAATGAGGTCAGTAATGTAGTAGGGCTTAACAGTGATTATTTTAAAACATTGTGGAAAATTCTGGGAATTACATATGCAGCTGAATTTTCGTCGGCAATCTGTAAAGATGCGGGGTATCAGACGATCGCATTACAGATTGAAGTGTTCGCAAAGATTACGATTCTGGTCTTGAGCCTTCCGGTTTTAAGTGCGCTTTTGCAGACGATACGGGCATTTCTGGTATGAGATACGATATGAAATATAAGAAATTGAATGTGGAAGATAATGAGAGCTGTAATCTGCAATGTGAAAAGAAATGTGAAAAACTGGCAGGTGTTTTTATTTGCTGTATTTTGGCTTTTTTTCTGTTGTTTTTATCGACGAGAAATGTAGGACTTATATATTGTTATGCAGATGAATTATCTGAAGACAGTGAAAATACTGCGGAAGATGCAGAACAGGAACAACAGAAAATAAAAGAAACCATCCTTTCGGAATTTGAATATGGAGAAATCGATGATTCCTTACGCTCACTGTTTCCTGAAAAACGGATTGCATTTCAAGAAGTAATATCAGAAATTTTAACCGGAGATCTGAAATCTTCCGTCAAACTTCTTACCGAATTTGCCGGAGAACAGATGCTTTATCTGCTTCAGACAGGGAAGAAAAATCTGGTACATATTTTGCTGATCGCAATGATCGCAGCATTCATGAATCAGTTCGCGTGTACCATTCAGAACCGACAGGTGGCAAGTGTCGGTTTCTATATGATTTATATATTATTGGCGGCACTGACGGTTGCGGCATTCGATGTGGTTATTCAGTGGGTGGAATCCGGGATACGTAATATCACTGCTTTTATGGGAGTGTTTTATCCGGTTTACTTTCTGGCAGTTGCGGTGGCGAAGGGAAGTGTGACCGGAGTGTCATTTTATAATCTTGTTCTGTTCCTGATCTATGCGGTTGAGATCATAATTGGAAATGTACTGTTGCCGATGGTGCGGGTATATATGATCATCCGTGTTCTGAACTTTCTGGGACCGGAAGATATGCTGGGAAAATTATCGGAATTCCTGGAACTGATCATCCGCTGGACACTGAAGACGACACTTGCGTGTGTCATCGGTGCGAATCTGATTCAGGGAATGATCAGTCCCGCGATCGATACGGTGAAGAGAAGTACTGTGCTGAAAGGGGCAGAGGCAATTCCGGGAGTAGGAAATCTTCTGGGCGGAATGACGGAAGTAGCGCTTGGAACGGCAGTGCTGGTAAAGAATGGAATTGGAATGGCAGGAGCAGTAATCTGCATTGCCCTGTGTGTGATACCGCTGGTTCAGACTGCGGGAACGGCTCTGCTTTATAAGCTTGCGGCTGCCGTGATCCAGCCGGTGTCGGATGAACGTGTCACAGGATGTGTAGAAGCAGTGGGAGAAGGATGTCAGATACTGCTGCAGATTGTATTTACCGTGGGAGTGTTATTTCTGCTGACGATCGCAATCGTGGCGGCGGTAACAAATGCATGACCGGGAAGGAGCGGAACAGATGGAGATGATCTATAACTGGATCTTGAAATTATCATTTTTTGCCGTGCTTGGAAGTGTGATCCTGCAGATGATACCGGATCATGGATTCCAAAAATATGTCCGCTTTCTCCTGGGACTGATTCTGGCGGCAATGCTGATTGTACCGGTACTGGAATTGTTTGATAAGAGAGCCGCATTTGAAGAGATTTATCATGATAGTGCATATAAGATTCGGACCAGTGAACTGGAAGAAAAAAGTCAGAAAGTTCAGGAAGATATTCTCGATATAGATGGACAGAACGTAGAGAATCAAAACATAGAAAATTCGGGTGCGGGCAGCCAGAATACAGAGGATCAGATACAAGATTCGAACACAGACAGGAGTTCAGATGAAAATGTAAGCCAGAACAGGAGAATCGAGGTGGAGCAGATTGAAATCGGCAAAGAATCTGAGTGATTTATTTTCAAATAAACTTGGAAACTGGAAAAAGTTCTCATTAAAAAATCTAAGAAAAGATCAGCTTCTGATCCTGCTTCTTACAGGAATTCTTCTGATGGTAATTGCGGTCCCTGCAGGAAAGAAAAAGGAAAATATGTCGTCCGCATCGAACGATAATACAGGAAAATCAGTAAACGGGACATCTGCCGGAACGGATGAGGAAGCGTATACAGCTTATCTGGAAGACCGCCTGAGCCGAACCTTATCGCAGATTGAAGGAGCCGGAGAAGTAAAGGTGATGATCACGCTGAAATCTTCGGCGGAAAAGGTACTGGATAAGGATACGGAATCGGATCAGGAAACAGTGACGGAAGAAGACAGCCAGGGAGGGACCAGACAGTCGTCAAAGACATCCAAAAAAGAAAATACGGTGTATAGGACGGACAGTGAAAGCAACAGTCAAGGAAGTGGATCCCCGTATGTGAGTAAGGAACTAAGTCCCAAGATCGAAGGTGTGGTAGTGATCGCAGACGGTGGGGAAAATGCAGTAGTAAAAGAAAATATCAGCAGTGCGGTCCAGGCATTATTTGATATTGAACCGCATAAGATTAGAATAATGAAAAAGCAGACAAATTAAGAGCAGTATGAAAGAGTAGGAGGGCAAGATAGTGAAAAAGATCGCAAAAAAGAATCAGATTGTGATTGCAACGCTGGCAGTAATGATCGCGGCAGCAGGGTATATGAATTACTCTGGCAAATTATTCCCAGGTAAGACGAAAACACAGGAAACAAATTCGGAACTTGCAAATAAGGAATTATTAGATATTTCTGATGAAGATACATCTGTATCATCTGGGGATATTAAAAGTCAGGATGGAGATACTGGCAGCACAGACGGTAATGCCAGCAGTACAGATGACGGCAGTGTAGACGGGACGCCTGGGGAAGCAGTCCTCGCCAACGGAACGGTAAGTTCTGTGGCAGCACAGGCGAAGGTGAGCAGGGAACAGGTACGCTCCAAGAATAAAGAGACATTACAGAGCATTATCGACAATAAGAATCTTAGTGATGCAGAGAAAGAAAATGCAGTGAACCAGATGGTACAGATGACAGAAATCGCAGAAAAAGAAGCGGCAGCAGAATCACTGCTCGCGGCAAAAGGATTTAACGATTCTGTGGTAAGTATTACGGATGATCAGGCAGATGTGATCGTAGGTGCTTCGGAATTAAGTGATGCGAACCGGGCGCAGATCGAGGACATTGTGACAAGAAAGACGGGCGTGGCAGCGCAGAATATTGTGATCAATCCAGTGAATGCAGATTCGAAGTAATTATCTAAAAACACAGGAAAGCCTTGAAAATACAGGAAAAATGTATTTGAGCATTTTATAGACATATGTTATACTGATTAATAGTGCCTATAAACGGATATACTATAAATTAGGAGTGTATAATATATGTCACAGATTACGAATGAAGTAAAGAATCAGATAAAGAAAAGAAGAACATTTGCAATTATCTCACATCCCGATGCAGGTAAGACGACACTGACAGAGAAGTTCCTTCTCTACGGAGGTGCCATCAATCAGGCGGGAAGCGTAAAAGGAAAGGCAACTGCAAAGCATGCGGTTTCTGACTGGATGGAGATTGAAAAAGAAAGAGGTATTTCGGTTACTTCTTCTGTACTGCAGTTTAATTATGACGGATACTGTATCAATATTCTGGACACACCGGGACATCAGGACTTCTCGGAAGATACGTACCGTACATTGATGGCAGCAGATTCCGCAGTGATGGTCATTGACGCATCCAAGGGTGTCGAGGCGCAGACAAGAAAGCTGTTCAAAGTATGTACGATGCGCCATATCCCGATCTTCACATTCATTAACAAGATGGACCGTGAAGCAATGGATACATTTGAACTTCTTGATGATATTGAAAATGAACTTGGAATCGCCACATGTCCGATCAACTGGCCAATCGGTTCCGGTAAAGAATTCAAGGGAGTATATGACAGAGCATCTAAAAAAGTTGAGATCTTTTCCGATACGAAAAAAGGAACAACTCAGGGAGAGGTAAAGAAGGTCGATATCAATGATCCGGAGATTTCCTGGCTTATTACAGATGACCAGAAATTACAGCTGGAAGAGGAGATTGAACTTCAGGACGGTGCCGGAGCAGAATTTGATCAGGAACTGGTAAGCAAAGGAGAACTTTCGCCGGTCTTCTTCGGTTCCGCTCTTACGAACTTTGGTGTAGAGACATTCCTTCAGCATTTTCTTCAGATGACGACCTCACCGCTTCCGAGAATATCTGACAGAGGTCCGATCGATCCGATGGAAGAGGGAGATTTCTCAGCTTTTGTATTCAAGATTCAGGCCAATATGAACAAGGCTCACCGAGACAGAATTGCATTCATGCGTATCTGCTCCGGAGAATTCGAAGCCGGTATGGATGTATATCATATGCAGGGTGGCAAGAAAGTACGCCTTTCCCAGCCGCAGCAGATGATGGCAAGTGAGCGTAAGATGATCAGTAAAGCTTATGGCGGAGATATTATCGGTGTATTTGATCCAGGGATCTTCTCGATCGGAGATACATTGACGACAGCACAGGACAAATTCACATACGAAGGAATCCCGACATTTGCACCGGAGCATTTTGCACGTGTACGTCAGGTTGATACGATGAAGAGAAAGCAGTTTATCAAAGGAATCAACCAGATCGCACAGGAAGGTGCAATCCAGATTTTCCAGGAATACAATACTGGTATGGAAGAAATCATCGTCGGTGTTGTCGGCGTACTTCAGTTTGATGTGTTGAAATACCGTCTGGAGAACGAATATAATGTAGAGATCCGTCTGGAAAATCTTCCGTACGAGTACATCCGCTGGATTGAAAATGAAGAGATTGATCTGGATAAGCTGACAGGAACTTCAGATATGAAGAAAGTTAAAGATCTGAAAGGCCGTCCATTACTGCTGTTCGTGAATGAATGGAGTATCCGTATGACGATAGACAGAAATGATGGATTAAAACTTACGGAATTTGGCAGATCATAAAAATATAAACAGAAATAAAACTCCCAGGCTGACTGGGGGTTTTCAAATGTATGTAAGTTTGTTATAATAAAAGACAGTGAAAAACCAGACGGGAGGTTTCTGAAAAGATGAGTAAAGAAGAAAAGAATACGTATACAATAAAAACAGATGAAAATCTTGGAGAAGTAAAGATTGCAGATGAAGTTGTAGCTATTATTGCAGGTCTTGCAGCAATGGAAGTAGAAGGTGTTGCTTCTATGGCAGGTAATGCAACAAGAGAACTGATCAGCAAACTTGGAATGAAGTCTTTATCCAAAGGTGTAAAGGTAGATGTACTGGATGGCATTGTAACTGTATCCCTGGCATTAAATCTTAATTATGGATACAGCATAAAAGAGATTACTTCTAAAGTGCAGGAAAAAGTAAAAACTGCAATTGAGAACATGACAGGACTTGAGGTGGCAGATGTGAATATTCGTGTTGCCGGAGTCGAGATACCGGAGGAAGCATAAGTGAAGAGAACAGAGCAGAGAGAACATATCTTTAAGTTAATATTTGGTGCTGATTTTAATGAAGAGTCAGAACAGGGAACGCAGACAGAACTGTATTTGGAGCAGATTGAAGGTGCCACGGAAAAAGATATGCAGTATATCAGCCAGAAAGCACAGAAGATTATAGAGAAGATTGATGAGATCGACACATTGATCAATGAACATACAACAGGATGGAAGACTGGCCGTATGAATAAGGTAGATCTTACAATCTTAAGACTTGCAGTCTACGAGATGAAGTGGGACGAGGACGTTCCGACAGGTGTTGCGATCAACGAAGCTGTCAATCTTGCAAAGAAATACAGCAGTGAAGACGGCGCATCATTTGTAAATGGAGTACTGGCAAAACTTGTAGATTAATCAGAGGTAGAGAATGGCTCGAAATGTATATACAGTAAAACAGGTGAATTCTTATATAAAGAATATGTTCACCCAGGACTTTATGCTGAACCGTATCTATGTAAAAGGAGAAGTCTCTAACTGTAAGTATCACACATCGGGACATATATATTTCTCATTAAAGGATGAGTCCGGAACGATTGCCTGTGTCATGTTTGCGGGGCAGCGAGGCGGGCTCTCTTTTCATATGAGAGAAGGACAGCAGATCATTGTACTTGGTTCGGTGAATGTCTACGAAAGAACAGGCTCTTATCAGCTCTATGCGCAGGAGATCCGTCTGGACGGAGAAGGCGCACTTTATGAGAAATACCAGATGCTGAAGCAGGAACTGGAAGAGATGGGAATGTTTGCACCGGAATATAAGAAAGCAATTCCGAGATATGCGAAGCGGATCGGCGTAGTGACTGCACCGACAGGAGCGGCAGTCCGGGATATCATGAATATATCTGCAAGACGTAATCCGTATGTACAGTTACTTCTGTATCCGGCACAGGTACAGGGAGAGGGAGCGAAAGAATCAATCGTGCGTGGAATCCGTATGCTGGAGACAAAAAATGTAGACGTGATCATTGTCGGAAGAGGAGGAGGCTCGATCGAAGATCTGTGGGCATTTAACGATGAGTGCGTGGCAAGGGCAATTTTTGACTGTCAGGTTCCTGTGATATCGGCAGTGGGCCATGAGACAGATGTGACAATTGCAGATTATGTGGCAGATCTGCGTGCACCGACACCTTCGGCGGCGGCAGAACTTGCAGTCTGGGATTACAGACAGTTACAGGGATATCTGGATGAATGCAGATTGAGAATGAATCGGAGCATGACAGGAACGATTCGCATAAACCGGTTACGACTGAAAGAATTGGATGTGAGGCTTTCTTATCTGCATCCACGTCACAAACTGCAGGATCAACAGCAAAGACTGATAGAACTGGAAGAGGAACTTCGAACGCTGATGAGAGACCGGGTAAAAGAAGCAAGACATCGCCTGGCGATTCAGATTGAAAAGCTGAATGGATTGTCTCCGGTCAGAAAGCTGAACCAGGGCTTTGCCTATGTGGAAGAAGCAGACGGTGGTGTTGTAAAGAGTATCCGTCAGGTGGAAAAGGGTGATGAGCTGACAGTATATGTAACGGATGGACTCATCCGTACATCTGTTAAAGCTGTGCAGAAAAAGACATATAAAATATAAGGATTATTAAGATAACAGACAGATACCGGGAGAAATGCAATGGCAGAAAAAAAGGAACAATCTTTGGAAGACCAGAGCCTTGAGGAGATTTTCTCAGATCTGGAACAGACGATAAAAGAGATGGAAGACGGGGAGATTTCACTGGAGGAATCTTTCCGGTTGTATCATCAGGGTATGGATATGCTGAAAGCATGTAACAGTAAAATCGATAAGGTAGAAAAGAAGATGCTGTTACTGGATGAAGAGGGTGAGGAACATGAATTCTAAAGAAGAATTTACAGTACAGATGAAAAGGAAAGTAGCCGAAATTGAAGAAATCCTGAAAGAATATCTTCCAAAACCGGAAGGGTATCAGAAGGTGATCATGGAAGCTATGGAATACAGTCTGATGGCAGGGGGAAAAAGACTGCGGCCAATGTTAATGAGAGAGACCAGCAGATTATTTGGCGATGAAACAGAAGCACTTTGTCCATTTATGGCGGCGCTTGAAATGATTCATACGTATTCTCTGGTTCATGATGATCTTCCTGCGATGGACAACGATGAATATCGCAGAGGCAGAAAGACTACACATATTGTCTATGGAGAAGATATGGGGATACTGGCAGGGGATGCACTTTTAAATTATGCGTTTGAGACAGCATTTCGTGCGTTTGAGACAGCACCGCAGGAGAGCCTTAAAATCGGACGTGCCCTTAGTGTCCTTGGCAGAAAAGCAGGTGTCTATGGAATGATCGGCGGACAGGTGATCGATGTAAAAGAAACAGGACATGCTGTGCCGAAAGATGTTCTGGATACGATTTATGAGTTGAAGACAGGAGCGCTGATCGAATGTGCTATGATGATTGGTGCAATTCTCGGAGGGGCAGAAGAAGAGGATGTACGAAAGGTCGAAAAGATAGCACATTATGTGGGCATTGCATTCCAGATTCAGGATGATATCCTGGACGTGACCAGTACGGAAGAAGTACTGGGAAAACCAATCCACAGTGATGAAAAAAATCAGAAGACAACATATGTAACACTTCTGGGAATTGAGCAGGCACAAAAAAGAGTAGAAGAATTATCCAATCAGGCAATAGATCTGCTTCACCAGCTTTCAGGGGAGAATGAATATCTGGAACAACTGCTGATACAGTTGATCCACAGAGACAGATAGAGGGGATACCTGGTTATGTTAGAAAGAATTCAAAAAGCAAATGATATAAAAAAACTGGCACCGGAGGAACTGCCGGAACTGGCACAGGAAATCCGACAGTTTCTGATCGAAAAGATTAGCAGGACCGGTGGTCATCTTGCATCAAATCTTGGCGTGGTAGAGCTTACGATGGCAATACATCTGGTTTTTGATCTTCCGAAAGATAAGATTATATGGGATGTCGGACATCAGTCTTATACGCATAAGATCCTGACCGGTAGAAAAGATGGATTTGATGACCTGAGAAAATATGGTGGAATGAGCGGATTCCCGAAGAGAAAGGAAAGTGCATGCGATGCATTTGACACGGGACACAGCTCGACTTCTATTTCTGCGGGGCTTGGATATGTATGTGCAAGAGATCTGCAAAAAGAAGATTACAGTGTGATCTCTGTGATCGGGGATGGTTCTCTGACCGGAGGTATGGCTTATGAAGCTTTGAACAATGCTTCAAGGCTTAAGAAGAATTTTATTATTGTTTTGAATGATAATCATATGTCGATTTCCGAAAACGTAGGTGGAATGTCGGATTATCTGGCGAAGCTTCGTACTGCAGATTTTTATACAGATTTGAAAAAAGGTGTAACGAATATGCTTCATAATGTACCGGTTGTAGGAGATCCTATGATTGAACATATCCGTAAGACGAAAAGCAGTCTGAAGCAGCTGATCGTACCAGGAATGTTTTTTGAAGATATGGGAATTACATATCTGGGACCGATTCAGGGACACAGCATACCAATGTTGGTACGTGCATTAAAAGAAGCAAGGAAGATTGAGGGACCTGTGTTATTGCATGTCCTTACCAAAAAAGGAAAAGGATATGAACCGGCAGAAGAACAGCCGGATAAATTCCATGGGATCGGACCGTTCCAGGTAGAGACCGGTGAACCGGAAAAACCGAAGAAAAAAGATTCATATACAGATGTATTTGGAAAAGTAATGTGTGATGAAGCGGCAAGAAATGATAAACTTGCGGCGATCACTGCAGCAATGGCAGATGGAACGGGTCTTGCGAGATTCCGGAAGAAATATCCGAACCGCTTTTTTGATGTGGGGATTGCGGAAGAACATGCGGTGACATTTGCGGCAGGACTTGCGGCAGGCGGGATGAAACCGGTATTTGCGGTATATTCTTCTTTCCTTCAAAGAGCTTATGATCAGATGATTCATGATGTGGCACTTCAGAATCTTCCTGTGATGTTTGCCGTGGACAGAGCGGGATTAGTAGGCAATGACGGAGAGACGCATCAGGGAATTTTTGATCTGTCTTATCTGAGCAGTATCCCGAACATGGTAATCATGTCACCAAAACACAAATGGGAACTGGCGGATATGGTGAGATTTGGTATCTCATACGAGGGATCGATCGCGATCCGCTATCCGAGGGGGAGTGCATGTGATGTCTGTCCGGAATTCAGAAGTCCGATTGAATACGGAAAAAGTGAGATATTGTATGAAGAAAGTGATATTGCAATTATTTTCGTAGGGCATATGTTTGAAGAGGCACTGAAGGTAAGAGAAGATTTAAAAGAGAAAGGCTATGACTGCTCGCTTATTAATGCGAGATTTATAAAACCGTTAGATGCCAAGATGCTGGACCGGCTTACAAAGAAGCATCGGTTGATTGTTACGATTGAAGAAAACGTAAAATCCGGAGGATTTGGAGAACATGTAAGTGAATATCTGATGAGGACCGGTGCAGATGTGAGAGTGCAGATTCTGGCACTCCCGGATGATTATGTAGAACATGGTAATGTAGATGTCCTGCGCAAAGAGACTGGTCTGGACGTAGAATCCATGACGGCACAGATCTGTAAGATGTATGAGACAATGTAGATAACAGGAGAGATTATGAAAGAACGATTAGATGTATTACTTGTAAAAAGAAATCTGGCGGTTTCCAGAGAAAAGGCAAAGGCAATCATTATGTCCGGGATCGTATATGTAGACGGACAGAAAGAAGATAAGGCAGGAACTACATTTCCGGAAGAAGCGACGATCGAAGTGCGAGGTCATACTCTTCCATATGTCAGCCGCGGCGGTCTGAAACTGGAAAAAGCGATCAAGAATTTTGATGTCAGTGTAGAAGGAAAGGTATGTACAGATGTAGGCTCTTCTACAGGAGGCTTTACGGACTGTATGTTGCAGAATGGTGCTGTGAAAGTATTTGCGATTGATGTGGGCCGCGGACAGCTTGACTGGAAACTCAGACAGGATCCACGAGTTGTATGTATGGAAAAAACGAACATTCGTTATGTTACACCGGAAGACATTGGAGAACCAGTACAGTTTTCATCTATTGATGTATCATTTATTTCGCTTACAAAAGTGTTACTTCCGATTCGTAATTATCTTACGGAAGACGGACAGATAGTTGCACTGATCAAGCCACAGTTTGAAGCGGGAAGAGAAAAGGTTGGGAAAAAAGGCGTTGTACGCGAAAAAAGTACGCATATAGAAGTCATCCATAAAGTGATTGATTATGCAATGTCTATCGGATTTGAAGTGCTGAATCTGGAATTCTCTCCGATCAAAGGACCGGAAGGTAATATCGAATATCTGGTCCACTTACAGAAATGCGAAGCGACTGACAGAATTTCGCCTGAGATTGATGTCGAAAAGACGGTAGATCAGTCATTTGCGACACTTGCGAAAGGTTAGAGACAGATGTTAAAAAAGTTTTGGATCGTTACAAATGATGGAAAAGATACGAATCATGCGGTGACGGGAAAAGTAAAGGAATTACTGGAGACAGCGGGAAGAAGCTGTATATTGTGTGAAAAAGATGCAGAGAAAAATATTATCAGGGAACGGATTCCGGACATGATCGATTGTGCAATCGTGATTGGCGGTGACGGGAGTTTGATTGAAGTGGCAAGAACGCTCTGGAAAAGAGACGTTCCGATTCTGGGTATCAACATGGGAACACTTGGATATCTTACAGAGGTAGAGGTAAGCAATCTGGCAGAAGATATCACACAGATGCTGAAAGGTGATTATCTGTATGAAGAGCGTATGATGCTGGAAGGCATGTTTCCGAACGGAAAGAAAGATGTTGCACTTAATGATATTGTTGTGTCACGTAAAGGTGATGATCTGCGTATTATATATTTTAAATTGTTCGTAAACGGGGAACTGTTGAATTCCTATGAAGCGGATGGAATCATCATTTCCACACCAACCGGTTCTACGGCATATAATATGTCGGCGGGAGGTCCGATCGTAGAACCTACGGCGTCTCTTACTGTGATCACACCAATCTGTTCTCATGCGTTGAACACAAGAAGCATTGTTCTGTCTTCCGACGATGAGATTGTGATTGAGATCGGAGAAGGACGCAGAGGCAATATAGAAAAAGTACTGGTTACATTTGACGGTGCGACCAGCGTGCCGCTTGAGACAGGAGATCGTCTGACCATTTGCAAGGCAAAAGAGTCGACAAAAATCATGAAGATTAATAAAATCAGTTTTTTGGAAATATTACGGAGAAAGATGAAGGGAAATTGATGATATGAAAGTTAACAGACATGCGAAGATTATTGAATTGATTAATAAATATCATATTGAAACGCAGGAAGAACTGGCGGAATATCTGAACCAGGAGGGATTCAAAGTTACTCAGGCAACGGTATCCAGAGATATCCGTGACCTGAAACTTACAAAGATACCTTCAGAAAATGGAAAACAGAGATATGCACTGCACCAGCATAATGAGAATGGAATGAGTGAGAAATATATCCGTGTTTTAAGAGAAGGGTATCTGTCTATGGATATGGCACAGAATATTCTGGTGATCAAGACAGTGGCCGGAATGGCAAGTGCTGTATGTGCGGCACTGGATGCAATGAAATGGAATGAAATTGTCGGAAGTATTGCGGGAGATGACACGATTATGTGTGCAATACGAAGCGTGGATGACACGGTAAAAGTAATGGACAAGATCAGCAAGATTATCTTATAGGAGGATGCATGTTACAATATTTGCATGTGAAAAACCTGGCTTTGATCGATGAGATCGAAGTAGGGTTTGGCAGAGGGCTGAACATATTAACAGGAGAGACCGGTGCCGGGAAGTCAATCATTCTAGGCTCGGTCAATCTTGCTCTTGGCGGAAGATACACGAAAGACATTCTTCGCCAGGGAGCGAGATACGGATTGGTGGAGCTGACATTTTCAGTGGAAAATGAACGGCAGATCCGTAAATTAAAAGAACTGGATATTTACCCGGAAGATGGGTTTATTACACTGCAGAGAAGACTGATGGAAGGAAGAAGTGTCAGCAAGATCAATGGCGAGACAGTACAGATGGCGACACTTAAAGCAGTATCATCGATTTTGATCGATATTCACGGACAGCATGAACATCAGTCACTGCTTTATAAAAAGAATCATCTGGCGATCGTTGATGCTTTTGCAGGTGAAGAGACGAAGAGACAGAAAGAAAAAGTCGTAGAGATATGGCGGCAGTACAAAGAAAAACAAAAAGAACTGTCAGAGGCAGGAGCAGATGAATCCGAAAGGGCGAAAGAACTGGCATTTTTACAGTTCGAAGTCGATGAGATCGTGCAGGCAGAATTAAAAGAGCATGAGGACGAAGAGCTGGAGTCACTTTACCGTCGTATGTGCAATGGAAAGCGGATTGTCCAGAGCGTGACCGAAAGCTATCAGTATACAGGCGGAGATGGGGAAAGCGCAAGTGAAAAGCTTGGAAGGGCACTTAGAACCCTGTCGGAAGTTTCAGATGCTGATGAGCAGCTTGCGCAGTTATATTCGCAGCTTGCGGATGTAGATAATCTGTTAAATGATTTCAATCACGAACTGGCGGAGTATCAGAAAAACTGTGAATTTTCGGATGAAGAGTTTTATGAAACAGAAAAACGGTTAAATGAGATCAATCATCTGAAGACGAAATATGGTAACTCGTATGAAAAGATCATGGATTACTGTAAGAAGCAGGAAGAAAGAATTGAAATTCTGGAAAACTATGATGCGTATATGCAGGAATTGAAAGCATCCTGTGAGCAGTTGGAACAGGATTATCTTAAAAGGGCGCAGAAACTTTCGGCTCTTCGAAAGAAGAAGGCAAACATGCTGGAAAAGAAGATCCAGAAAGGCTTGGAAGACCTGAATTTTGAACAGGTGCAGTTTGAGATACATTTTGCGGAAAAGAAAGAATATTCCAAAGATGGTATTGATGATGCAGAATTCCGTATTTCGCTCAACCAGGGACAGCAGGTGAAACCATTAACAGAAGTTGCTTCCGGTGGTGAGCTTTCCAGAATCATGCTGGCGATCAAAGCTGTAATGGCAGATAAAGATGAGATTGAGACACTGATCTTTGATGAAATTGATGTTGGTATCAGCGGACGTACGGCACAGAAAGTGTCGGAAAAGATGGCATTGATCGGAAAAGAACATCAGGTGATCTGTATTACACATCTTGCACAGATTGCAGCGATGGCAGATCAGCATTTCCTGATTGAAAAAAAGACAGAGGATGCAGTGACGCGTACACACATTTATCCGCTGACAGAAGAAAAGTCGGTAGAAGAGCTGGCAAGGATCCTCGGCGGTGCAAAAATTACAGATACCGTGATCCGAAGCGCAAAAGAGATGAAAAATCTGGCAGGTCAGATAAAATAAAAAGTATACAGATCCAGAGTATTTTTTATAAAATACCACATACTAAGATAGACATTCTTGCAGGGATGTCTATCTTTTTTTGAGGTGTGGAACATGAGAAAATATTGGTATCGAAAATGTCTGATCATAACACTTGTTTTTTCTGTCTTTTTTTACACGGGATATTCAGTGAAGGAAAAAATGGAACGTAACGAAAAAGAGGAAGTAAGCGCGGGGACGGTGTCTGACAATACGGTGATCCCGGGAGGTATGCCGATCGGAATCTATCTGGAAACAGAAGGAGTCATGGTTCTTGGAACAGAGAAGGTTACAGGAACAGACGGTGAACGACTGGAACCGGCAAGACATCTGGTAAAGGCCGGTGATTATATCGTAGAATGCAATGGAACGAAGATCAGGGATAAAAAAGAACTACAGACGATATTAAAAACTACAGATGGAACAGATGTGATTTTAAAGCTGCGCAGAGATTCGGAATATCTGGAAGTGAAGGTAAAACCGGTCAGGAGCAAAAAAAATAATTGCATGCTCGGGATATGGGTAAGGGACAATGCACAGGGACTTGGAACAGTAACGTTTCTTAATTCTGATAGCAGATTTGGAGCACTTGGACATGGAATTCATGACACAGATACGAATGCACTTATGGAGATTCGAAATGGAAGAGTATACGAAACCAGTATACGAAGTATCCAGAAAGGAATTGACGGTAATCCAGGAGGCATTGAAGGAATCATTGTTTATAACAGATATAATGTGCTTGGAAAAATTGATAAAAATACGGATTGTGGGATTTTTGGAACGCTTGACCGCACAGAAAATCTGTTTCAGGACACGGATCCGATGGAGATAATGCAGACGGATGAAATAAAAAAAGGAGATGCAAAAATCCGATGCTGTGTGGAAGGAAAAGTAAAAGAGTATAAAATTCGTATTACAAAAATTGACAAACATACCAGAGAGGAAAATAAAGGACTCGAAATAGAAGTGACAGATACAAAATTGCTGGAAATTACAGGCGGAATCATTCAGGGAATGTCGGGAACACCAATTATCCAGAATGGAAAGATAGCGGGTGCGGTTACCCATGTATTTGTCAGTGATCCAACGAGGGGTTATGGGATTTTTATCGAAAATATGCTGAAATATGTAGAATAATCAGAATTTTGTCGATGCGGGTCATGTTTTTACGACAGTATTTTCTTGTTCGAAAATTGAGGAAAATATATAATAAAACTCGACATAATTATTAAGGGACAAGGAGGCATTACGTAAAATGAGAGAAGTTAATGTAGCAATCGCTGACGACAATGAAAGAATTTTGGATATGCTGGGTGAAATCATAGAGCAAGACCAGGATTTGAATCTGATAGGAAAAGCTGATAACGGTGAAGATATCTATCATCTGATCAAAGAAAAGAAACCGGATGTTGTATTACTGGATCTGATCATGCCAAAGATGGATGGATTAAGTGTGATGGAAAAAGTAAATATGGATGAGCAGATTACCAAACGACCGGAATTTATTATCGTGACAGCTGTCGGACAGGAAAGAATTACAGAAGATGCCTTCCGAAAAGGAGCAAGTTACTATGTGATGAAACCATTTCACAATGATATGATCTTAAGCAGGATCAAAGATGCGGGAAACGGGGAGAGAAAGAACAGTTCGGAATCCGAAAGCCGGAATGCAGTTTCCAAAAAGCAAGAATATAATCTAGAGACTCGTGTGACGGATATGATCCATGAAATCGGAATACCGGCGCACATAAAAGGATATCATTATCTGCGGGATGCGATTATTATGGCAGTGGATGATATGGATGTGTTGAATGCGATTACGAAGGTTTTGTATCCTACAATTGCCAAGATGCATCAGACAACGGCAAGCAGAGTGGAAAGAGCAATTCGTCACGCGATCGAAGTTGCATGGAGCCGTGGAAAGCTTGATACGCTGGATGAGTTATTTGGATATACAGTAAGTAATGGAAAGGGAAAACCTACAAATTCAGAATTTATAGCATTGATCGCAGATACGATCCGACTGGAAAATAAAAACCGCTAAACAACCCTTTTATTCTGAATAAAAATACGTTATAATAATAAAGTATTCTAAGGTTGGGAGGGAAATGCAATGAAGAAAATACTATTTGCGGCATCTGAGTCAGTCCCATTTATCAAAACAGGAGGACTTGCCGATGTTGTCGGATCATTACCGAAATATTTTGATAAAGAAAAATACGATGTGCGCGTAATGCTTCCAAAGTATATGTGCATGAAAGACGAATGGAAAGGAAAACTTCAGTATCATACTCATTTTTATATGGACTTGAACTGGAGAAAACAGTATGTTGGCGTTCTTGAAATGGAATACGACGGAATTAAGTTTTATTTTATAGATAACGAATATTACTTTAACGGATATGCACCATACGGTGATATGTATGCGGATATTGAGAAATTCGCATTCTTCTCAAAAGCTGTATTAAGTGCACTTCCACTGATCGATTTCAGACCAGACATCATTCACTGCCATGACTGGCAGACAGGACTGGTTCCGATTTATCTGGATAATTTCAGATATGGCAATGAATTTTACCGTGGAATCAAGACGGTGATGACTATACATAACCTGAAGTTCCAGGGAACATGGGATCCGAAGCGTGTCAGAGACATTACCGGATTACCACAGTATTATTTCGCACCGGATAAGTTGGAAGCATACAAGGATGCAAACTACCTGAAGGGTGGAATCGTATATGCGGACAGAGTAACGACGGTAAGTAACTCTTATGCAGAGGAAATTAAGACACCATTCTATGGCGAGAAACTGGACGGTCTTATGAATGCAAGAGCAAACTGCCTGTCTGGAATTGTGAACGGAATTGATTATGAAGATTATAATCCACTGACAGACAATAAGATCGAGAGAAATTATGATGTCAGCAATTTCCGTAAAGAGAAGATCAAGAACAAGATCGCACTTCAGAAGGAACTTGGTCTGGAAGAGAATCAAAAAACTATGATGATCGGTATCGTATCCAGACTGACAGATCAGAAGGGATTTGATCTTGTTGCATATGTAATGGATGAACTGTGTCAGGATGCAGTACAGATTGTAGCGCTTGGTACAGGAGAAGAACAGTATGAGAATATGTTCCGCCATTTCGCATGGAAATATCCTGGAAAAGTATCTGCAAACATTTATTATTCAGAAGCAATGTCTCATAAGATCTATGCGTCCTGTGATGCATTCCTTATGCCGTCACTGTTTGAACCATGCGGACTCAGCCAGTTGATGAGTTTACGTTACGGAACAGTTCCAATCGTCCGTGAGACAGGCGGTCTGAAAGATACAGTAGAACCATACAATGAGTATGAAAAGACTGGTACAGGATTCAGCTTCATGAACTACAATGCACATGAGATGCTGGCAACTGTACGTTATGCAGAACAGATCTATTACGATAAGAAACGTGACTGGAACAAGATTGTTGAACGTGCCATGAATAAAGACTTCTCATGGAAGAATTCTGCAAAACAGTACGAAGAATTATACGAAGGAATGTAAAAACAGACTAAAGGAGAACGACAGAAAAAATATGAAAATCAGTGATATATTAGTAGAAAAGACACCGCATCTTTCTTTTGAGGTATTTCCTCCGAAGACAGATGCAGCATATGAAGGAGTATTAAAGGCGACAGAAGCAATTGCAGAATTGAAACCGTCATATATGAGTGTTACATATGGTGCGGGCGGCGGTACCAGTAAGAATACTGTAAAGATTGCATCACATATCAAAGATAAATATAATGTACCAAGCCTTGCACATCTTACTTGTGTATCATCAACAAAAGAAGAAGTGCATCAGGTAATCGATCAGTTAAAGGCAGCAGGAATTGAGAATATCCTTGCTCTCAGAGGAGATATTCCACAAGAGAGTGAATTCCCACTTCCGAATCATTATCAGTATGCATATGAGCTGATCGAGGATATCAAGAGTCAGGGAGATTTCTGCATCGGGGCTGCATGTTATCCGGAAGGACATGTAGAGTCCGAACATAAGAAGGATGATATTGCACATCTGAAACAGAAAGTAGACTGTGGTGTAGATTTCCTGACTACACAGATGTTTTTTGATAACAATATTCTTTATAATTTCCTCTATAGAGCGAGAGAAAAGGGTGTTACCGTTCCGGTTATTCCGGGAATCATGCCGGTAACAAATGCAAATCAGGTAAAGAGAATCCTGTCTATGTCCGGAACCAACCTTCCGGAGAGATTCAAAGCAATCGTAGATCGCTTTGGAGATAATCCGAAAGCAATGCAGCAGGCAGGTATTGCGTATGCGACAGACCAGATCATCGATCTGTTCGCAAATGGCATTAACCATGTTCACGTATATTCTATGAATAAACCGGAGGTTGCTGCGGCAATCCAGGCAAATCTTTCAGAGATTCTGAATAAATAGAGGAAGCAAAATGGACGCAAGAACGAAAGAAGCAATTCGTTACTTGGGATATGGCAGACATGCGGTAGATGATCATACGCTGAAGCTTGTGGAAAGCTGTTTTGAAGAGCTTTCCCAGGCGGCGTGCGGCAGGATCGTCTACCGCATTTTTGAATTAGAATTCCCGGAGAGTGGAAGAATCCTTCTGGGAAATCTGGATATCCACAGTAAAAATCTTTATAAAAATCTGACGGGATGTAAAAAAGCAGTGCTGCTGGGTGCAACGCTTGGACCGAAAGTTGATCTGCTATTGCGGAAATATTCCATCGGAGATATGGCAAGAGTGGTAACACTTCAGGCGTGTGCGGCTGCTATGCTGGAAGAATATCTGGATGAATGGCAGACTGCTCTGGAAGCAGATATGAAGAAAGAGGGTTATTATATCAGACCGAGATTCAGTCCTGGATATGGAGACTTTGATATTGCACATCAGGATATGATCCTCCGTATGCTGGATACGGCAAAGAAGATCGGGCTGACACTTACCGGCGGCAATATGCTGACACCGTCAAAATCGGTGACGGCAGTGATCGGTCTCAGTGAAACAGAGACTTCCTGCCATATCAAAGGTTGTGAGGCATGTCAGAAGAAAGACTGCGCATACCGCAGATCATAAGATACAAGAAAGAGGATAGGAGCAGACAAATGTTATTAGAACGACTGGGAAAAGAATTATTGTACTTTGACGGTGGAATGGGAACACTTCTTCAGTCAAAGGGATTACAGCCGGGAGAACTCCCGGAAGTCTGGAACCTGGAACATGCAGAAGAAATCATCGATATCCATAAGGCATATTTTGAGGCAGGCAGTGATATCGTCTTAAGTAATACATTTGGTGCTAATGCGATCAAATTCCATGATTCCAAGTATGGACTCAAAGAAATCGTAACAGCAGGAATCCAGAATGCAAAAAAGGCTGCAGAACGTGGCGTGCACGACGGAAGAAAGACTTATGTAGCATTAGATGTAGGACCAACCGGTAAGTTATTAAAGCCAATGGGAGATCTTTCGTTTGAAGATGCATATGATGCATTTAAAGAAACGATGATCTATGGAGAACAGGCAGGAGCTGATCTGATCCATATCGAGACCATGAGTGACAGTTATGAAGTGAAAGCAGCAGTACTTGCTGCAAAAGAGAATACTTCACTTCCGGTATTTGCAACTATGATCTTCGATGAAAAGGGAAAACTCCTGACAGGAGGAGATGTTCCGGCGGTGGTTACCATGTTGGAAGGCCTTCGTGTAGATGCATTGGGAATCAACTGTGGTATGGGACCGGAGCAGATGCTTCCGATTCTGGAGGATATTCTGAAATACGCATCGGTTCCGATCATCGTAAAACCGAATGCAGGACTTCCGAAGCAGCGTGACGGAGAAGTCTATTATGATGTAGAACCGGAACAGTTTGCCAGATATATGGCAAAGATCGTAGAGATGGGAGCGCATGTGATCGGCGGATGCTGTGGAACAACACCTGCACATATCCAGAAGATGGTTGAGACGACCAGAGAGATGAGCGTAAAGCCGGCAACAAAGAAAGATATCACAATGGTATCTTCTTACGGACATGCGGTCATCCTTGGCGGCAAGCCGATGATCATCGGAGAGAGAATCAATCCGACCGGTAAGAAGAAATTCAAACAGGCATTAAAAGACCACGACATGGATTATATCCTGAAAGAGGGGATTACGCAGCAGGATAAGGGAGCACATATTCTGGATGTCAACGTAGGACTTCCGGATATTGACGAACCGGCGATGATGAAAGAAGTCATCATGGAGCTTCAGAGCGTATCAAGCCTGCCGCTTCAGATCGATACCGTTGATATCACAGCAATGGAAGCGGCGATGCGTATCTATAACGGTAAGCCGATGGTGAACTCTGTAAATGGAAAACAGGAAAATATGGATGCTGTCTTCCCGCTTATTAAGCGTTACGGAGGTGTTGTGATCGGGCTTACGATCGACGAGGATGGAATCCCGGCAACGGCAGATGGAAGAGTCCGTGTGGCAGGAAAGATCATCGAAGAAGCGAAAAAATATGGCATTGACAAAAGGGACATTGTAATCGATGTGCTGGCAATGACGATCAGTTCCGAGCCGGAAGGAGCAAAGGTCACTCTGGAAGCACTGAAAAAAGTCAGAGAGACTTACGGCGTATGTACGGTACTTGGTGTATCGAACATTTCATTCGGACTTCCGTACCGTCCGGCAGTCAATTCGAATTTCTATACGATGGCCATGCAGAATGGCTTAAGTGCCGGAATCATCAATCCGTCTTCGGAAGATATGATGTGTTCTTACTATTCATTCTGTGCGCTGATGAATTACGACAAGAACTGCGAGGATTATATCCGTGTATATGGCAGTCAGAAAGCAGGAACGCCTGCACCGGCAGCCAAGGCAGAACTGACTTTAAAAGCGGCCATCGAAAAAGGTCTGAAAGAAGAAGCACATCATGCAACAGGAGAACTGTTAAAGGAACAGGCACCGCTGGAGATCATCAATGAACACCTGATCCCGGCACTGGATACGGTGGGAAAAGGATTTGAAAAGGGAACTGTCTTCCTGCCGCAGCTTCTGATGAGTGCCGATGCGGCAAAGATCGCATTTGCAGTGATCAAGGACGTACTCGCACAGGAAGGCGGGGAAGTCCAGGCGAAGAATAAAGTTATTCTCGCAACGGTAAAAGGAGATATTCACGATATTGGTAAGAACATTGTAAAAGTCCTTCTGGAGAATTACAGTTTTGATGTGATCGATTTGGGGAAAGATGTACCGCCGGAAGTGATCGTAGATACTGCAGTTGAGCAGGATATCCGGCTGGTAGGTTTAAGCGCGCTTATGACAACAACGGTTGTAAGCATGGAAGAGACCATCAAGTTATTGAGAGAACGTAAACCTGAATGTAAAGTCATGGTAGGGGGAGCTGTGCTGAATCAGGATTATGCAGATATGATCGGGGCAGATTTTTACGGCAAAGATGCAATGCAGTCCGTATATTATGCACAGAGAGTATTTGGAGAAGAGTAATCAGTGAGCAAAGAATTTCATAAAAATATACAGTAGACAAAAAGGAGACAGAAAAAATGGGATTAATATTACCAGAACATTATGACCCTCGCTTAAGCGTAAGAGAGACACAGGAAGCAATCAAGTACATTCGTGACACGTTCCAGAAGGAATTCGGAAAAGAGATGAATCTGGAGAGAATCTCTGCACCGTTATTTGTAGAAAAAAGCAGTGGTCTGAACGATGACCTGAACGGTGTGGAAAGACCGGTACAGTTTGATATCGCAGGCGTTCCGGGAGAGACAATCGAAGTTGTACATTCCCTTGCAAAATGGAAACGTATGGCATTATACAAATACGGATTCCAGCCGGGTGAAGGACTTTATACAAATATGAACGCGATCCGCAGAGATGAAGAACTTGACAACTTACATTCCTGCTACGTGGACCAGTGGGACTGGGAAAAAGTGATCAAAAAAGAAGAACGTACTGTTGAGACACTGGAAGCTACCGTACGTAATATCTTCAAGATCATCAAACATATGGAACATGAGGTATGGTACAAATATCCACAGGCAGTAAAGAAACTTCCGGAGGACATCTATTTCATTACTTCCCAGGAACTGGAAGACATGTATCCGGATAAGACTCCAAAGGAAAGAGAAAATCTGATCACAAAAGAACACGGCTGTGTATTCCTGATGAAGATCGGTGACAAACTCGCAAGCGGCGAGCCGCACGACGGACGTGCACCGGACTACGATGACTGGCAGTTAAACGGAGACATCCTGTTCTGGTTCGAGACACTGAACTGTGCACTTGAGATCTCCAGCATGGGTATCCGTGTAGATGAAAAAGCTCTGGAAGAGCAGCTTGTAAAAGCAGGATGCGAAGAGAGAAAGAATCTCCCATATCATAAGATGCTCTTAAACGGAGAACTTCCATACACCATCGGAGGCGGTATTGGACAGTCCAGACTCTGTATGCTACTTCTTGACCGTGCTCATGTCGGCGAGGTACAGGCAAGTTTGTGGCCGGAAGAGATGCGGGAGGCTTGCAGAGAGCATAATATTATTCTGCTGTAAATTGGTACTTAATTCAACAGGCTGGTGGATACCCGGACCGAGAGGCCAACCCAGTTAAATAAATTAATCCCCAAAATTAGTTGATAAGATTTTCTTAAGTGTCTATAATAGAACTATAGACTGTCATAAAAATGACAAAGGAAAAACAGGAGGAACTCCAACTATGATGAGAGGCATTAATACAACCGTAAGACGGTTGAGAAGAAAAGTCTTTGAAGAAGTCGCAGCGCTTGGTTTCAAAGCGGATGCGGATACTTTATGCGACGATATGGAAGCAATCCCATATGCGCTGGTGAATGATGAGACGGAACAGTACCGTGACAGTGTCTACCGTGCAAGAGCAGTTGTACGAGAGCAGGTAAGACTTGCAATGGGACTTGCGCTCAGGCCTGAAGATAAACCGGTACATCTGACAGCGGGAGTAGAAGCAAGTAACATATCAGACAAATATTATGAGCCGCCGCTTATGCAGGTTATCCCGTCTGCATGTATGAGATGTGAGGCGAAAGGATATGAGGTCAGCAACATGTGCAAAGGATGTCTGGCACATCCTTGTATGGAAGTCTGTCCAAAGGGTGCAATTTCCATGGTGAACGGAAAATCCTACATTGATCAGGAAAAATGTATCAAATGTGGAAAATGTAAGAGCGTCTGTCCATATGACGCAATCTCCAAGAAAGAGCGCCCTTGTGCAAAAGCCTGTGGTGTCAATGCGATTGAAAACGATAAAGTGGGACGTGCATATGTCAATCCGGACAAATGCGTATCCTGCGGTATGTGTATGGTAAACTGTCCGTTTGGAGCAATTTCAGACAAATCCCAAATCTTCCAGCTTGCAAGAGCATTGTCGGAAGGCGAGCAGATCATTGCTGAGATCGCACCGGCATTTACCGGGCAGTTCGGAGATAATATCAATGCGAGAAACTTAAAGGCAGCACTGGAAGAACTTGGATTTTCACAGGTATACGAAGTAGCTCTTGGAGCTGATATCGGAGCTGTTGCAGAGGCACACCATTATGTGGAAAAGGTTACAACGGGAGAACTTCCGTTCCTTCTGACATCCTGCTGTCCGTCATGGGCAATGCTGGCAAAGAAATATTTCCCGGATATGATCGATGAAGTGTCTCAGGAGCTGACGCCTATGGTCGCTACTGCACGTACGATCAAGAAAGAACATCCGAATGCAAAAGTAGTATTCATCGGACCATGTGCGGCCAAGAAGCTAGAAGCAATGCGCAGAAGCGTAAGAAGTGATGTTGATTTTGTAGTGACATTTGAGGAATTACAGGGAATGTTCGATGCGAAGGAAATTGATCTTTCCGAATATGAAGCAGAGTCATCTTTCCATAATGCAACAGGTGTAGGACGTGGATATGCAGTTGCAGGCGGTGTTGCATCTGCGATTGAAAAATGTGTGAATGAATACTATCCGGGTGTGGAAGTAAAGATCGAACATGCAGAAGGTCTTGCAGATTGTAAGAAGATCCTTTCTATGGCGAAGATCGGAAGAATGAACGGATGTCTGATCGAAGGAATGGGATGTCCGGGCGGATGTGTAGCCGGAGCAGGAACGAATATTCCGGTACCGAAAGCACAGAAGAAAGTACAGGAATTTGTGAAAGCATCCAGCAAACAGCTTCCACCAAAGGAACTCGGTGAGATTGAGTTAAAATAAGAGGGTTCCGAATGAGAAAACAAGAATCCGGAATGTCGTTCATGACGATATTTTATGCGCGTTTTATGCATATTTAAGTTTAAAAGAGACAGGCGTAATGATTGACAAAACGCCTGTCTCTCTTTATAATTAAAAGTTAGTATTGATAAAAATATTTATACTGATTTGATACATGAATGTAGAGCAGGAGGAAATTATGCAGAAGTATGGCGTAAACGAATTAAGAAGAATGTTTCTTGAGTTCTTTGAAAGCAAGGGACATCTGGCAATGAAAAGTTTCTCATTAGTGCCTCATAACGATAAGAGTCTGTTACTGATCAACTCTGGTATGGCACCATTGAAACCATATTTTACAGGACAGGAGATACCGCCGAGAAGACGTGTTACCACCTGTCAGAAATGTATCCGTACAGGAGATATCGAGAACGTAGGAAAGACAGCAAGACATGGTACATTTTTCGAAATGCTTGGTAACTTCTCATTTGGAGACTATTTTAAAGACGAAGCAATTCACTGGACATGGGAATTCCTTACAGAAGTAGTAGGACTGGATCCAGATAGATTATATCCATCCATTTACCAGGATGACGATGAGGCCTTCGAGATCTGGAATAAAGAGATTGGAATCCCGGCAGAGAGAATCTTCCGTTTTGGAAAGGAAGATAACTTCTGGGAGCATGGAGCAGGACCTTGCGGACCATGTTCAGAAGTATATTATGACCGTGGGGAAAAATACGGATGTGGACAGCCTGGATGTACCGTCGGATGTGAATGTGACCGTTATATGGAGATCTGGAACAACGTATTTACACAGTTTGACAATGACGGACATAACAACTATACAGAATTAGAGCAGAAGAACATTGATACAGGTATGGGACTGGAACGTCTGGCATGTATCGTGCAGGATGTAGATTCTATGTTCGACATCGATACATTAAAGGCTTTAAGAGACCATGTATGTAACATGGCAGGTGTGGAATATCAGGAAGATGATAACACAGATACTTCAATCCGAGTACTGACAGACCACATCCGTTCAGTAACATTTATGATCTCAGACGGTATCCTTCCATCAAACAGCGGACGTGGATATGTATTGAGACGTCTTCTCCGCCGTGCATGCCGTCATGGAAGACTTCTTGGAATCAAGGGAGCATTCCTTGTAGAACTTGCACAGACTGTCATTGACGGATCGAAAGACGGATATCCGGAACTGGAAGAAAAGAAAGACTTTATCTTTAACGTAATCGCTAAAGAAGAAGCTCAGTTCAACAAGACAATTGACCAGGGACTTTCTATTCTTGCAGACATGGAAGAAGAGATGAAGAAGAATGGTGAGACCGTTCTCTCTGGAAAGAACGCATTTAAGCTTTATGATACTTATGGATTCCCGATCGATCTGACAAGTGAGATTCTGGAAGAAAAGGGTCTGACTTATGACGAAAAAGGATTCGAAGAAGCACAGAAAGAACAGCGTGCAAAATCCGAAGGAACATTCGGTACACACAACTACAGTGGTAAAGATGCCAGTGTATATGATGAGCTGGATGCAGAATTATCTTCTGAGTTCGTCGGATATGATCAGTTAGAGGTTGAATCTGATGTGACAGCTATGACAAGCGAGACAGAAGTTGTAGATGCACTGACAGACGGAGATAAGGGTACGATCATCGTTGTCAAGACTCCATTCTATGCAACAATGGGTGGACAGGAAGCCGATAAAGGTATCATCTGTACCGAAGACGGTGAATTTGTCGTAGAAGATGTTGTGAAGCTTGCGGGCGGCAAATTCGGCCATGTAGGACAGGTTACAAAGGGTATGATCAAAGTCGGCGACAAGGTGACTCTGAAGGTTGACAAAGAGAACCGTGCACTTGCTGAGAACAACCACAGTGCAACCCATCTGCTTCAGAAAGCTCTCCGTATGGTACTTGGCAATCACGTAGAGCAGGCAGGATCTCTGAATAATGCACAGAGACTGCGTTTCGACTTTACACATTTCTCTGCCATGACAGCAGAAGAACTGCAGAAGGTTGAAGATATCGTAAATGAGAAGATCCGTGAGAATCTTCCGGTTGTAATTAAAAATATGCCGATCGAAGAGGCTAAGAAGACGGGAGCTGCAGCTCTGTTCGGAGAAAAATACGGAGACATTGTACGTGTTGTAAGTATGGGTGATTTCTCTATCGAATTCTGTGGTGGTACACATGTAAAGAATACAGGAAACATCATGGCATTCAAGATCCTGTCCGAGACAGGTGTGGCTGCCGGAGTACGCCGTATTGAAGCCCTGACATCCAAAGGACTTCTGGATTACTACAGCGCTCAGGAGAAGAAGCTTCATGAGACTGCAAAATTACTGAAAGCAACACCGGAAAACATCGAAGAGAAGGTTTCTCATCTGATGAATGAAAATAAGGCATTAAAGGGCGAAGTAGAGAGCCTGAAGAGCAAACTTGCAAAAGATGCCATGGGTGATGTAATGAACCAGGTAGAAGAAGTAAAAGGTGTGAAATTCCTTGCTACAAGCCTGGAAGGTGTAGATATGAACGGCCTTCGTGATCTTGGAGACCAGTTAAAAGAGAAGCTGGGCGAAGGTGTGATCCTGCTTGCTTCTGTTAATGATGGTAAAGTAAGCCTGATGGCTACCGCTACAGACGGAGCTATGAAACAGGGAGCTCATGCAGGTAACCTGATCAAAGCGGTTGCCAAATTAGTTGGCGGCGGTGGCGGCGGACGTCCGAATATGGCGCAGGCCGGCGGTAAGAATCCGGCAGGTGTAGAGGATGCTCTGAAGGCTGCAAAAGAAGCATTAGAAGGACAGCTTGCATAAAATTTTACTGTCAATTCGCGAAATTTTGCAATTTTTTCCAAAGTGGAAGAAAGTTGTTGACGTGAGAAAAAAATATGTTATAATCATATGTAGTGCAATAAAAATACCCGAACAGTCGTATGATGCACAATATAGGACTGGAGGGGAGGTTAGGTGTGAGTCTATGTCAAATGTAATCGTTAAAGAAAACGAATCGTTAGATAGCGCTTTACGCAGATTCAAAAGAAACTGTGCAAAGGCTGGTATTCAGCAGGAAATTCGTAAAAGAGAACATTACGAAAAACCAAGCGTAAGACGCAAAAAGAAATCTGAAGCTGCTAGAAAACGTAAGTATAACTAATATGTGCAGAAATAGAGTGTCGTATGGCACTCTATTTTTTATACTTTAGTATGCGATAGAACCTGCCAGTGACAGGTTCTATGTGTGCCTTAGCATGCTGGAAAGCCGCCGGTGGCACACTTTAGCGAAGCAGTCTGGAAAAATATTTTTGAAAAATTTTCAAAAAACATATTGACGTTTTCAAAACACAGGTATATACTGTGAATCGTTGAAAGGCAAAGGCGCCATACCCGTTAGGGTGTGGTGCCTTTTTTCGTTCTATTGATAGAGTGATAAAAGGATAGGAAGACGAACGAGATCATAATTATTCAACAAATTTTTAGGATGGATGAAAGTGAGGAGTTTTATTATGAGATTAAAGGATACGGGACTTACAGCACAAGAACTGAAGGACATGGTTAATAAGTATATGGTGGAGACTTATGAGAGATATGATTTCATCGCAGAGAGAGCAGAAGGCATGTATCTGTACGATGAAGAAGGAAATGCATATCTGGATTTCTACGGTGGGGTTGCCGTTAACAGCTGTGGTAACAGAAATCCAAAAGTCATTGCAGCAATCAAGGATCAGTTAGATGACATCATGCATACATTCAACTATCCATACACCATTCCACAGGCATTACTGGCTAAGAAGATCTGTGATACGATCGGAATGGATAAGATCTTTTATCAGAACTCCGGAACTGAAGCAAATGAGTGTATGATCAAGATGGCAAGAAAATATGGTGTAGATAATTTCGGACCGGAAAGATATCACATCATTACAGCAAAACATGGTTTCCATGGAAGAACTTACGGAGCAATGTCTGCAACAGGCCAGCCGGACAATGCAATTCAGATGGGATTCAAACCAATGCTTCCTGGATTCGATTATGCAGAATATAATAACCTTGAAGATTTCAAATCAAAGGTAACAGAGAATACAATCGCAATCATGATTGAGCCTGTACAGGGCGAAGGCGGTGTTCATCCTGCAACACAGGAATTCATCGAAGGACTTCGTAAATTATGTGACGAGAAAGATATGTTACTTCTGTTTGATGAAGTTCAGACAGGATGGGGACGTACCGGAGCACCGATGGCTTACATGGGATATGGTGTAAAACCAGACGCAGTATCTATGGCAAAAGCAGTCGGAGGCGGAATGCCGTTAGCAGCATGCTGTGCAACTGAAAAAGTAGCAAAAGCATTTACAGCAGGAACACATGGCTCTACATATGGCGGACACTGTGTAACATGTGCAGCAGGTCTTGCATCAGTAACAGAGATTCTTGATAACAACTTAAGTGAAAATGCAAAAGAAATGGGAGAATACATGAAACAGGAACTTGCAAAACTCCCACATGTAAAAGAAGCAAGAGGACGTGGACTTCTGGTTGGATGCGAATATGATATTCCAATCGCAGTAGAAGTAAAACACGGATGCCTGGACAGAATGGCACTGATCACAGCCATCGGAGACAGCGTAAACCGTATGATTCCACCACTTATCGTAACAAAGAAACAGATCGATGAGCTGATGCTGATCATGAGAGCGTCTATCGAAGATGCTGCCGCAAAATACGAAAGCAAGTAAGCGTAAATAAATATAAGAAGATACAGAAATACAAATGATTCAGACGTTACCACAATTTTGATTCATAGAACTACCTTCAAAAAGAGGCTGCCGGCGATTTTGCCGGCAGCCTCTTACGCATACCAAAGTATACAAGAAAATCTGCCAGTGGCAGGTTTTGCAGATTAAGTTTCTTCTTCATCAGGAACAAGCTCAGGGACCTCTGTATCTCCGGTGTATTCAATGTCCGGAAGCAGTTCAAAATAAAAGTCCTGATATTCTTTTGAAAGAGCCTGAATGATCTCTTTCTGCACGGATTTGAACTTGGAAATAGAGATCATATCACGGTTCATGGTGATATACACGCTGATCCATAATTTCCGTCCGGTACGCAGGATATCATAATATAATTTTGTGTCCCCGTATGTGGCAAGAATCGGAGATACGATATCTTTGATCTCCTGAACCGTTTCTTCCTCCGGAGGGAGTAAGAACAGGTCCCGAAGTCCCGTGATCACGGTTTTTATCGGAACCGGAAGCATAAAAAGGGACAGGATGATCGCCAGTATCGGGTCGAGATAAGGAATCAAAGGCTGGAACCATTCTCCGGTTATGATCTGCGGCAGAAAGAATGCGATGCACATACCAAACGATGCGACAGAGTCGATCTGCCATTCCTGGATCTCCATAATCACGATCGGTGAAGTCAGTTTACTGTTCATCCTGCGAAGCAGGAAGATCACAGCAATACTGACTAAGGTGGCACTCATTTCAAAATACGCAACCATGGAAAAGTTGACATGCTGGCCGCCGTGGAAGATGATCTGGATGTTGTTAATGATCAGTCCGACGGTAACAGCAATCATGATCGCACCTTTTACAACAACAAATAAGGATTCAATCTGCTGGTAACCAAATGGGTGGCTTTCGCTAGACGGCTTGTACATCAGCGGAACCAGTGAAAGTGACACGAATACCATCAGAATCTCGACGCCGTCATAGACACTGTCCAGAAGGACGGCCTGCGACCTTGTGATAATCGCCATAACGATCTCCAGGATTACGAAAATCGTACTTCCTGTGATGGAGATACGGAGTGCGGATTTTTCGTATTTCTGTTTACTCCGGCTAGAATGCATAATGTATCTTCTCCTTTGGCAAAATGGAATCAAGTTCATGGTAGAGTCGTGCGATCGGAAGGCCGACTACATTATTATAATCACCTTCGATCCCTTTTACGTGGATGGCAAATGCGCCCTGGATGCCGTAAGCGCCGGCTTTGTCAAGAGAATCACCGCTGTCAACATAAGCATGAAGATCCTCTTTTGTGACCGGATAAAAGGTGACATCCGTTTTTTCGTAGAATGTATGTAAGATCTGCTGCCCACAGATACACCCTGCAAATGTAACTCCGGTATAGACCTGATGTGTGCGGTTTGCGAGCATGGAAAGCATATCAAAGGCTTCTTCGTTATCTGCCGGTTTTCCAAGAACCTCACCGCGGTAAGACACAATGGTGTCGGCACCGATGACGATACAGTCTTCACCCTGATATGCGGGATTGTCTTTTATCTTTGATTCATATACATCAAGAGCTTTCTGGTGCGCCAGTTCCATCACGACATCGGACGGAATATCTTTGGTGATCTTTTCATCGATTGCAGACGGGATTACATCGAATGTGAATCCTGCCTGGGTAAGCAGCTCCTGCCGTCTGGGAGAAGCTGATGCTAATACGTATTTCATGTCTTTTTTCTCCTTTATGACCTTTTGAAAATATATAAAATACCAACTATAGTATAACATAGAATGAAAAAAACAGAAATTCATAACGGATAAAATTGTAATGTAAAAATTGCAATCACTGTGCAGATTCGATATAATGTTAACAAGTATAAATATCGAAAACGGAGGTTTATTGTTATGTATATCAGTGAAATAAGAACGAAAGCACCGGCAGACGAAAGAATGCCGTTAGAGCGGAAATTCTACGATACATTGGAAAAATTAAAAATACCATATGAACAGGTGGATAATGATCCGGCATCTTCGATGGAAGAATGTGCAGAAGTGGATAAAGCGATCGGAACAGAGATCCGGAAGAATGTCTTCCTCTGTAACCAGAAGAAGACAACCTTCTTTTTGCTGGTAATGCCGGCAGACAAAGCATTTGACACTTCTTCATTCAGTAAAAAACTGGGCGTGTCCCATATGTCATTTGCGCCGCCGGAGAAGATGCTGGAACATCTTGGCACAACACCGGGATCAGCAAGTGTTGCAGGGCTTCTGACCGATGAAGATGATTATGTGCAGGTAATTATAGATAAGGAAGTTGCAGAGGCAGAATGGTTCGGCTGCAACCCGGGAATCAACACCAGCCATTTGAAATTTAAAACGAAAGATCTGCTTCAGAAGTATCTTCCGGCGATCCATCACAGAGCAAGAATTGTGGATCTGTAGAATCCAGAGAAGCGAATAAGAGAAGCAGATCTGCGGGAAAGAGAGAAGCGAATAAGAAAAGCAGATCTGCGAGAAAGAGAATAGTGAATAAGATAGACAGATCTGTAAAGGAAAGAATAGAGAATAAAAAGGAACAGTAACATTATAAATATGAAGACATCAGAAGATTTAAAACAGATACTGGAGCGCATTGATCACAGAGGATATCCGGCATATAAGGATACCAGAGGCGCATACCAGTTTGGAACATATATACTGGGCATTGATCATGTACAGGGAGATCCGTTTGCGGCACCGTCCAGGCTGCATATACAGGTGGCAGGAAGAGCGGCCCGGATTCCGGAAAATCTATATGACAGCAAATGTAAAAAGATGGCTGTGGCAGATTATCTGCTGCGGAATTTTGCAAAGCAACTGGAACGGTACTCGTTTCAGGCACACGGTTCCGGAAAAAGCGGGATCATCCAGGTGACACGATGTGGTCAGGAAGTGCTGGAACGTACGGCCTGTGAGATAGAGGAAAAGACAGGGAATATTATTGTCCGGTTTGAGGTCGGATTCCCGGCAAGAGGACGTACGATCCAGGCAGGAGAGCTGATTAAGATTCTGTATCAGTATCTGCCGGCGTGTGTGGAGAAAGCCCTGTATTATAAGAATATGGACCAGAATGCAGTGAAGCGGGCGGCAGAACTTTCCGTGGATCAGGAATATATCCGGGAACAGCTGAAAAAAGAGGGACTGATAGCATTTGTTGCTGACGGTTCGATCCTTCCGAGAGAATCGGGCGTTTCCCAGAGACCGATGAAGGATGCGGTGCCGTTTGTCTCGCCGGATTCTATGAAAGTTACGATGAAGCTTCCATATAAAGGGGTGCTCACCGGAATGGGAATACGAAAGGGAATCACTCTGGTTGTAGGTGGCGGCTATCATGGTAAATCAACGCTTTTGAAAGCACTGGAGAGTGGTGTATATCCTCATATTGCAGGAGATGGCAGGGAATATGTAGTCACAGATGATACTGCAATGAAGATCCGCGCAGAAGACGGCAGAAGCATCCGGCATACAGACATTTCCATGTTTATCAATGATCTGCCGAACGGAAAAGATACGTATGCGTTCGACACGGAAGATGCAAGTGGAAGTACGTCACAGGCGGCGAATGTGATAGAAAGTATGGAAGCAGGAACAGAGGTATTTCTGATCGATGAAGATACGAGTGCAACGAATTTTATGGTGAGAGATGAGCTGATGCAGCAGGTGATCCGCCGTGACATGGAGCCGATTACACCGTTTATTGAGCGTGTGCGGGATCTTTATCAGGAATATGGAATATCGACGGTGCTGGTAGCGGGAAGCTCCGGAGCCTATTTCCAGATCGCGGATCAGATCATTCAGATGGATAAGTATGTTCCGAGAGAAATCACGGAACTGGCAAAGAAAGCGGCTTCAGACTATCCGGCATTGAAGTTTCCGGAAGAAAAGCCGGAACAGCCATCGTTTGACCGGAAGGTGCGTAAGAATCCGGGCATCCGCCAGAAAGGCAGGGTGAAATTAAAAACAATGGGATGCGATGCGGTCATGATCGGTCATGAGACGATTGATCTGCGGTATGTGGAACAGCTTGTGGACAGTGAGCAGTTAAATACACTGGGGCAGATCGTACGTTTCCTGGAAGAGGAGATATTTGATGGCAGGAAGACACTTGGACAGACCATAGAACAGGTGGAGAACGTTCTGGATAAAAAAGGGCTTGCCGGTGTGTGCGAAGGAAATACCATACCGGGAAATCTTGCAAGACCGCGTATACAGGAAATCCATGCCTGTATGAACCGTTACAGAAAGCTTGGAACAGACAGGAAAGAGAGGGGATAGAATATGAGAGTCATTGCAGGAAGTGCAAGAAGAACACAGTTAAAGACGTTGGAAGGCATGGATACCAGACCAACAACAGACAGGATCAAGGAGACATTATTTAACATGATCGCTCCATATCTGTACGACAGTATCTTTCTGGATCTGTTTGCCGGAAGCGGCGGGATCGGGATCGAAGCTCTGAGCAGAGGAGCAATGGAAGCGGTATTTGTAGAGAAGAATCCGAAAGCCATGGCGTGTGTCAAAGAGAACCTTCAGAAGACACATTTTGAAAGAAAAGGGATGACCATGCAGATGGATGTGATGACAGCACTCTATAAATTAGAAGGAGAAAAACAGTTTGATTATATTTTTATGGATCCACCGTATAATCATGAACTGGAAAAAAGTGTGCTGACTTATCTGGCAGAATCATCGCTGCTGGCAGAGGAAGGAATCATCATTGTAGAGGCTTCTAAAGAGACAGACTTTGATTATGCAGAAGATCTTGGATATAACATTATCAAAGAAAAAGAATATAAGACAAATAAGCATGTATTTTTGGAACCTGCGGGAAGGAAAGAAATATGTTAACAGGAATCTATCCGGGAAGCTTTGACCCGGTCACATACGGACATCTGGATATCATAAAACGTTCTGCTGAAATGGTAGATGAACTGGTAGTCGGAGTGCTGAATAATAAAGCAAAAACCCCGTTGTTTTCCGTAGAAGAACGTGTTAAAATGTTAGAGGAAGTAACGAAAGACATACCAAATGTTAAGATTATTCCATTTGAAGGATTATTGGTGGATTTTGCCCATAAGCTGAATGCGAAGATTGTAATAAGGGGACTTCGGGCAATCACTGATTTTGAATATGAATTACAGATGGCGCAGACCAATCATAAACTTGCGTCAGATGTGGAGACGATATTTCTGACCACGAATCTGCAGTATTCGTATTTGAGTTCTACCACGGTAAAAGAAGTGGCAGCCTTCGGAGGAGATATATCCCAGTTTGTGCCGGATTACATAGAGCAGAAAGTCTGGGGGAAAATGAAACATAAAAGGAGAGTGTAAATATTATGAGCAGCCGTATTGAGCAGATCATAGAAGAAATTGAAGAGTATATTGACAGTTGTAAATTCCAGCCGCTGTCGACAACAAAAATTATTGTAAATAAAGACCAGATGGATGAACTGTTAAGAGAACTTCGTATGAAGACACCGGATGAGATCAAGCGTTATCAGAAGATTATTGCGAACAAAGACGCAATTCTGGCTGATGCACAGGCAAAAGCAGACGGAATGATCCAGGAAGCACAGATTCAGACAAATGAGCTGGTAAGTGAACATGAGATCATGCAGCAGGCGTATGCGCAGGCAAATGAGATCGTAACTGCAGCAACTGCACAGGCACAGCAGATTCTGGATAATGCAACAAATGATGCAAACCAGATTCGTATCGGAGCCATTCATTATACAGATGATCTTCTTTCTCAGGCAGAGAGTGCGATCGGACGTACCTTGGATACGTATACATCGAAGTATGACAGTCTTGTAAATTCTCTTCAGGAATGTTATGACATGGTGCGTAACAACAGAGCAGAGCTGGATGTTCCGCCGGAGACAGAACAGAGTGTACAGTCGGAGTATCCACAGGATGAATATCCTGCAGAAGAATATCCACAGAATAATTATGAGCAGGATGCTTATGGACAGGATGATTATCTGGATGATGAGAATCAGTATCCGAATGATATGTCAGTTTCTGGTTATGATATTCAGGAAGATGACACACTGGATTAAGATACAATCAAATAGCATATATGTAAGCGGAGATAAGAAGACTGGTTACCAATGCGGTGGCCAGTTTTTCTGCTATATAGGGCAGGATTGGTAAGTGATTGCCGGAGATCATGGAATATGTCTGGGCAATACAGCACCAGCCGCCGAAAGAGGTAAGTGCAGCGCACAGAATAATCTTATGGGAGGTATACAGTGCGGATGACGCAAGCCGTCGGATTCCGGTGCTGATCTCCAGGCTGGAATACAGAAGAAGGGAGGCTGTATTGTCTGGAAGAGCAGACGCAAGCAGTTGAATCAGGACAGAGAACATCATCATATATCCACCGACCTTTGTGATGGATTCGAATGCATTCATGATACAACGGTCGAAGTAATTAGCGGATAAATTTTCAGACTGTGAAGCAGTTGAAGAAGAAACCTGCATCATGTGTGAAAATGGATGGATATGGTCTTTTGCGCGGTAGAAAAGACGAAAGACAAAGCTCATCATAAGAGGCGTAAGTGTAAGAATAAGAAGAAACGGAATGGAAATAGAATCCTTTTTCAGATTCTGAATGACAACATAGCTTAAGATGAAAGCAGGGCTTGTATTGTTGCAGAAAGACAAAAGGTAAGAGGCTTCCGAACGCGAAATTTTCTGAGCGTCCAGAAGGTCGGAAGCTGTCTTGGCACCCATCGGATATCCGCATAAGAAGCCGGTGAGTACTGCAAATGTGCCATAATAAGAAGTGCCAAGGAGCGGACATAGAAACGGTGATGTGATGTGGCAGATCCAGTGAAGTGCAGGGGTGCGGATCAGAATATTGATCAGGACCATATAGGGAAGTAATGTGGGAAGGACATGCCGGAACCACAGGAGGAGTCCGTAACTGGCACCGGCAAAGACTGTCTGTGGAAATGACAGCATACATAAGAAAAAAATCAGTATCGGAATGGTAAGGAAATGACGTCTGGACATAGGAATCTCCCGGAGGACCTTGTTAATTCATTGTATGGATAAGGTTGATTTTTTATGAAGACTGTTAGATAATAGATAACAGTGTAATATAGAAGGAGTGTAGGAAAATGGCAGTATTAAATGAATTAGAACCGAAAGAAGTCTTCCGGTTTTTTGAAGAAATAAGTGCGATCCCGAGAGGAAGCCGCGATACAAAACGTATCAGTGATTATCTGGTGGCATTTGCAAAGGAAAGAGACTTAAAAGTGATTCAGGATGAAGTGAATAACGTGATCATATTCCAGCCTGGAACACCTGGATATGAAGAAAGTGAACCGGTGATCCTGCAGGGACATATGGATATGGTATGCGAAAAGACACCGGATTCCACACATGATTTTAAAAATGACGGACTGGAATTATATGTAGAAGATGGATTTTTAAAGGCGAAAGATACCACGCTTGGAGGAGATGACGGCGTTGCGGTTGCAATGGCGCTTGCACTGATGGACAGCGAAGATATTCCACATCCACCAATCGAAGCAGTATTTACTGTAGATGAAGAGCTTGGGATGGAAGGTGCCGAGGCTATCGACCTGTCAGTATTAAAAGGAAAGAAACTCATCAACCTGGATTCGGAAGAAGAGAAGACTCTGACGGTTGGATGTGCGGGCGGAGTCCGTTATCAGGGACTGATCCCGGTAGAAAAGGAGACTGCATCCGGAGAGGTGATCAAGATTACGATCCAGGGGCTTCTGGGCGGACATTCCGGCGAAGAAATCCACAGACAACGTGGTAATGCGAATAAGATGATGGCACGTCTGCTGTATCATATTGCAGGAGAGAAGAATTACCGTCTGAGCGAAATCTATGGCGGCTCGAAAGACAACGTTATTGCGATGGAAGCAAACGCGTCTATCCTTGCAGAACCGGAAGACTGCGAAGAGATCCTTGCTATGATCCGGGACATGGAAAGTATATGGAATGCAGAATTCATGGGAGAAGAACCAGGCCTGACTGTAAAAACAGAAACTGAAAAAGTAGAAAATATAGTAGTGTTCTCAAAAGATACTACGCAAAAAGTAGTAGGATACCTGACGGCATGCCCGAATGGATTAAAAGAATACAGCCGTAAAGTAGCCGGCGCGACAGAGACCTCTTTAAATCTCGGTGTGGTATCTATGAAAGAAAATGGAGTGGAGGCAGCATTCCTGATCAGAAGTGCAGTAGACAGCAGAAAGCAGCAGGTGCTGGAAGAAGTAGAGGCTGTGACAAAAGCATTCGGAGGAAGCGGTTCGCTTTCCAGCGAATATCAGGCATGGCAGTACAAGCCACAGTCAGAACTCCGTCCGGTCATGGTAGAAGCATACAAAGAAGTTTATGGAAAAGAGCCGGAGATCTGCATTATCCACGGTGGACTGGAGTGTGGAATCTTCCTCGGAAAACGTCCGGATCTGGACTGCGTATCCTGCGGACCGGATGTTCTGGATATTCATTCTTATAATGAACGTCTGGATATTGCGTCTACGCAGAGAAGCTGGGAATTCCTGAAACTGGTACTTAAAAATTGTAAATAATAACGACGGAGGAGAAATATATGAATCTGCCAGCAGCATTTGAAGAAAAGATGCGTGCACTTCTCGGAGATGAATTTGACGAATATATTGCCTGTTATGAAGAACCAAGATATTATGGCATGCGAGTGAATACAGGCAAGATCTCGGTAGAAGAGTTTGAAAAGATATGTCCGTTTGAGATCAGAAAGATCCCGTGGATCGAAAATGGATTCTATTATGACGGGGACAAAGTGTCTCCTGCAAAGCATCCGTATTATTTTGCCGGCCTTTATTATCTTCAGGAGCCGAGTGCCATGACACCGGCGAACCGTCTTCCGGTAGAGCCGGGAGATAAGGTTCTGGATGTATGTGCGGCTCCGGGAGGAAAGGCGACAGAATTAGGAGCAAAATTACAGGGAGAAGGCGTGCTGATCGCCAACGATATCAGCAGTTCGAGAGCCAAGGGACTGCTTAAGAATATTGAGGTATTCGGAATCGGAAATGTTCTGGTGTTAAGTGAGGAACCAGGACGTCTGGAGAATTATTTTACGGAATATTTTGACAAGATCCTGATCGATGCACCATGTTCCGGAGAAGGAATGTTCCGAAAAGATAAAAAGATGGTAAAAGCATGGGAAGAACACGGACCGGAATTCTTCAGTAATCTGCAGAGAAATATCATCCTGCAGGCTGCAAGAATGTTAAAGCCGGGCGGTCTCATGCTGTATTCGACGTGTACATTTGATCCAAGTGAAAATGAGAGAATCATTGAACACCTGAAAAAAGAATATCCGGAATTCCATGTACTTCCGATGGAAAACTATGAGGGATTCTGCCCGGGAATACCGGAAGTGACAGAAGAAAAGGATGAAGAACTGAAAAAAACAGTCCGCATCTTCCCGCACAAGATGAAAGGGGAGGGACATTACGTTGCCCTTCTGCAAAAGGGAGAACCATTGCCGGCAAAAGAGCTGAAACCAAAGAAGAAATCAGGAAAAATCCCGGCAGATCTGGAAGAATTCATGAAACAGGTAACATGGAAACTGGATGGTTCCAGACTGGATATCCATGGAGAGCGCATTTACTATATGCCGGAAGGGCTTCCGGATGTGAGAGGAATCCGTTTCTTAAGAACCGGACTGCTGCTTGGAGAACTGAAGAAGAACCGTTTTGAACCGAGCCAGGCATTTGCCATGTGCCTGAAAAAGGATGAATATGCACAGATCATTGATCTTCCATGCGAAGATGAAAGAGTCAGACGTTATCTGAAAGGGGAGACGCTGGATGTAGATGATCTGACAGAGAGAAAGGCAAAAGGCTGGTATCTGGTCTGTGTAGACGGATTTCCGCTTGGATGGGGAAAGGTATCGAATGGTACGTTGAAGAACAAATATCTGCCGGGATGGAGGCTGTGTTAAGATGATGCGTCTGGATAAATATCTGGCAGAGATGGGTGTGGGTACCCGCCAGGAGGTAAAGAAGCAGATCCGTCAGGGGAAAGTTACCGTTAACGGGACGGTGGTAAAAGCAGCAGATACGAAGATTGATGAGACATGCGATGAAGTTACAATAGGCGGCCTTAACATTTCCTATGTGTCGTATGAATATTATATGCTGAACAAGCCGGGCGGCGTGGTATCGGCGACCGAGGACCGGAGAGATACTACGGTGATCGATCTGATCAAAGACAAGAAACGAAAGGATCTTTTCCCGGTCGGACGACTGGATAAAGATACGGAAGGATTACTTCTGATCACGAATGACGGAGATCTGGCACACCGTCTGCTGGCACCGAAAAAGCATGTGGATAAAGTCTATTATGCAAAAATAGATGGAATGGTTACAGAAGAGGATGTAAAGCGGTTCGCAGAAGGAATCGATATCGGCGCAGAGGAAGAAGAGATGACAAGACCTGCAAAACTTGACATTATGAAGAGTGCGGAAGAATCTGAGATCCGCCTTACGATCCATGAAGGAAAGTTCCATCAGGTGAAGAGGATGTTCCTTGCAGTGGGTAAAGAAGTTACTTATCTGAAGCGAGAACGCATGGGAACCCTGTGCCTGGATGAAAATCTGAAGCCCGGAGAATACCGGCTGCTGACAGAAGAGGAGATAGAGAATGTCAGAAAATAAATTTTTACCGATTTGCAAAAAGGATATGGAAGAACGGGGATGGGAACAGCTGGATTTTGTCTATATTTCCGGAGATGCTTATGTAGACCATCCGTCTTTCGGACATGCGATCATTACGAGACTTCTGGAAGCGCATGGATTTAAAGTCGGTATCATTGCGCAGCCGGACTGGAAAGATAAGAACAGCATTACGATCCTTGGAGAACCGAGACTGGGATTCCTTGTTTCTGCGGGAAATATGGATTCGATGGTGAATCATTATTCCGTGTCGAAAAAGCACCGCAGAACGGACGCTTATACGCCGGGAGGCGTGATGGGAAAGCGTCCGGATTACGCAGCGGTTGTATACAGTAACCTGATCCGTCAGGTATATAAGAAGACACCGATCATCCTCGGAGGGATCGAGGCAAGTCTCAGACGACTGGCACATTATGATTACTGGTCAGACAAATTAAAACGTTCGATCCTGCTGGATTCCGGTGCAGATCTGATATCTTATGGAATGGGAGAACATTCGATCATTGAGATCGCAGAAGCTCTGGACAGCGGTATTGAGGTCAGTGATATCACATTTATCGCTGGAACGGTTTATAAGACGAAGAGTCTGGACAGTGTCTATGACGCGGAGATTCTTCCGGGATACGAAGATATGAAGCAGGATAAGCTGGAGTATGCAAGAAGCTTTTATACACAGTATTGCAATACCGATCCATTTGCCGGGAAAAGGCTGGTAGAGCCATATAATGCTCATCTGTATGTAGTACAGAATCCACCGGCACTTCCGCTTTCGGAAGGGGAAATGGACGATGTCTACGGACTGCCTTATATGCGGACCTACCATCCTTCTTATGAAAAGGACGGCGGCGTACCTGCAATCTCAGAGGTCAAGTTCAGTCTGATCAGCAACCGTGGCTGCTTTGGCGGCTGCAGCTTCTGTGCACTTACTTTCCATCAGGGAAGGATCATGCAGGTGAGAAGCCACGAGTCGCTGTTAGATGAGGCGAAGATGATTACGCAGGAAAAGGACTTCAAAGGCTATATCCACGACGTAGGAGGTCCGACGGCGAACTTCCGCCAGCCATCCTGCGAAAAACAGCTTACACGTGGCGTGTGTAAGAACCGCCAGTGCCTGTTCCCGAAGCCGTGTCCGAATCTGAAAGTAGATCACAGAGACTATATCAAACTTCTGAAAGAACTACGTGACATTCCAAAAGTGAAGAAGGTATTCATCCGTTCGGGAATCCGGTTCGATTATGTTGTTGCGGATAAAAGTGATGCATTTCTGGAGGAACTCTGCCGTTATCATGTAAGCGGACAGTTAAAGGTTGCACCGGAGCATGTATCGGATGATGTTCTTACACTGATGGGAAAACCAGAGAACAGTGTATATCAGGAATTTGTGAAAAAGTACAATAAGATGAATCAGAAGATCCACAAAGATCAGTATCTTGTGCCGTATCTGATGTCTTCGCATCCGGGATCCAGAATGAAAGATGCGGTAGAACTTGCAGAGCATATCCGGGATCTTGGATATATGCCGGAACAGGTACAGGATTTCTATCCGACACCGTCAACGATCTCGACGTGTATGTATTATACAGGCGTGGATCCAAGAACGATGCAGCCGGTCTATGTGCCGAAGAATCCGCATGAAAAGGCAATGCAGAGAGCTCTGATCCAGTACCGGGATCCGAAGAATTATGATCTGGTCATGGAGGCTCTGAAGAAGGCACACCGCATGGATCTGGTAGGATTTGATAAACACTGTCTGATACGCCCGAGAAAATTCGAAGGCAGATCACAGCAGAAAGTACCGGGACAGAAAACGCAGAATCAGAAGTCTTCCGGAAAACCGGGACGGAATGACCGTGGGAAAAACAAAAACGAGCATTCCAGAAGAAATACTGTGCAAAGTGGCAGACAGAACAGCAGACAGAATACAGGAACGGATAGAAGCAGACAGAAAAAGAAATCGATCCGGAATGTGCATAAGAAGAAATAACAGCAAGAAAAATAGCATAAAGGGAAAAATGATGAAAAACCGACAGCCGGATGGATGTAGAGAGGTGTTAAAGTTGAAAATAGCGATCGTTACAGGAGCATCGTCGGGAATGGGCAGGGAATTTGCGCTTCAGATCCCGCAGTTGTATAAGAACCTGGATGAATTATGGGTAGTGGCAAGACGGACAGACCGTCTGAAAAGTCTGCAGGAACAGGTAAAGATCCCGGTCAGGATCTTCGACGGGGATATGCAGAGAGACTATATTTTCGAAAAACTGCAAAGAGAACTGGATCGCCGGCAGGCAGATGTAAGGATGCTTGTAAATGCGGCAGGATATGGAAAGATCGGTAACGTCAGTGACATTGATCTGAAAGAACAGTGCGGCATGGTTGATCTGAATTGTACAGCACTCACCAGAATGACAGGAATCTGCCTGCCATATCTGTCGAAAGGCAGCCGGATTGTCAATCTGGCTTCGGCAGCTTCGTTCTGTGCACAGCCGGGATTCTGTGTATATGCGGCTTCCAAAGCATATGTACTGCGTTTTTCACAGGGACTGGCAGCAGAATTGAAGAAACGGGGAATCCTGGTAACGGCAGTGTGTCCGGGACCGGTACGTACAGAATTCTTTGACCGGGCCGGTGCGCTTGCGGCAAGTGAAAAAGAAGCACTCTGTGCCGAACCGGAAGCGGTGGTGACACAGGCACTTACAGACAGCGTGCGTGGAAGACGCGTTTCGGTATATGGAGCAGCAATGAAAGGTTCCAGAATCCTTTCCAAGATCCTTCCGGATCGCCTGCTTGTATGGGGGATGATGAAGATCAACCATGCGGATATATAAAGGCATATACGGAATGTCTATGAGCTTGGGAAAATGTTTTTTCATGATAGAAAAAGACGATTACAGAAAAATTATAAATAGAAAACAAAAAGGACAGACAATATGAGAACAGAACAAGGACAGCCGGGATATGTAAAGGCAAGAAAACAGAAATATCTTCAGGGAGCGGTCGTAGAATTTGCAATTGTGATCGCAATCTTTGTAACCGGATATATTCAGACCGGATCCAGACTGAATCTGCTTACCGTTGTAGCGGTAGTCGGATGCCTTCCGGCAGCAAAGATGTTGGTGGAATTTATCACAATGGCACCATATAAGAGTATTGAAGAAGCAAAATACCAGGAGCTGGAGGAAAAAGCACCTCTGATCCTGAAGGCATATGATATGATCATTACCAGTTCACAGAAGGTTATGCCTCTGGATGCAGTGGTTGTATCCGGGCACATTGTCTGCGGATATGCAAGCAATCCGAAGACCGATGAGGCGGCACTTGCCCGTCATATCAAAGATATTTTGAAAGACAATCATTATGATAAGATGACGGTGAAGATTTTCCATGACTATACTGCATTTTTATCGCGTGCGGAGGGCATGAATAATATGGCAGCGGTAGAACAGAAAGAATCATTACGAAGAGAAAAAAAGATCCGGAAGATCATCTTAAACATTTCTATGTAGAAAACAGCGGGAGTTAGAAGAGAATATGAAAGAACTGATCATTCATGACAATGAGGCGGGACAACGCCTGGATAAACTGCTGCGCAAATATCTGAGCGAAGCACCGGGAAGCTTTATTTATAAAATGCTGCGTAAAAAGAATATTGTGCTGAATGGAAAGAAAGCAACCGGGAACGAACATCTGAAAAAAGGAGACAGCGTGAAACTGTTTCTGGCAGATGATACCATTGCCAAATTTCAGGCAGCTGGAAAGACGGTGGATGAAAGCATAAAGAATACGGTGAAGCTGGACGTGATCTATGAAGATCAGAATGTGATATTTATCAATAAACCGTCCGGAATGCTGTCGCAGAAGGCGAAGGAAACAGATGTATCGGTAGTGGAGAATGTGACAGCATATCTTCTGGAATCCGGGCAGCTCACCAGAGAGAATCTTAAGACCTTCCGCCCGTCGATCTGCAACCGTCTGGACCGGAATACCAGCGGTCTGATCGTTGCCGGGAAGAGTCTGGCAGGCTTACAGCAGATGGGAGAATTATTCAAGAAACGTACACTGAAAAAATATTATCTGTGTATTGTAAAGGGCAGGATTACGGAGCCGGCACACATCAGGGGGTATCTTGTGAAAGACGAGGAGACGAACCGTGTCAGCCTTTCAAAGGGAGGCTTTTCCAAAGATGCAAAAGGCCTTCCTATAGAAACAGAATATGTCCCGATCGCGTGGAATGAAGAGATGACGCTTCTGAAGGTACATCTGATCACCGGACGTACCCATCAGATACGTGCACATCTGGCGAGTACCGGACATCCGCTTCTCGGAGATTACAAATACGGCTCTAAGAAATGGAATGACCGCTATAAAAAAGAATGGAAGATCGAAGACCAGGTACTGCATGCTTATCAGCTTACAATGCCGGGGATGAAGAAAGAACTGGAGAATCTTTCCGGAAAGACATTTTATGCAAAGGTACCGGAGGTTTTCTGGAAACTGATAAAGGAGACAGCATGGGAACATGGAACTCGAGAGGCCTTAGAGGTTCTACATTAGAAGATATGGTCAACCGTACCAATGAGTGGTATCTGGAAAAGAATCTGGCACTGATGCAGAAGATTCCGACCCCGATCACACCGGTGCGGATGGATAAAGAACACAGACAGATCACGCTCGCTTATTTTGATCAGCGCAGTACGATCGACTATATTGGAGCGGTACAGGGAATTCCGGTGTGTTTTGATGCAAAAGAATGTGTGGCGGAGACATTTCCGCTTCAGAATATTCATGAACATCAGGTAGAGTTTATGAAGAACTTTGAAAAACAGCAGGGAATCGCATTTATCCTGATCTACTATTCTTCCAGAAATATCTTATATTATATGCGTTTTGAAGAACTGTATAAGTTTTGGATGCGGGCGCAGAACGGGGGTCGAAAGAGCTTCCGTTTTGATGAGCTGGATGAGCGCTTTTTTATGAAATTTTTCCGTGGATGCTATGTTCCGTATCTGGATGCACTGAATCTTGATCTGGAACTTCGGGATGAACTTGACAAAACAGGTGAAACTGCGTATAATGCAAAGTGATTTTTTAACATGGTAGCACACTAAAGTACCAAAAAGAACATTACTACTTGGAGGACATATGAAGAAGAAATTACACACTCCGGAGGGAGTACGGGATATATATAACGTAGAATGTGGTAAGAAACTTGCGTTGGAAAGCAGATTGAAAAAAGTATTTCATTTATATGGATATCATGATATCCAGACTCCGACGATCGAATATTTTGATGTGTTCCGTGAAGAGATCGGAACGACACCGGCCAATGATCTTTATAAATTCTTTGATAAAGACGGAAACACACTGGTATTAAGACCGGATATCACACCGTCGATCGCAAGAGCATCGGCAACGTTGTTTAAAGATGAGAATCTTCCTATCCGTCTGTGCTATACAGGGAATACATTCGTGAACCATTCCAGCTATCAGGGACGTTTAAGAGAGACAACGCAGATGGGTGCGGAATTTGTCGGAGATGATTCGGTAGAAGCAGATGCAGAGATGCTTGCTCTGGTGATCGAATCAATGCTGACGATCGGCCTGAAAGAATTCCAGCTCTGCGTCGGCAATGTTGATTTCTTCCAGAGCCTGATCGAAGATGCAAGTCTGGATGAAGAGGCAGAAGAAAGGGTCAGAGAGCTGATCGGTAACCGTAACTACTTTGGTGTAGAAGAATTTCTGGACAGTATTCAGGCAAAGAGAAGCTCCAAAGAAGCATTTTCAGCATTGAATGAACTGATCGGAGGAATTGATATCCTGGAAAAAGCGGAAAACCTTGCGCCGAACTCCAAAGGTGTGATGGCAATCAGACGCCTGGAGAAGATATACCACATCCTGCGCTATTACGGAGTGGAAAAATTTGTCACTTTTGACCTGAGCATGACAGGAACCTATGGATACTATACAGGAATCGTGTTCCGTGGTTATACTTACGGAACCGGGGATGCAGTTGTAAAGGGTGGACGTTATGACCATCTGATCGAAAAGTTCGGTAAGAAATCACCATCTATCGGTTTTGCGATTGTAATTGATGAACTGGTGAGTGCACTGACCCGTCAGAAGATCCGCATCGTATATCCAAGAAAGAATACGATCATCATATATGCGGAAGGAAGACAGCTTGAAGCAATCCGCCTTGCGAAGGATTTCCGTAGAAAAGCCAAGAATGCAGAACTTCTGAAGAAGGATGAAAACAGTGGATTGGAAGATTATATCCGTTACGGAAATGATTATTATGCCGGAAGTCTGGTATATATCGAGGAGACCGGAGAAGTAACGATGGTCAATCTCGTTACCGGAGAGCAGAAGATCGTTAATAGTACAGATAGGAGTTAGACATTATGAGATACCTGACATTTGCCCTGGGAAAAGGACGTCTGGCAAAACAGACATTAGAATTATTTGAGAAAATCGGGATTACCTGTGAAGAGATGAAAGATAAAGATTCCAGGAAGCTGATTTTCACCAATGAAGAATTGAAACTCCGTTTCTTTCTTGCAAAAGGACCGGATGTTCCGACATATGTAGAATATGGCGCAGCGGATATCGGAGTCGTTGGAAAAGATACAATCCTGGAAGAAGGACGTAAGGTACATGAAGTACTGGATCTTGGATATGGAAAATGTAAGATGTGTGTATGCGGATACAAAGATGCCGCACCACTTCTGCAGCATCATGAACTGATCCGGGTAGCAACAAAATATCCGAATATTGCAAAAGATTATTTCTATAACACGAAGCATCAGACTGTAGAGATCATTAAGTTAAATGGTTCCATTGAACTTGCACCGATCGTCGGACTGTCCGAAGTGATCGTGGATATTGTAGAGACAGGGTCAACCCTCCGTGAAAATGGTCTGGAAGTGTTGGAGGAAGTATGTCCGTTGTCTGCTAGGATGATCGTGAACCCGGTCAGTATGCGTATGGAAAGCGCAAGGATCAAAGACCTGCTGACAAGACTGCGGGAGCAGGTATAATACTGTACAGACAGAAAGAAAATAAAATGAGAGGATGGCGGTTAAGGCTATGAGAATACAGCGTTTGACAAAAGATGCAAAAGAGAACTTACTGGAGGATCTTCTGAAGAGAAGCCCGAATAATTACGGTCAGTACGAACAGGGAGTTCAGGAAATCCTCGCTCATGTAAAAGAAGAAAAGGATCAGGCAGTATTTGCATATACGAAGAAATTTGATCATGCAGATATCACTGCAGACAATATTAAGGTTACAGAAGAGGAGATCGAAGAGGCATATAAAGAAGTAGATCCAAAACTGGTGGAGATCATCCGCAAAGCTCTTCTGAACATCCGTACGTATCATGAAAAACAGAGACAGTACAGCTGGTTCGACAGCAAACCGGACGGAACAATCCTGGGACAGAAAGTCACACCACTTCACAGAGTCGGTGTATATGTGCCGGGCGGGAAAGCTGTATATCCATCTTCTGTATTGATGAACATTGTACCTGCAAAGGTAGCCGGAGTTGATGAGATCGTGATGGTCACACCGCCCGGAAAAGATGGAAAAGTGACACCAAACACGCTGGTTGCAGCACATGAAGCCGGTGCGGATGTCATCTATAAAGTCGGCGGAGCACAGGCGATTGCTGCTCTGGCATACGGGACAGAGAGCATTCCAAAAGTCGATAAGATCGTAGGACCTGGAAATATATATGTTGCTCTGGCGAAAAAAGCAGTTTATGGTTATGTAAGCATTGATGCAATTGCCGGACCAAGCGAGATTCTTGTTATTGCAGATGAGACGGCAAATCCAAGATTTGTGGCAGCAGATCTTCTTTCACAGGCAGAGCATGATGAACTTGCATCTGCAATCCTGGTCACAACATCTGAAGAACTTGCCCGGAAAGTATCGGATGAAGTGGATGGTTTCTTAAAAGAACTTTCCAGAAGTGAGATCATCCGGAAATCACTGGACAACTACGGTTATATCCTGGTCGCAGATACGATGGATGATGTGATTGATATTGCAAATGAGATCGCATCCGAACATCTGGAGATCCAGACAAAGAATCCATATGATGTGATGACAAAAGTAAGGAATGCCGGTGCCATCTTTATCGGGGAATACGCAAGTGAACCACTGGGAGATTATTTTGCAGGACCGAACCATGTTCTTCCAACCAATGGTACAGCAAAATTTTTCTCACCGCTTTCTGTGGATGATTTTATTAAAAAATCAAGTATCATCGGATATTCGGAAGAAGCATTACGCGATATACATAAAGATATTGAAGCATTTGCCGAGGCAGAGCAGCTGACGGCACATGCCAATTCTATCAAAGTCCGTTTTGAGGGCGAAGAGTAGAAGACAGCAGAAAAATAAGGAGGCGAGGAGCTATGAACAGAACAGTCACCAGGACAAGAACGACAAAGGAGACGGATATTACGGTAACTCTGAACCTGGATGGAACCGGAAAGACGGAGATTGATACAGGAATCGGTTTTTTTGATCATATGTTGAATGGATTTGCAAGACACGGATTGTTCGATCTGACGGTACATGCGAAAGGGGATCTGGAAGTGGACAGTCATCATACCATCGAAGATACGGGAATCGTACTTGGACAGGCTATTCTGGAAGCAATAGGAGATAAAGCCGGAATCAAACGTTATGGCCACTTTATGCTTCCAATGGATGAGACACTCGCACTTTGTGCGGTGGATCTCTCCGGAAGACCATATCTGAATTATAATGCAGAGTTTGTGTCAGATAAGATGGGTGAGATGGATACTGAGATGGTAAGGGAATTCTTTTACGCAGTTTCTTACAGCGCAATGATGAATATCCACCTGAAGATTCTGGATGGTATCAACGATCATCACAAGGCGGAGGCGCTGTTTAAAGCGTTCGGAAAAGCACTTGATATGGCGACAATGGAAGAGACAAGGATAAAAGAGGCATGGACCACAAAGGGAAGCCTCTAAAAGGAGACGGACAGACATGAGTTATAAAAGATTAATACCTTGCATTTTCATAAAAGACGGGAAAGCGGTCAGATGGATTGATGATCCGACTGTTGTATCCAAAGACGTAATTGAACTTGCAAAATATTACAGTGATCACGGTGCAGATGAACTGATCGTGCTGGATCTCTCAGATTCGGATGAAGAACATGATGAAACGATCACATTGATGAAACGGATCAATCGTGTGATCAGGATCCCGATGATCGCAGGCGGCAATATCAGACGCCAGGAAGATATTAAGAAGATTCTGTATACAGGTGCAAAACGGGCAATGCTGAATTTCTCTAAGCCGGATAGTGTCAAACTGATTGAGGATGCGGCAAAGAGATTCGGAAAAGAGAAGCTTGCGGTATCATTAAATGATTTTGATGCATTGTTCAAACATCAGCATCTGATCCAGGATTACAGCAGTGAAATTGTCTTTATGCACAGACTGGATCTGAATTCCATTATGAATGTAACAGATGTACCGTGTGTGATCATTACGGATACGGAAGAAGAGTCAGAGTTATTTAAAATTTTGAAATGCCCGGGTGTCCGGGGGCTTTCGGGAAGATATGTAAGCCGTACAGATATTGATTGTGTGGGATTCAAAGATAAGTGTACGGAAGAAGGAATTAAGATGACATCTTTTGAGAGTATGATGGAGTTCTCACAGTTTAAGACCAATGATCAGGGCCTGATCCCTGTCATCGTCCAGCATTATAAGACACAGGAGATCCTGATGCTGGCATATATGAATGAGGAATCTTTCTATGAGACGATCAAGACAGGAAAGATGACGTATTTTAGCAGAAGCCGGCAGAAACTCTGGGTAAAGGGGGAGACGAGCGGTCATTTCCAGTATGTAAAATCCCTGACGATTGACTGTGATCTGGATACATTGCTTGCAAAAGTAGATCAGATCGGAGCAGCATGCCATACCGGTAATCCGACCTGCTTCTTCCAGCCGCTTGTAGGAATTGACTATGATGAGACGAATCCGCTTCGGATCTTTGAATCGGTATATGACACGATTTCAGACCGTAAAGAGAATCCAAAGGAGGGGTCTTACACGAATTATCTGTTTGATAAGGGAATTGATAAGATCCTGAAAAAAATTGGAGAAGAAGCAACGGAAGTTGTGATCGCAGCAAAGAATCCGAATCCGGAAGAAGTCAAATATGAGATCGCGGATTTCCTGTATCATGCAATGGTTCTGATGGTAGAAAAAGGTCTGACATGGGAAGACATCGTAAAAGAATTGGCAGATCGTTAAGCAGAAACTCTTAGAAAACATGAAAAAGAGCCTGTATGCAGTAAGTTTTGCACATGAGTGAAACAGATATCTCATATATTGTTTCAGAGGTGAGCGCATGTGAATGAAGCGGAAAAGCGAAGAAGAGAACTTCTGGAACAGACACGTTACAGCTATCAGGAATCCGGGATACCGGCAATACATCCTAGATACAGGGCATCTTATAGTGAACTGTATGGTGAGGAAGAGGCAGAACAGGGAAGCCTGGGAATTCGTACATTTATTTGTATGATTCTGTTTGCGGTGTTTGTATTTATGCAGAATGAAGGGAAAGATATTCTACATATAAGCAGCACAAAAGTGGTGCAGGAGGTCAGTAAAAACGCTGACATTACCGATGTGTGGAAAAAAATACCATAGAGGAGTAGATTTGAGACCGTTGGTTAAGAATTGAAACTGACGGTTTTTTTGTGTATACTAGCTATATTAAAAGGAAAGCTGAGAGACTGGCGTCAGCCGGTCCCGGCAGATGAGGAGGAAGCTGATATGTTAAAATTATGGATTGTTGGTGCATCCGGACAGATCGGATCGGCCATCAATGAAGTGTTGGATCCATTAGAAATGGAAGTGTTTAACACAGATAAGGAAGAATTAGACATTACGGACACCGATGAGGTGCTGAATTTCGGAGTGATCAACCGTCCGGATGTGATCATCAACTGTGCAGCAGTCACAGATACAGATCTCTGTGAAAAAGAACCGGAGCTTGCATACCGTGTGAATGCGCTGGGAGCAAGAAATTTAAGTATTGTGGCAAGAAAGACAGGGGCCAAGATGGTACAGATATCCACGGATGATGTATTTGACGGAATCCGGCATACCCCATATACAGAGTTCGATGACACAAATCCGAAGACCGTTTACGGACGTTCCAAGAGAGCAGGGGAGAATTATGTAAAGGAATTTACACACAAGCATTTCATCCTGCGCAGTAACTGGGTGTATGGAAATGGCAATAATTTTGTAAACCGCGTACTTCATGCAGCAGATACAAAGGATGAACTTCTGATTGCATCAGATCAGTTTGGTTCTCCGACCAGTGCAAAAGACCTGGCACGTATTATTCTTTATCTGATCAAAACGAATGAATACGGAACGTACCATGCAACCTGTCAGGGTGTATGTAATCGTTATGAATTTGCGCAGGAAGTTTTGAAACTTGCAGGAAAGAGGATCACTCTGCGCCCGGTAGTGACCAGCGAATCGGATCTTTCTTCTGCAAGACCAGCATATGCGGTCCTGGATAATTTTATCCTTCGTATCATCAATGTATACGAGATGCCGGACTGGAGAGCTTCACTGAAAGAATATATGGATGAGAGGATGGAGGACTAATATGGGAGAGACACAGAAGAAGGAAAAGAAGAAAATAGGACTTACAACGAAGATTTTTATTGCATTGCTTACAGGAGCGGTATTTGGAATTATTTTATGTTATGCGGTTCCAAGTGGACATATCAAAGACGACATTATCGTAGAAGGTGTACTGTACGTGATCGGACAAGGCTTTATCAAACTGATGAAGATGTTGGTTGTACCACTGGTATTCTGTTCGCTTGTGTGCGGAAGTATGTCGATCGGGGATACGAAGAAGCTTGGTACAGTCGGTGCAAGAACACTGATCTTTTATCTGGCAACAACAGCACTTGCGGTTACCGTAGCATTGTCTGTCGGAAACCTGATCAATCCGGGTGTGGGACTGGACATGAGCACGATCAAGACCAATGCAGCATCTGTAGAAACTATGAAGGCTACTTCATTGACAGACACGTTGTTAAATATTATCCCGGATAACCCGATTAATTCTCTTGCAAGCGGAGAGATGCTGCAGATCATCGTATTTGCATTGATCATCGGTGTGATCCTTGCAAAATTAGGAGAACGTGCAGAGACAGTTGCGAACTTCTTCAGCCAGTTTAACGATATCATGATGGAAATGACGATGATGATTATGGCACTTGCCCCAATTGGTGTCTTCTGCCTGATCAGCCGCACATTTGCAAACATCGGATTCAGTGCATTTGTACCGCTGGCAAAATATATGATCGGTGTATTGATCGCACTGGTAATCCAGTGTTTCGGTGTATACCAGATCTTACTGAAGATATTTACCGGACTGAATCCTCTGAAATTTATCAAGAAGTTCTTCCCGGTTATGGCCTTCGCATTCTCAACAGCAACATCAAATGCAACGATTCCGCTGTCAATCGATACCCTGTCCAAGAAGGTGGGTGTATCTAAGAAGATATCATCTTTCACCATTCCTCTTGGAGCGACCATCAATATGGATGGTACTTCGATCATGCAGGGGGTAGCCGTTGTATTTGCCGCACAGGCATTCGGAATCCACTTAAGTATGACAGATTATATTACTGTAATCGGAACTGCAACACTTGCATCCATTGGTACGGCCGGTGTGCCAAGTGTAGGTCTGGTAACACTGACAATGGTATTCAATTCTGTCGGACTTCCGGTTGAGGCAATTGGTCTGATCATGGGTATCGACCGTATCCTGGATATGACAAGAACTGCCGTTAATATCACAGGTGATGCTGTATGTACAACAATCGTTGCACACCAGAACAAGGCACTGGATAAGAATGTGTTCTATGCGGAAGAGAATTAGGATCGAAGATATTAATTTTTAAAAGATGTTCTAATAAATAAAAAACGTATCTCTGAGATGCTTCCTTTTCAGACAGTGAGGAAACATTGCAGAGATACGTTTTTTATATTTACTGATATGGATGTTTACAATGAATGTAAATAAAAACATATAAGCTAAGTGATTATAGGTTGTTTTTGATGTTCTGTCAAGGAAAATGTCTTTACACATATAAAACGAATTAATAATTAAATGTTCACAAACGATAAATCTATGCTACAATAAAAATTACGGCTTTATGCTTTGATTGAAGATATTACTATAAAAGGAGAGAGTTGTTTTGAAGAAAAATAAATATGAGATTGATATGTGCAATGGAACCATCATGGACAAATTGATTTCATTTTCTATACCACTGATGCTGTCAGGAATCTTACAGCTGATGTTCAATGCGGTGGATATCGTGGTAGTGGGACGTTTCAGCGGAAGTCAGGCGCTCGCAGCGGTGGGTTCGACAACGGCACTGATCAATGTGTTTACCAATCTTTTCATCGGAATCTCATTGGGAGCAAATGTACTTGCAGCGAGATATTATGCGGCCGGAAAAACAAAAGAAATGTCGGAGACGGTACATACGGCTATTGCACTTGCTCTGGTAAGCGGAGTGGCGATGGCGGTGATCGGAGTGGTCTTTGCCAGAGGCGCGCTGGAAATTATGGGGACACCGGATGATGTAATTGCCAAATCCACACTTTATATGCGGATTTATTTCTGCGGTATGCCATTTTTTATGATGTATAACTATGGAGCAGCCATATTAAGGGCAGTGGGGGATACCAAACGTCCGTTGATCTTCCTGATCGTATCCGGAGTGATTAATGCAGTATTGAATCTGTTCCTGGTCATCGGTTTTCATCTGGATGTAGCAGGCGTCGGGATTGCGACCGTTATATCCCAGCTGGTATCCTGTATCCTGGTACTCCGGTGCCTGCATCACACAGAGAGCAGCTATCAGCTTCACCTTGCAAAGCTTCGGATCAGATCCGTGTATCTGAAGCAGATTTTTGAAGTCGGGGTTCCGGCGGGAATCCAGAGCACGGTTATCAATATTTCAAATGCGATGCTGCAGTCATCGGTCAATTCTTTTGGATCGATCGCAATGGCAGGATATACGGCATCGAATAATATTTTCGGATTCTTATATGTGTCGGTGAACTCCTTCACACAGGCCTGTATGAGCTTCACAAGCCAGAACTACGGAGTGAAGAAATTAAAACGTATGGACAAGGTTCTGATCGACTGTATGATCCTTTCAGTTGTGGTAACTTTGATCCTCGGAAGCAGTGTGTACATATTCGGACCGGAACTTCTGCATATTTACAGTAATCAGGCAGATGTTATTAAATACGGTATGGAGATCTTTTCTTATACAACCGTTACCTATTTCCTGTGCGGTCTGATGGATCTGTTCCCGGGAGCACTGAGAGGAATGGGATATTCCACGGTACCGATGATCCTTTCTATCATCGGTACGGTCGGAGTCCGGATTATCTGGATCTATGGACTGTTCCCTTCACACAGATCACTGACTTTCTTGTTTCTGTCTTATCCGGTATCCTGGATTGCAACGATCATCATGCAGGTGATCTGCTTCTGGTTTGTAAGGAAGAAGATTCACAGGACGATGGTGATTGCGGCAGAGTGATCTTTTTTCGAACATATCATACATATCATACATATCATATAATGATAAAAAACTCCCGGAGTCTTTGGTGGCTCGGGGAGTTTTTTGCATCGCGATGTGTTCGCTGTATCGTCATATGACCGGAAGAGGCTGACAAATTTGGCCGCTTACTATAAAATTAAAAAATAAAGATAAAAATCTGTAACAAAATATAAGTTCATGCGTCTAATAGATAACAGAAGGGAGGTGACAGGTACTTGAAGCTTGAGTTGGAAGAGATTTATAAAACCTATTTTCAGGATGTGTATTATTTCGTTCTCGCAATGAGTAAGGATCCGCACATTGCAGAAGAGATCACACAGGAGACATGGGCGAGAGTTACCTATCACAGGGCTCGGGTGAAGATACAGGACATTCTGGAAAGGAGGAGTACATAATGGCAAAGATTCCATGTGAGATCATAAGAGACCTGCTGCCGTTATATCAGGATGATATATGCAGTGAAAGTATTATGGGTGAATCCGCAGATGCCGCTTCAGTGATATCTGATTCCATTTTCATAAGAATTAGTGAGAATTAGCGGCATTTAGAGGCGTTCAACCATAAGTGGAGTGCTTTTATGGGAGAAATATGGCATAATAAAGCCGACAGGAGGTGACGCATATGGTTGAACCATTAGAACTTGGAAGGTTTATATCGACATGCAGGAAGGAAAAAAATCTGACACAGAAGCAGCTGGGAGAAGAACTGGGCGTGATAGACAGAGCTGTGTCAAAATGGGAGAATGGAAAATCATTCCCGGACATCAGTCTGATCGAGCCACTGTGTCAGATACTGGATATCAGTGTCAGTGAATTCATGCTTGGGAAAAGGATCGAACCGGAACACTATCAGGAAGAGACAGAAAAAGCCTGGATTGCATCGCTGGATGAGCCGTTATTGTATAAAATTCAGATGATCATATATATATTAGAAATTGCAGCGGTTGCGGTATTGCAGGTTCCTCTTTTTTCACACGGACCTATGTGTGTGAATATTATATGCTGGGCTGTATGGGGTGCACTGTTCTTTGCTGCATATTACCTGGATAAGAAAATCCCGGAAAGGAAGCTGAGATATTCGAATCCCTGGATCGAAGGGGTGTTTTCAGTGATTTATTTCCTGTGTTATATGTTATGGTTCTTTTTGCGCAAAGATGAATGGGGAACATTGCCGATGTCGGAACAGATGTCGCTTTGGGCGATAATTGTTGTTGGATCGATTGTGGGGTTTTGTGTGAGAGTTTTTTTGGCAAGAAAAAAGAGGAGAAGTGCTGTTTAATGCGTTTAAAACAATAGAAATTGTATCGCAACAGCGATATAATAAATAAAAGATCATATGCCTGACATGGGAAATATAAGAATCAAGGATGAAAATATGAATAAAACAACAATCATAACCAACGTACAAACCCATCTTTTTGAGCTGCAAGACTTAAAATACCGCGACTTCCATGCAAAACTAATGCCGACAGTCAACAAAGAAAAGATCATCGGTGTCCGAACGCCGGCACTTCGTGTATTTGCGAAGAAGTATGGAAAAACGGATGAAGCAAAAGAATATCTGCAGATACTGCCACATCAGTACTACGAAGAAAATAATTTGCACGGACTTTTGATCGAACAGATTAAAGACTATGACACATGTCTGGAAGAACTGGAACGTTTTCTTCCGTATATTGATAACTGGGCGACCTGCGATATGCTTGCGGTCAAGGTAGTGAAGAAACATCTGGATACATTTATAGATGAAGTATACCGATGGATGGAATCCGACCATGCATATACCATCCGGTTCGGTATCAGTATGCTGATGCGCTATTATCTGGAAGATGCATTTCAGATGGAGTACCCGGAGAAAGTGGCACAGATCCGTTCGGAAGAATATTATGTAAATATGATGCGTGCATGGTATTTTGCGACGGCGCTTGCAAAGCAGTATGATAAGATTCTCCCGTTTATCGAAAAGCAAAAATTAGATGTCTGGACGCATAATAAGACGATCCAGAAAGCTATCGAAAGTTACCGGATCACGCCAGAGCAGAAAGAATATCTAAGAGGGTTAAAGATTAAAAAATGAAATCCATATCCATTTATACGATCACAAGAAATCAGAATATCGAACAGCTGCAAAAACTGGAACGTCAGTTATCCGGAAGAGATGATTTTCTGAAAATGCGGGAATGGGAACTGGAAAGTATGAAAGCACTGACAGCCGAATTGGAAACCTGTATGGAGGATGTATATGCACTTCGTTTCTTTTATTCGTTTCAGATTCCGAGACTGGGAAAAGAATTTGATCTTCTTCAGATCAAAGAAGACCAGATTGTAAATATTGAGTTAAAAAGTGGTGTGGTATCAGATGAGGCTATCTGCAGACAGCTTCTGCAGAATCGATATTATCTGTCGGTGCTTGGAAGAACGATTCATTCGTATACTTATATCAGCAGCCAGAACCGTCTGGTAAGACTGACGAATCATGATCATATCGCAGAGGCAGACTGGGACGAATTATGCAGAGCTTTGAAAAGAGAAAGTCCGGATTATGACGGGAATATCGAAGAACTGTTCCGCGCAGAACTCTATCTGATCTCACCGCTCAGAGAGCCGGAACGCTTTTTACAGAAAGAATATTTTCTGACGGCACAGCAAAGAGATATCGAACGACAGATCCTGAAAGGAATCCGTGCAAAACATTCCGACTATTACTGGTTCAGCGGACTTCCGGGGACGGGAAAGACATTGCTTCTGTATGATCTTGCGATGAAGCTGTCGGTACGTCAGAGAGTCTGCATGATTCATTGCGGAGAATCAGGAGAGGACTGGAGAATTTTACATAAACGTCTGCGCCGGATTGATTTTCTGTCGGATCGTCAGTTATCACTTCAGGCAGCAAAGCAGACGATGACAGAAAATGTGTGTGCGGAAGAAGCGTTTGATACATTCTTAAAGCCATACAGTGCTATTCTGGTGGATGAGGCACATCTGCTTTCTGTGGAGCAATTAAAGATATTAGAAGAATGTAAAAAGCAGATTCCGATAATCTTCTCCAGTGATACGGAAGACATGATCTCGCCTGAAGAACTGGATCGTGGAATATCGCAAAGACTTGCGAGCCTGCCGGATGTGCAGAGCTTTCATATGACGAACCGTATCCGTACAAATGCAGAACTTTCTTCCTTTATTCAGAACATGCTGGATCTGTCGCGGAGAAAAGGGCAGAAGGGCTATCCTAATATTGAAGTGGTGTATGCGAATGATGATACAGAAGCAGTATGTTTGATGCAAGGCTATGCGAGACGGGGATATCTCTATCAGAATCCGGCAATGCGGGATGTGAACCGCCTGGTAGCCGTACTGGATGAACAGTATTATTATGATGAGGACGGTTATCTCCGTGCGGGAAAGATTAGTGAAGCTTCTTATGAAATAACCCGTATAACAACGAGTGAAGGCAGAAAATCAAATGTGAGACTTCTTTTTCATCAGCTGAATCAGGCAAAAGAAAAACTGGCGATTGTGATCAAAGACAATCCGTCAGTGTATGATACGATTTTGGATATATTATAGATGCGTAAAAACAGATAAAGAACTGTTTTTACACATTTTTCTGTATCAGTCATTTCCAGATATTTTCAGAAAGAAAATTTGCCCGGTTCCGAAATGCGTGGTACAATATTCCTCAGGTAAAATATTGAATCAGAGAGGTTTTTACAATGGAAGAAAAGAATTACAGTAAAGTACCGGTATTCGAAAATGGACTTGCACAGCCTGTTTTCAAATTCACAGACGGAAAGACAGGAGAAAAATACGATCCTGCGACATCAAGTATCGTAAGATACTGTGTATATGTGGAATCTGACTATGACATGGATGGAGACGGAAAGAGAGATCTCGTTAAAGCATTCATCCAGGTTCCAAGAAGTGCCGTAGAAGGCAATTATAAGGCGGCAACGTTATATGAGGCACGTCCGTATTGTGCCGGTGTACAGGCAGACGGATACGATCATATGAAAGAAGTGGAAAGCAAAGAATACCGCGAAATTGATTTTGCAGATCTTGACAAAGAAGTGCCTGCACGTATCCCGGAAGGAATGATCAGTGCCATGGATCTTGCATTAAAGGCAGATCCGACAGACTGGTATTATCCGGATAAAGGAAACAATAACAGCATGGTATATGAAAATCTAGATAACTTCAATTATTATCTGGTGCGCGGCTTTGCAGTGGTTGTAAGTGCCGGATTCGGAGCGCTTGGCTCAGATGGATTCAACTATGTCGGTTCAGAGTATGAAAGAGATGCATTCAAATCTGTTGTAGAATGGCTGCATGGCGACAGAGTGGCTTACGCAGACCGTGAAGGAAAGATCGAGACGAAGGCAGACTGGGCGAATGGGAATGTTGCCATGACCGGAAGATCTTATGCCGGAACCATGCCGTTTGCAGTTGCAACCACAGGCGTAGAAGGCCTGAAAACAATTGTTCCGGTTGCAGGTATCGCAGACTGGTATACACAGCAGAATATGCAGGGTGCACAGCGCTACTGGCCGAAAGAGATGCTGAACAGTTTCCTGGCATATTTCTGTTCCAGCCGTTATAACGATGAGACATTATCTGAGAAACAGTTGGATGATATTGCAGCATTCCATCATGAATTAAGTCTTCAGCAGTTAAAATGCGGATTCGACTATGATCCGGATTTCTGGGGAGCCGGAAACTACCGTCTGCATGCAGACCAGATCAAGTGCAGTGCACTGATCGTACATGGATTCAATGATGAAAATGTATCTACAAAACAGTTCGAAATGATGCATACCGCATTCGAACAGGCAGGACAGACAGTGAAACTGATCCTTCATCAGGGTCCACATATCACACCGACCATGGCGAATAAGAATTACGGAATCCTGATCGATGGAAAATTATATGATGATATCGTAAATGAATGGATATCCCATTATCTGTACGGAGTAGAAAATGGTGCCGAAAAGATGCCGGAAGTACTTGCGCAGACAAACTATGACCAGAAAAAATGGGAAGTAGAATCTGCATGGGAAACAGAGCATACCATGAAGCTCGCATCTAAAGAGGAGAGTAAGACCGTCATCGACACGGATTGGGAGAAAGCCGGCGTGAGTGCAGAAAACTTCGATGATGTGATGGCACAGAAGTCTACAAATATGGCACAGCGCTATGTGACAGATACATTTGAAGAAGCAGTAACTGTGCAGGGAACCGTATGCCTGAACTTAAAGGCAGCATTAAAAGACGGTAATATTGAAACGGATTTCGATCCGGAAAACAGAAATGATGTAGATACCCTGACCATGCAGCTTGGCAATTCCAAAGTATCCGGTAAGATGGATGATGTAGAGATTGCAGTGCTTCTTTGTGATGTATGCGACGAAGAATTCGACAGCATCCAGACCGTAGACCCGGAAAGAAACATCGTTCCGGTAACGACAGTAAAAGAAGGCGGAATCATTAATGGTGGAGATCTTCCGGCATTTGATGAGGCAGAATTCAATACTGTACATAAAAAATACCGCGTGATCACACGTGCATTTGCCGATCTGTGTAATCCGGAAGCAGGTTACGCACCGGAAACGGCACAGAACAGCATCGAGCTTAAAAAAGGTGAGTATCATGATTATACCGTATATCTCAATGCGACAAGATATACCGTAGAGCCTGGTCACAGACTTGCAGTAGTGGTTGCAACAGAAGATCCGGTGAACTGCCTGATCCATAAGACATATTCAGTTGAGATTGATGACAGCTCTGTGATCGTGGAAGTTCCGGTGACAAAAGCATGCGAGGATATGGGACTGAATAAAGCAGAATAACTGGAATCTATGCTGGAAAAGGAAAGCGTATGATCTGATATTTAGAAAGATCGGGAATATTACGGAAAATATGATAAATAATTAAAATAAAAGAACTGCTATTTTAAGGTGAATATCGTAAAATAGCAGTTTTTTGTTATTGCCATACGTTCGTAAGAAGGAGCTGCCGGCTGCCAAAGCATCTGTAAGTAGTTGCCAGTGGAAAGTTCGCCGTATCAGGGGACGTTTTTCAAGAATTCATGGCCAGTTATAACAATATTTGTAACTATCGTGGTACAATGAATGCAATAATTATGTGAATAAATACGGAGAAAATATTAATGTTTCAGATAGCAATGATAGAAGATGAAGAACATACAAGACAGGAAGTGGAAAGACTTATTAGCTGGGAGTTCGAGAAACTTAAGGTGCAGGATGTAACCACCGAAATATATAAAACAGCCGAAGAATTTCTGAAAGTTAAGAAGCACTACGATGTGGTTGTCTCAGATATTGATCTTCCGGGAAAAAGCGGGATCGAGTTGGGAAGAATTTTAAAGGCAGAACAAAAAGATATCTGTCTGGTATTTCTGACATCCTATGCTGAATTTGCAGTAGACAGTTATGTCCTGGAGGCATATCAGTATATTTTGAAAAGAGATATGGAGGAACGTTTGCCGGCAGTATTACAGAAAATTTATCAGGAAAAGCAAAAAGAGAGCCAGAATTTCTTCTGGATCGGTGGGGTGACGGACCGGAGAAAATTATATCATAAAGACATTATCTGTATCCGCAAGGTTAAAGGGCAGAAGTATGTTGAATTTGTAATGGTAAATGGCGCATACAAAGGACGTCTGTCGCTGCATCAGATTTTTGAAGATTTGAAAAGCCCGGCTTTTATATTTGCCGGAAGAAGTCATATTATCAATATCGATCATGTAGACAGGATCACAACGGATGTAGTCTATCTGGAAGACGGGATTAAGATTCAGGCAGGGGCAGAGACTATTCAGGATGTGAAGGCACGGATCATGGAATATTGGAGAAATGTAGAATGAAAAAGTTGTAACATCCGGAACTGGTGTCATCAGAATTGATAGAACTTTTGAAGTATATGGAACACAGCACGGAAGAAGTGTCAGAACAGTGTACAAGTGAACGGATTCAAAATAATCGCAACGGGAGAGACCATCTGACATTATTCGGATGGTCTCTTCTGCCATTTCTTTATGGTTATACTGTTCCGGTAATCGTCAGAGTGCTGAATCCCGGATTAGAACTCCATTCACCGGCAGTCTCGTTGACGGTAAATGTTGCTGCAGGAACAGTAACTTTTCCGGAACCGGTAGCAAAAGTACCGGTAGTTTTATCATAAGTGTAGTCTTCACCTTCTGTCCATGTGCTTCCGTTAAAGGTGACAGTCAGATTAGAAAGTATTGGATTAAACGTATCGGTAACGATTACGGCCGTGGCTTCATTTGCAGGAACGTTTCCTTCATTCTGAATCAGGAACGTGTAGGTCAGGCTTCCGTTTTCAGTAACAGGTACCGGACTGATAGATTTTGTGATACCTAAGAGCGGCAAGGCTTCTGCATTTACCGTTTCCTTAGCGGTGATAGAAGTAATGCCGTCTCCACTTGCAGTAACCGTGTTGGTAATGAATGATTCATTGGTGAGAGGAGCGTATTGATTTACAGCTGTTTCATAGACCAGTGTCAGATTGCCATTTGCGGGAACAGTTAATCCAGAGAAGACAAGCGGAGGACCTGCGGTTACAGCAGGTGCAGCCTGTAACGTTCCGTTTGTATAGTATTTTACCGTGTTATCCAGATACGTTAACGGTGTCAGTGAAGTAGTAGAAAATGCATACGCACCAAGGTCATCTGTGAGTGTAAGTCCTGTAATAGGAGTGGTACCGGAGTTAACAATACTTATAATATAGGTGACGGTACCTCCTGGATGATAGGTATTTTTTACTGCAGTTTTCGAGATTGACAATACTTCGAGAATCTCACCGACGGCAATATTTGAATTAGTAACAGAATTTCCGTAACGGAGTTGTGCCTGGTTCGTAAATTGAGCCATATTTTTAACCTTCCTTTCATATATGTGTCTACAATATAATATATGTCTGTGGAGTGAAATTGCCCGGGGATAATTTGTAGAAGATTTACAAAAATCTGCAACGCATCTATATTTACCAATTCATTTATTTCAAGCCCAAACAATCGGGTAAGAATCCAAGATGAAAATCATAAAAAACAGATAAATACATGTCTGATAAAAGAAGATAACGGTATATACTGGTATATATATAAATTCTGTGTTATCATATGCATAAAGCTAAACAGTTCTTCTTTGCAGGTATTATATCTGTACAAGAGAGGAGAACTGCTTATGAACCAAAGAAAATCATTAAAAGAATTAAACTTGCTGGATAAATTTCTGCTCGATGAAGCGATGGATGATCCGGAAAATGTAAAGACGATGTTTGATATCATACTTCTGAATACCAGGGGCAAACATCCCGAGCTGGTGTCACCAGAATTGATAGAATTGTTTAAGTATATGGAACGTAGTACGGATGAAGTATCAGGGAAGTGTAAAAGTAAGCGGATTCAAGAGATGCATAGACGAGTTTGTCAGATCAAAGCAAGTGAAAAGACAGAGGTGAAGTATATGCAGACATGGGAAGAACAGATAATGATAAAGCAGGAGGGAATTACTGAGGGAAGAATAGAAGGCGAGAAAATTGGACGATTAAGAGGAAAAAGCGAACTCTTAGAAAAATTGTCTGATAAATTTTCGATTGAGCAAATTTCAGAAATGTTAGAGATCGATATTTCAGAATTAAAGAATATTATGAAAGAGATACAGAACGAAAAGTATCTGTAAGAAATTGTTAGTGGCAGGTTCTGTGGGTAGCAGCTTTATACTAATGCATGGTCATATTATAAGAACGGTCAGATATGTTTATCAAGACATGTCTGACCGTTCTTCGTATAGCAGAGGATGAAAGAAAACATGCGGTTTTTCTGTGTGTAATTACCACGGTAGATCCATATTTTTAAAATTTCATGGTCAGAAAACCCGCTATTCATGGCCATTATAAGGCGGAAGAAGAAAAGGCATGGTACAATAACTATAAAGATTTCATGTGAAAATAAGATGGAGACCGATAAAATGAATGGATGGACAAAAAAGAGAAAAGTAGATACTTTTATGGGGATTTTATTGCAAGTGTACTGTTTCTTCCCGTGGATGCGCATAAATAGAAAATGGAATACGATTCACATGTATGTAATTAAGACCTTTCAGGAAAATGATTACATCAAGATGTATAATCATACATTTTTAAAACAGCATATGTGGAAATGGAAACATTCACAGGTAGTTGCGTTTATATTTTTACTGATGTTAATATTCCTGATTTTGCTTCAGAGTATAGAATTGTATGAATTATACCAGTGCATAAAAAACGGGAATCAATCAACAAATTATCATGTATTTGTTTGGATTACTTATCTTGCAGCATTTTACATCTTTATGGCTATAGCATCTACCGGATTTGTAGAATTTTATTCTATGCCGATGTTTTGTTATATGATGCTGTTTCTGGCTGTCATAGGAATCTGGATATTTCTTGATATTCAGGCAGAAGCATGGGATGTTGAGACAGAACAGCACAGAACTGAACTGGAAGAGCAGGATAAGAAGATGCTCCAGATGAAAGTAAAGGCGATGGAAGAACAATATAGGGAAATGTTAAAGAGCCGGAAGATTGTTCATGATATGAAGAATCATTTGCTTGCATTAAAGAAATATACGCAGGAACAGGACTGGAAGGGATTGGAAGAATATCTGAACGAACTCAGCCGGGACATGTTGGATTATAATTACCAGATATGGACAGGAAACCATATGCTGGATATGATTCTTAACCAGAAAGAGAAAGAGGCAGAGAAGCAAAAGACGCAGATGCAGATCAGCACGGAAGTATTCACAACGCTTCCGTTTTCTGACAGAGAGATCATTTCACTTTTTGGAAATCTTTTGGACAATGCGTTGGAAGCGTGTGAGCAGATCAAAGAAGGAGAACGCTGGATACATATAAAAATGAAAAAGAAGAATCAGCTCTTATACATCGAGATTGTAAATGCGGCTAAAAATACGGGAATACAGACAGATGAAAATTTTGTATCAAAAAAAAAGGATGGAGTGTTACATGGTTATGGAATGAAAAATATCCGGGATATTGTAGAACAATACAATGGAATGTTTCAGTGTAAAAGCCAGGAGGATCGGTTTGAGGTTGTGATTACTATTTACGGATAGGAGGCAGGTGAATATGAAAGAAACAAAGAAAAGAAGATATATTGTATCGACAATTATGTACGGTATGATTTTGATTTTTATTCAGCTTCCGTGGGTGGTTTTGAAAGGGAAAAATTACAGTATATATGCAGCATATTTCCGAATCAAAGCAAAAGGAATAAAAGCACTTTCGGAGATGGCAGCGTCTGTCTGGGATGGGAATCTTACGATAATCCGGATACAGTTAATACTGCTTATTGTATTTCAGATCGTGATTGTATTACATATAGTGACGCAGTGGCTGCATAAGGAATATTATCTGAATATCGCTGCGTTAGTTGTTCTAGGTTTATATATTGTGGTGAATGAATCCGGATTTGGAATGCTTGCGGATAATTCAACAAAAACGATTCTGATTCCTGCAGTCATCATGATATTTGTTATGGCAGAAGTGCTGATCAGTAAAATGCTTGATGTATGGAAAGATGCCAAGGAATCAGCAGAAATATTTGCGGAAAAGGAACGGGAAGAAAAAGAAGAAGAGCGCAGGAGATTATATTTTCCGGGAAATTATACCAAACTTTTTTATCAGATGGTCTGGCATAATTTTAAATATGACTGGAAAGATTACGGCCTCCTGCTGTTCTGTGGTGTAATCGTTTCTGCATTCTCCTTTGCAGGACTTGGAATATATCAGATGATGGCGAAGGCTCACCGGGCAGAGAATTTCCTGCTGGGTGAAGGACTTGGAAGGATATTGCTGAATGCAATGCTTCCGATGGCGGTATGTGCCATCTTTTTGATGGTGTTTGTTCTCGTATTTTACATGAAAAAATGGACGCAGAATTACAGTGTATTCGTGACGCTGGGAATTCGAAAAAAAGCGTTGTATACGATTATTGGGATAGAGATCGTAGTCGCTTTTTTGTGTTCGCTGATTGCTGGCGGTCTATTGGGAAATATGATCATGTTTCTGTTCCGGAAAGTGATTTTCTCAATGCTGGCAAAAGGAATTGTTCTGTCAAAGGTGACGTGGCTTACTTATGTGAAAGGTACGTTGGTGGTGTTGGCAGTGTATATAATTGCATTGATGGCGACCAGGGATATCGTATCGGATTTCAATCTGGTCAGGGCATCGATCAGAAACATTGCAAAAGAACCTATGCCGCAGAGGAGGACAAAGTTATTCATAACAGCCGGAATCATAATCTGTATGATCGCTATATTCGAATACCGGCAGTTGAGAAATCATGAAAGTATGTATCTGCTCTTTGCATTCTTTGCGGGTATATTTTTACTGATTCGTTTTGTAGGAGCCGGATATTTGAGACGTGCAAAAAAGACACCGGCATATCTGCCACAGATGCTGAATCGGAATCATTTGTATTATAAATCAAAGACAACTGCAAGGTATGTGCTGGCACTTACAATATTGAACGTATGCGCAGTGTTTTACTTTCTGTTTCAGGTAGTTTCGGTAACGATTGCAGAGAAGCCAGAAAGTCTGTATCCGTATGATTTTGTCTGTATTGCAGATGATGGAGATGATGCGATTTTTGATAGGATAAAGAACAGTTATCAGGCAAAAATCATAGAATATCCGATGGTGCGTGTGGCAAATGCAGATAAGACAGAACAAAACGAAGGCGTGCAACAAGGAAAAAGACCGCAGGGACAACAGATCGGGATTTCTGAATCGACATACAAACAATTGAAAAAATATGTAGATCCATCGTATAAGGAAGAAGCAATGCATCTTGATCGAAATGGAAAGAAGGTATATCTGGTGCACCAACAGGATCGCTCCGTGAAGGCACAGCCGGTGGATTGGACATTTGGAAAGAAGAAACCATTTTTGCATATCGGTCTTCCATGTGAATATTATACCTTATATTCGCCGAGCAAAGCATATCCGAAAAGAACAATAGAAGGGGAAGAAATTGGAAGTCTGATTGGATGTTTCCGTCAGGGAAAACTGGAAAATATCGTTGTATTCTCGGATGCATATTTCAAGAAAGCACAGGGAATGTGGAAATACACGAACATATTAACCGGAGACAAGATAGAAGAAAAGGCCTTGCGAATAGATGGTGTCACAATTAAGCAGGGTCCGACGAAGCTTGTACTGATCCAGGCAGACCCAAAATACCAGAAAGCAATTGAAAAGAAAATGAAAAAGCTGGAAAAGAATCATACATATGAAGCGCAGTACGATTTCGAAGTACATTGCTGGTATTCAAAAAAGACGGCAGTCAATGATCTGAAGACAGAATATACGATGAAACTGATCATAAATACATTCGTATTGCTTACAATGACCATCTCCGGCCTTTTCCTGATGTATATTAAATCGTTATCAGAAATGAGTGATAAGAAAGCAAGAGCTGACTTTTTGAAATGTATGGGAATGCGAAAGAAAGAACGAGTATCACTCCTGAAAAGAGAGCTGTATTACTTTTACTGGCTGCCGGAGCTGATAACGATAGTCGTGACCAGTATCTTTACAGCAGCAACGTTTCATGCTCGGATGTATACGCATGCCGTCAGAATTGCATGGCTGAAACATGCTGTCTGGATATGGCTTATGTATCTGGCAGTACAGTGGGGATTTGCATGGATATTAGGAAGATTTATCATTCGAAAGGTGGAAGGAAAAGATGAATAAACGGGAAGTTATGAAAGTGGAGAACCTTGTTCGGAATTATAAAATGGTCTATTCTGACAGACAGGGTGAAGAAGAAATTAAAGTTTTAAAAGGGCTGGATTTTACCATTGAAGAACAGGAATTTGTCGGGATCATGGGAAAATCAGGATGCGGTAAGACAACGCTTTTAAAAGTGCTTGGCTTGATCGACAAACCGACTTCCGGGAAGATTTTCTTTACGGGAAAGGATGCGTCAGAATTATGGAGTGATGAACTGGCGGATATACGAAGAAGAGAGATTGGATTTGTGTTTCAGGATTTTTATCTGTTAAATAGTCTGTCTGTAAAGGAGAACATCATGCTGCCGATGGTGTTGGACAAGGCACCGGTTGATAAGTGTTATAAGAATGTAGAAGCATATGCCGAAAACTTTGGTTTATCACACCTTCTCGAGAAGCAGCCATATGAAGTGTCCGGCGGAGAAAAACAGAGAGTTGCGATTTGCCGTGCGCTGATCAATAATCCAGATCTGATCCTTGCGGATGAGCCGACCGGAAACCTCGATTCCAAGTCCGGAAAGATTGTGATTGATGCATTGAAGGACATTAATGAACATATGGGAAAGACGATTATTATGGTCACACATGATCCACAGATGGCAAGCTATTGCAGCCGACTGATCCTGTTGAAAGATGGTGTGATACTGGAAGATCTGAAGAACAGTGGGGATCAGGAGGCATTTTATCAGGAGATTCTTGAGAAAATGAAAGAGTTGTAAAAGATTCACAAAAATTGAGCATTTCTAAATTACATATTGAAAACAGAAATAGTATATCAGGAAAAGTTATTGAAAGAATTTGAAATTTAACAATATCAAAATAAAGAATATGTACCAGACTAGCCATTATCGGAAACACGGATACTTTTCTGAGCGTAGTATCTTGACATATAGCATATCTTGGATTACAATTCATTTAACGATTAGGCTAAATGTTAAATGAAAGGTCGTCATGAATTTTTGGGTATACAAGATACATTAAAAGCACTGGCTGATCCAATACGACGTGAGATTTTGAACCTGTTGAAAAATGGGCGGCTTTCAGCCGGAGAAATATGTGAGCATTTTTCGGTAACGGGAGCATCTATATCAAGACATCTGGCAATATTGAGGGAAGCTGATTTGATTCGAAATCAAAGAGAAGGAAAGTTTATTTATTATGAATTAAACACTTCCGTACTGGAAGATGTCATGTTGTGGATAACAGACTTGAAAGGAGCAGCGGACGATGAAGGAAATGATAAGAAAATATAGAGGTACATTAATTAGCTCTGCATTGGTAATTCTTGCAGGAGTCCTGGTGGGTTTTACGAGTATACAAGGTAAGTGGATAAATCTATTTTTTGTAGTGATGCAATGTGTGTTTGTTGCAATCATATTTTATGATAACAGGAACAGACAACAGAATCGCAAGGTTATAGGGATGACTATATGGATCATACCTGTTATTACATTGCTTTATAATGGTATTGCCAGATTGGTTGATATGGGAGCAGATATAGAGAATCTATTTATGGTATTCATTTATTATGGGACAGGTTTAATGTTCATGGTTATAGGAAATTATCTGCCAAAGGTAAAACAGAACAATACGATAGGAATCAGGGTCGTATGGACATTGCAGGATGAAGAAAATTGGAGTGCAACGCATAGATTCAGTGGGAAAATATGGGTGGCATCAGGTATTCTGTGCATGCTTTGCGGTCTTTTTGCAGAAAGCATAGCTGCACTTGTTTTGTATGTTGTAAGCATTATGGCAGCAGTAATCATCAGTGTTCTTTATTCCTATCTCTTTTATAAGAAAAAGATAGAAACCGGAGAAAAATTAAAAATTCAATATAAAAAAAAGGCAATTGTGAGATACGGAATCGTAACAATTTTAACTATTATATTCATTATAGGAAGTTTATTTTGGGGAAGTATTGATATTCAGTTCCAAGATAACAGTTTTACTATCAAGGCTCAGGGATGGAGTGATTATACCGTAGACTATACGAAGATTGACAGTATCTCGTATGAAGAAAATTTATTTCAGAACTCGAATGATTATAGGACCAATGGATTGGGGAATTTTAAATATGCTATGGGAAATTTTAGAAATGATGTTTATGGAAATTATATCCGTTATACGCATTCATCCTGTCATTCATATGTAGTGATGAGCATAGGTGGAAAAATATTAGTTGTTAATGGTGAAAATGATCCGGCAACAAAGGAAATCTATCATAATATCAGCGAGAAAAAATAAGATTACTAAGACTTCCCATACCTAAAAAGAGATTTATGGCGAGAAAAATGAGATTCTTGAACCCCTGAAGACAAGAATTCTGAAGAGAGAAAAATAAATAAAAGTATGACAATAGTTGGCAGATTTTTAAACGAAATCGTTTCATTGCAGCAAAAGAGCTCTCTGTGGAATACACAGGGAGCCTTTTGCATATTTTTATTTTTTTGTGCTATCAGCATCGATGACAGACTGAATCTGTTTCATCAGAGTATCATAATTGTCTTGATTATCAATCCCGCCGAGCATCGGATCACCTACAATATTACCATTTCTATCGACCAGTATTGTTGTAGGAAATGCCATGATATCGGATGCGTATTTCCCTGCATCTGAAGAAGAGTCAATGGAAAGATTGCGATATTTAGCACCCTGGCTCTTGAGAAGAGTCTTTGCTTCTTTTATGGCAGTTTTATTTCCATCGAAGGTTTCTGTATTGATGCCTACGACTTCGCCGCCCATTGATTTGATTGCATCGTTTAATTCGTTAAGTTTAGATAACTCGGCAACACAAGGCTTGCATCCGGTGAACCAGAAATTGATGACAGTTACTGCATTTTTGGAAAACAGGCTTTCATCAACAGAATTCCCATCATAATCCTGACCAGAAAAATTCTTGAAAGGAGATGCGTCGTTGGAACTGTTTTTCTGATCGGTGTTATCAGATCCTGTATTTTTCTTTTCAATCTCAGCGATCTGTTCCTCGATTTTTCGGATAATTTCAATATCAGCGGTAAGTGTTTTCAGCTCGTCATCTGTAAAAGAGTCTTTGTTTGATTCAACAGTGTCAGCCAGATAATCCGCATAGTTTCCATTTTGATCTGCAGCACTTTTGCTCATCATGCCAAATGCTTTGTTCCATACATCTTCGTGATCTGCGAAGATCTGATTCTCCTGCTGATATAAATTATCTAGTTTAGAGTTGGAATCGTCCGTAGATACGGAACTGGATTCAGTTTTTGTATCCTGCGATTTTTCTGTGCTTGCAGCTTCTTTTCCGCTACATGCTGTAAATAATAATGCTATGCAAAGTGTTAAAATAGAGAGAAATGTTCTTTTTGTTTTCATAAATAATTGCTCCTTAAAATAATAGTAATAAAATTAATAGTTACCGGTTGGTTATGGTTGATTGCTGCTGTTCTTTTTTGGGGCATGTTTTTCCCAGAAACTGATATTGGATCGCATCTTTTGGACAAGCTTTGATACAAGCTCCGCACCGTATACATTCTGGATGATTCGGAGTCTTGCACACATCAATATCCATTTTACATGCCTTTGAACATTGATTGCATCCGACACATTTGCTGCCTTCAACCTTAATATTAAGAAAGCTGATCTTATTAAATAATGAATAGATCGCTCCAAGAGGACAGATCCATTTACAGAAGGGTCTGTAAAACAAAATACTCAACACAACAACTGTAATCAAAATAAGGCATTTAAAAGAAAAAAGTGTTCCAAGTGCAGACCTTATAGCGGTATTTCCAAGTGACAATGGTATGGCTCCTTCCAAAACACCTTGTGGGCAAATGTATTTACAGAAGAACGGATCCCCCATTCCTACAGAGTTCGTTACAAACATTGGCAGAAGGATAACGAAAACAATGAGGATCATATATTTCAAGTATCTTAGCAGCTTCAGTCGGGCTGTGGAAAATTTTTTTCCGGGGATTTTATGAAGTAAATCCTGAAACCAGCCAAACGGACATAAAAAACCACAGATAAATCTTCCGAGTATCATACCGAGTAGAATGAAAAACCCGGTTATGTAATATGAAAATTTAAATCGGGAGGATCCGATAACCGCCTGAAAAGCTCCAATGGGGCAGGCGCCTGTTGCAGCAGGACAGGAATAGCAGTTTAATCCTGGCACACATACTGTTTTAATCTTGCCCTGATATATTTTGCCTTTAAGTAAATTGGGAATATGGATATTGGTAAGTAATGTGGCAATTGCCTGTATCCATCCCCGTATTCTGGCAACTTTTTTTGATAGTAATTTCGTTTTTTTATCCAATTCCAACACACTCCAGACATAATTTTATTGCTTTGCCAAAGACGGCAGCAGCTTCACCTCGGATCACACCATAGCCAATCATGGCTGTACCTGTGATGAATATTACAAATTGAAATATTTTTTTGCACTTCAAGATTTTGTTACTCCTTTCGTTGGTTGTATTTGTTGACCAGCTGACTTCGGTATTATACAATAGTTAGTGTGAAATTTTCGTTAAGAAGCAGGTGGAATGATTTTGAGATTATTAATAGTTGAAGATGAAAAACAAATATGTGATGCGGTTGCGAAAAGTCTGTATGATGCCGGGTACGAGGTGGATACCTGTTATGATGGGGAAGAGGCATTGGAATACATCCTGACAGAAAATTATGATTTGATTGTTCTAGATCTGAATCTGCCCGGCATGGATGGGATGGAAATCCTAAAAGAACTCAGAAAGAGCAATGAGGAGACAAAGGTTCTTATATTATCGGCAAGAGGGCAGATTGCAGATAAAGTCGAAGGGTTGGATGCTGGTGCGAATGATTATATGGAAAAGCCGTTTCATCTACAGGAACTTGAGGCTCGTATCAGAAGTCTGACAAGAAGGAAATTTGTACAAAAGGATGTATGTCTGGAAAGCGGCGATATCATGTTCGACACGATAAAACGTGAGGCATATGCAAAGGAAACAAAGATTTCCTTGACAAGAAAAGAAAAAGGAATTTTGGAATATTTGCTTCTTAACCTGGGAAGACCGGTAAGTCAGGAGGAATTGATGGAGCATGTCTGGGATGCATCTGTGGATAGTTTCAGTGGAGCCATCCGGGTGCATATGTCTTCGCTAAGGAGAAAGCTTAAGGCAGTGCTTGGATATGATGCAATTATGAATAAGGTGGGAGAAGGATATAAAATACGAGAGGAGTCTGATTGATGAAAAAAATGTCACTGCAGTGGAGACTTACTTGTATAACTACATTGTGTATTGCGATTATATGTGGGTGCCTGACAATGTTTGTCTATAAAAATGGTGTGTATTATATGGATTCCCTGCAAAAGGCTGTTGACGCTCAGGGAGATGACAGCGGAGGTGGTTCGGAAGAAATATACATCAGCATACCAGAGGATAAGTGGGATGAGTTCTCAAATGATTTTTCTGTTCAAGTGTACAATAATAAAGAAGACTACAAAAGAAACAGTCTGATAGTTTCGGCTTTATTGGCTCTCCTTGGTGGAGTGGCCGCATATTTTATAAGTGGACATGCACTTAAACCAATTCGTGAGTTTTCTGATAAAATTGAAGAAGTGCAGGCTCAAAACCTGGCAGATTCGGGAATAGAAGAATGTAAGATTAAAGAACTGAATCAGCTTAGTGTTTCGTATAACAAGATGCTTGAACGCCTCTCGGATGCATTTGAGATACAGAGACAATTTACTGCGAGTGCAGCACATGAGCTTCGAACTCCATTATCGTTAATGCAGGTACAGCTTGACCTGTATCATTCCACTCAGCATCCGGGCAGTGATGCAGACACCGTACAGATGATAAAGATGTTGACGGAACAAAATGACAGGCTTGGCAAGATGGTAAAAACACTTCTCGACATGAGTGAGCTTCAGACTGTAGGACGGGATGAAAAAATTATCCTTAATGATCTCGTTGACGAGGTATTGGAAGATTTGGAACCTCTTGCACAGGAAAAGAATATAAAACTTATTGGAAAATATAAAAATATAACGATGATTGGAAGTGATATCCTTATTTATAGGCTGGTATATAATCTTGTTGAGAATGCTATAAAATACAATCATTCAGACGGTCAGGTTACAGTAAATGCATACAAAAAACAAAAACATATTTACCTGTCAGTAGAGGATACCGGAAGCGGAATTCCGAAAGAACTCAGGGAACGTGTATTTGAACCATTCTTTCGCGTGGATAAATCCAGAAGCCGAGAGCTTGGTGGTGTAGGACTTGGACTTGCTCTGGTTCATGAGATCGTGAGAGTGCACGATGGCAGTATCAGCATTAAGTCAAACCCTGCAGGTGGAACAATCTTTGAGGTGATTTTCGACCAGAAATCAAAGGAATAGTTATTCAAAAAAAGAACAAAAAAAGATGCTTGTAAATAGGATTGACTCCTAACTGATTACCATATATTATTATATATTGGTAAACATTGCTGAACATTGCAAAACGTTAGTCAGCATTTAGTGTTTTACAGGTTTTGTAGTACTGCGCAATTTTGACCCCAAAATGCGACGAAAAACAGTAAAAAAACTGGCAGAAAAAAAGCCCGAAAAAAGAAAATAATTAAAGATTTACAAAAAAAACAATAAGAAAATTATTGTGCAACATGTACAAAAATACAAGGAGATTTAATGAGAAAGCTTGCGTTAAATGATGATATATTACTAAAAATAGAGAAACCGGCACGTTATATCGGAAATGAAGTGAACTCGGTCATGAAAGACCCTGAAAAGGTGTCTATTAGATTTGCCATGTGCTTCCCGGATGTGTATGAGATTGGGATGTCGCATCTGGGTATCCAGATCCTTTATGATATGTTCAATAAGCGCGAAGATGTGTGGTGTGAACGTGTCTATTCGCCGTGGACGGATCTCGATCAGATTATGCGAGAGAGAAAGATTCCGTTATTTGCACTGGAGTCCCAGGATCCGGTAAAGGAATTCGATTTTCTTGGAATCACGCTGCAGTATGAGATGTGTTATACCAATATCCTGCAGGTTTTGGATCTGAGCGGCATCCCACTGGCAGCAGAGGAAAGAACGGACGAAGATCCGATCGTGATCGGCGGCGGTCCGTGTACGTATAATCCGGAGCCGTTAGCGGAGTTCTTCGACCTGTTCTATATGGGAGAAGGCGAGACGGTCTATGATGAGCTTCTGGATGCCTATAAAAAGAATAAGAAGCGTGGCGGAACGAGGAAAGAATTTCTGGAGATGGCAGCAGAGATCGAAGGAATCTATGTTCCGGCATTCTATGATGTGACTTATAAAGAAGACGGTACGATTGAAAGCTTCCGTCCAAATAATCCGCATGCAAAAGAAAAGATCAAGAAACAGGTAGTCATGGATATGAGCAGTGCAACGTATCCGGAAAAGCCGGTCGTTCCGTTTATCAAGGCAACACAGGACCGTGTCGTGCTTGAGATTCAGAGAGGATGTATCCGCGGATGCCGTTTCTGTCAGGCGGGAATGTTATACCGCCCGACCCGTGAGAAGGATGTAGAAGTATTAAAAGAATATGCATACAAGATGCTGAAGAATACAGGACATGAAGAGATTTCTTTAAGCTCCTTAAGTTCCAGTGATTACAGCCACTTAAGAGAGCTTGTAATGTTCCTGATCGAGAACTTTAAGTCGCAGGGAATCAACATCAGTCTTCCGTCGCTTCGTATTGACGCATTTTCTCTGGATGTGATGGGACAGGTACAGGATATCAGAAAGAGCAGTCTGACATTTGCGCCTGAAGCCGGATCACAGCGTATGCGTAATGTGATCAATAAAGGGCTTACAGAGGATGATATCCTCGGAGGTGCCGGACAGGCGTTCGATGGCGGCTGGAATAAGGTAAAGCTTTATTTCATGCTTGGACTTCCGACAGAGACGAAAGAAGATATGAGAGCCATTCCGGAACTTGCTGACAGAATCGCCAGACGTTATTACGAGATTCCGAAGGATCAGCGGAATGGAAAGTGTCAGATTACAACGAGTACGTCGTTCTTTATTCCAAAACCATTCACCCCGTTCCAGTGGGCAAGAATGTATACGAATGAAGAATATATTTCAAGAGCAGCGATCGTAAAGCATGCATTTAATGAACAGCTTAACAGAAAGAGCCTGAGATATAACTGGCATGATGCAGAGGTTACTGTGCTGGAGGGTGTCTTTGCAAGAGGGGACAGAAAGACGGCAGCAGTAATTAAAGAAGCGTATCGTCTGGGATGTCTGTATGACTCCTGGAGCGATCAATTTGATAATGAGAAATGGATGCAGGCGTTTGAAAATACAGGCATTGATATCGCCTTCTATAATCACAGGGAGCGTCCGCTGGATGAAGTGTTCCCGTGGGATTTCATTGATATCGGTGTAACGAAAGAATTCCTGAAGAGAGAATGGAATCAGGCAATGAATGCAGAAGTAACACCGAACTGCCGTATGAAATGTTCCGGCTGCGGTGTCGCAAAATGGAAAGGAGGTGTCTGTATTGAAAGTAAGAATTAAATTCCGCAAATATGGAGTCATGCGTTTCATCGGACACCTGGATGTGATGCGTTATTTCCAGAAGTCGATCCGCAGGGCAGAGATTCCGATTGCATTTACAACCGGATACAGCCCGCATATGATCATGTCATTCGCACAGCCGCTCGGAGTCGGTGTGACAAGTGACGGAGAATATTTTGATATCGAGATTACGGAACCGATTTCTTCCGAGAAGGCGGTTGCCCAGTTAAATGCAGTGATGGTGGAGGGCGTAGAAGTCATAAGCTTCCGCGAAATCTCATCGGATAAGAAAGCAAGCGGTATGACGATTGTGGCTGCAGCAGATTATAAAGTGACATTTCCTGAGACATTCCAGCATGCGGAAGAGATTCGTACACTTCCGGAGAGCTGGAAAGAGAAGGTGGATGCATTTATAGCACAGCCGGAGATCGTTGTGTTAAAGAAGACAAAGCGAAGTGAAAAAGAAGTCGATATCAAACCAATGATCTACAAAATGACTGCATTGGACGATGGCATCTATCTGTACCTTGCAACAGGAAGTGAGCAGAATCTGAAGCCGGATCTGGTGGCAGAAGCGTTCTTAAAATTCGCAGGAGAAGATCCGGAAGAAATACCGGTGCATATCCACCGCATTGATGTGTATGCAAAGAATCCGGAGGCGGCAGAAGGACAGACTGAGTTTATAACACTGGAAGGTCTTGGAAAAGATATTTTATAAAATAAATCCAGAGATCATTTACAGTGATTACTAAAATGATACAGATATAACGGACTTCCATTAATCTGACAGGAGTGATAAAACAATGAGCAAAAAGGAAGTAAAGACAAATGCCATGCGTATGCTGGACCGTGCAAAAGTCTCGTATACATATGAAGAATATGAATGCGATGATTTTACAGACGGTATCCAGACCGCAGACAAACTTGGATATGACCACAAACTGGTCTATAAGACACTTGTAACAACAGGGAAGACGGGAAACCATTATGTATTCGTAATTCCGATCGAAGCAGAGATTGATTTTAAAAAGGCAGCAAAAGTTGTCGGTGAAAAATCGCTGGAGATGCTGCATTTAAAAGATCTGACCAAAGTAACCGGATATGTGCGCGGCGGCTGCACGGCGATTGGCATGAAGAAACAGTTTCCTACCGTAATCCAGGAAGATGCAAAAGAGCTGGAATATATGCATGTCAGCGGCGGAAAGCTTGGAATGCAGATCAGGCTTGCACCGTTAGACCTTCAAAAGGTTGCAAAAGCAGAATTTGCAGATGTGATCCGTCCATAACCAGATGTGGTGATGGTGTGCAGAGCATCTGTGTATAGACGAAAAGTATGTATGTTTATGCAGTAGTTCTAAAAATCATCCGCTATTCACGTGCATATTAACACATTATTGCATTGAAGTGCGCACGAAAATGATGTAAGATAAATACAGTTACGTTTTTATAGCGGAAGAATATGAATACATTTCAGAAAATACTTGGTTGGAGGAATACGAAAAGTGAAAAAAGTTGTAAAATTTGGTGGTAGTTCGCTTGCAAGTGCCGAGCAGTTTAAAAAAGTAGGTAACATTATCAGAAAAGAGGAATCCAGAAGATATGTCATTCCATCTGCACCTGGTAAACGTACGCCGGATGATACAAAGGTAACAGATATGTTATACAGCTGTTATGGACAGGCAATTCTTGGAGAAGATGCGGAAAGAGATTTTGAAGAACAGTTAGAGGTAATCAAAGAGAGATATAACAGCATCATCAGAGGATTGAACTTGGATCTGAGCCTGGATGAGGAATTTAAAACAATCCGTACAAACTTCAGCAAGAAAATCGGCAGAGATTATGCGGCTTCCCGTGGAGAGTATCTGAATGGTATCATCATGGCTGCATATCTTGGATATGAATTCATCGATGCTGCGGAAGTAATCGTCTTTGATGAAAATGGTAATTTTGACGGAGATGAGACACACAAGATCCTTTCTGAAAGGCTGGAGAATACAGAGCGTGCAGTTATTCCTGGATTTTATGGTGCAAAGCCAGACGGAAGTATTCAGACATTCTCCCGTGGCGGTTCTGATATCACAGGTTCGATCGTTGCAAAGGCTGTACATGCCGATATGTATGAAAACTGGACAGATGTATCTGGTTTCCTGATCGCTGATCCAAGAATCATCAAGAATCCAAAGCCGATCGATGTGATTACATACAGAGAATTGAGAGAGTTGTCTTACATGGGAGCAACTGTACTTCATGAAGATGCAATCTTCCCGGTACGTAAAGAAGGTATCCCGATCAATATCCGCAATACCAATGCACCGGAAGATAAGGGAACTCTGATCGTAGAAGATACTTGCAGAAAACCTCGTTTTACAATTACAGGTATCGCAGGTAAGAAGGATTTCGCTTCTATCACGATTGAAAAAGCGATGATGAATTCCGAAGTCGGATTCTGCCGCAAGGTTCTGGAGGTGTTTGAAAATAATAATATTTCCATTGAACATATGCCGTCAGGAATTGATACGATGACAATCTTCGTTCACAGAGATGAATTTGAAGAAAAAGAACAGGATGTCATTGCCGGAATCCACAGAGCCGTAGAGCCTGACTTCCTGGAACTGGAATCAGATCTGGCGTTGATCGCTGTTGTGGGAAGAGGTATGCGTGCAACCAGAGGAACTTCCGGACGTATTTTTGCTGCACTCGCACATGCGAATGTCAATGTCAAGATGATCGATCAGGGATCCAGTGAGCTGAATATTATCATTGGTGTCAGAAGTCATGATTTTGATGCCGCAATCAACGCGATTTATGATATTTTCGTAAAAACAATGATTTAGGATCTCGCGTAGATAACAAGAAAGATATTTAACTTTGCAAGTAAGAACATTACAATGCTTGTAAATTGTAATTAAGAATTGGGGAGGCTATTATTAGCAATGAATATTATGTTTTTCCTGAAGCCAAAGAGTGAGCTGGCATATATCTATGACTATCACACACTCCGACAGGCTATGGAGATCATGGAATATCACAAGTATTCGTGTGTGCCGATACTGAATAAAGAGGGGAAATATGTCGGCTCGATCACGGAAGGTGATGTCCTGTGGGCATTAAAAAAGCTGGATATCTTTAATATAAAGGAAGCAGAAGATATCAGTATTATGAAGATCAAACGCCGTGTAGACTATCAGTGTGTAACTGCTGAGTCAGACATGGAAGATCTGATCGGCCGTGCGATGGAACAGAATTTTGTACCTGTTATCGACGACCAGGAACATTTTATCGGTATTATTACCAGACGAGACATTATTGGTTACTGTTATGACAAATTGAAAGAATGTGGGACACAAGATGATCATTGATTTTCATACACATATGTTTCCAGATAAGATAGCCGGGCGTACGCTCGACTATCTTTCTGGCATTTTTGGAGCAAGTCCGTTTGCGGATGGGACATATACGGGACTTTATAATTCTATGGGAAAAGGAGCAGTTGATATTTCCATTGCACTTCCGGCTGTGACGAAGGTATCGCAGGTTGCATCGATCAACCGGTTTGCATCTGCGTATACGGAAGGACCTGTCATCTCTTTTGGCGGGATTCATCCGGAATGTGAGAATTATAAAGAGATATTAAAAGAAATAAAGAATCTGGGATTGAAGGGGATTAAGCTGCATCCGGATTATCAGGATATGTATTTTGACAATATCCGCTATGAACGTATTATTGATGCAGCATCAGAACTGGGACTGATCACAGTGGTGCACGCGGGTGTTGATCCAAAATGTCCGGAGGATGTACACTGTACACCGGAGATGGCAAGAAAGGTTCTGGATGATGTAAAACCGGAGAAACTGGTGCTTGCACATATGGGCGGCAATGAAATGTGGGATGATGTGGAACGGTATCTGGTGGGACAGAACGTATATTTTGATACAGGAGTCATACTGAATACAATGCCGCAGGAACAGTTCTTACGGATCGTACATATGCATGGTGCAGACAGGATTCTGTTTGGAACAGATTCTCCGTGGGCAGATCAGAAGAATTTTGTGGCGTTGTTAGAGCATATGCCACTGACAGAGGAAGAGAAGGCTGCCATCTTTTCAGAAAATGCAAAGAAATTGCTGGGAATATAGCAGACAGAAGTAAGAAAAGAAGGCTGCAAAATGTTGATGATACAAAAAATGTAAAAAAATAAAAAATATTCCGGATACCACTTGCATTTTGGAAAAATGTATGCTATTATCTTCTAGTATGCCGCACAGTGAGGTTGAAGTTCTGCTGAAATTATCAGTCAGACACCGTAACTGGCGAGTAATGATAATAGGAGGTGCCATATGTACGCAATTATAGCAACAGGTGGTAAACAGTACAAAGTAGCCGAAGGCGATATCATTAAAGTAGAGAAACTTGGTGTAGAAGCTGGAGAAACTTTTACATTTGACCAGGTTCTTGCAGTAAGTGACAACGGATTAAAAGTTGGTAACCCGACAGTTGCAGGTGCAACAGTTGAAGCTTCTGTAGTTGAGAACGGTAAAGCTAAAAAAGTTATCGTTTACAAGTACAAGAGAAAGACTGGATACCATAAGAAAAACGGTCACAGACAGCAGTATACTGCAGTTAAGATTGAAAAAATCAACGCTTAATATTGGAGAGCATCCATGATTCATGTAACGATCTTTCAGAACAAGTATAAAGAATGTGTAGGTTTTCAGACGGAAGGACATGCTGAATATGCAGATCCAGGACAGGATATTGTATGTGCCGCTGCTTCTATCCTGGTGATTAACACAATCAATGCAATTGAAGAATTTACGGAAGATGATGCGAGTCTGATTTCGGAAGATGAGATGGGAATGATTTCCTATCATCTGAATCATCCTTCAAAAGATGCACAGCTTTTGCTGAACACAATGATCCTTGGTCTGGAACAGATGGTAGATGATGACAACTATGCAGAATATATTGATTTAACATTCGAGGAGGTGTAACAACCATGATGAAATTAAACCTTCAGTTTTTCGCTCATAAAAAAGGTGTAGGTTCTACAAAGAACGGTAGAGATTCTGAGTCTAAGAGACTTGGTGCTAAAAGAGCTGACGGACAGTTTGTAAAAGCTGGTAACATTCTTTACAGACAGCGCGGAACAAAGATTCACCCAGGAATCAATGTAGGACGCGGCGGTGACGATACATTATTCGCACTCGTTGATGGCGTTGTAAGATTTGAAAGAAAAGGAAAAGATAAGAAACAGGTTTCTATCTATCCAGTAGCTTAATTATGAGTTGAAAAAGTGCGTTGCAATGATTAACTTCTTTCGGTTATGATGCAGCGCGCTTTTTTTAACTTCCGTTTATTTATATAGATGAAAGGAATACAGTATGTTTGCAGATAGAGCAAGGATATTTATTAGAGCAGGAAAAGGCGGAGACGGTCATGTGAGTTTCCGGCGCGAGAAGTACGTGGCGAATGGCGGCCCAGATGGTGGAGACGGCGGACGCGGCGGTGACGTTATATTTGAAGTCGATGAAGGACTGAATACACTTCAGGATTACAGACATAAACGAAAATTTACAGCAAAAGACGGCGAACAGGGCGGAAAACGCAGATGCCATGGTGCAGATGGGGAAGATATTGTCCTGAAAGTTCCGGAAGGAACGGTTATCAAAGAATCAGAATCCGGTAAAGTCATTGCAGATATGTCCGGAGATAATCGCAGACAGATCATCTTAAAAGGTGGTAAGGGTGGTCTTGGTAACCAGCATTTTGCAACTGCAACCATGCAGGTTCCAAAATATGCACAGCCAGGACAGCCGGCGAAAGAATTATATGTAGATCTGGAATTGAAAGTGATCGCGGATGTAGGACTTGTAGGATTCCCAAATGTCGGGAAATCTACATTCTTATCACGTGTGACGAATGCACAGCCGAAGATCGCCAATTATCATTTCACAACATTGAATCCAAACCTTGGTGTCGTGGATCTTCCGGATGCGAACGGATTCGTAATCGCTGATATTCCGGGACTGATCGAAGGTGCATCGGAAGGTGTCGGACTCGGACATCAGTTCCTGCGCCATATCGAACGTACCAAACTGATGATCCATGTAGTAGATGCAGCCGGAACCGAAGGACGTGATCCGGTAGATGATATCTATAAAATCAACAATGAGTTAAAAGCATATAATGCGGATATTGCGAACCGTCCACAGGTGATCGCAGCGAATAAGATTGATGCGATCTTTACCGATGATGATCCAGTACAGCGTCTGAAAGATGAATTTGAGCCACAGGGAGTAAAGGTATTCCCGATTTCCGGGGTAACCGGACAGGGTATCAAGGAATTGCTTTACTATGTATCGAACGAATTGCAGCATCTGGAACAGGATACGATCGTATTTGAGCAGGAATATTTCCCTGAGGAAGAGATCCCGATGAATGATCTTCCATACACAGTTGAAAAGGAAGACGATATGTATGTGGTAGAGGGACCAAAGATTGAAAAAATGCTTGGTTATACGAATCTGGATTCCGAAAGAGGATTTGCATTCTTCCAGAAATTCCTCAAAGATTCTGGTATTCTGGAACAACTTGAAGAAGCTGGTATCCAGGAAGGTGATACAGTACGTATGTATGGCCTGCAGTTTGATTATTATAAATAAAAGATCAATTGCGGTCCGTTGATTGTGATAAAGAGGAGATTAAAGATGACAACAAAACAAAGAGCTTATTTAAAAGGTCTTGCCATGAATTTAGATCCGATCTTCCAGATTGGAAAGAACAGCATGACACCGGAAGTTACCAAAGCAATCCAGGAAGCACTGGAAGCAAGAGAACTGATTAAGATCAGTGTGCTTAAGAACTGTGCAGATGATCCGCGTGCGCTTGCAGAAGTGATCGCAGAACGTACACGTTCACAGGTAGTTCAGGTAATCGGTAAGAAGATCGTATTATATAAAGAAGGCAAAGATAAACATAAGAAGATCGAACTGCCAAAATAAATACAGGTAGGAGATTTGAATGAAGATAGGGATTATGGGAGGAACCTTCGATCCGATCCACAACGGACATTTGATGCTGGGACATGCTGCATATGAGACATTTTCTCTGGATCAGATCTGGTTTATGCCAAATGGAAATCCTCCCCATAAAAAGAGTGAGACAATAAAATCTACTGCTGAGGACCGGATGAAGATGACCAGTCTTGCAATTGCACCGTTCCAAGAGTTTGTGTTGCAGCCGTATGAGGCATTGAGAGAGGAAGTATCCTGCTCTTATCAGACGATGGAATATTTTAAGGAAATGTATCCGGAGGATGAATTTTACTTTATTATCGGCGCAGATTCGCTTATGGCAATTGAGACCTGGGTACATCCGGAGCGGATCTTCCCAACGTGTACGATCCTTGCGACGTACCGTGACGAGATAAAGACGAAAGAAGAGATGGATCAGCAGATCCATCATCTGTCTGAGAAATATGGGGCGCAGGTCCTGCTTATGGAGACACCGCTTATGCCAGTATCCTCTCATGAACTGCGTGCCAGTCTTCAGGCCGGTGAATCTGTCTCGGCATATGTTCCGGATGCTGTGTGCGGTTATATAAAGGAACACCAGTTATACCGGTAACAGCTTTGAAAAAGCATGTGAAAAAGCAAAAGAGGAAAACGATGATGGATGAAAAAATTTTAAAAATACAGCATACGTTAAAGAAAGAACTGGATGAAAACCGCTATCATCATACACTTGGTGTGATGTACACGTCTGCTTCAATGGCCATGCGTTACGATGTAGACGTACAGAAGGCACTTTACGCGGGATTACTGCATGATTGTGCAAAATGTATCCCTAGCGATAAGAAAATCCGTCTGTGCGAGAAATACGGCCTTCCGGTGTCATCTGTAGAAAAGGAAAATCCAAGTCTGTTACATGCCAGACTCGGTGCGTATCTGGCTCATGAAAAATATGGTGTGAAGGATGAAGAAATCATTTATGCGATTGAAAGCCATACAACCGGACGTCCGGGTATGAGCATGTTGGAGAAGATCGTCTACATTGCGGATTATATCGAGCCGGGTAGAAGAGAACTGCCGAATATGGCAGATGTAAGACAGCTTGCTTTTAGGGACATTGATGAATGTCTTTACCGGATTTTAAAAGATTCACTGGTATATCTGGATAGTAAGAATATTACAGTGGACCCTATGACACAAAGAACTTATGATTATTATAAAAAAGAAATGGGAAAGGAGGATTAATATGGATCAGGCAAAAGAAATGGCAAAAATTGCTTTTGAAGCGTTAGAGGATAAAAAAGGTGAAGATGTATGTGCGATTGATATTTCAGCGGTATCTGTACTTGCAGACTATTTTGTAATTGCAAATGGTAACAGCGACAGCCAGGTACGTGCACTTGTTGAGAATGTAGAGGAAAAGATGCACAAAGCAGGCTACGCTGCAAAAGAGACAGAAGGACACAGAAGCGGAGCATGGGTATTGATTGACTTTGGTGATGTGATCGTGCATATTTTTGATAGAGAAAACCGTCAGTTCTATAATCTGGAACGGATCTGGAATGATGGAAAGAGAATTGATGATGTAAATGAATTTTAATAAAAGTTTATTGTTGTAAAAGATTTTATGAAAGCCTCGTGCATAATATAAAATATAAAACTGATTCCGCTCACTTCGTTCGAAGTTATCTGTTTTATATTTTATATATTGCACGGGGCTTTTGAACGTTATTGATTTTGCAACAACAAATAAATATTGAATGAACGCTTGAATGCTTGGAATTGTTTGTGTTTAAGCGAAGAAACGGAAGACTCCGATTACTTTTCCCATGATCTGAAGATCACGGACGATAATTGGTTCCAATGCATCGTTTTCCGGCTGGAGGCGGAAGATGCCTTCTTCTTTGTAAAATCTTTTGACAGTAGCGCTGTCATCGAGTAATGCAACTACAATATCACCGTTATCGGCAACAGAAGATTGTTCAACTAATACGAGGTCACCGTCAAGGATTCCGGCATTGATCATGCTTTCTCCGTGTACCTTAAGCATAAAAGTCTGCTTATTCGGCATGTATTCCATCGGGATAGGAAAGTAGTTTTCTATATTCTGTTCGGCAAGAAGAGGTTCTCCTGCAGCAACATGCCCGATCACAGGTACGTTTACCATCTCTCTGCGATTAAAATTAAAAGAATCATCCAAAATCTCGATTGCACGAGGCTTAGTTGGATCCCTGTGAATGTATCCATTCTTCTCTAAAGTTTCCAGATGAGAGTGGACAGAAGAAGTAGACTTCAGATGTACTGCCTCACAGATATCTCTGACCGATGGTGGAAATCCACGCTCCAGTATCTGGGATTTTATATATTCCAATATTTCTTCCTGCTTTGCACTTATCTTACCTTGTGCCATATGTATGTCCTCCTTAAGTGGGCTTTCTTTCCGTTAATTTTTATATATTTAATGATAACACAGTATATAGGAAAACGCAAACAGATGTTTAGAAAATATGTTCGAAATATAGCATTGAATCTATTGACAAACATGTGTTCGAGATATATAATAAACAGTACAAGGAACACATGTTCGCAGACAACTGTTTTGAAGAAATGATGGAGGGGTACAGGATGAGCACAAGAAGAATATACTTGGAAGGATTGAAGGAAACTGACGAAAATGCGGATAAAAAGATTTATGCGGGAAACAATTATTCCGGTTATAACAGAGTAAGCATCCGGAGAAAGAGAAGCTTGTATGTGAAGAAGTTATTTGCTGGTTTCTTTTCTATTATCATGATTCTGGGCCTTAGCGCGTTTTACGGAAGTGGTCTTGTGAGTGCACATGACAATGCAAAGGATAATTCAATCAGATATAAATATTATAAAAGCATTCAGATTCATTGTGGAGACACCTTGTGGAATATTGCCGAAGAAAATATGTCAGATGATTATGAGTCGGTTAATGATTATATTACAGAAGTGAAAAAGATTAACAAACTTTCTTCTGATCAGATTCAGGACAGTCAGTATCTGATGGTTCCATATTATAGTTATAATAAATAGTTTGGTATTCTTCAAAACAGAACAAATTTGATATATATGCTGAAAAGGCTTATATATAATATACTCACCCACGGCAATGAATGAAAAATAGTAGTTCATTGCCATTTTTATTATTATGGAATGATAGCTGATATGATGGATGAGATAAATAAAACTTTGAAAAAATGGTAGAGAATAGTTTTTTTAAGTAGCTCATATCTATACGACAAATACCGATTTTTCCAAAAGATGTGGACGAAAAGGACTCATTCTGCTATAATTATACTGTTTTGTAAGGTATTTACGATATATTTTCTTTACAATACGTTTTGTAAAAATATGTATATATACATACTATCATACACTTATGCTTTTTATATTTATTATTTTAAGGAGGTTTTTTCTTACATGATTGATTCATCTACAAATCTGGCCAATACATCGTCAAACAAACCGCATAATTATCATGAACAGAGCCAGATCGACCAGACGTTACGGCTCCGTGAAGTTTTGAAGACTTTACCGCCTTTTGTTAAGGACTATTTCCGTGCTATGGAACCGAAATCATCGGCACGTACCCGTATTAACTATGCTTACGATATCCGTGTGTTTTTCCACTTTCTTATGGAAAACAATCCTGTATACAAGAATTATACAATTGACAGATTTACGCCTCAGGATCTTGAGAATCTTGAGCCTGTAGATATTGAGGAATACCTGGAATATCTGAAAGTATACAAACGTGATGAGGACGGCGAACTGATCACCAATGGGGAAAAAGGTCTGGCACGAAAAATGTCTTCCCTTAGAAGTTTTTATGGATATTACTTCAAGCACCGGATCATTCAGAAAAATCCGACACTTCTGGTAGATATGCCTAAATTACATGATAAGGCAATCATACGTCTGGATACTGATGAAGTTGCGCTGTTATTGGATTTTGTGGAATCTGCAGGCGAACATCTGACCGGGCAGGCACTGAATTATTATAAGAAAACGCGTGACCGTGACATTGCTATTCTCACATTATTATTAGGAACCGGAATCCGTGTATCCGAATGTGTCGGGCTGGATATAAAGGATGTAGATTTTAAGAACAATGGAATTATGGTTACAAGAAAAGGTGGAAATCAGATGGTTGTCTATTTCGGCGATGAGGTTGCGGAGGCGCTTAAGAATTATATGGCAGGTGACCGTGAGGCCGCTACTCCCCTCCCCGGCCATGAACAGGCATTGTTTTTGTCAACACAGAGAAAACGCATGGGTGTCCAGGCTGTTGAAAATATGGTGAAAAAATATGCCAGGCAGGTAACACCGAACAAAAAAATCACGCCGCATAAACTGCGCAGTACATATGGTACTTCTCTCTATAAAGAGACTGGGGATATTTATCTGGTAGCGGATGTCCTGGGACATAAAGATGTTAACACGACAAAAAAGCATTATGCAGCGATTGATGATAACCGACGCCGTAAAGCTGCTTCTGCGGTCAAATTACGAGAAATATAAAATGTAATGGAACTTTTTTGTCACAGTGACAGGTGTGTTCTTCTTGTTCATCTATTTTTAATTTAAATGAAAAAAGAATCTCCGGCAACATATAGTAAATAGTATATGTCGGAGATCCTTTTATTTATTAGCTTAATTAGATTATAATTTTTTATCTGTAATGTTCTCTTTTAATTCAACCAGCTGCTCAATGGCCTTTGCAGTACCATCAATTCCCAGAAGTGAACTGTCAAGGCAGATATTATAGCTTTCGGCAGCTCCCCATTTTTTATTGCTGTAATAATTATAATAGCTGGAACGTCTCTTGTCCGTTTTTTTGATCAAGTCTTTCGCCTTTGCATCTGTCAGATCATAGATACGTGCAATTCTGCGGATTCTGGCATCCATATCGGCATGAATGAATACGCTTAAAACATTATCGAATTCTTCCAATGCATAATCAGCACAACGTCCGACCAGAATACATGGTCCCTCAGACGCTATCTTACGGATTGTATCGAACTGGGCAAGAAAAATCTTATGATTAATTGGCATATCTGTGTAACTGGATGAAGGATACCCGAAAGAATAAGAATCCATAACCAAAGAATACAGAAAACTGTTGGTAGGTTTCTCATCATGTGTCTCAAAAAGTTCTTCACAGATACCACTTTCTTTTGCTGCGCGTTCCAGCAGTTCTCTGTCGTATAATTTGATTCCAAGATCTTCTGCAACTTTATATCCGATCTGGCGTCCGGCACTACCATATTCACGACCGATTGTAATGATTGTATTTGTCTTTGCCATATAAATCACGCTCCTAAACAAGAATTAATATAAACATATTATACAGCAAACTTAGACAAATGTATAGAATTTTCTCATAATTCAGTTATAAATATTCCTTAGTCTGTCTAATAGTTCAATGAAATATTCTGGGAGAGGTGCATTTACTTCCAGATATTTTCCTGTGGTTGGATGAATAATTCCAAGTGTGCGTGCGTGCAGGGTCTGCCCCTGTAATCCTTTGAATGGGCATTTTTTCGGACCATAGACCTCATCACCAACCAGAGGATGTCCGATACTTGCCATATGGACGCGAATCTGATGTGTACGCCCGGTTTCAAGTTCGCACTGAATATATGTGTAATCGCCGAATCGCTCCAGAACTTTATAATGTGTGACTGCATCCCGTCCGTTTTTACAATGGGTGCTCATTTTCTTTCGGTCTGTTGGATGGCGTCCGATCGGAGCATTGACCGTACCGGAATCTTCTTTGATATTTCCATGTACGATAGCAACATAGATACGCCGTATAGAGTGTACTTTTAACTGTTCCGAAAGGCTTTGATGAGCTTTATCGTTCTTACATACAACTAATGATCCTGTCGTATCCATATCAATCCTGTGGACAATTCCAGGCCTCATACAGCCGTTAATACCGGACAGCTCATCACCGCAATGATACATCAAAGCATTTACCAGTGTCCCGCTAAAATGTCCGGGAGCCGGATGTACGACCATTTGTTTTGGTTTGTTGATCATGATGATATCCTGGTCTTCATAAAGGATATCCAAAGGAATGTTCTCTGGTACGATATCAGGCTCTTTTGCCTCCGGAAGGGTAACTTCCACGCTGTCGCCAAAAGAAAGCCTGTAATTGGATTTTACAGGCTTCTGGTTGACTTTTACATATCCTTCTTTCATAATTTTCTGTATATAAGATCTTGATCTGTCTTCTAATTCATCTGAAAGATAGCGGTCTATCCGCTGGCCTTCTGTATTGCGATCAATGGAAAATTCTTTCAAGGTCGTCCTCCTTATAGTAAATGAGTATTAATATAACCAGCAGAAATGCTGCAACGGTTACATAGATATCGGCAACGTTAAAAATCGGGAAGTTGATCAGCTTGAAGTATAAAAAATCGACTACATAATTCAGACGGATCCGGTCTATACAATTGCCGAAAGCACCGGAAAGAATTAACACTGCACAGATACGAAGCGGCAGATATTTATGTTCTATAGGTACTTTGTGGTAAAACCAGATAACAGCAATTGTAATCAAAAGTACACTGATATAAAAGAATATACGTTGATTTTGCAGCACACCGAAGGCTGCACCTCTGTTTTCCAGATATTCTAATTGAAATACATCTTTAATCAGTACATAGGCAGACCGATCCTTAAGATGTAATACAACCAGATGTTTTGTAATCTGATCCAATAATACCAGTACAACGATACTTACCAATGCCATTATATAATGTGTGATTCGTTTTGTATTTGTCTTCATGATACTCCTTCTATAAATTAACTGTATAAATTATTTAAATTATTGTCCTAAATGTATTTGCGTACAGAGATCAGGTAGCGTCCCTTTTTTGTTTCTGAGAGAATACCATCATATGCAATACGTCCCATTTTCCTTACAGAGATAATATCATTGTCTTTTAAACGATAACCGTTACTCGTGATAAGTTTTCCATTTACAAAGACTTTTCCGGCTTCAATCTGTGCAGTAATCTTACTTCTGGAAAGTGGATAGGCAAGAGCAAGTACACTGTCCAGACGAATGGAAGATACGGTTCCTTTCAGCTCCTCAAATCTTGGTTCATAATCTACTTTAACCCCTTTTCCTATGGATGTATTTACGTTCGTATGACGAACCACAGTCAGATTATCTGCAATATATTCAGCGAGTTCTTCTTTGACAAAAATCAATCCTTTCTGATCTTCAACAATAATATCTCCAACTTTGGAGCGCTCGATGCCAAGATTCATAAGTGCTCCAAGATAATCCCTGTGTGTAAGATCTTCGGCAAATCTTTTGCTTGACGGAGTGACTTCTATAATCTGAATGGGGTATTCATAATCATAATAAAGAGCATCAGGTAGAAAAACAGCCATCTGACGCTCTGATAAGTCATATCCACCATAAGTTTTATACTGAGATAAAAACATGTCTTTTGGTGTGGTATGAAGAATATTTAATTCATTCAAATTAAGAAAGTCGGAAAATATAACAATCCCTCTGTTATATGCCAGTCTGGAGAGTTCCACCAGACGTTTCTGTAACATACTTTCTTCTTTATTCATAATTAAAATCTTGACCTCATAGATGAAGAATCCAGAGAAGTGTTAAGCAAATCCTGAAGATCTCCAGATATATCAACATTTGTAGGTGTTACCAGGAATATGTAATTAGAAATTTTCTGCAGGTTACCACTGATTGCAAATGTAGCTCCTGAAGTAAAATCAATAATACGCTGAGCAATCTCAAGATCCAGTCCCTCAAGATTCAAAATAACGGTACGTCCACTTAATAAAGTCTCTGTAATCTCTCTTGAATCTTCTACAGAAGTTGGCTTGATCACGCAAACCTCCATATTTACACTGCTTCTTCTTGAAGGCTGACGCATCGGAGTTACTTTATTATTAGAGAATGCAGATTTGGACTTCACAGGTGCTGTGTAATCGTCTTCATCGTCTTCATCGAAATCTTTATCATTGTCTTTGGTGTTTTTATGAAAGAGGCTTCTCTTGGGCTTTTCTTCATAATCATCATCATATTCGTCATCGTCGAAGAATTCATCCTCATCGTATTCATCATCTCCGTCGTCTAACTTCATGATACTTAAGAACTTATCTAATACTCCCATTTTTAATAAATCTCCTATCTTCCGTTTATACTTGATGAGTATAATCACGTGCTCCAAAAATTCCGGTTCCCACACGGACCATGGTAGCTCCTTCTTCTATGGCCACCTGATAGTCATTTGTCATACCCATAGAAAGAATACTCATAGTAATATTATCAATGTTTTTCTTTGCGATGTCAACAGATAATTTTCTTAAATGTGCAAAAATCGGTCTGTTTTCTTCTGGATTTTCTACAAATGGAGCAATTGTCATTAATCCCTTTACGCGGATATGAGGAAATCCGGCAATCTTTTCTACAAATTCAGGAACCTCTTCCGGCATGAGACCAAATTTACTTTCTTCTTTTGCGACATTTACTTCAATCAATATATTGGCAATAACACCGTGCTTTTCTGCTTCTTTATCAATTGTTTCTGCGAGTCGGACAGAATCTACAGAATGAATCAGATCAACTTTATCGATAATGTATTTTACTTTATTACGCTGCATATGCCCAATCATATGCCAGTGAATATCCTTTGGAAGGACTTCATATTTAGAAGCCAGTTCCTGTGCTTTGTTTTCTCCGTTTATACGGACTCCAAGGTCATAGGCCTCCTGCAGCATTTCTACAGGTTTTGTTTTGCTTACGGCGATCAGAGTAACTTCATCTCTTTTACGTCCGGCACGGTCACATGCAGCCTGTATATTTTCTTCTACTTTTTCCAGATTTTCTTTTAACATAATTGTCCACTCCTTGTATAATCTGTTATTGTGTGTGTCAGGATATTACATCGCCCTCATGTACGTCCTTACCCGTCAGAGCAATGTGATCATAATTGGAAAGTCCGTAGTCATCACCACTTTGAACAATATAATATTCATCGCTTTCGCACAGAATCTGTACCTGTCGGAATACGGCATAACCACGGTTAATATTATATACACCTTTTAACTTCCAGGTTTTGTTTAACTGGCAGGTATCCGATGAATCAGGCTTTCTAAGTGTTGTATTTTCTTCAAAATCATCAGGATCTATATAAACAGAACCGGTTGATGTATCTCGGTAATAGATATCGACTGATTGGAACTGTGCATTTTCCTTCCCGGTATCAATCAATACTCCTGTGCTGTTGCTGTTACCACCCTGTGTAAGATAGTCTTCTGAGATCACATAAAAATTCTTTTTGGTGACTGCAGATTTTGGTATTTTAAGTCCGGTATGATCTGCCATAATAAGCTCTACATCTACAAAACGATCCTGGGCATAACGAACCATAGAATTATCAAATGCCAGATATCCAAGCCAGGTGCCTTTTACTTTTTTCATGGAAAAAGCCGCTGTCATAGTTTCGTTATCTTTCGGAAAACGGACCTGAACACTGGAAGCATCAGTTAAATCTTTTACTGATTGTTTACTTAGAGCAATCACAAGTGTCCAGTCATCATCTTTGATCAATTTATATACTGAATCACCGGATTTGATTTTCGTATTATTCTTCTGCTCTTTTTTATTGTAGTTTTCTTTGTTAAGCATATCAGGGGTTATATCATCTGCTTTTGTATTTTCAAAACCATCTACAGAATAGCTGATAATTCCGTCGGACTCAGCGGTATATACTTTCAAACCATCAAGATCTGATTCCGTCAAAGCCGCGATCTGCGTCTGACGATTCTGATTAGACTTGCCTTCAAGAACTCCGGAAATATTGTTCTTTAAAGTATATACATCCCCAAAGGTTCCGTCGGTATAATTTTCGCAGAAAGTCTGTGTCTTCTGACTGATTGCCGACTGTTCACTGGAGGTTAATTTTTGTGTGTTGTTTGTATTTGTTTCAAATTGAAGTTTCTGGTCAGACAGGGAATAAACCTGTGTTTTGGCACCGACTTTGTTTCCTTCTGAAATAAAGTAATTAACATAACCCTTCCCTTTGGAATGTACGACCGTTTCGTTACGAATGGCTAGACCGGTGTAAGAAGTATCTTTTACGATCGAACCCTCACGTACTTCATAAACAGAAATGTGCTTTGCGGTCAGATACATCAGAACCGTCACAAGAAGATAAATAAATATAACCCCAAAAATGACGATTCCGATATTTAAATGTTTTTTCTTTTGATAAACTTTTATATTTGAAGAAGTAATATTTGCAGCCAAAATACGGGCCTCCTATTCTTTGTTGTCCAATAAACGCAATGCCGCTCCATCCAGATAGTTCAGTTTTTTTCCTTGAAAACTATTCTGCTCTTCCATTCTTAAAAGAAGTTCATCACGTAATTTCCACCAACTTGTGTTCCAGTTGCAGAATACGGCATCTTTTTCAGGAATACGGCTAAACAGACGCTCTACGGCAATATCCGGATTTAGATGTTCAAGAAAAGCAATCAGTCTGTTCAGATATTCTTCTTTTTCGCATAGAGATATTGTACCATTTTCATAGTCATCGCACAACCGTGTGTCTTTGGCTATATAGAGAGAATGTGCTTTTACAATCTGAACGGGAAGAGCCGATAATATCTTGGCGGTTTCAATCGAATCATCCATCTCATCTCCTGGCAGATTTAAAATCACATGAGTACAGATATCATAACCATATCTGCTGATACGAAGAACGGCGTCAATATATTCTGCAAGAGTATGACCGCGCGATATTCTTTTCAGAGTATGATAATTTACTGTCTGAAGTCCAAGTTCTATTGTAATCTGAATTCCCGTTGTTTCGCGAATCCTATTTAAAAGATCAAGATAATCTTCACGGATGCAGTCCGGACGTGTGGAAATCGCAATTTCTACGATATCAGGAACCTTCGATGCTTCGAGCATATATTTTTGAAAAATATCCAAAGGCATAAATGTGTTGGTATAATTTTGAAAATAAGCAATAAATTTATGGGCATGATATCTTTTCTCTATATATTTCCTTGTGCTCATCAGCTGTTCGGTAACAGAAACAGCTGAATCCATTGCTTCAAATCCGGTTCCGGTTTCTGCACAGAATGAACATCCTGCGCCTGAAATACGATTTGGGCACGTGACAGGAAGATTTACCGGTAATTTATATACTTTTTCTCCATATCTTTTCTTTAAATATTTTGAATATGGATAATATCTTTCATCGATATCCATTATATAAATCCTTTCTCTGATATGTGTATAATCTTTCCTTTTATGGTAATACTATTATCATTCGATAAAAGGAGGATTCTTACATGAAATGGTTTGATAACACTGCTTTAACGCTGGTGATCATAGGCGCACTTAACTGGTTGCTGGTCGGTATTTTTAAACTGGATATTGTAGCCGTGATATTCGGAAATCTTACATGGCTGTCCAGAATTATTTATACAATTATCGGACTGTGCGGTTTATATCTCATCAGCCTTTATGGAAGAATTGGAAGTTCATCCTAAAAAAGGGGTATCCGTAATTTGGATGCCCCTTTTGTTTGGGTATACAAGAGAACTTGCCACCGGCAACTTCTCTTGTATACTTTGGTATGAAAAGTGTCTGCGACATATTCTTATGCATCAATTATTTTCAGGAATTGCTTCTACAATTGCTGTCATATCTTTGTAAAGTAAAGGTTTGGTATCAGCCTTCATTACGATTGATATATATGGATGGTCATTTTTATCTTTTGTAAGCAGAATTAAACAGTTTCCTGCCAATTGAGTTGTACCGGTCTTTCCGCCGATTACAGTTACATTATCAGGCTTCTTGGCATCTCCCGTTGCATAAAAGTTTGTTGGTTCCCATGTGATGCTCCTTACCGTTCCATCGTTTCCGGTAACCTTTGCGGTGTGAGATTTTGCCATGATAATTTTTACAAAATCATCATGTTTGATACATTCATTAAATATTAAATATAAATCATATGCCGTTGTATAGTGGTTATCATTGTGAAGTCCGTTGGAATTTACAAAATGTGTGCCGGTTGCCATTAATTTGGCTGCTTCTTTATTCATCATTTCAGCAAATCCATCCATACTTCCGCCTACATATTCTGCTATAGCAGTAGCATTATCATTACCTGAATGTAATAACAGACCATATAATAAATCGGATAAAGTAATTTTATCTCCAGCTTTTATTCCACAAGTTGCTTCATCCGCAGCAAAACTGTTCATATCCGCATTCTGGGAAACGGTTACAACATCGGAAAGATCCGCATTTTCTAAGGCTACAAGTGCCGTCATGATCTTTGTTGTACTTGCAGGATATATTTTGTCAAACATTTGATAAGAAAAATCTACTTTCTTTCTGTCCACATCAAACAGCGCAGCAGAATGTAATGTATTAGTCTCATCCGAAGATATGCCACTGAGACTGATATCACCGGAAGCTACACATAAATCTGAAGCAAATAATTTTCCGGTGTAAAGGTCTTTGTTATAATTTTCTGCCTCGTATTCAGCGACTACACTCTTCGTTCCAAGCAGATCTGTAATTCCACATCCGGTTGCCATGACAACCGTTAATAACAGTACAGAAATTAATTTTGAATATTTACCGATACATTTCACGCCAGTCCAAATCTCCTCTGTCAATTGCCAAAATAATAATCTCTGCTGTTGCAAGGTTCGTAGCCAACGGGATATTATAAGTATCACACATCCGAATCACGTCATTTAAATCTGGATCATGTGGCTTTGGATTAGAGGGTTCTCTTAAAAAGATAAGCGCATCAATGTCATTTTGCGCAATCTGAGCTCCCAGCTGCTGTTTGCCACCTAAAGGACCGGCAAGATATTTATGAACTTTCAGGTTCGTAACTTCTTCAATTAATCTTCCGGTCGTTCCTGTAGCATAAAGACTGTGTTTGCTTAAAATTCCTCTATAAGCGATACAGAAATTTTGCATCAATGCTTTTTTTGAATCATGTGCTATCAGACCTATATTCATATCATTCACTCCTTACTGGTATTTTTTCGGTTGTAATCCTACGTTCAAGACTAATCCAATTCCAATATATAAACTTACAAGAGAAGTCAGGCCATAACTTACAAAAGGTAATGGAACTCCGGTATTTGGCAAAATTTTGGTGGCAACACCAATGTTGATAAAACTTTGTATGCCGATCAGGCCGCCAACACCGCAGCATATGATTCTTCCTGCAAGGTCTTGCGATCGTATCCCAACTAAGATACATTGTATCACAATCAATAGTAATAACGCAATAATTATACACCCTCCGACAAAACCTAATTCTTCTCCGATGATCGCGAAAATAAAGTCTGTCTGAGGTTCCAGAATGAAATTACCGTTTTTTACGGAAGTAGTTGTATTGTTATCCAGTCCTTTTCCTGTTAACTGTCCGGATCCTATAGCCATTACAGAATTTTTCTGCTGATATGCTTCATCACTTTCATATTTTTCTGGTTCAATGAAAGCAAGGATACGTTTCTGCTGATAATCTTTGAGGATTTTCTGATTCGGCTGAACAACAATACTCAAAAATATTACTGCGATCGGGACTAGTATAATCAATACCGTACCGATAAACTTATAACTGAGTCCGGCAATATAGATCATAAGGCAGATCATAAGTGCCGTACATATCGTAGTAGATAAGTTTGGCTCAATTAAAATTAAAGCAAGAGGAATTCCTGCCAGAACGGCATATTTAATTAATGTAAACTTATCATTAATATCCTCTTCATGTTCCATCAGGAATTTGGCAAAGAAAATAATAAGCAATATTTTTGCCAGTTCAGATGGCTGGAACTGAATAAATCCTACTTTAATCCAACGGGTTGCCCCATTTACATTTTCTCCGAATAATTTTACAGCTGCAAGCATAATGATAGACAATGCATACAAAACCCAGTAAAAATTCATAATCCACATGTAATCAATTAAGGAAACAACAATCATTGCAGTAAAGCCTATGATAACACCAAGAATCTGTTTGCTCTGAAGTGATTCCTTTGCACTGCCGACAACTAAAATACCCAGAACAGACAAAATCCCGACAAGTGTTACGATTCCAAATTTGTAATTTTTTAAATTGTATGGTTTAGTAAATCTATGTGATCTCACGTTTCTTCTCCTGCTATTTTTATCACTATCTGTGAACGGTTAATCTCTACCTGAAAATCATCTTCTGTAAGTTCCATATATTTGGAAAGTGTTTCGTATAAATCTTTGCAAATATGTTCATAAGCCGAAGGAGTACATTGTACACGATCTGATATGACCAACGTGCGCAGACGATTCTTTGCAATGGATACGGAAGAGTTTTTCAGCATAATAAGTCCTCCTAATTCTTCCTGAAAGCATGGGCAATTCTGGAAAATACCCCTTTGCCTGTGTCAAGATTCATAAAAGAGACTTCCGTGCCCGTGATTCGTTTGCAAATATTAAGATATCCCTTTCCGGCTTTTGAATCCAATCCGATTACCGGTTCCCCCTGGTTCGTTCCTATTACAACCTGTTCGTCATCAGGAAGGATTCCAATCAGCGGAACGGCAAGAATCTCTGTGACATCGTCAACCGACATCATATCTCCTCTTTTCACCATATCCATCCGGATACGATTAATGATAAGATCGATTGTACGGATCTGGTTCTGTTCCAGAAGTCCGATGATACGGTCGGCATCACGGATGGATGATACTTCCGGAGTTGTAACTACAAGTGCACGGTCAGCACCGGCAATTGCATTTTGGAAGCCCTGCTCAATTCCTGCAGGACAATCCAGAAGTATGTAATCGAATTCTTCTTTTAATTCTGCGGTGAGTTTCTTCATCTGTCCCGGAGAAACTGCGGATTTATCTTTTGTCTGTGCGGATGGCAGTAAATAAAGATTCTCATATCGGCTGTCTCTGATCAGTGCCTGTTTAAGCCGGCAGCTTCCCTCAACAACATCAACAAGATTATATACAACCAGATTTTCCATGCCCATAACAACATCAAGGTTGCGAAGACCGAGATCAGTATCAATAATCACTACCTTTTTGCCAAGCTTAGATAATCCTGCACCTATATTTGCCGTTGTTGTTGTCTTTCCAACACCGCCTTTTCCTGATGTAATTACAATAACTTCGCCCATGAATAACTTCCTCCTATAACTGGTTTTACTTTAATCCCTCCGATCCGCAGTTTTTTAGGCTGCATATGGAGTGCTGCTATGACAGCATCTGTCCTGCCGGCGGCACCTGCAATCACGGTTCCGTATATAGTACCTGTCACGATTACATTTCCTTTTGATGCAACCGTTGCACCCTCTTCAACATCTCCGATGATCACGATGCTCTGTTCCGACTCCAGAACCTGTCTTCCTCTTAATGTACCTTTATAGAACTGTCCGTCCCTTTCATGGATAGCTTCAAGGCTTTCGTCCAGTAATTTTTTATGGACTTGTTCTGTAGCAGTATTCTTTTCAATAATGCATAGTATTTCAATACCGGCAGCTGATTCAATCGCTCTTGTCAGCTGCCGCTCTTCTTCTTCTGTGAAAGAACGGCCTTCATATTCTACCGCCATTTTTGCATGGTTAAAAAATTTGGCGGCAGATTGAAATTTGTTTTTTACGTCATCAAGCAATTCTTCAAATGAATTGTCGGAATTAAAATAAATCGTAATGCCGTATTTGTTGCTCTTGATGAGAACATCATCTTTCACATAGAATCATCCTTTCTTTAATCTCCACGGTTTGATCCGGTTCCGATATTGGAAGCCTCTCCGGTGATCAGTTCATTTTCCGGAGTAACTTTATAATAATACTCCATGACATTATTACCAACTTCAGCTGCAAAAGTTGAACTGTAACCATTGGCGATACGTATTGCAAATGCAATCTGTGGACTGTCACTAGGAGCAAATCCTACAAAAAGACCATGATCCGGGTGAGTCTGACTTTGCTGAGCTGTTCCTGTTTTACCGGATAATTGTACACCGCTGGCATTTAATTTTGTGAAAATATCTTTGTCTTCGGATGTTACCACTGCTCTCATACCTTCGTGAACTGCCTGCCATGTAGTAGATGATACATCGGTTACTTTATTTTTTACTTCCGGTGTATAATCTTTTACTGTCTTTCCCTTCGGATTGGTCACTTTGTCTAAAAGACTTAAATTATATACAGTACCCTTATTTGCAACAGCTGTAATATATCTTGCCAGCTGACTGGTTGTATAGTTGTTGGTTCCCTGTCCGATAGCGGATAATACAGAGTTGTCATCGGAAATCTGCGGATCTGATTCCGGAATTTCCATACCGGAAGTATCTCCAAGTCCGAATTCTTCTGCATATTTCTGCAGTTTTGCAATTCCTCTTTCACTTGAATAGTAATTCTGAGTACTCTTTCCGTCAGAAGTATCATTATCTAATTTTGAATCGCCTGTACTGTTAAGGCCAAGTCTGTATCCGACTTCATAGAAGAAATCATTACAAGAATGTTGAATTCCCTGCGATACATTCAGGTTGCCATGAGCAGACGGATAAATCCAGCACTTTGGATTTGGTGTAACTTTTTTATATACACCTGCGCACGGAAGGTAAGTATTTACATCAATAACACCTTCTGTCAGACCGGTGATAGCATATAACGGCTTATAGGTAGAACCTGGTGCTGTTTTTTCCTGAGTTGCATTATTATAAAATGGACGAGACTGATTTGTAAGCAGTTTACTATAATAATCGGAGTCCATAGTATTTGCAAGACGGTTGTTGTCATATCCCGGATATGATACACAGGCCAGTACTTCACCAGTATTCGGATCTGTTGCAACTAAAGATCCGGTACATGGTTCAAGTCCAAGCTGTCCCGGGGTAATTTCCAGTGATTGGATCTTGCTGCGGATAAAATCATAAGCACCGATGCTTCCGGCTTTTAAGCTGTCGTACTGATTATCTTTTTTATCCAGAATATTCTGCTCATATAACATCATACATATCTGTCTGCCGGTAATAGTTCCTGATTTTATCATATAACGGTAGATCAGTTTGTCAAAATTGTTATCGGTATTTATATAATCCAGAATATAATTTATGATTCCCTGATATACTTCTCCGGAATCGGAATATTGTTCGTTGGATTTTATATAGTCTTTTAATAAAGAAGTATCTATCCAGTTCTTTGAAATTGCATAATTCAAATACGTATAAACATTAATAGATTCTTCATCTTTCCAGGATTTATACGTAGCATCTTTAGTATCAATGGATTTTGACATCAAGACGCCTGTACCGTTAGTCAGTACATCAGATACCAGGTATGTCAGATACGCCTGGACTTCTTTTGGCTGATCTTTGTATGCGGCAGCTTTTGAATCATTTAGCACTTTTGTCAGTGTATTTTTAACTTCTTCTTTTCTTATAGAAAATGCAGAGGCAACTTCTTTTTCAGCTTCTCCGGCATCGGGATCCGTAAAGTGTGTCATGTCAAGCACATCATTATTGATCATTGCGTTATATACATCACCGATCGGGATGATAACGTCACTTCCATCTTCTACCTTATTGCGGTCAAAATCAAGAGAGTTCTGAATTTTGGCGAGAAGAACTCCTGCAAGTTCCTGCTCGAGAATATTGTAGGCAGCTTTCTGCAGATTGGCATCAATCGTCAGATAAAGATCATTCCCGGCTTTCGGATTTGTTCCTTTTACGGTTTTGATAACTTTACCTACGTTGTTAACATAGAGTTTCTCGCTTCCTTTTTTACCCTGAAGCTGAGAATCCATCGCCTTTTCAAGTCCTGCCTTACCTACAGTATCAGTTTTGCTGTATCGTTCCTGATCGGCATCGCTTAAAGCATCATACTCTTCCTGCGAGATCTGACCGGTATATCCGATAATATTTGCAAAACATTTACTGTCAGCATACTTACGAAGTGATTCTTCTTCTACATTGATCCCTGATAATTTGTCCAGATTTTCCATAATATCTGCAACTGTGGCATCGCTGACATCTTCAGCGATTGTGGTTGAGATATATTTCTGATAACTGTTCAACCAGATCTGATAACGAATATTGATCAGTTTTAGTACAGTGGACTTGTCCATCTCCTTTTCATTAATTCCGAATTTTTGTTTATCCGTACAGAGATAATGAATAAGTTCATCTGCCGTTGTTACTTTCTGTTTTTTAGAAAGCTGGTCGATGGTTGATTTTCCATATACATCGGCAATAAAACGTAATTTCTGAGTCTCATTTTGCGCAACAAACTGATAATTGTTATTACTGTCCAAAATGATTCCGAAGTTATTGATAACGGTATCTCCGTTCGATTCGACCATTTTAATAACAGAAGAAATCGTCTTGTTCAAAACTTTATTCTGTTGTGCTATGCTGTCATAAGATCCGTTATCTTCGATTGTAACGGAATATGCCAATTCATTATATGCCAGCAGATTACCGTTCCGGTCATAGATATTACCGCGGGTACCCTGTATTTCTTTTGTTTTCTGAATCTGCAGTTTATAATCATCAAGATATTCCTGCCCTTTGACAATCTGAAGATAGAATATTCTCTGTACCAGGATTGCCGATGTAATACAAAAGACAATAATTAATACAAATATTCGAGATTGTACGAATTCTGCAATGCCGGATTTGATCCGTTCCCATAAACTATACAAATTTACTTGCACTCCTTTGCTCTTCTGCTTCCAGTTTCTTGTTAATGTGTAATATGATCTGATACAGAATCAGAGTAACCAGAATGGTATACACAAGTTCTGGCATAATGATCTGTCTCAGGTATGCTTCAAAAGCAAAATCCCCCTGCAAAAGATACATACAGAAGTATGTAACGAAACCGTATATCAATTCACTGATCGCAATAAGTGCGATAGGAAGTTTGATATCATCATCGTAAAAGAGTCTTCGAAATGACCCGTTCATGTAACCAATTACCGAAAAAAGCAGGGTGTAAAAACCGAGAGTGTTTCCCCAGAATACATCTGTCAGGAAACCGGACAGAAATCCAACGGCAAGGCCCTCTTTTTTCCCTCTCATAAATCCGAACGAAGAAGTAACGATAATCAACAGATTGGGTTTGATCGTTGCGAATGCCAATCTGTGAAAAACGGTACATTCTAATAAAAAGCAGATAATGATAATGAAAAATGTGATAAGTTTTCTTTTCATATGCTACTCTCCCTTGGTGCTTCCGGATTCCTGTTTGATGAGTTCGCTTTTGGTCGTTGTAATAACAAGAACCTCGTGAAGTTTGCTGAAATCAACAGCAGGTGTAATGTATCCGGAACGTGTCAGGTTATTGGAATCTACTTTTACATCACTGACATATCCGATAAAGAGTCCCTGAAGAAATCTGTCGCTGACATGCGAAGTAACGACTTGTTCTCCAACTTCAATCTTATTATCATTATTAGCAAGCTTTTCAAAACGGATTCTTCCATTTTCCATCTGTTTTAAATCACCTCTTACCACACAGGTATCTGAAGTAGAAAGAAGCATTGCACTGATATTACTTTCATCATCTATAATAGAACGTACCCGGGCGTAATGAGGTCCGACTTCTGTTACAATTCCCACAAGGCCGCTGCCTGCAAGAACATTACAGTTTTTCTTGATTCCGTCTTTGCTCCCTTTGTCGATCGTAAAGTCGCTGAACCAGTTAGAACCGCTGTTGGAAATTACATGTGCGCCGATTTTTTTATAATCTGAATAATTTTCATCGAGTTTATATAATTCACGGAGTCTTTCCAGTTCATACTGATCCTGACGGAGTCTGGTGTTGTCTATTGTAAGATCATCTACTTTGGATTGTAATTTTTTGTTTTCCTTTTTCATATCCTGCAGTGTCTCAAAATTATCGGAAAGATCGCTCATATAACGTCCTATATATCCGATACCTTTTTGCATAGGAATCACTGTATAATTTGCAATGAAACTGATTGGTCCGTTCCCTCCGGTAATACGTTCTACCCCCATCAGAATAACACAGATGACGATTACAATGATCAGCCAGTATTTACTTGGAAGGGAAGATTGATTTTTTGTCTTCATTATCTCATCCACCTATAATTATCTTCTATCATTGAAAATGTAAGTTTTCTTAAATCTTTTGACATAATAATACGCTTCAGCCCATTTACCGCACAGGTATCCGGTTCCAGAGCTGTCCTTGATTTGATTCCAACCATCTGCTCGATATATATTTCGAGGCCTGGCATATTTGCAAGTCCACCTGTGAGGAAAATCCCGTTTTCATAAATTGCTTTGCGAACCTCAGGAGGTGTCCTGTCTAAAAGAGAATGTATTGCTTTTACACATTCAAGCAGAGGATCCTTCATTGCCGCACGGACAAGCATAATAGAAATAGGCTTTCGCATCGGTACACCTGTGATCAGATCTCTTCCGGCCACCGATAATATAGAATCGGAATCACCCGTAAATACATTGAAATTTCTTCGAAGTACTTCTGCCGTCTGCCGTCCGATCAAAAAGTCGTGACTGTGTTTTACAAGATTGATGATCCCCTGGTCAAACGTCAGACCGCCGACCTTTACAAGGCGGTTTAAAACCATACCTCCACCGGCCAGTACAGATAACTCGGTTGTTTCGCCTCCAAAATTCGCAATCATGATACCTTTTGTATTCTGAATATCAAGATTCAGACCTACTGCATCAGCAATAGACCGCTCTACAATGTTTACTTCTTTTGCTTTTGCCGTTGAATGGATTACCAGATCAAAGAATGCTTTCTTTTCTACTTCTGTTACATCCGTTGGAACAGCAATCACATATTCAGAACCACGCGAAAACTGACGTCCCCTTTTTAACAGGTTCTGAAGCAGGAACTGCATGTCATTAAATCTGGAAATGACACCTGCCTCCATAGGAAATGTGATTTCTATATTGGATGGTGCTTTTCCATACATACTGAATGCATCATCTCCAACTGCAAAAATATCGCGATCCCGGTTATCTTTAAATGCAATTACATTTTTCTCTTTCCAGATCGTATCTTTTTTCTTATCGTAGACCTTTATATCATAAGAACCAAGGTCCAGCCCGTATACATTTCTTGCCATCTGACAGAATCCTTTCTTCTATCTTGTTTGCAGAATTTACAGCATGCCCTCCTCACGAAAACTCATATAGCAATTATTGCCAATAATAATATGATCTAACAAATCAATTCCTATAAGCGCACCCGCATCCAGAATTCTTTTTGTTGTCAACATATCTTCACGGCTTGGAGTCGGATCACCACTTGGATGATTATGTAAAATTATAATTGATACCGCATTCTTCTGCAATGCTTCTATAAAAAGCTCTCTCGGTGTAATAAGGGATGCATTTACTGTCCCTTTTGAAATATTGGTTTCGCCGAGAAGCTTTGCCTTCGAGTTTAACATTAATAATTTCATATGTTCCTGTTTCTCGTGTCTTAAATCTTCCATATAATATTGTGCAATCGTTTTCGGTTCGGTAAAACATACGGTTTCTTCATATGAAGCTTTGGAAAGCCTTTTTGCAAGTTCCGATATACAGGATATCTGAATTGCTTTTACCTGACCGATTCCCTTGATCTTTTTCAAACGTTCAACATTAAACTGGTGAATCCCGAGGATTCCGTTTTCGCCGGCATGATACAGGACCCTTCTTGCAAGGTCTACTGCATTTTCACCCTGAGTTCCTGTTCTTAATAATACCGCCAATAATTCAACGTCACTTAAACTGTCCGCTCCCAGACGTGCACATTTTTCATATGGCCGCTCGTCTTTCGGCATTTCTCTCATGGTATTAGATCGATTCATATTTTCTTTAGATTCGCACGACGTTCACAGAAGTAAAGTCAGGGACCTACCTTTCTGTAAACTATAAGAAACGATATATGATAATGGAAAGAATCACGCCAATGATACTTGCCATGGTTATCTTTATCGACAGACCAAATGTTACGACTAACACTCCCAGGTCCAGGACGATCGGCTCGTCTATTCCAAAGGATTGTCCATAACTCAGCCAGGATAAGGCCGGCACCCCTTTTGCCAGCGTCCCGATAAAGCCACCAAGAACTACTCCTGCCAGAATAAGCAGAAATAAAGCCCAGGCGTTCTTACTCCCTGCACCTTTCATATGTACTCCTCCTCGTTTTTCCTATCTAAAAAACTCAATACATTTTATCATATTTCAGAAAAAGTGTATAGGTTTATGATATTAAAAAATTCTTAAACTTCTTTTCGATTTTCTACATAAAGTGAGCATATTTCATAAAAATTTTTTATTTTTTTGTCTCTAACGGGCGATATGTGCCGGCAATCATTTCGGCAATTTTTATTCCATCCATGGCTGCAGATGTAATGCCGCCGGCATAACCCGCGCCTTCTCCACAAGGATAGATTCCGCGGATCTCACTTTGCAGAGAATCATCTCTTATGATTCTGACCGGCGAAGATGTTCTGCTTTCAACTCCTGAAATGACAGCATCCTTTCTTGCATATCCAGGAAGCTTCTGATCAAATATGCATACCCCTTCCTGTAATGAATCCGCAATGATCTCAGGAAAAATGCGTCTGACATTAGCAAGCTGATACATACCTTTTATCTGTGGAATAATATCACCTAATTTTTGCGAAGGTATATTTTTACAAAAATCACCGAATAACTGTACCGGAACTTTGCCGTTTCCTTCCCGATATGCATTTTCTTCTAATTTTCTTTGGAATTCAACGCCAGCAAGTGGATAGCTGCTTCCAAAATCTTCCGGGGTTACGGTAACGATAACGGCGGTATTGGCATTCTGTCCGTCTCGCTTGCTATAACTCATTCCGTTAACAGCAAGGCGATGAGGTTCGGAAGAGGCATTTACTACATATCCACCGGGACACATACAAAATGTATATACACCTCTTCCGTTTTTCAGATTTGCCGTAAGTTTATACGGTGCTGCGGGCAGAAAGTCCGGATAATGCTCTCCATATTGATCTTTATTAATCATTTCCTGAGGATGCTCCATGCGGACTCCTACTGCAAATGCTTTTGGCTGCATAGGTACTTCGTGTTGGTGCAGCATGGCAAATGTATCACGGGCACTATGACCGATTGCAAAAACAGCAAGCTCTGTATCGAGAACATATTTTTCCTGCTTTTTGAGATCGTATACTTCTAATTTGCGGAGCACTTTTGTGTTCCCTGTTGTAACGGTCTGGATATCAGTGACCTGTGAATGAAACCGTACTTCTCCGCCATGCGCACAGATACATTCACGCATTTCTTTTACAACCCGGGACAAAATATCTGTTCCTATATGCGGCTTGCTTTGATATGTGATCGCTTCCGGAGCACCATGTCTGGCAAAGATGCGGAGAACTTCGTGGTTCCGCCCTGATTTGTCTTTAACAAGAGTGTTAAGTTTTCCGTCAGAGAATGTTCCAGCACCGCCTTCACCGAATTGAACATTCGATGAAGGGTCTAATGTTCCGGTCTTCCAGAAGGTTTCTACGTCTTTAGTGCGTTGATCGACATCGGCCCCTCTTTCCAGAAGGATTGGCCGGTATCCGTGGATTGCAAGCATATATCCGCAGAATAGTCCCGCAGGTCCGGTTCCGATGATAACAGGACGGTGCTTGAACTCTCTGGTTCCGTTTGCAGGAAAGTTATAAGCATCTTCTTTCGCCTGAAATTGAATCTGATTACTCTTGATGCTTTTTTTGATTTTTGCCTCATCTTTTACCAGGACATCCACGGAATAAACATAATAAAGATCTGGCTTTTTACGTGCGTCAATGGACTGGCGTCTGATCTTGTATCCCTGAAGATATTCTTTTTTCATATGAAGCGTTTTCAAAATCTTTCGTTCCAGATCTGATTGTGTATGTGCAATGTTTAATTTTAACTGATTGATCCGTATCATGTTTTACTCCTTTTTGTTATCTTTGTAAAAATCACTGCGTATCCGTAGCTGCCTTGCCGGCCAGATAGCCGGTTGCCCATGCCCATTGAAGATTATAACCACCGCAGATTCCATCTGCATCCAGAAGTTCGCCTGTAAGATACAGGCCTTTTATATATCTGGATTCCATTGTCCTGGCACTAAGCTCTATAGTGGAAATCCCTCCTGCACACACTTGTGCATTGTCAAAACCGTTAGTAGTATCAATTAGTACTACGTTTTGCTTGACCACTTGCACAAGGCTTTTGAACTGCGTTTCGGACAACTCTTGAACCAGCGTGTGCATACGGATGCGGGCCTGCTCTAAAAATCTCGGTATTAGTTTCTGGTGGAAGATCCCAAGAAGATAATCCGCACAGGTCATTTGCTCCCGCCCTTCTTTTCTTTCTAAAAGAAAGGATAAAAATTCGTTTTCTGACATCTCAGGCAGAAAGTCAATTTTAACCTTTGCATTTTGCTTGAGATATAAAGCTTTCGCAACATAGCGGCTGATTTGAAATACAGGAATTCCGGAAATTCCATACGCTGTAAGCTGTAATTCTCCGCGGTCAGAAGCAATGGCTTTCCCGTCACAGATTGCGGTTACGGAAGCATCGGTTCGGACACCGGCTGCTTTGGCAAATGGATTTTTCCTGACCTTAAGCTGTACCAGCGCCGGAACCACGGGAACCATTGTATGTCCCAGGCCCTTTGCCAGTGTGTATCCGCTGCCATCAGATCCCAGTTTTGAACTGGCCTTTCCACCACAGGCCAGAATTACAGCATCCGCTTTCTGTTTTCCTGTATTTAGCTTTATCATAAAGCCGGACGATATCGGGGTAATATCCGTTACCTGAACACCGGTAAGAATTTTGATGCCAAGCTGGTGAAGTTCCAGTTTTAATAATTCCAGAACGGTAGATGCCTGATCTGAATGTGGATAGACATAATTTCCTCTTTCTTTGACCATAAGTCCGAGAGATGAGAAAAAGCGTATGGTATCTTCATACCCAAACTGCTCTAACACTTCTTCAACAAATGGAATATTTTCACTGCGGTAATAAGAAGATTTCATATCTTTGTTCGTCAGATTACACCTTCCGTTTCCTGTTGCGAGAATCTTTTTCCCGACAGAATCTTTTTGCTCATATATCGTAATCTGAACTTTTGGGTTTGATCTTGCGGCTGCAATCGCAGCTACAAGACCGGAAGCACCGCCGCCAATGATTGCTATTTTCTTCATCTGCAAATCCTCTTTTTCTGCATAGATTTTTATAAATTTATAAGGTTACGATTCCTGCGCGGACCAGATATTCTAAAGACATCAGAATTCCCAGTTTTGCATGTGGCCAGGTAAGTCCGCCCTGAAAATATACCGCATATGGAGGCTTGATCGGACCATCTGCACTCAATTCAATAGACGATCCCTGGACAAATGCACCGGCGGCCATAATAACATCCGAATCATATCCAGGCATCGGCCACGGTTCAGGTGTAACATAAGAATCCACCGGAGCGGCCGCCTGAATTCCTTTGCAGAATTCAATTACACCTTCGGGAATTCCGAATTCTACTGCCTGAATAATATCATGCCGGCTTTCTGTCCCGTTTGGAATTACAGGGAAACCAAGTTTTTCATAAATATTTGCTGCAAAAATTGCGCCCTTTAATGCGGATGCAGATACTGTCGGCGCAAGGAATAATCCCTGATAGAAATCCTTCATCACACCAAGCGATGCGCCTACTTCTCTTCCGAGTCCAGGAGAAGTCAGGCGATATCCGCAGGCATCAATTAAATCTTCACGTCCTGCAATATATCCACCGATCGGAGCCAGACCGCCGCCCGGATTTTTGATCAGAGATCCAACGGTCATATCTGCTCCGACATCACTTGGCTCAATTGTTTCAACGAATTCGCCATAACAGTTATCAACCATACAGACAAGATCCGGTTTGATCCCTTTTACAAATGTGATCAGTTCTCCAATCTGCTTTACGGAGAAACTCGGCCTGGTCTGGTAACCTTTGGAACGTTGGATTGCTACCATTTTTGTCTTATCATTGATTGCTTTTTTGATGTTTTCATAATCAAAAGTGCCATCTGCCAGAAGGTCTACCTGGGAATATGAGATGCCATATTCAGCAAGCGAACCGTTTGACGGCCGGATACCGATCACTTCTTCCAAAGTATCATACGGTTTTCCGGCAGGTGCCAGAAGTTCATCTCCGGGTCTTAGATTTGCCGCAAGTGCGAGTGACAGAGCATGTGTTCCGCAAGTGATCTGCGGACGCACAAGTGCGCTTTCTGTGTGAAAAATAGACGCATATACTTTTTCAAGTGTATCTCTGCCCTGATCATCATAACCATATCCGCTGGCATAATTAAAACATCCGGCACTGACACGGTTGTCCTGCATGGCTTTTATTACTTTCAACTGATTGTATTCTGCAATCTCATCTATCTTTTCGAATCTGTCTTTCAGATTTTTTTCTATATTTTTTCCAAATGAAAGGACTGTTTCACGGATGCCCATTTCATTATAAATTGTGTTCATTGGTATCATAATTGTCTGTTATCCTTCTTTCTGAAAAATTTATCATCTGTTTATTTTGCATCTAAAATTTTAAACCGCAGGGATTCGCACATCGCATCAAACGTCGGATTGATGGACGGAATGCGGCGAAGCACATTTTCCGCTTCTCGGTATCTTTCCATATCATATAAGAGCGAAGCTCTGTTAAGATCGAACATGGCCCTCTCTCCCTCGTACTTGATCAGCGGTTCCAGTCCGAGAAGTTCGCGATATGCAAATGCTGTATCCTGATTGCGTGAATAAATTTCCATTAATTCATTCATTTTTCGCAAAAACTTTGATTTACCTCTCAGTTTTTTCTTTAGCATATTTTTCCCTCCAGATGTGAAATCATTGCTTCTAAGATTTTTTCTTCGTCATAATCATATTTTTCTTTTTGGATCCATGTGACCTGCCGCTCACGCCGGAACCAGGTAAGCTGTCTCTTGGCGAAATGCCGAGTATCGCGTTTGATTGTATATACTGCTTCGTCAAGAGCATACTCTCCGTCCAGATATGCCAGTATTTCTTTGTATCCTAATCCCTGCATTGAAACCATCTCTTTGGTACAGCCCATCTCTTTCAGCCGTTTTACTTCTTCAACAAGCCCTTCGCTCATCATCTGATCCACACGTCGGTCAATTCTCTGATAAAGCTGTTCCCTTGGTGCGTTGAGAACAAAATAAACAAATTCATACGGAGACTCTTTCTGACGCTCTTCTTCATTGTGTCTGGACATTTTCTGACCGGTCTGATGATAATATTCAAGCGCACGGATCACACGTTTTATATTATTGGCATGAATATCTTCAGCGGACTTTGGATCAATTTCGCGTAACATATTGTGCAGATATTCCGCCCCTTTTTCTTTTGCCAGATTTTCCAGGTCTTGACGATAATTGTCATCCTGTGAAGTACTGGTAAAATCAATGTCATATAGTAATGCCTGGATATAGAATCCGGTCCCTCCTACAATGATTGGAATGTGACCGTTAGCGTAGATTTGTTCCATAGCTTTTTTTGCCATCTGCTGGAAACGGACTACATGGAATTCGTCCCATGGCTTTAATTCGTCTACCAGATAATGAGGAATCCCCTGCATCTCTTCTGGACGTATCTTCGCGGAACCGATATCCATATATTCATACACCTGCATGGAGTCGGCAGAAATGATTTCTCCTCCGATGGCTTTTGCAAGTCCAATGGAGGCTTTTGTTTTGCCAACGGCCGTAGGCCCTGTTAGTACTATTAATGGTTTCTTCTTCATTATACAATCCTCTTGAATTTCTTTTCCAGTTCTCGTTTTGTCATTGCGATAATGGTAGGTCTTCCGTGTGGGCAGTGATACGGGTTGTCCAGTGATAGCAGTTCACCGATCAGCGCATCTACTTCCTGCACCGACAGTTTCATGTTGCCCTTTACGGCAGCTTTGCATGACATCGAAGCAATCTTTTCGTCGATGAGATCCGGAGACTGATTTCTGGTAATTTCATCCGAAAGACTGTCCAACATCTGGATCAGCAGTTCTTTCTTTGCAATACTGAACAGATTATCTGGTACGGCGCGGACGGCATAAGAATCCTGACCAAACTCCTCAATCTCGAATCCAATCCTTGTAAATTGATCCATGTAGGTGTTCAGAAGCTCTGCTTCCTGCATGCTTAAGTTCAGTACGATCGGAGGGCTGATCATTTGTGAGGTGAATTCCCGGGTTTTCATGGATTTTAAAGTCTTTTCATACAGAACACGTTCGTGCGCTGCATGCTGGTCGATGATGTACAGGCTGTTATCATATTCTACCAGCCAGTAGGTTTCAAATACCTGACCAACGACTTTATATTTCTGCATGGCCTCTCTTGTAAGCAGATGATCTTCAAAAAGTTCCATCTGTTTCGGTGTTTCCGTGAGAGATGGTTCTGGTTTAGTTGTTTCGTCTGTATTCGTCGACATTGTTATTTTTGATTTGCTGGATGCATTCTGCATGTAAGGTGTTTTTTCTTCTGCTACGTTTGAAGGTGTTGAAGTAGAAGAAAACGACGGGCTTTCTTTTACCGAAATATTTTCTGCTATATTTTCTGTCGTATGTACTGCTTGCTTTGTTGCAATCTTTTCTTTTCTCCTCTTCTCTTCATGCTCTGCCAGAACCCGTTCTTTCATCCTGGACATGAAGTATTCCAGATCACGCTCCTGCGGAGGCGGCACAATTGCTTTTTTCCGTTGCGGCATCGATGCGGATGTTACACCACCAGTCATTCCTGATGTTGCTCCTGTCTGGACCGCCGCCGGAGTCTGAGAAACAGATCCAGTCTTTGGTTTCGGCGCATATGCCGGTGTATTGGAAACAACCGGCTTTGGTTCCGGCATCTCCACATGCGGGATCAGTTCTTTCTCGTGAAGACCCTGATCAACCGCTGAGTAGATGGCATTATATACTTCCTGCTGGTTATTAAAACGCAGTTCCATTTTAGTTGGATGTACATTGACGTCTACATGTTCACCGTCAATCTCGATATGCAGTACTACGAACGGATACTTGTGCTGCATGGTAAAATCTTTATATGCGTCTTCAATGGCTCTGAAAATGATATTATTCTTGGCATATCTTCCATTGACATAATAATTTTCAAAATTACGGTTCCCTCTGGAAATGATTGGTTTCCCGAGAAATCCTGTGACTTTCAGACCTTTCGCATCGTATTCTGCTTTTAGAAGATTTGCTGCGATATCACGTCCATAGATATGGTAGATCACATCTTTGAGTTTGCCGTTGCCGGATGTATGCAATTTCGACTGTCCGTTGTTGATAAACTGAAAAGAAATGTGTGGATGCGAAAGTGCAAGTCTTGTCATCAGATCTCCTACATGACTTGCTTCAGTCATAGGTGTCTTTAAAAATTTTCTTCTGGCCGGAGTATTATAGAACAACTGCCTTATAATAAATGTCGTTCCGTCCGGTGCTCCGGTATCTTCAAGGTCTTCCTCTTTGCCGCCTGCGATACGATATAAAGTTCCGAAGGTCTGGTCCCTGGTCTTGGTAATCAGTTCTACCTGTGCAACTGCAGAGATGCTGGATAACGCTTCACCGCGAAAGCCCAGTGAACCGATATGGACCAGATCATCTACAGAACGGATTTTACTCGTTGAATGCCGTAAGAATGCAGAACGGACGTCATCCCGTTCAATCCCGCATCCGTTATCTGTAATGCGCATAAAGGAAATCCCGCCCTCTTTTATCTCTACCACAATTGCCGTAGCACCTGCGTCGATGGCATTTTCTACCAGTTCTTTTACAACAGAAGCAGGTCTTTCAATGACCTCTCCTGCTGCTATCTTATCAATTGTAATCGGGTCTAACACCTGAATTTTACTCATCGTTTACCACCTGTTTTTCAGCTTGTTCTGAAGCTGATATAATGTATTTAATGCGTCGATCGGAGTCAGATTGGCTAGATCCAGATCCTTAATCTCCTTAATTACGTCGTCGTCTTTTACGGTATCAAATAATGACATCTGGGCAAGATCTACCTCATCAAAATGCTTTGTTTTTTGTTTGGAAGATTCCTGTCCCTGCACTTCAATGTCCTTGATACGTCCGGTTACATCTGCCTGCACCAGTTCTTCTACGATTTCTTTCGCCCTGTCCGTAACTGACTGCGGAACTCCGGCAAGTCTTGCGACCTGAATTCCGTAGCTCTTATCAGCACCACCTTTTACGATCTTACGCAGGAAAATGATATCATCACCTTTTTCTTTTACGGCAATGCAGTAATTATTGACATTTTCAATTTTTCCTTCAAGCTCAGTCAGTTCATGATAATGTGTTGCAAATAACGTCTTTGCCCCAAGCAATTTGCTGTTGCTGATATACTCGATCACTGACCAGGCAATGCTTAAACCGTCAAAAGTACTGGTTCCGCGACCGATTTCATCAAGGATCAGAAGACTCTTACTTGTCGCATTACGGAGAATATTAGCAACTTCCGTCATCTCGACCATGAAAGTACTCTGGCCGCTTGCAAGGTCATCTGATGCACCCACTCGTGTAAAGATGCGGTCAACCACACCGATGTTAGCGGATGAAGCCGGAACAAATGAACCAATCTGCGCCATCAGGACGATCAGCGCAGTCTGTCTCATGTAGGTTGATTTACCGGCCATATTTGGCCCTGTGATAATGGAAATACGATCCTTTTTATCATTCAGATATGTATCGTTACAAATAAACATGTCATTGGAAATCATCTTTTCTACTACCGGATGTCTTCCGTCTTTGATGTCGATCAGCCCTTTATCGTTCATCTTCGGTCTGACGTAATTATTCTGCTCCGCAACCAGTGCAAGTGAGGCAAATGCATCTAATTTTGCAATAGCTTTGGCTGTCTTCTGAATACGTACGACCTCTTTTCCAATCGTATCTCTGACTTCAGAATAAAGCTGGTATTCCAGTGCGTACAGTTTATCTTCCGCACCAAGAATCGTGTCTTCCAGTTCTTTTAATTCCGGAATGATATAACGCTCTGCATTGGCAAGAGTCTGTTTTCTTGTATAATAATCCGGTACCAGATCTTTAAAAGAATTGGTAACTTCCAGATAATAGCCAAATACTTTGTTGTATTTGATACGCAGATTCTTGATTCCTGTCTTTTCCCGCTCATCTACTTCCAGTTTGGCAAGCCAGTCCTTCCCGTCGGATTTGGCATTGCGGAGTTTGTCGACTTCTGCATTGTATCCATCTTTTATGATACCGCCTTCTTTCATGGCGATCGGTGGATCCTCCCTGATAGAATCACTAACCAGCTTGCACAGATCTTCCAATGTATCCAGCTCTTCATACAGTTCCTTTAAAAGCGGTGTCTGCATGTCACTTAAGATACACTTAATATGTGGAAGCATGGCAAGTGAAGTCTGGAATGCGATCAGATCTCTTGGATTGGCAGATTGATATGTGATTTTGCATACCAGTCGTTCGAGATCGTAAACCGGTGAAAGATATTCTCTGATCTCCTCTCTGGAAATCGCATTTTTCATCAGTTCATCTACGGCATCCAGTCGTTTTTCAATTGCATTTTTGTCAATTAACGGCTGTTCAATGTATTTGCGTAATGTTCTTGCGCCCATTGCGGTCTTTGTCTTATCCAGTACCCAGAGAAGGGAACCACGTTTTTGCTTGTCGCGCAGTGTTTCACACAACTCCAGATTACGTCTCGTCGAGCTATCCAGAAGCATATATTTTCCGGCTGCGTAGATTGTCAGATGAGAAATGTGTGATAAATCTCTTTTCTGTGTCTCTACCAGATACTGCATGAGTGCGCCGGCTGCGATCACACCACAGTCATAGTCGGCAAGTCCCAATCCTTCAATTGTCCCTGCATGGAAATGCTCCTTTAATATCCGTTCACAGATTGCATCATCAAAATACCAGGAATCCAGGGAATATACGGTAATTCCAAGTTTTTCTTTCAATAATTCAAAATCCATTCCGCTCATATAGAACGCTTCATTGCAGATCAGTTCTGAAGGCATGAATTTGTAGATCTCATCAAATAATTTTTCTGAATTTTCGATCTCGGTTACCATGTATTCGCCGGTTGATACATCGGCAACTGATACGCCGTAATGATCTGATGCATAGGCGATACACATAATATAATTATTCTTTGTCTCATCTAATGCCTGAGTATCCAGGTTGGTTCCGGGTGTTACGATTCTTACAACATCTCTTTTAACCAGTCCCTTTGCAGTTGCCGGATCTTCCATCTGTTCGCAGATTGCTACTTTATAACCTTTGGATACCAGTCGGTTCAGGTATCCGTCTACTGCATGATATGGCACACCACACATCGGTGCGCGTTCTTCGAGCCCACAGTTTTTTCCGGTTAATGTAATCTCCAGTTCTTTGGATGCGGTCAGTGCATCATCAAAGAACATCTCATAAAAGTCTCCCAATCTATAAAAGAGGATGCAGTCCGGATATTCTTTTTTCGTCTGCATATACTGCTGCATCATTGGTGTTAATTCTGCCACTTTTCTTCTCCTCTTGTCATTTTATTTTTACATTTCATTATAGCATTTATATTTTGAATTTAAAAGGATAGTTTTTCTCACAAACTGTGGTTTGTCTTCTCCATATAACAAATGCAGAATATTGGCACTCAGATAGATTCCAACAGCACAAAGACAGGCAAACAATATCATAAATGGAAGACAAATCTGCCCGAATAACTGAAATGGCATACAGCTGTAATCCCATACATGAAGTGCAAACCATTTATTTACAATGATACCTGTGATAAATTCCATTGCTGTTACAAAGATACTGCACCGCAGCACCTGTCTTAGAAAATCATCCTGCCAGTGTACCAGTTCTCCCTGGTACGTGAAAAACATCATACAGATTCCGCCCAGTACAAACATGGACCAATGTGAAAATCCACGGAAGATGATTTCCAGCGAATAGTAGATCCATCCTCCGATACCCCATAAAAATAAATACTCACTGATTTTTTTCATATAAAAACGCCCTCACTATCTTGTTGATACTACATAGTTTGAGCGCTTTTATGGTTAATTATAATACATTTATTCTGCCAGTTCTCCCAGATAATAGAAACCTTTGCATTCAGTCAGTCTGACATCTGCCAGACGTCCGATCATTCCTTTATCTCCCTTGATATGTACCAGCAGATTGTTGCTTAAACGTCCGGTCACCATGGATGGATCGTGTTCACTGACTGATTCGATCAATGCTGTCTGAACAGTTCCTTCATGAACAGAGCATACTTCTGATGCGATGGAATGAACTTCTTTTAATAATCTGTCAAAACGATTTTTGACCACATCTTCAGGCACCTGATCTTCCATAACTGCAGCCGGTGTTCCGGTACGTTTTGAATAGATAAAAGTAAATGCACTGTCATAGCGGACTTTTCTTACGATATCCATTGTCTCTTCAAAATCTTCTTCTGTCTCACCAGGGAAACCAACAATGATATCGGTAGTAAGAGAAACATCCGGTACTGATCTTCTGATCTTTTCTACCAGTTCCAGATACTGTTCTTTTGTATAATGACGATTCATCTTCTTCAGAATCTTGCTGCTTCCGGATTGTACCGGTAAATGCAGATGTTTGCAGATCTTTTTGGATTTGCCCATGACTTCGATCAGTTCATCGGATAGATCCTTTGGATGAGACGTCATAAAGCGAATGCGTTCCAGTCCTTCGATCTGTTCAATTCTTTCAAGAAGCTGGGCAAATGTAATCGGATGTTCCAGATTCTTACCATAAGAATTGACATTTTGGCCGAGCAGCATGACCTCAACAACACCATCTGCAACAAGCTGGCGGATTTCGGATATGATCGCCTCAGGATCACGGCTTCTTTCTCTTCCACGTACATATGGTACGATACAGTAACTGCAGAAGTTATTACATCCAAACATGATATTTACTCCGGATTTGAAGGAGAATTTACGGTCATTCGGAAGGTTTTCAACAATTTTATCGGTATCTTTCCAGATATCGATCACCATACGCTGCGATTCGAAACATGTGACGATGAGTTCGGCAAATTTAAAAATGTTATGCGTTCCAAAAATAATATCTACATAGCGATAACTCGTCTTTAACTTTTCTACGACTTCCGGTTCCTGCATCATGCATCCGCAAAGACCGATCATCATATGAGGATTTTTCTTTTTTCTTGGTTTTAACTGGCCAAGTCGTCCGTAGACACGCATATTGGCATTTTCTCTTACTGTACAGGTGTTAAAGATGATAAAATCAGCCTCATCTTCCGCAGCTTCTACGTAACCGATTTTTTCCAGGATTCCGCAAAGCTTTTCAGAGTCTCTCGCGTTCATCTGACAACCAAAGGTTGTAACGCAGAACGTCAGCGGACGACCAAGTTCTTCGGATTCACGCTGTACATATGCCTTTGCCTTTTCGATGAAATAATACTGACGGGCAGTATCATCCGCCGGCGGCTCTTTTGTAATATCTATATCGTAATTAACATTATTAAGCATTCTTTTTGCTCCTTTGTATTATTTTAGAATCAATTAGTAATCATGGATTTAGACAAACTGATGTCTGTTTTCGTCATATTCATAATCAATGGTTTTTAAAGTATTCACAATTTCTTCTTTTTCTACATTCATATCATCACATAAAGCATCCAGATTGTGATAATAATCTCTGAGTTTTGTATTGACTACACTAAGTAACAGCATAGGATCTTTCGGTAACCCATTTGCCATCTTTTGTTCACTCCTTTTTGTTATATAAGACTTTTCTCTTCTGTATCAAGCGGATAACTCTGCTTTTCTGTCACAACTTTCTCTGGCTTTATATCATGTTCCTCAAAAGGAAGTTCTCTGTACATCTGCAATTCGAATGCAATTGCAATTGCATGCAGATTCGGATGTTTTTCCAGATATTTGTCATAAAAGCCGCCGCCATATCCAATCCTGTGGCATTCTTCATCAAAAGCGACTCCAGGCATGATCAAAAGTCCGTCTTCTCCGTCTGCTATATGATCGCCGGTTGGTTCCAGAATCCCGTATGCGCCCGGCTGTAAGTCATCTTTACTTTCTACTAGGTAAAAATTCATTTCGCTTCCCTCAATTCTTGGAAACCACACACTTTTTCCAAGCTTCCAGGCCTCCTCCATGATGGAAGAGGTTCCCACTTCTCCGTTATAATTTGCATAACAGTATATATCGGTCTCTTCTAAAAATTGCGGATGATGGATAACTCTTTCGGTAATGTCGTTGGTTGCCTGTTGCCACACAAGTGGATCCATCTCTTTTCTGAGACGGATGATCTTATGTCTAATTTCCTTTTTTGTTTCCAAATTTCTCACCTAAATTCGTAATACTTCCGTCTTTTTCCTTTATAGAAATGTTGTTCAACTGCCCACGCAGGTTCCTTTTAAAAGAATCTATATATTCTTTTCTCAAGATCTGCTGTTCTTTTAGTTCTTCCGGTGTCAGACCTTCTGATTTTGATTTGTGATATAATTCATTGATTCTTGCTACTTTTTTATCATCCATTATCTTTTGTCCTTTCTGTAAGTTTCAGGTTTAACTGGAATAATTTTCCAGAAAACCATATAAGCTTTCTGATGTTTCTATATATTTTCCATTCTGAATTTCTTTTTGAAGATTTTCCGGAAGGTCCTCCAGTGAAATATCTGTATATTCATATACCGTCTTTTTATCACTAAGATATACAACCACATATCCATTTAATTCCTTCAGATAATAACAGTCGTCTTTAAGAGCCTGTCCGTCTGCTGCCACAGAAGTGTTGTTCATTTCTTTCTGTTCCTTCGCATTTATTTCGGCCTGGATTTCACGCTTTCCTTTATTCAAACTCAGCTGATAAGCACAGGTAATTCCAAATACTACAAGGATCAGAAACAGTAAAAAGCCAATACCATACTTATTTTTCATAGTGATTACTCCTTTTTGAGTACAGTATTAGCTTATAACATTGTATTTATACGATTTTTCTCAATGTTTTTTCGATAAGAAGCCCCTCCCGCTCCGGATAATCATACTTTTCACTTTCTCTGATACATGCACATACGAATGCATGAGAAGACTGGACACTTTCCAGAAGTGTGTTACCCTGCAGGAGTCTGGCAAGAAACATTCCGTCAAATGCGTCACCGGCTCCGTGAAATTCTTTTAATACTTCACCGTTCCCGATATAGAGAAATGCATCGTCTTCATATAATACGATACCTTTTTTGCAATCATCTTTCGGAACACTGGTGATGATCATATCTTTGGCACCCATTTTGCGCAGTTCTTCGCACAGATGCAGGACATTTCGGTGATTCCCTGTGATCTGATACTCTTTTCCGGCGAGCAGATACATTTCTGTCAGATTTGGCAGAATTACATCCGAATAAGGCAAAAGCCTTCTCATCGATGTACCGTAAGATTCATCAAAATTAGAATAATATTTCCCGTGATCACCCATGATTGGGTCAAGGATTACTTTGGTATCCGGAAATTGACTGATAAAATAAATAACAGAATCAATCACGTCAACATTACCAAGGTATCCTACAAAAATCGCGTCAAATGTAATGTTTTCTTTCTTATAGTGATCCGCACACGTACGTATATATTCTCCGGGTACATGATATATGGCAGGTGTTCCATAACCTCCGGTATGTGTCGATAACAACACAGTCGGGATGGGACACGCTTCAATTCCCATCATACTTAAGATAGGTGTCATATTCATCATGGCTGCTTTTCCTACACCGCATATATCGTGTAACAGTGCAATCTTTTTTACTGGTCTCATAACTTACCTGTATTCCCCTTTTATCAAATGTAATCTACGGCATAATGTCACAAGGGTAGCTCCTTTTGGCATGCCAAGTAATTCTTCTTCTGTAATTCCTCCAAGTACAACAATAGCCACACCATAAGTTACCACTGCTGCAAGAAGTGCGATGATCGTCGCAATATATGGGCCTGCGAACAATTCGAAAATCAGGTGGACCAAAACAGCGATCACACCCATGATCAGTGAAGCCAGTGCAGGGATTACAAAAGTCTTCTTCTTTTCCTGCACATATCCAATCCTGTCACGCAGTGCTTTTGCGTTCAATACACAGATTGCTCCGGAGAAAATAATCTTACTTAATACTACGGCATAGATATTCCATTTCAATACTACCAGCATCAGGAACAATGTCACAATATGGATCACCAGGGAAATTGCAGCATTCTTTACCGGAGTCATCATGTCATCCAGGCCCTGTAATACAGAGTTGGTAACAGTTGACAGACAGAAGAATACAACCGAAAGAGCTCCCATCTGAAGCATCAGTGCAGCCGTTGTATTATCCTGAGTAAAATATAACATATTCAGGATTGGTTTTGCCAGCGTAATAAAACCAACCGCACATGGAATTGCGATCACCATATTAAAACGGCTTACCGTATTGATCTTATTATGTACCTGTTTTCTGCTACCAGTCTGTACTGTTGCAACCAGACTTGGCACCAGAGATGCCGCCAGTGCACTGGAAATGGAAAGCGGTACATTGATCATTGTACTGTACTGTCCCTGAAAGATTCCCAAAAGACTTGCATATTCTTTTTTACTGAACCCCTGTGCAGCCATTACGTTATTAAAAAGCGCCGTATCTACGAAGTCACTGATATTATATACAGTTGCACTTAAAATAACCGGTGCGATCGTTACAAACAGAACTTTGTATACCGTCTTATAGCTTTCGCGTTTTTTCGAATGGTCACGTCTCATTTTGCGTTTGAAGACTTTGTTATATGCAAGAAATACAAGACCAACAAATACTAATGCACTGAATGCTCCAAGAACAGTACCAAGTGTTCCTCCGGCTGCGGCAAATGCCGGACCGAAAGATTTGTCACCTCTCGTTTTTCCTACGGCTTTTCCTGCATTTAATAATACATAGGCTCCCGCAATAGATACAACTGCATTTATGATCTGTTCAATAACCTGTGAAATTGCAGTCGGGACCATGGAACCGATTCCCTGAAAAAATCCTCTCAAAACTCCAAGTAATGCAACGATCAGAATACACGGTGCCAATACACGGAGCGCATATGCACTCATATCCAGATGCATGATCGTCGTTGCAATAAAATCAGCTCCAAAGAATACAAGCAGAGCTACAAAACCACCGGCGAGCAATGCAAATGTTATGGCTCCACGAAAAATCTTATGTGCATTTTTGTATTCTCCTACGGCGACTCTTGCGGATACCAGTTTTGATACTGCCAAAGGGAGGCTGTAAGAAGTCAACATCAAAGCCACGGAATAGATTGAGAACGCTACGGAATAGTATCCGTTTCCTTCCGTTCCGATAATATTAAGCAGCGGAATGCGGTAAAATGCTCCGATCAGCTTTGTGATAACTCCTGCTATCGCCAGAATCGATCCCTGTACGAGGAAATTCTTCTCATTTTTTTTACGTTGTTCAGACATACATCTTAACTCCATCATTTTGTATAAATTAGTAAGATCAATTGTTATCTCAGAATATCCAGGCGTTCCATAATCTCTCGTTGTTTTTGTTCCATCACCTGGCGTTCTTCATCTTCCATATGGTCATAACCTGTTAAGTGTAACACAGAATGCGCAATAAGAAAAGCATATTCTCGCATCGGACTGTGTCCGTACTCTTCTGCCTGTGCAAGAACTTTCTCTTTTGATATCACAATATCACCAAGCGTCAGTTCTCCGCTTTCAGGATCGAAACAATCTTCCTGTTCTTCCAGGAAGTCAAATGTTCCGGGTTTCGGATAATCGATCATAGGAAAAGACAATACATCAGTTGCTCTGTCGATTCCTCTGAATTCCTTATTCATCTCATGAATCTGTGCATTTTCTGTCAGGAGCAGGTTTACTTCTGCCTCATAAGGACAGCCTACATAATCCAGGGCTTCTTCTACTACTCTTTTTGCAAGTGATTCACATTCAAGTGGAAGTTTCACATCCCCTTCTTCTTCAAAATATAATGTCATGATCTTCGCCTCTTATCTTTTCCTTTGTATTTAGCATCATTTCCACGACGGTTTTCGTGTTTGCTTTCATAATCTTCGTATGCTTTTACGATTCTTTGTACCAGCGGATGACGTACAACATCTTTGCTGGTAAGGTGGCAGATACTGATATCTTCGATATCTTTTACAACTCTTGTTGCTACATCAAGTCCCGATACCTGACCGGATGGCAGATCCTTCTGTGTTGCATCACCTGTAATGACAACTTTTGAGCCAAATCCGATTCGTGTAAGGAACATCTTCATCTGTGCCTGGGTGGTATTCTGAGCTTCATCCAGAATAATAAATGCATTATCAAGCGTACGCCCACGCATATAAGCAAGCGGTGCCACTTCGATCAGACCTTTTTCAGAATTCTTCATAAAACTTTCTGCGCCCATGATCTGATACAGTGCATCATAAAGTGGACGTAAGTACGGATCGATCTTACTCTGAAGATCTCCCGGAAGGAATCCGAGTTTTTCTCCTGCTTCGATTGCAGGACGTGTCAGAATAATCCTTCCAACTTCGTTATTTTTAAATGCAGTGATTGCCATTGCCATCGCAAGATATGTCTTACCGGTACCGGCAGGCCCAAGTCCGAAGACGATCATCTGTTTGCGGATTGCATCTACATATTTTTTCTGCCCAAGGGTTTTGGGTTTGATCGGCTTTCCCTGTAATGTATGGCAGATAATATCCTTATCGATCTCCAGAACATTTTCTTCACTGTCTTCCATTACAAGCGCCAGTGTATAATCTACATTCTGTTCCTGAATCGTGTTGCCTCTTTTGGAAAGTTCAACAAGCTGATCCAGCACTTTTTTTGCTTTTTCCACCTTCAGAGCATCTCCCATGATCTTTACACTTTCACCTCTCGCGATCAGTGTTACATGAAGAGCCCGTTCTATTTTCTTTGCATATACATCGAACTGCCCGAACACATTCGCTTCATGTTCTGCAGGTATATCGATGACTGTTTCCATTAATCCCATGCATTAATCTCCATTCTTTGTTTCTTCTTCCGAAGAATTTTCTATCGGAATCGGTACAGACGGCATCTTTCTGCCAACGGAACATCTGATCTTTAGTGTTCCCTTTGCATAATACGTCTCAGACCCTGTGTATATTTTAACATCATTCTGGATAATTTCTACCCCTTTTTTCTCCAATTCTTTACAGTAATCCTGAAAATCTGCCGATAATATCATTCTGGCATCTGCTTTGGTATACTTCTTATACATTTGGCGGTAAGGCGTTATCGTGCTTTTTTCTAATGTCACCGGAATTACATTGGCAATCTGATATTTTTTCTGAACTACATGTTTTTCGAAGACCGGATATTGATTGTTTTTAGATTCAGTAGTGAAATAATGCCTGCCAAGACGGATTCCGTAATTTCTTTTCTGGAGAAAGTAAAATCTTGAACGGTAATATTTTTTCTGTATATATTGTCTGGTTAACTCTTTCTGGTATGTAATGGCTTTTTCTCCTGTTATGTCTGCATCTGCATTTTTCAATCTGTAACCGGTAATCTCTTTTTCATCATTACAGATTGGAATCTGACCAGACACAAGGATAGCTCCTTTTTTCACTTTTGTCCCCCGCTGTACCATAGGAGTGCCGGTACGCGTTATAATATCTACAATTGTGCAGTCCGTATCTGCAATAATATCTTTTCCTTCTTCGTTATTGTCTGAACTGATTTTTGAACTGTCCGTAAAATCGTCTTCATTTTCCTTTATCCGGATGACCAGACGGCATCCATCCACGGAAGCGGAAACCCATATGATCCTGTCGTACTTTTTTCTGAGATCCTGCACGATCTTTCTACAGTTTACATCTGATTTTTTCATACCGTCTTTGACGTTTTCGGACGAAAGGAATCTTTTCAGCGTATCATCTGTATAAGAGAGATTCCCACTGATATCTATGCCCCAGATAAAACGTGTCATAAAAAGGATCAGACCGGCACAGATAAGAAAACCAGACAGCAGTATGTGACGTTTACGGTATCTGTGTAAAAGAAAAGGAAGACCACTGCGGCGTATGATGCAAACCTTCGTACCGGTCTTCCTTACGATCTCTTTCAGTCTGCGAAAACCATCAATCGTAAGATTCATCTCATATGAACCGCAGACCCGCTTCAGATCCCATATATAAATATTTTTATAACGGCAGGCGTTCAGAAAACGTTCCGGCGAATATCCGGTTACCCGTATCCTGACATAACCTTTCAAGTACCAGATCAGCTGTTCAAACACGACGGTCCCCTCCTATAGTTGATACTCAATTGTTCTGATGTGACCGTGAATCTTCATCTCGTCATTTGTATAATATATAACTTCCAGTTTTTTCCCAGTGATTTTGATCTGACCACTTTTGGATTGAAGCCTTATTATCTGATCTGTATATTCTGTCATTCCTCTGTAATTTTCCACACAAAGATCATTTGTTCCGGTAATCGTAAGAATCGGGAGCCCCATTGCTACATCTTTTGGGACTCCCGACATCTCCGCCGCTTTTTCTTTCCATTCCTGACGTTTCATAAAAATACCGTGCTGGTAATTTGTATTACTCTATGCTTTTTCGCCGGAATATATGCATGGCAATTCAGTTACCTCTTTTTAAAGTTCGTGATATGCCTGTGTGTAAAAATACTCCTGTGAATTCAGTGGTGCCTTCTCATTAATTACACGATGATAATTTCCCTCTGCATCCAGATATCTTGCTTTCTGGTTGTCTGCAAGCATAATATCGAACATATCCTGTAATTTATTCTGCAGTCTTTCATCGTATACAGGCGCTGCCACTTCCACACGTCTGACTGTATTTCTTGTCATAAAATCTGCGGATGCAATATAGTATTTCCTGCGCTTACTGTTTCCGAATATATAGATTCTCGAATGCTCCAGGAATCTTCCGACAATGCTGATGATACGAATGTTTTCTGTCTTTCCTTCCACACCAGGGATCAGGCAGCAGATTCCACGGACAACCATATCGATCTTCACACCTGCTTCGGAAGCTTCGATCAGTTTATCGATGATCTTCTTATCTGTAAGAGAATTGAGCTTAAATCCAGCATAAGCTTCTTCTCCATTTCTTGCATGTGCAATCTCTTCATCCAGCATGGCAAGTACTTTATTCTGCAGACATTTCGGTGCAACCAGAAGATGTTCACTGTGCTCTACAACTTCACCCTTTGACAAAGCCTGGAATACATTGGAAGCTTCCAGTCCGATCTCTACGTTAGCTGTCATAAGAGAAAGGTCGGTGTACAATCTGGATGTCTTTTCATTGTAATTACCGGTACCGATCTGTGTAATGTACTCTACCTGACCTCCATTTTTGCGGGTGATCAGACACAGCTTGGAGTGCACTTTATAGCCATCCAGTCCGTAGATCACCTGACAGCCGGCATCCTCCAGAAGTCTGGACCAGCCGATATTATTTTCCTCATCAAAACGGGCTCTCAGTTCTACCAGTACGACAACTTCTTTTCCATTCTCGGCTGCTTCGATCAGTGCCTCTACCACTTTACTCTGCTTCGCCACACGATACAGGGTCATCTTAATGGAGATGACATCCGGATCTTCGGCCGCTTCCGTCAGCAGATGTAAGAACGGACGAATGGATTCGTATGGGTAAGATAACAGTTTGTCTTCTTCCCGGATCTGTTCTATGATACTTTTTCCATCCTGGAACTGGTCAGAGCGCTGCGGTGTACGTTTTGGAAAATATAATTCCGTATGCTTTCTGAGAAGATCCTGGATCTGGAATACAAACGACAGATCCAGTGGTGTTGAAGATATGAATACATGGCTTTCATCCAGCTCCAGATATTCACATAATACGGCAATTCCTTTTTTGTCGATATCTCTGGAAAGTTCCAGACGGATCGGTGCCAGTTTCTTTCTCTGCTTAATCAGCCCTTCCATAAATTCACGGTAGTCCAGATCTTCGTCGTACAATGCATCTGCATCGATATCGGCATTTCTTGTGATACGGAGTAAAGATTTTGATTTGATCTTATATCCTTTGAATACCGCCGGTGCGAAATGCAGAATCAGTTCTTCGGCGAGCATATAGGTGCCCTGCATTCCCGGAACTGCGATCAGGCGTCCGAAGATGTTGCTGGTGCATGGAATAATTCCCAGGCGGTCTTTCTTGCCCTTGGAGCCAAGTACGGCTACGGCATAGATTTCTTTATTTCTAAGGAATGGGAATGGCTGTCTTCTTCCTACAACAGTAGGCGAGATCAATGGTGCAATCTCGGATTCAAAATAACGCTCGAGATATGCAGCCCCTTCTTCATCGAGTTCATTGAAACGTAAAATGCGGATGCCCTGTTCTGCCACACGTTCCATCAGTTCTTCATAGACCGCTTCTTTGCGTTTATTGATTTGTTTTGTGCGTTTTAAGATTGCATCAATCTGCTCCTGTGATGTCATGCCTGTCTTATTTTCACGGATCTTTTTGTCAAGAAGTGTCTGGTCATATAATGATCCCACACGTACCATGAAAAACTCGTCCAGATTGCTCTGATAGATCGATGCAAATGTCAGTCTCTCACATAATGGGACTTCTGGATTTTCAGCTTCTTCCAGTACACGTTCATTGAATTTCAGCCAGGAAAGTTCCCGGTTCATATATATGCTGCTCATAGTGTTTTCTCACCTTTCTCTGTGTATTTTTTACTTTTTTCTTTTCCGAAATATTCATTCCAGTATTCCTAATATAGCATAGCATTCCCCGACTTATATTAGATATATGTTAAATCTATGTTAAATCAGCCCGCCGGGAAAGGCAGGCTGATAAACAGATTATATTTTGGTATATTATTTTAATGTTACATTTAATTTTACCGGCTGATGATCGGTATATTCGAACTGTGTGTCGATATTTTCCACTTGATCGATCTTCAGATTATCCGAAACGATGAAGCCATCCAGTACATATACCTGTGAATCATCATAGTTACCGCTGTATGGTCCGTTTAACAGGCGGCAGGTCGGTACATTATCGGATACTGCATAAGAAAATCCTTCCGGGATATCTTCTTTTCCGACCTTTCCCGGAACCCAGCTGTCTTTATCGTGGATCGGATAGGTGTCCATTCCATCAAATGTCTGGTTAAAGTCCCCGCCGGCAATCACATAATTTCCTTTTTCATACTCTTCTTTTAACTTCTTCACCAGAACTTTCCGCTGCGCGATCTTACCTTCTCCGCTGTCATAAGCTTCCAGATGAAAATTGATCAGAACCAGCTCTTTGTCACTGCCTTTTATCGGAATTCTTGTTTCCAGCATACAGCGCTTAAGATTGCAGGTTTTTACCGGCCATTTGAAAGATTCCGGAAGTGCGATTCTGGAAGCCTCCGATACTTTGTAATCAGAATATGTTACCAGGCCGCTTTCAACTTTACCGATCGTCGGAAGCGGGTATGGGACATATACGCATTTGAAATTACATGCAAAGATTCCATCTACACCCAGTGCTTTTTCGTAGTAAGCTTTTTCGTTGATGTGATAAGATCGTTTGGAATCAATGTCTACTTCCTGAAGAAAACAGACATCGGCATCTGCATCATTCAGAATGCCGGCAATTCCTTTCATATTGTGCTTTACCAGATCTTTCGTCTCCGGCATGACTTTACTTCCGCCGTCCATAAAGAAATCTTCGTCTTTGCTAAGTCCGGCATATCCGGTATTATAGGTCAGAATCGTCATCGAATCTCCTGTAGATATGGACTGTTTTCCACTGGTTGTGTTCAAAGTCTCTATCTGATCCGGACGGTATTCCAGCGCTGTCAGAATGGCAACAGCCGCCAGGAGAATCAATACAATTCCAAGTATGATTCCACCTAAGATCTTCCCAAATTTTTTCATGTTGTACCTCCGTGTTTTTTATCTTTTGGCAGATACCAAAGTAACATAGTAATTATATCCGCCTGATATATTTATCTATTATAACAGTAGTTTTGTAGAAAATCCATTCATAAACCGAGGAAAATACGGACAATTTCACGGTGGTTTTCCTAGGATATTGGTGTTATAATGAGCCATATTATGTAAGGAGGCGATTATCTATGGCTACACCACTTCTTGTGTTGATCATATTGGCAATTGTGATTATTGCATCAATCATAACATCTGTTGTCACGTATGTTATTTTATCCGGGAGAAATAAAAGAATCCGCCTGGCAGAGCAATACCGTCAGCTTGGTATTACAGAACAATATCTGAAGATTCAGGATGAAATCGAGAGGATCATCCGTTACAAAGATATCAAACTTACAACGGCGTCACCTGTAAAGATGTCAACTCCGGAAGACGGACAGAATGAAAAAGAAACAGAATCAGGAACATTCGCAAACGACCTCTGGTTCATCGTCCGCGGAAAGGACAGAAAGACATCTGAAAAGCTTCTGGAATACTGGCACTTCATCTGTGAGAATTCCGAATGGAAATGTATAGAGCGCAAGAAAAAAGGTTAAAAATCAGGAAAACCGACAATCTGTACCATACGGGAATCTGCTTCATTCGAAGCAGATTCCCGTATGGTACAGTCTGTCGGTTTTATTTTCTGTATTATTCTGCGTATTTTTATTCTTCGATAGTTTCTTTCTTATAAACTTTCTGCTGTGAAAATCCTCTTCCTCGCACTTCATTTACATTTCCAATGATCATAAATGCATGTGGGTCGATCTCCTGTACCAGCTGGTTCAGGCGCATAAGTTCACGATTGGAAACTACGGTAAGGATCATCGGCTGATCATTTTTCAGATATCCGGTCTGCGTATAGACCAGTGTCGTTCCACGGTCAAGACGCTCCTGGATCAGACGGTTCAGTTCTTCATATTTTTCAGTCATGATCTCTACTTTGGTTCTGGTAGATCCCATCAGCAGTACCTTGTCCAGAATGACGGTATAGATCAGTACCAGTAAGATACCGTATACAATCTCTTCTTTGTTGGTGAAAAGCATCTGTGAGATCAGAATTATAAAATCAAATACATACAGCATCACAGATACCGGAAGTCCGAACTTTTTGTTGAGAACCAACGGCGGAATATCCATTCCCCCGGTCGATGCACCGCAGCGTATTACAATTCCGATTCCCATTCCGATCATCAGACCGCCGCAGATTGTTGATAACATCTTATCGTCTGTTACATTCTGAAGTGCCGGTATCTGTTCAAGCACACCCAAGATAACCGGGTAGTAGAATGTACTGACCAGTGTTGTAAGTGCAAATTTCATTCCAAGAACAGCCGCTCCAAGTAAGAACATCAATGTATTGAAGATTAATACAAATGTATGGATTGGAAGCCCGAAATAATGGTGGATTGCAATACCCAGTCCTGTCGTTCCGCCCGTGATCATATCATTTGGCAGAATAAACATGACGATCGCCAGTGCATAAACTGTATTCCCCAACAAGATCATACACAGATTTTTTAAATTCACTTGCTTCATAGTATATCCTCTCCTGACATTTTCATCCTTATTAGTATAAAGGATGATATCTTTTGAAACAAGAATTTTTTATAATATCTTTTATATATCTACAATTGTTTCTATAATATTTTCTTTTATTTCGGCATTTTACTTATGATATGGTTCATGGCTGATGATCCGGTAGCTTCTGTAGATCTGTTCCAGGAGGATCACCCGCATCAGCTGATGTGGAAATGTCATCTTTGAAAAACTTAGTGCATAATCCGAGCGTTTCAGCACTTCTTTTCCAAGTCCGATCGAGCCGCCGATGATAAATATAATGTGACTGGTTCCCTGGATCCCAAGCTTGTCAATCTTTTCTGCCAGTTCTTCTGAGGTCAGAAGTTTTCCCTTGATTTCAAGTGTAACGACGTAGGCATCGTCCTTGACATATTTGAGAATCCGCTCTCCTTCTTTGTCGCGGATACCATCTTCTACGGTCTCACTTGCATTATCCGGAGTCTTTTCATCTGCCACCTCGATGATCTCCAGCTTACAGTAGCGGCTTAGACGTTTGCTGTATTCTGCGATTGCATCTTTTAAATATTTTTCTTTTATCTTTCCCACTGTGATTAATGTTATCTTCATTCTATTGTTCTTTCTATCTCTGCTTTTTTTAATTTTAACTATAATTAATAATCTTTCGAAAAACTAATTTCTGCACATCTATTCTGCTAATAATTTTTCTGCCTTAGTGATTAGTGTTCTTCTATTCTGTTATCTGATACATATATAATTCATGTAATGCTCTTGTTGCGCAGATATATTTTGCCTGATTCAACATCGGGTTTCCGGCATCCTGGAACACACCGAATACCTGGTCGAATTCCAGACCTTTTGCAAGATAAAAGGTCGTGACGGTAAGTCCTTTTTTGAATACGGAACTGTTGCGGTCGATATAATGCACTTCTTCGCCGCGGGCTTTTAATATCTGGTATAAGGTGGATGCCTCTGCTTCCGTCATGGTAATAATGGCAGCAGTCTCATACTCGTCTTCTCCAAGTTTGGCTTTTGAAAGGATTTCATCCAGAACTGCATCTTCTGTCTGGAATTGTTCTTCTACCACTTCTTTTCCATGACGTTTTAAGAGTTCTACGTCTTTGACACCAGTCAGTTTTTCGGCATATCTGGCAATCTCCATTGTATTCCGGTAACTTTTATTCATCACGATCTTGCGGATCTTCTGATCAAATACGCCCGGAAGGAACTGCAATACATCACGCATCTGTTCATCTAAAGTCTGTGCTTTATCACCAAGAATGGTCATCCGGCATTTGAAGATCTGATTCAGGATCACATACTGCAGATAAGAATAGTCCTGCATTTCGTCAATAACCAGATGCTTGATATGATTATGCACAGCTTTTCCGGTCAGGCGGTACTTCAGATACAATACAGGAAATACATCTTCGTATTCCAGTTTGCGCTTTTCATATTCGACATCCGGAAGTGACGGGTATCCGCATTCTTCCAGAAGCCAGCCGTATATCTTGTAGATGTCCTTTGTTACATACATCTTATCGAATTTCTCCTGTACGATCAGGAGCTCTTCTTCCGAAAGATCACGTCCAAGTAATGTCTCGTATTCATCAACACAATAATCTCTGATTGCATCCATCCGGCTGAGCAGAGGTGCATTCTGGAATTTGAAATAAAAGAGATTGATCAGTTCTTCTTCTGTCTTCTGAATTCCTTTATATTCGATTGCACGGAAATCCATCAGTTCATCTTCCAGTCTTGCAAGGAATCCTTCCATCATTCCGACAAAGCCTTCCAACTGCTTCTCTTCAAAGCGTTCTGTCAGATACGGGTCCTGAAGCTTCATGGTTCTTTCCAGCTGGTCATAGCGGTCTTCACAGTCCGGAACGATACCTTTCAATTCCCGGTATGCGAACAGGTCAAAACTCATCTCCTGAATATTTTCCTCACCCAGTTCCGGAAGAATATGGGAAATGTAATCTGAAAATACACTGTTTGGAGAAAGGATCAGTACATTAGAGGATTTCAAATGCTCTCTGTCATGATACAACAGATAGGCAATCCGGTGTAAAGCAACGGAAGTCTTACCGCTTCCGGCAGCACCCTGGATTGCAAGGATACGGTCATGTGTATTACGGATGATCGCATTCTGTTCTTTCTGGATCGTACGGACGATATTTTTGAGCTGTACATCGCTGTTCGTTCCAAGTTCCTGTTTTAAAATATCATCATCGATCTTGGTATCGCTTTCGAATGCATAGACCATCTTTCCATTTTTCACTTTGTACTGCCATTTGGCGGCAATTTCACCTTCGATCAGTCCGGCTGGTGCCTCATAAGATCCAGGGCCTTTGTCATAATCGTAAAAAAGCCCGCTGACCGGTGCTCTCCAGTCATAGATCAAAGGCAGCATACCCGTACGTTCCGCAAAGTTACCGATGCCGATATAGAATATCTCCGGTTCGTCTTCGCCATCATAGATAAAATCCACACGTCCGAAAAACGGAGCTTCCAGCATTTTACGAAGCCGGTGCTGCATCTTCAGTTTTTCCTGATTGTCATTGACCTGGTGTAAAAGAGCTTGCTGGTTGTCATAATTTTCATAGCCGTATTCATCCATCTCGGTGTAATTCTCCCAGTAGTATTCATTCATACTCTGGATGTCTTTCTGTCCGGCTTCGATGGATGCATCTACTTCGGCCAGGCGTGTGCGAATCTTCTCTGTTACTTTATTTAAAAATATCTTTCCGTCTGTTAAATCTAATTCTGTCATAATCTCCAACCTGTCTTTTTTTGTTTTATCCTTACATATCAGCAGGATTGATTTTCAGCTGTTTTCAGCATTAAATGTGTCTTACAATCATACCACATATATATGTTTTTATTCAAGTCCGGATGTACTGTCTGCAGGACCTGCTAGTGGCAGCTTTTTACGAACGCATGGTAAGCTACAAAGACCTGTCGTTGGCAGTTTCTTGCGAACGCATGGCAAGCAAAAAGAGATATACACCAGAATCATTCTCATGTATATCTCTTATATAATTACGTGTTGTACATATTTATGAGTGCTTATAACATCATCTTTTCACTGTGCACAAAGAATTAAGCATTCTTTTTAGACAGATATTCGTGGATACCTTTGGCTCCTGCTTTACCTGCACCCATAGCAAGAATTACAGTTGCAGCACCTGTTACGGCATCTCCACCTGCGAATACGGCAGCTTTTGAAGTCTGTCCGTTCTCTTCCTCTGCTACGATACATTTTCTCTTGTTTGTCTCAAGTCCCTTTGTTGTAGAAGAGATCAATGGGTTTGGAGATGTTCCAAGAGACATGATAACAGTGTCTAATTCAATCTCATATTCAGATCCAGGGATCTCGATCGGACGTCTTCTTCCGGAAGCATCCGGCTCACCGAGTTCCATCTTGATTACTTTCATACCTTTTACCCATCCATTTTCATCGACGAGGATTTCTTTTGGATTGGTAAGAAGATCGAACTGTACGCCTTCTTCTTTTGCGTGATGTACTTCTTCTACTCGTGCAGGAAGCTCTGCTTCACTACGACGATATACGATATGTACTTCTGCGCCAAGACGAAGTGCTGTTCTGGCAGCATCCATAGCTACGTTACCACCACCGACAACGGCAACTTTCTTACCGGCTGCGATCGGTGTATCATAAGAATCATCGAATGCTTTCATCAGGTTACTTCTTGTCAGGTATTCATTTGCTGAGAATACTCCGTTGGCTGTCTCGCCAGGGATTCCCATGAACATCGGAAGACCTGCTCCGGAACCGATGAATACAGCTTCAAAATCTTCCTCTTCCATCAACTGGTCGATGGTTGTAGATTTACCGATGACAACGTTTGTCTCGAATTTAACGCCAAGCTCTTTGACTTTTTCGATTTCTTTCTTAACAACTTTCTGCTTTGGAAGACGGAATTCAGGAATACCATATACCAGAACACCGCCAAGTTCATGCAGTGCTTCGAATACAGTTACTTCGTATCCGAGTTTTGCAAGGTCTCCGGCACAGGTAAGTCCTGACGGACCGGAACCGATGACTGCTACTTTATGTCCGTTTGTCTTTTCCGGTTTTTCCGGTTTGATATCATTTTCCAGTGCATAATCTGCGACAAATCTTTCCAGTTTACCGATAGATACTGCATCCCCTTTGATACCACGGACACATTTGCTCTCGCACTGTGACTCCTGAGGACATACACGTCCACAGATAGCAGGAAGTGCAGATGACTGTCCGATCACTTTGTAAGCTTCTTCAATATTGCCATCTTTGATCTGTGCAATGAATGCAGGAATATTGATGGATACAGGACATCCCTGGATACATCTTGCATTCTTACAGTTCAGACATCTTGTTGCCTCTTCCATTGCTTCTTCTTTATTATATCCATAACATACTTCTTCAAAATTCGTAGCACGAACCTTTGGCTCCTGCTCTCTTACAGGAACTTTCTTTAATACATCTGCCATTACTCGTCACCTCCGCACTGACCACATCCGCCATGATGTGTGTCGCCTTCCTGTAATTTCAGCATTGCACGACCCTCCTGAGTCTTGTACATCTGCTGTCTCTTCATAGCCTCATCGAAGTTGACAAGGTGTCCGTCAAATTCCGGACCATCTACACATGCGAACTTGATCTCATCGCCTACATGCAGACGACAGGCTCCGCACATACCGGTTCCATCTACCATGATCGGGTTCATACTTACAACAGTAGGGATTCCCAGTTTCTTTGTAAGAAGACATACGAATTTCATCATGATCATTGGACCGATCGCGATACATACGTCGTATTTATTACCTTTTTCTACCAGTTCTTCTACCATTGTCGTAACCATTCCGGCATGACCGTAAGAACCGTCATCCGTACATGGATAATAATTACCAGATACTGCTTCCATCTCTTTTTCAAGGATCAGCATATCCTTTGTCTTGGAACCGATGATAACATCAGCATCTACGCCGTGCTCATGCAGCCATTTTACCTGTGGATAGACAGGTGCTGCTCCGACACCGCCTCCTACGAACAGGATCTTTTTCTTCTTCAGTTCTTCGATATCTTCTTCTACGAGTTCTGAGGCATTTCCTAACGGACCTGTGAAATCGCGGAAATAATCTCCTGCTTTTAATTCTTTCATTTTTGTTGTGGATGCTCCGACCGGCTGGAATACGATTGTGATCGTTCCGGCTTCTCTGTCATAGTCACAGATTGTAAGTGGGATTCTTTCCCCTTTTTCATCCATCTTTACAATGACAAACTGTCCCGGTTCACAATGTCTTGCTACACGAGGAGCTTCTACATCCATCAGAAAGATGTTAGCAGTTAATTGTTCTGCTTTTAAAATCTTGTACATCTTATTTCCTCCTAATTCCCAATATTACTATTATCATAATACGGCTTGTTCTATTTCGCAAGTAAAACCATATTTTTCAAAAAATGTCGATAAAATTGTTCAAGAATTTTTTTATTGTATATGGAATAAAATATGTTTTGCATACTTTGGTATAAAAACGGCTGTCACATAACCCCATGTGACAGCCGTCGTTATCTAACTGTATTGTTGTTTAAAAATCAACTTCTGTTCCATAATAAGTGCATGTAAATAATTTAGCCATGGTTGCAGGATCAATTGCTCTTGGGTTAGATCCTGTACAGGCATCACCAACTGCAAGTTCTGCAATCTTATCCAGTTTTTCTTTAAACTCATCTTCGTTAATGCCGAACTCTTTCAGAGTCTTAGGAATATTCATCTTCGCATTGAACTCGTCAATCTTTGCACATAAGCTGTTGATCAGAGCTTTTTCAGATGTTCCAGGAAGTCCCATTCTGCGTGCAATCTCTGCATAACGAGATGCAGCTACTTTATCTTTTGCATTGTATTTGATTACATATGGCAGATAGATCGCATTGGCACATCCGTGAGGAATATGTCCGGTTGAGAATGCTGCACCTGTCTTATGAGCCATAGAATGTACGATTCCAAGTAATGCATTCGAGAATGCCATACCAGCCAGGCACTGTGCATAATGCATCTGCTCTCTTGCTTCCATATTCAGGTTATAAGATGCCGGCAGATAATCCAGAACCATCTCGATTGCCTGCAGTGCAAGTGGATCTGTAAATGGACAGTTGAGTGTTGATACATAAGCTTCAATCGCATGTGTCAGTGCATCCATTCCTGTATAAGCAACCTGTTTCTGAGGAAGTCCTTCTACCAGTTCAGGATCAACGATTGCAACGTCTGGTGTGATGTTAAAGTCTGCCAGAGGATATTTGATTCCTGTATTGTAATCTGTGATTACGGAGAATGCTGTTACTTCTGTTGCAGTTCCTGATGTAGATGGGATGGCTGCAAATTTTGCTTTCTGACGAAGTTCAGGGAAACTGAATGGTGTGATAATATTCTCGAATGTTTCATCCGGATACTCATAGAATACCCACATAGCTTTAGCCGCATCGATTGGAGATCCGCCGCCCATTGCTACGATCCAGTCAGGCTCGAACTCCTGCATTACTTTTGCACCTTTCATAACAGTCTCTACAGACGGGTCTGGTTCTACACCTTCGATCAGTTTGACTTCCATTCCGCCTTCTTTCAGGTAGTTCACTGCTTTATCCAGGAATCCCTGACGTTTCATAGATCCGCCGCCGACTACGAGGACAGCTTTTTTACCTTTCAGATTCTTTAATTCGGATAAACATCCTTTTCCGTGATATACGTCACGTGGCAGTGTAAATCTTGCCATATCAAACACGCTCCTTTTATTATGTATTGATGCATTGTATAACTTGATAATATTTTTTATTAACAAAGCATCGTTAATCTTTTAACATAATTGTACTACTAAGGAATTTATTTTTCAAGTGTTTGAAATGTTAAATTTGTGTTTTTTTCTACTTCCCAGTTGAAATTCATTTATTTGTATGTATTTTTTACAAAAATTCAAAATATATAGAGCCGATCACAGTATTAATTTTTCTTTTACGCATTTGAAGCTTGTTAAAAACATTACACAATTCGACTTATATTTCCTTTTATTTGTTTTTCAGGATATCTTTTTGTGCTTTCATAATCTTATCACAGAAAACATCCTGCTTTTCGTTTTTTCTTAATTCAACTTCAATGTTCCCATCCTTTACAAAGATCACCCTATTACAAAAGCTTGCAACATATGCATCATGCGTTACCAGAACCACTGTCTTTTTCAAATCTTTGTTAATCATCTGCAGATATTCCATTACCGTTTCCGATGATGCAGAGTCCAGATTTCCCGTCGGTTCATCGGCAAGGATCAGATCCGAATGATTCATCAACGCCCGGCAGATCGCTGCCCTTTGTTTTTCGCCTCCTGATAATTCAAAGATTTTTTTATCCAGTAAAGCACGAACCCCCATAATATCGGCCAGTTTTTCTGCTTCCGTTATACTCTCTTCTACCGGACTGTGATCCAGAATCTTCGGCAGCATGATATTTTCTCTTACCGATAAACTGTCCATAAGATAGTAATCCTGATATATGAATCCAATCTCACGGCGTCTGATCATGGCAAGCCTGTCCCCTCTTAACGAATTACTGTCTTTACCTTTAAAAAAGACTTTTCCTTCCGTCGGCCGATCCAGCAGTCCTAATAATTTTAAAAGTGTTGTTTTCCCAGATCCAGATTTTCCCATAATGGCTATGAATTCCTGATTATTAATTGTCAGATTGATTCCTTTTAATACGTCTATTTTCGTTTCATTAACAAGATATGACCGTTTTAATCCTTCTGTCCGCAGTATTTCTGTATTATTTGTCATGATTTTCTATCCCCCTTCTTGCCTTGCGATTCATGATCCAAAAATATATTCCATTTATTACGATCCACACTGCTACAACTCCAGTTTCCTGTAATTCACAGATTTTTCGGATATCGCCTGAATACATTCTTGCAGCCATGGTGTCTTGCATAAATAATATGGTTGAAATGATAAGAATAATGGTCGGGATAATCCAATATATGTACCATTCTCTTTTGTTCATTTTCTTTCGTTCTTTCCTGTCCATTCCCATAGATATCAGGAATTTTTCACGTTCCGTTTTTTCTTTTTTCTCCATTTCGTTCATGGCATATAGCATGATCCAATTCAATATGCTTAGTGTAAAGATAATATACACACAGATCAGAGACTTAACGGCCCTTTCAGTTTTCATATCAGTAATTGCCGTTTTTGAGGAATAATGAAATTTTACCGTAGAATCATAATTACCTATATATTTATGCTTTTCTTCTTTTGCCTCCAATTCTCTATCAATTTGATCTATGTATTTCTTATCTGCCTGAATGAATACCAGTTTTGTTGGTCCTTCAACAATATAAGGCTCTCCATCATCACCATAAATCGCATTGTATCGATCCAATTTATAGCCAGTCAGAACCTCCGTGTCCTTCCATTCATTTTGAGCTTTCTTAAAATATCCATCTGAGAAAACGATTAGATTTTCACATTTGGGGGTACTGTAGCAACCGGTAAGACTGGAGATTTCCTCTCCTGCAACTATCTTCTTATCATATGTCGTTTCATGATCCGCATGATCACAATATTCACAAGGAACCCCGATATGTAAAGTTGGTGTCTTTTTATTATAGTACCAGTCGACCGGCTGGGCCTTTATTGCCCGGTCCTGCTGATGAACAACATATATTCTTTTCCCTGCTTTATCCAGATTTAAGGATTTCTTTTTAAACGATGGATCCACAACTTTTTTTAATTTGTAATAAGTAGACTCAGAGATACCAATCTGTTGTCCCTGAATAACAGTTTCGCCTCGCCCTTCTAAATGTTCCGTCTTATCTGCGTTTGCAACTCTTACCATTGGGTATTCGGTTAGTGTAACATGATATTTTGCTTTGATTTTTTCAAAAAGTTTATCGTCTGACTTATCTGCAACACACATAAAATCATACGGATATAAACTTTCCGCTTTTTCAGCATTTACCGTACTGATAAATTGTATTCCGAAATAAAAGCAGCTCAAAAAACTCATCAGTGAAAAGAATAAAATATATCTGCTCACGGTATTCATACGGTAATAAAACCGATGATTCATCAAAAGATTCTTATAATATTTTTTCTGCTTTTTGTGCTTTATACGTTCTAAAAAAATAGAAAATATATTTCTTAAGCTTAAATACAATCCGGCAAAAAAAGCAATAATCAGATATGCACTCTCATAATGATATATTTTAGAATATGCATAAACGGAATAAACACAAAGTATGATGCCGATCATTACTTTAGGAATTCTGAATCTTCCTGCCAGCTTTTCTATTCTTGCTGTCTCATTCATATTAGTAATGATCAGAAAATCGGATTGCAATTCTTTTACCAGCAAGAAACTGAGTCCATATATAAATAAAATAAGAATACAAATGGACGGATATGTAAAGAAAGCCACCCTTCCTAATTTAAAATTTATATGCAAAGCGCGAACCATAAGGATCTTTAATCCCTCAGTCAATATTTTTCCAACGAAAAATCCTGCTATGATGGATACCAGATACGAAATTGCTGCCTCGTATAAAACCATCGTTTTTAAATCTTTCTTTGATATTCCCATTCTTTGTAAAAATACATATTCCGGAATACGCTTTCCAAGATATGATATGAGCACTGTGATGATCAGTATAATTCCGCAGAATAATAGAATTGTTCCGGCAGAAAGAAAGCTTTTGCTTATTCCGTCTTCCTGCATAAAATATTCTGAAGAATGTCCATTGGAAAACATCTGATATCCGCTGACTATAGCATATGAAATTGCCGTCAGTATTGTTTCGCATAAAATCAGAATTCTTAATTCTTTATGGTGTCCCCAAAATATTTTTTTCATTATCTGAAAAAATAACTTATCCTTTTTCATTCCACTCACCTGCTTTCATAAAATAATGTCTGATATCAATCAATGCATATATCGGCATAGACAGAAATCATGACTACAAAATAATCTTCAACCATTTGAGATTGAAAGATCCCATGATATTTTTCAACAACATCCATAATGTTTTTCATTCCGTATCCATGTAAAGTACCATTTGTTTTTGTGCTTATAAACTTTCCCGGAACTGGTTGCACTGTATGCTCTGTCGTATTTTTGATTTCAAAATACAACAGTTGATTTTTCTTTTTCATTTTTATATGGATCCATGTATTTTTATCGGTTATTCGTTCACAAGCTTCTATGGCATTATCTAAAAGATTTCCAAACAATGATATAATTTCACGATCTGTAAAAGGAAGTGTTGTAAATACTTCTGTGTTAATCTGCATATCAATTTTTTTATCTTTGGCTTCTTTTGATTTCTCATTAAGTATCATGTCCAGCATACGATTGCCTGTCCAGATTTGATAATTGTAATCTAATATATCCTCGCTAAGTTCATTTAAGTAGTTATCCAGTCCGATCCAGTCCTGTTCCCGGGAATAGTTTTTTAATGCAAGCAGATGGTTTTTCATATCATGCACAACCTTTCTGCTTTTCAGCATTTCCTTATATTGTGCTTCCAGGGAATTTATTTTCATTTGCAGTAATTTCTTATCACATTCTTCCAGTTCGGCTTTATGCTTTGCTGTCTCATCATCCCAGATATTTGCCTGCATATCTAAAAATATCCACACAACTATCAAAGCTAAAAATGTTATCATGTAAAAATAAGCAGGCATGGAATAAAGCTTTATCAATCCTTCACTGTGTGCGTCCAACGCAGCGAGAAAAATATAAAATACCGCAAACCAGGCGATACCAATAGCTAATAAATAGTTAGAATTATTGATACCCTTTATGTTCTGATATAGTTTAAACAATTCTAAACATTGCACAAGAAGCATTGCAATTATAGCCAGCAAGAAGATTAATGCTGCCATTCTTGAATACTGTTGCGGCCATGTATGATTTTTCAAGAATGTTTGTATATATATGTCTACATAATCGTTTTGTCGAAATGCCTTTATTAAATACATATGTATTGTGTTATATTTCCCATTTATATTGATCCATGGGATGCAAAGATATATCTGAAAAACGATTCCCATAAATATGTCTGCTTTTTGTTTCCTTGTTCTTTCTTTTACGGTGTATTTCTCCAATAGTTTATGATTTGGCTTTTTTTGTTTTACGGTGTCTGTTATTGTCATTTGAAAGGTCTTCCTTATTATTTTGTGTTAATTTTATACTTAAATAATTGGGGTAATTATACCATGATTTGTGTGGCAACAGTTGCTTGTGGCCATGAATACCCGGTTTTCTGACCATGAATTTTTTTAAATACTCTTATAACAACTTCTCTTGCACACTTTGACGTCTACAGAACCTAAAATCGGAAGCATCTTTTGAACGCATAACGATAAAAACGATCAGACATATCTTCCGGAATATATCTGACCGCTTTTATTATTTTGCAAGTTCTTTTATTATATTTTCTACTTCAGAAATATCAATTTCCAGCATTTCTGCAATTTGTTCGATTGAGAATTTATTAGACAACTTTCTCATAAGTTCTTGCCTCCACTTCATATATCACATCATCTTCATCTACGGCATAGACATCTAATCGAATCTGTCGGTTGTGTATCTTGATATGTCCCCAGTCTACTTGACCGGGGACATATCGATCTTAATTCAATACATAATTTCTGGTCGTAATTCCGCTCACTCTTCCCTTGGCATTGACCAATACAGCCTTAAAGATGGTCTCTCCTTCCGGCATCTCTACCGGTCCGGTGTACTTCGTAGAAGAAGTCGTCGGTTCTGATTTATCTGTCGTATAATACGCCGTATATCCATCCGGTACTTTAATCTCAATCTCCTGAGCAGTGCTGTACTGTCCGGTTGATGGGGACACTGCCGGTGCATCTTCGATCGGAAGTTCAACGGTATATGATTTTTTCACCGGAAGGCTTGGAATGCCCGCCTTATTTACTGCTATTGCATAGATCGTTGTGTCTCCCTCTTCAATCTGAATCGGACTATTGTACTTATGGCTGCCTGTGGTTGGCTTCTTCTTGTTCTTCGTATAATATATCTTATTTCCCGATTCTGCCGTCAGTTTTAACTGCTGAACATCATCATAATCCTCACCGTCATCCAGACTGAATTTCGGAGTCTTCACTACATATTCCGGTAATTCATCTGTGATCGTCGAAGTCGCATTATCCAGAAGCTCCGGAATCTTCTCTTTCTGATCAGAACGGATATAGAATTTGATGCACGCACGATATAATTCGATATTATCTTCCTGTTTTTTCAGTGCATCCGAGAACAGACGCTCTGCTTTTTCTGTATTATCCTGTGCCTGATAAACTTTTGAAAGGCCTGTGTATGCTTCCGGTCTGGTGTCATCTTTTGCCATGGCATTTCTGAAGCAGTCTTCTGCCTCTGTATAATCATTTCTTTCGAGTGCTTTATTTCCCTTGTTGACCGCACCGATATATGATGTCATATAAGCAAATATTCCAACAATTCCTATGATAAGTAACAGGGACAATGCGAGAAGCAGTGCACGCTTTTTCTTTTTTTTGCGAAGTGCTTTTTGTCTTGCACGCTCACGGTTACGGCGTCTGCGTTCATCCTCATTCATCTGTCTGCTTCTGTTTCTTGTATTATTTCTTGCCACACCTGTACTGCGTCTTTCATTTCCTCTACGGCTGCCGGTTGTAGATCTTCCAGCTGCATCTCTGTTACGTGAAGGCCGGGAATAATACATCTCATCCTCATAGCCATCACTGTCTATTGCACCTTTTATCTGTGCTGTAAGCATATCATCTAATGGGTTGTAGTCCGGAACAATGCGGACCTCTTTTCCACAATGTCTGCAATACAATTCCCCTTCAGGTATTCTCTGACCACAATACCTACATCTCATCTTATGCCATCCTCCTACTGTGAATTCTATCTCTTATCCATTCTTCTCATTCAAATATTGTTCAAATTCTTCCGAAGACATCAGAACTTTTCGAGGTTTTGTTCCTTCCTCCGGTCCTACGGCGCCTGCCTCACATAACTGATCCATGATTCTTGCAGCCCTGTTAAATCCTATCTTAAAAGCTCGCTGGAGCATTCCGATAGATGCTTTTTCCTTCTCAATGATCAGTCTTCCGGCATCTGCAAAATATGCATCATTTTCATTACCTTCACTTCCGCCGGATCCTGGTGCCGGATTTCCGGTAGGAATGGTATTCATATGCGTCTCTATATCCTGATTGTATGTAACATCGCCGTTATGTTCACGCAGATATTCTACTACCTGCTGTACTTCCTTATCTGTAACAAATGATCCCTGTACTCTGGCTGGTTTCTGATATCCTGACGGATAAAAAAGCATATCTCCTTTTCCCAGAAGCTTCTCTGCACCGTTCATATCTATAATCGTCCGGGAATCTACACCGGATGATACTGAGAATGCGATTCTCGAAGGCATATTCGCCTTGATAAGTCCGGTGATAACGTTAACTGACGGTCTCTGTGTCGCAAGCACCAGGTGGATCCCTGCGGCTCTCGCAAGCTGTGCCAGACGGCAGATTGCTTCCTCTACATCTCCCGGAGCTACCATCATCAAATCCGCAAGCTCATCAACAATAATAATGATCTGTGGCATAGGCTCCAGTTTATCGCCTTCTTCGGTCTGGACTCCAAGACTTTTGATCTTTTCGTTATATCCTTTCATATCTCTGACATTATATTTGGCAAATGCCTGATAACGTCTTGACATCTCTCCCACTGCCCAGTTCAGTGCGCCTGCCGCTTTTTTCGGATCAGTGACTACCGGAATCAGAAGGTGTGGAATACCATTATACACACTCAATTCTACAACCTTCGGATCGATCATGATCAGTTTTACTTCATTAGGGTCTGCCTTATATAAGACACTCATGATCAACGTATTGATACATACGGATTTACCAGATCCGGTAGCGCCGGCGATCAGTACGTGCGGCATCTTGGCAATATCTGCTACCACAGTCTTTCCGCCGATGTCCTTTCCTACTGCGAAAGATATCTTGGAAGAACTGTTCTTAAATTCCGGCGATTCCAGAAGATCACGGAGCATGACTGCACTGTTTTCTTTGTTCGGTACTTCAATCCCTACTGCCGCTTTTCCCGGAATCGGAGCCTCAATACGGATATCTGCCGCTGCAAGATTCAGTTTGATATCATCGGCAAGACCTACGATCTTACTGACTTTGACTCCCATTTCAGGCTGTAATTCATATCTTGTAACCGAAGGTCCACAGCTTACATTGGTAATGGTAACTTTTACCCCAAAGTTCTCGAGTGTCTGCTGCAGCTTCATAGCGGTCTCTCTTAAATGCGCATCTGATTCTCCTCCGCCGCGTTTTCCCCTCTGAAGCAGAGATAACGGCGGATACTGATACTCTTTTTTCGGCTTTACAGAATCTGCGGCAACGCTTGCAGCAACATCTGCTACTTCATCTGCCATTCCTGCCGCCCCCATCTTCGGATTCTTACGTCTTGCAGGTTTTTCCTGTGTCTTTGGAGCATTTTCAGATTCCGGAGTCTTCTGTTCCGGTTCATTCGTCATGTCTTCTTTTCCATAATCTGCCGGCTCAGGATCCGCACGGTGTATGATAAATTCCGGTTTCTCCGGTCCTTTTGCTGTCTTTGGATCGATTGGAAGTTCTCTTACTTCCGGAGATTTCTTAGCGATAGACGTATCGAAAGATACTCCTTCCACATGCTTGTCTCTCCGCCTGTGCATGCCGCTGTCTGCCGCAGCCGCAGCACGTTCCTTTTCACGTTGTTCACGCTGTTCCATGCGTTCACGTTTTCTGACTTCTGCATGCTCTTTATGTCTTCTTGCATCTTCTTTTGCCCTTGCATATGCTTTATCACTGCCGGCCTTCACACCTTTTAATGCAGACTTTCCTGTAATGATCACCAGACAGATGATCATAAGGATCACTGTGACAACATATGTTCCGGCTACACCGATTGCCGGCGTTAATACAGATGCCAGTCCCTTTCCGATCTTTCCGCCAAGTTCGTCCACGAGCTGCAGCAAAATTTCAGCAAGGAACAGCAAAAGCACTGCAATTACTGTCTTCATGTAAGCATACCGATTGCCTTTATTAGACACCTGAAAAGATACCAGACCAAACAAAACGAATGGAATGATATAGGCCACGGCCCCGAATATCTCCCACAAAACTCCGGATACGGCATCTCCTAAAAATCCTGCAACACCAAAATTACTGATCAGAAGAATGATACTGACCGCAAGTGTTATCCATATCAGGATTTCATCCATCAGAAAACTATTACCGGACTTTGCGGTTCTGGTAGATCTGGTTGTTTTTTTTGTATTTTTCTTTGTTGTTTTTTTATTAGAAGTTGACTTTTTTGAAGTCGTACCTGTTTTTTTTCTGTTCGTCTTACTCTTTGTAGACTTCGCCGTCATGAAAACTCCCCCTTATGATGGCAATACTAATTATAATTATAGCATTTAGGGGAATTGCTGTCATTACACATTTTCGTTCTTTTTTTGATTCCTGTCACTGATCATTTCGTGCAATTTATTCAATGCATCACTTAATCCGCCTACAGCATCAATGAGTCCTTCTCTTACAGCATCCTTTCCTTCCAGAAGTGTCCCAACATCTTTGACCAGCTCTGTAGGGTTTAACATTAACTCTTCGATCCGCTCCTGCTTCATAGAAGAATGTTCTGACAAAAATCTTGTGATCCGGTCCTGCGTACGTATCATGTTATCGAGACTTTGCTGAACTCCGATAAACATCCCGTTAGACCGCACCGGATGTATCACCATTGTTCCGCTTGGCACGATAAATGAATAGTCGGCCGACACTGCCAGTGGTCCGCCGATCGAATGACTGCCGCCAAGCACCAGGGATACTGTAGGTTTACTCAAAGAAGCAATCATTTCTGCAATCGAAAGTCCCGCCTCTACATCTCCTCCAAGTGTATTCAGAAGAATCAGAAGACCATCAATCTTACTGCTGTCTTCGACTTCGGCCAGCATAGGAAGCAGATGTTCATACTTTGTGGCCTTTGTATTCCCGGATACCGCTTCATGTCCTTCAATTTCACCCACTATCGTAAGAAGTTTGATTCTGTGGTTGTCCCGGCTTCCTTCAAGATTCGCACTACCGGTTTCTTTTAATTCTTCTGTCGGCTCTGCACTTTTTTCTTTTTCTTTTTTCTCTTCGCTCATAAAAACACCTCCATACTTTTTATTAGTATGGAGGTGTTGCATACATTTTATTCATCCCAGTTGTGATATACATCCTGAACATCATCGTCATCATCCAGCATATCCAGCGTCTTCTGGATATTGGCAATGTCTTTTGGATCTGTCAGTTCTACATATGTCTGAGGAATCATTGTTACTTCTGCAGATACCATCGGGATTCCTGCTTCTTCCATTGCAAGACGTACCGCACTGAAATCATCAGGATCTGTCAGTACTTCAAAGCTGTCTTCTTCTTCTACAAAGTCCTCTGCTCCTGCATCCAGTACCTGCATCATCAGTTCATCTGCATCGCCTTCATATTCTTCTTTGTCAATCACGATCTGACCTTTCTTGTCGAACATGAATGATACACATCCAGGTGTTCCTACGTTACCGCTTCCCTTTGTGAATGCATTCTTTACATTAGATGCTGTACGGTTCTTGTTATCTGTAAGAGTCTCTACGATGATAGCTGTACCGTTCGGTCCATATCCTTCATATGTAATGTGCTCATAGTTTGCTGCACTCATATCTCCTGATGCACGTTTGATATTTCTTTCAATTGTATCGTTTGGCATGTTGTTGGATTTTGCTTTTGCGATTACATCTCTCAATCTGCTGTTATTAGAAGGATCTGAACTTCCGCCTTCTTTTACTGCTACTGCGATCTCTTTACCGATCTTTGTAAAGATCTTTCCTTTGGCAGCATCATTTTTCTCTTTCTTATGCTTAATATTGGCAAATTTTGAATGTCCTGACATGTCTTTTACCTCTCTTTATCTATTTTGTTTTATCTTTTATAAAAATTGTATTATTACACACTTTATCTATTCTATCACGCTTCAGGCAGTTTTTCAATCTTAACTGTCTGAATTATATTATTATCTACCTGTAAAGCGGTAAAACGATATCCTTCATAGTCTACTACGCACTTTTCATCTTCACCCGGAATGTGTTCCAGTTCATCAATCAGGAAACCATTTAACGTCTCATAATCTTCTTTGTCGAATGTAACAGGAATGAGATCCTCCAGATCCTCAAGCTCTGTCAGGCCATTTGCGATCATGCTTCCGTCATTCTGCTTCTGGATCATCTCATCTTCTTCATCATATTCATCCAGGATATTTCCGACGATCTCTTCCAGAATATCCTCCATAGCAACAAGTCCGGACGTCTGGCCGTATTCATCCAGAACAATCACCATATGATTCTTTGTGGACTGCATCTCCTTAAATAAAGTATCGATGCTTTTGGTTTCAGGAATATATGTAACCGGACGGAGATATTCTTTCAATTCTTTCACCGGACAGCCTCTCTTTGATTCATCCAGATAACCGGATGTTGTATCTCTTAAATGGATAATACCTATGATCTCGTCAATATCCTCCTGATATACCGGGAACCTTGAAAATCTTTCATCCAGCATGAATTTTAATGCTTCTTCCAGAGACCAGTCTCCGTCAATTGCAACAATGTTCTTACGGTGGGTCATAATGTCTTTCGCATCTTTATCCATATAGCGGAAAATATTGCGGATCAGCGCTGCAGCTTCTTTCTGCATCTCTTCATCCATTTCATCTTCATGAAATATCTGTTTCATTCGTTGGAACAAACTTCCCTCTTCCATAATTAATTATCCTTAACTCCTTCTTCTATGTATGAAGCTCGAAACTGATTCGGATCGCCTCATCTACTTTGTTCATTATCTCTTCATCCAGATGACATACCAGATCTCTAAGTCTTTGTTTGTCGATCGTGCGGATCTGTTCCAGTAAAACCACTGAATTCTTTACAATATGATATCTTCTTGCATCGATTTCTACATGCGTTGGCAGTTTGGCCTTATTCATCCGGGATGTGATAGCGGCACAGATAACAGTTGGGCTGTGTCTGTTTCCCACATCATTCTGAATGATCAGAACCGGACGGATTCCTCCCTGTTCCGATCCCACCACCGGACTTAAATCTGCATAATAGATATCTCCTCGTTTCACCTGCACTTTGCTTCACACTCCGATTCTTAAGATATACTAAGTATTTCCTTTTTTCTCAGATGTATTCTGCAAAGTTTTACGATATCTACAGAACCTGTCACCGGCAGCTTCTGTACGAATGCACGGCAATTAAAAACTGTCTACCTGTTCTACGACTTCTCCGTGGCGGATATATTCTCTTGGAATACGTTTGTTCAACACACACACGAATTCATAATTAAATCTTCCGGAAAGTTCTCCCAGCGTATCAATTGACAGGAACTCCTTTCCGTCACGTCCGAATATTACAACTTTATCTCCGAATTCCACGTCCTCGATAGCTGTCACATCAACCATGAACTGATCCATACATACACGTCCGATGATCGGTGCTTTCTGCCCATGGATCAGCACATATCCTTTATTAGACAGACTTCTTGGATATCCGTCTCCATAACCGACCGGAATCGTAGCCACTTTTGTCGGACGGGTTGTAACATACGTTCCGCCATAGCTTACAGGCTTTCCTTCTGTCAGCCATTTTACATGGGCAACATGACTGATAAGTTCCATTGCCGGTTTTAACGGAACCCGTTCTTTCTCTACTTCATCTGACGGATACATGCCATATGTAGTGATACCCGCACGTACAATATCCATATTCGCTTCTTTCAGATCAATGATACCTGCGCTGTTGGAGCAATGATGATACTGGAACGTAACACCTCTTTTTTTCAGTTCTTCTTTCATCCAGAGATATTTATCAAGCTGCTCATTGGTAAATGTCTTATCTGCTTCATCAGACTTGGAAAAATGTGTAAACATTCCTTCCATTACCAGGTTCGGCAGTTTACTGATCTTTGCGATTTCTTCGGCATTCTCCTCTGTAATCTGGAATCCCAGTCTTGCCATTCCAGTGTCAAGCTTAATATGTACATAGACTTTACAGCCCATGGCTTCTGCAAGCTCTGACACTTCTTTTGCCATCTCATAACTATAGACAGTCATACGTACTTCATTGCGGATCATCGTATCCCACTGATCCGGGAAAATGCATCCAAGAACCAATACCGGTTTCTTCAAACATGCATCTTTTAATAAAATAGCTTCATCCAGCGTAGCTACTGCATAACCCCAGATATAATCCTTGGGTTCCAGAAGCTTTGCAATCTGAACGGCACCATGTCCATAACCATCCATCTTGATGACTGCCATCATCTGTGTATCTTTCTGAATATTTTTCTTCATCATCTCTATATTATATTCAACCGCATCTAAATCGACTCTGGCTAAAACTCTTGTATAATGTTTCACTGCTATTCATCCTCCAGTTTCATTAATGCTTTACTGATATATTCTATCAGATCTCTTGCCATTACACTATATACGCCTTTTTCAAATTTTGCAAGGTCACCGGCCAAACCATGTACATATGTACCTAATCTGGCTGCTTTTTTCGTATCTTTTTCCTGCACCATAAAGCCTGCGATCACACCGGCTAGCACATCTCCCGAACCGGCTTTTGCCATCGCACTGTTCCCGGTAAGATTCAGGCAGATTTCATTTGCCTTATCTGCGATCAGTGTTCTGGAATCTTTTAATACACAGGTTACCTGATATCCGGCAGCGAATTTCTTCAGGATCTGTATCCGGTCTTCTCTAAGATCTTCCACAGGGATGCCTGTAAGTCTAGACATCTCTTTCATATGCGGCGTAAATATGAACTTCCGGTCTGCCAGCCGATCAAGAAGATCTTTGTTATCTGACAGAAGATTTAACCCATCTGCATCGATCAGGCATGGAACATCCACGTACTCTATAACCGTCCGCAATAACTTCTCCGATGTTGTACTTCTTCCAATGCCGGAACCAATACACACACCGTCTGCCCACTTAAGAAGCTTTAGTACTTCTTCTTTATTAAATTCATCATAAGCCGTTATGATCGCTTCCGGCAGAAGTGTCTGCAATATCTCGCGGTTGTCCTTTGGTGTATAGATTCTGACAAGCCCGGCTCCTGTCATATAAGCCGCATGGGCATTCAGATATGCCGCACCTGCCATACCCTTACTTCCAGCGATCACAAGAAGCCTTCCATAACTTCCCTTATTAGAATCTTCCGGTCTTTCCGGAAGCATTCTACGATATTCTTCTCTTTCAAAAGAATGGATCACATCTGCATCCTGTAATAATGGCTCATGTGAAATGCCAATCTCTGCTACTGTTACTCTTCCTGCATATGCTCTGCCCTGCACCAGTTCAAGGCCGATCTTTTTCACCTCGAATGTCACTGTATCATCTGCGTGGAATGCACAACCAAGCACACATCCCGTAGAGGCTGAAAGTCCTGATGGGATATCTACCGCAAATTTTGTACCCTGCATCTGATTCATACGTTCAATCACCTGACGATATGTACCTTCAATCTTACGGCTCAGTCCGACTCCGAACACGGCATCTATCACTATGCTGTAGCTGTTATCCTGCGGGATATCTTCCGTGATCTTACCACCACATTCTTTAAGACGTTTTATCTGTTCACGTGTCTCCGGTGTACAATGCTCTGGATTGCCGACCAGATAAGTATCCACAGAACACCCCATATTCTTCAAGATCCTGGCGATGGCAAATCCATCTCCGCCATTATTTCCTGATCCACATACCACACAGACAGAAGAAAGATCCAGATTCTCACTTTGCATCGTCTGTACACAGGCATTTGCTGCACGCTCCATTAATTCCAGTGATGCAATGCCCAGTTCCTGAATCGTGTACTGATCGGCAGCCTTCATCTGTGCAGCATTAACCAGAAGTTTCATATATTTATTCATCTCCCATCAGATATATCTCTGCAACAAAAGAACGTGTAAAAATATGTCCGTATTCCAGACTACCCCTACACGCTTTCTTGTATTATAGTTTATTTATGGTCCTCTTTGTAACGACTGATATTGTATGACAACTGCATCAGACTTTCTGACAGATGCACATTCTCAACAACAACATTATCCGGAAGGTTCAAATCTGTATGTGCAAAGTTCCAGATCGCACGTACTCCGTTCTCAACCAGCATATTCGCAACTTCAATTGCTTTCTCTTTCGGAATCGTCAGAACTGCAATATCAATCTCATTATTCTGAACGAACGTTTTCAGATCATCCATCATACGGATCGGAACTCCACGGATGGATACTCCCTGAAGTCTTGGATTCACATCAAAGATTCCTTTCAGAATGAATCCACGGTTCTCGAAGGCTGCATAATTAGCCAGTGCCTGCCCAAGATTACCTGCACCAATGATAATAATATTGTGGTCTTCTTCCAATCCTAATATCTTTCCAATCTCTGTGTATAAATACTTAACATTATAACCGTATCCCTGTTGTCCGAATCCTCCGAAATTATTAAGATCCTGACGGATCTGGGATGCTGTTACTTTCATCCGCTTACTCAGATCGTTCGAAGAAATCCGCTCTACACCATTTTCCAACAGTTCGCCCAAATATCTGTAATACCTCGGCAATCTTCTTATGACCGCACGAGAAATCTCTCTTTCTTCCAATGTTTTCACCCTTCCAATTATAGTCTGAAATAATTATATAAAATTGAAAGATTATTGTCAAACTATTGTTGAATTTTATGCAATTTCCGTTATAATAAAGTAGCATGTGTAAATGCATTTTGAGAATACCAACGTATCAATTATCCATAACTCAGGAGGAAATATATGATATTAGCATGTCACGGGATCCAGAAATCTTTCGGTGAACACCTCATCGTCAGGGATGGATCCTTCCATATAGAAGATCACGAAAAAGCAGCTCTTGTCGGACCGAACGGTGCCGGTAAGTCCACTCTGCTCAAAATGATTGTAGGCGAATCAGCCCCGGATGACGGCAACGTCATCCTGACAAAAGGTAAGACACTTGGCTATCTTGCCCAGCATCAAGAGATGCAAAGCGGTAATACGATCTATGAAGAAGTCCGCACCGCAAAGGCCGATATAATCGCTATGGAGCACCGTATCCGCGAGATCGAGATGGAACTTAAGCATCTCTCCGGCGACGCCCTGAACGACCGTCTGGAAACTTACAACCGCCTTACGGCCGCTTTCGAACGTGAGAACGGCTATTCTTGCGAAAGTGAGATCACCGGTGTGTTAAAGGGACTTGGATTTACGGAAAATGATTTCACCAAACCCGTCGACACTCTCTCCGGAGGACAGAAAACCCGTGTATCTCTCGGCAAGCTTCTGTTAACGAAACCAGACATTTTGCTTCTTGATGAGCCAACCAACCATCTGGATCTGAATTCAATTGCATGGCTTGAAACCTATCTTCTAAACTATCAGGGAGCTGCGCTGATCGTGTCTCATGACCGTTATTTTTTGAACAAAGTTGTCACTAAAGTTCTTGAAATCGAGCTTGGAGAACTTCGTACTTATATGGGAAATTACAGCGACTATGCAGCAAAGAAGCAGCAGCTTCGCGACATACGCCTGAAGGAATATCTTAACCAGCAGCAGGAAATCAAGCATCAGGAAGCGGTTATCGAAAAGCTTCGTTCTTTCAACCGCGAAAAATCCATCAAACGTGCCGAAAGCCGCGAAAAGATGTTGGAAAAGATGCAGACCATCGAAAAACCGATAGAAGTTAATACAGATATACATCTGAAACTGGAACCATCCTGTGTAAGTGGCAATGATGTTCTGACTGTTGAACATTTAAGCAAATCTTTCCCCGGACAGGAGCTTTTTACAGACGTTAATCTCGAGATCAAACGTGGTGAACATGTTGCAGTAATCGGTGATAACGGAACAGGAAAGACTACGCTTCTTAAGATCTTAAACCGAGTGGTATCTGCTGATTCCGGTACTTATACACTTGGCTCCAATGTTAAGATTGGCTACTACGATCAGGAACATCATGTCCTTCATATGGAAAAAACAATTTTTGATGAGATTTCCGATGATTATCCGACTCTTACGAATACGGAAATCCGGAATGTGCTTGCAGCATTTCTTTTTACCGGTGATGATGTCTTCAAGCAGATCAGTTCTTTGAGCGGTGGGGAACGCGGACGTGTATCTCTCGCAAAACTGATGCTCTCTGAAGCGAATTTCCTGATCCTCGACGAGCCGACCAACCACTTGGACATCGCATCCAAAGAAATCCTTGAGAATGCTTTGAATGATTATACCGGCACTGTACTTTATGTCTCTCATGACCGTTATTTCATCAATCAGACTGCATCACGGATTCTGGATCTTGTCAATCATACATTCGTAAATTATATCGGAAATTATGACTATTATCTGGAGAAAAAAGAAGAACTCACTACTGCATATGCCGGAGTAGCTTCTACATCTTCATCCGTTTCAGATAACAGTACAGACAAGAATGTATCCGAGTCAAAACTCAGCTGGCAGGAGCAAAAGGAAGCCCAGGCAAGACTTCGCAAACGTCAAAATGAGCTTAAAAAGACTGAAGAACGTATCGGCGAACTGGAAGACCGTGATAGTGAGATCGATGCCCTGATGATTCAGGAAGATATCTTCACCAACTCTGTAAAATGCCAGGAACTTGCAAAAGAAAAAGCCGCAATAGCGGAAGAATTAGAAGAATTATACATGAAATGGGAGGAATTAGCAGAAGACGCTTAAACGCCTGATTTATAACTTTTTAACCCGCTCCAGAAGCTTCTGGGGCGGGCTTTTATATTGCCATGCATTCGTAAGGAGCTGCCGGTGGCAGGTCCTGTAGATATACTCATTATTTACATTTTATTCGATTCTTAGTTATTGGGTGCGTCAAATTCCACATATTTTATTCATTACTTCTTTCCGTTCTGTAAACATCTCATGTGTAGATGGAGAATAGATTACAACTGCTTCTTCTCCGTCTTTTACTTTTGCATCATCATCAGATCTCATTTTCCATTCCTCCATATGTCCATCTGAACAAATAAACTTTTTCAGATTATATACATCTGCAATTACTATACAATATTCTAATGGGTATCCTGCATTAGCAGCCTCTTTGAATTTTTTGTTTTTACGACATACCAATACGTAGCCTACCGCAAATATCAAGATAGCTATGATTACTCCGGCGCCTGCCACATATCCATACCACTTATAGAGCTTGTCATACATAGCAGGAATAACAAATGCAGCCGCTAACTCCAATAATGCAATTACAGCAACACCTTCTATACTGTTCTTCATCCTCTTTTGAAATTTGTAATCACAATATTGTTTTGTCATGTAATAGCTCATTTGTTGGAATTGGTGTTCTGTTACGTTATCTGCTTCTAGTATCAACTGTCGTTTCTGCCGTTTTTTTTCTTTTTTCTCGTCCATTCTTTGTTGTTCTGCTTCTTCTTCGGCAAGCTGTTGCTTCGCTCTCTCTTTTTCTCTTCGCTTTTCTTCTTTTATTGCGGCTTCGTTCAGTGGAATATTATTCCACTCTTCCCAGTGTTCATCAATATTTGCTGTCCATGCTAAAATATATCGATCTATTACGTAAATAATAAACAGAATAACCAGACAGGTTCCTAGCTGTCGGCCTTTATATATCATTTTATAAGTTATCCATGGAAGGAGTCCATATATTCCGGCCGTAGCACAAGTAATTATGCACCAGCCTTTTCCTCTTTTTTTCTTCCGCCCTGTACGTATTCCCGATATGCACAATAAACCATATATATAGCATGACCGTTTAAGATTCCTATTCCAATGAATTTTTCTAATGTTTTATTAAACGGATGATCTTGTTTAACATAATATAATTCTTTCCCATTAACTTTTGCAATCATCCGACTTTGAGCCCCATAGAATTCATAAAAATGAATTTCTATTTCATCTCCCTTTTTCAATTCGTTCTCTATTCCGATAATATTGGGAAATTTATATATATTATTTGTACGTTTATTTTTAAGTATAATTGTATATGTCGCAGTATCATTTATATAACTTGTTTCTACGCACCGATATTTTATGACTTTTCCTTTTACAACTTTTTCAATTCGGTTTTATGAAGGCGGAATATTATAAATCAAAAAAATTGCAGGTAATGTATTAAGAACTATACAAATAATTCCAACCACTATATAACACCGCGTATTATTTTTGCGAAATAGAGTATTTTTTATTCCATCGTACATAATAATTATAACAAATACACTTAGCGCACATAAATAGTATCCAAACCTAATATTAAACATATAATCTCCTCTTTGCTACAGGAGCTTTGTCCCCTGTAGCAATTCTTATTACATGGTTCCGGCATCTAATAATCCAAATGCAAAATCATTAAAATAGTCTGCACTTCCTATAATATAACTGCCAACTTGAAATTCAGACGTACCTGCAAGCACTTTTAACGTATCGACTCCTAGAGACATAGCTCCTTGCATAGCACCAAGTCCTGTTGTTTTTAAAGTTTGAAAACGCGTTTGTTTATTTATTACCGAAATAGAGAAATTAAAAAGCCCACTAGTTAAAATTTTTCTTGCAACTTTTGTTCCTCCTTCTACCGCTTTTCCAATATGTTCCGCTGTCATATCACTTCCTGCACTTATTCCTCCAACAATTGCGCCAATTGCGATTGATTTCATAATATCTGACTTTTTTTCTCCTTTTTTAGAATTCAACGCTGCTGTTTGTAGTCCACTTTTACTTCCGCCCTTCGCAGACTCCCAGGCTATTTTTCCTATTCGTTTAGATATAGTGCACGACTTTCCTTTTGAAATAGCATTCCTCGTTTTCGTCACAGCTTTTCGAGCACCCTTTTTTGTTACATTCCATACACGTTGTCTGCTTGGAATTTTGCGTTTTATCAGTCTCGCGGCTTTTTTTGCAACCTTAGCTACTCTTGGACCTGCTAATGCTCCAATCGCAGCACCACCTATAGTGCATCCTGCAATAATTGCATATTTCTTCCATCCTTTTGCTTTTGTCTTTTTTGCTATTTTTCTGCCAGCCAGGAATCCAATTCCGCCACCGATTACTCCACCAATTATTCTGGAAATAGCGATGTGTCCACTCGGATCTTCATAATTCACTGGGCTATTCGCACAATATGCATACAGATTCCATGTAGATGGATTAACTGAGTTTCCGCGGTAACTGTCACGACTGATGAATCTTCCGTCTTCCGGATCATAATATCTTGCACTTAAGTAATAAAGTCCCGTGCTTTCATCATATATGCTTTCATTATAGCAGAGTTCATTATAAAAGTCTTTATCTCCATGAATACTTGTCTCGCCAAAATCAGTATACTGATAAGACACTATACTTTTACCATCCGCATCTCTTAGGTTGGTAATGCTTCCTGCCGGATCTTTGTGATAATAGTAATAAGACTCCTGAGTATCTTTTTTCCTGCCTGTTGCAATTACATTTCCGGAGATTCCCTGTAGGTTCAGACTTGTTTCTTTTCCGTTTTCATCAGTTGTATAGAGTACTCCACCATTACTGTAATAATAATCGGTCGTCTTTCCATTCTCAGATTTACGTATCCTGCTGCCCGCCCCATTATACAGATTCGTCTGTTTTACTTTCTGATTTCCATTCTCTGTAATGGTACATTCCTTCAGCCGTCCTGCCGGGTCATAAATATTCTGCTTCTCTTGCTTTTTAACCGTATCTGTTTCTTTTATCTGGTTACCGTCTGCATCATAGGTATATACTTTGGATGATTTTGACGTTCCGTTAGTATCTTTCGTATCACTTCCGGTCAACTGATTCAGACTATTATACCGGTAATCGGTAGTAAGTGTTCCTGCTCCTCCGATCTGCTTCTGTCCTGTACGGTTTCCTACAGCATCATAAGTATATATAGATGTATAACTGTTTGCTGCGTTCAGCCTATTCTCTACTTTTGTCTGTACCAGATTGCCTCTTCTATCATACTCGTAACTACGGACTTCATCCTGTCGGTCATCCTCTTTCTCCGGATACAGATTCTGCAGAGTTTCTTTAACCAGCCGGCTATTTTTATCGTATTGATAAGTATAAGCTTCTTTTGTTACATCTGGATTCTCACTGTCTGTATAAGTCATAGAAACCGGTCTTCTGCAAGTATCGTATGTATAATGACAGGTTGTTGATTCCGGACTTTTTACAATCTCTCCTGTTTTTGACATCACCCGGTAATCTGTGATATCTGATACGCTTCCATACTCATCATAGTCATAAGTCCGAAGTACTGCTTCTTTTCCGTCCTCGGTTACAACTTTAATTGTCTTCAGCCACTTATTCTTGTCATATTCATATCTCTGTCCTGTTACTTTCCAGTCTGACTTCGGATAAGTAACTGCGAGAAGATTTCCATCTATATCATAATTGTACTTTGTCGTTGCTTTTTCTTTTTCTTCAGCAGTGAGCGCCGACGGTTCTTTCTTTGTGTTCACTTCTGTAACACTTGTCACTCTTTTTAACTTATCATATTTATATTCTGTATATCGATAAGGTGTTGCTGTTGTTCCGGCAACATTATAATCTGTCATGGACGTAATATTATCGGATTTATCATAGGTATAAGTTGTCCGAAGTTCTTCTGCGCCAGATGCATTCTTATAGTGCATTGCCGTAACGCGGTCTTTCCCGTCATAATCATAGGTCGAAGAAGTTTCAAGACTTCCTTTGCGTTCTTTTACACGCCCCTTGTTGTCATAAGTATAGTTCTGGCTGATTGCCTGGACCGTTCCGTCACCTTTATCAGAGACACTGACTGGCTGCATTGCAATATTATAAGTTGTGACTGAAGTATGTCCAAGTGCATCCGTTACTGTATTCAGTGTGTTCCCGTTCTTGCTGTTTGCATCGAATTCATCATATTTGTACTGTGTTACATTCGAAGCTTCACCTTCTCCGGACGGCTGTGTTACCGATGTAATCCTTCCATACGCATCATAGGTATAAGATATCTTATTCCCTTCTCCGTCTGTTGTTGAAGTTACATTCCCTGTACTGTCATAAGTAAGATTCTGACTGAGTGAATCTTTTGTCAGTGTGAATGTCTTTGAATCCGCATTATATACCGGGTTTAAAACCTGTCCGGACGTATTACCATTCTTATCATAAAGGTATACTGTTACAACCGGATTCTCATTATCTGGATCGGTTCCCAACTGACAGCTGGCCGTTATATGTTTTTCTCTGTCATAAGTGTAATCTACGTATAGTTCATTCTTCTTCTGACGAATTGTTTTACCATAGATATCCGATCTTCTTGTAACTGTTGTTCTTCTTCTGATGCTTCATCAGATTCATAATCTATCTGTTCTTTTAAACTATCGCCCTTTTTATCGTTTTTCTCCGGCCCCTCAACCGGAACTAACCGAATCTGTTTGTCCTCATTTTCCAACAGAATCGGTGTCTCTTCTGTCAGATTTTCTGGAAAATACTGTTTCTGATCACCTGCAGTGTTCTCATATGCATATCCGTTAAGATCGTCTCTTGATTCTAACTTCTTTAATGTCGGATCATAATCTACCAGTTCACCGTCCTCATTACGGAATCTGACATCCTGGCCATAATATTCCGTTACCAGAACACCGGCGCCGGCATCGTACGTCGTAGAATCTTCTGTATTCTTTGATTCGATCACATTCTCTTTACATACAACTTCTTCTTTTTCTGTCTTAACCGGCGACGAATTCCCGTCTGTTTCTGCCGCAAGGCTTCCTAATGACGTTGATGTAAGTATCATCGCCATAATCAATGTCGTAGCAACGATTCGTTTCCATGATTTTTCCAGTCTTTGTTTCATTGTTTTCCTACATTTTATTGAGTTTTCATCGAATTATTATATATTCACTTTATCATCATGTGTAAATTTCGTCAATTATTTTATAGAATCTATTGGCTTTATTGTGTATTTTCATTGATTTCTTTTTTTACATAGTTATAATTAATGTGTGAATACGCAAGAAAGAAGGTAATATTATGAAAAAGAAACTGTCAAAGCGACAGCTGGATGTTATGAAAGTTCTTTGGGATCATTCTTCTCCGATGGTAGCTTCGGACATTGTTAACGGCAGCCCTGCATTGAATATCAATACGGTTCAGTCCTGTCTGAAGGTTCTTCTGAAAGAAAATCTCATAGAAGTTGCTGACATTGTATATAGCGGCACTGTACTGAGCAGAAGTTACCGTCCCCTGATTTCCAGAGATGAATATTTTAATACTGAATATAAAGATATCATCGGAACCAGTTCTACATCATCGCTGATCGCTGCATTTATCAAAGAAGAGCAGGATGCATCAGAATTGGAAAGACTTGAACAGATAATTCAAAAGAGGAAAAAAGAAATCGAGGAAATACGCTGATGGAAATATCATTTGGTCCATTTTTAACATGTTTTTTTGCAATTATGTTTCTTACAATATATCTTTATATTATTTTATACCGTGCTAGGAATGTATTTGCGAAAAATACTAAGTGGTTGTTTTTAGGGATACTACTTATTTTTATAAGGTTATCTGTTCCCGTTAACTTTCCATTTACATATTCTGTTTATTCAGAAAAATTTCTTCCACGTTTTACGAATCCATTATGTGATAACAAGATTGGAAATCTGAGTATCTATGACTGCTTACTTATTCTTTGGATTTCTGTGGCGGTTATAAAAGTCCTTATATTCTTTTATAGAAAAATACGGCTCGGAAACTATTTGAAAAATTTCACACAAAATTCAGACCATACTGATCCACTATATCAGATGCTCCGCAAATATATTCCGGCTCCCATAGAGATTGCCATTATACCATCACGGACATCACCGGCTATTACAGGTACTTTATTCCCAATTCTGGTTTTTCCAAAAAATATATCTCTTTCCGAGGAAGAGATACAACTTATATGTTTGCATGAACTGAAGCATTATAAGAATCATGATTTGTGGATGAAATTGTTTATCGAGTTAATTGTATGTATCCATTGGTGGAATCCCTTTGTATATCTTCTTCAAAAAGAATATTTCCTTACTTTAGAGATTAACAATGATAATTATCTTAAGAAACATATCCCTGATTTTGATTCTGTCCAATATGCGGAATTAATATTAAAGATTGCAAAAAATACACTCACCGATGGTTCTTCGAATTCTTTGCAGATGGTAGATACTATTAATTTTACGGGTACGGTTACTTCCGAGCTTGAATCACGTATCACATTTATACTCTCCACACCAGATGCTCCAAGAAGACATTCTTTATTTAGAAGTGTTATACATACCATTATTTTATGCGGTGTACTTATTATTACAATTTTTGTCGTGATCGAACCATCTTCCCCGGGGCCTTCGAGTGATACAAACGGTACATTCACTCTCGAAGATGATAACGTCTGCCTTCTAAAGGTTCATAATGGTTATCACTTATATGTGAACGGAAAATATGTTGGAGCATTAGACACGATACCTGATGATTTCAAAAATGTAACAATATACACCAGAAAAGAGGAAATACCACATGAATAATTTGGTATACAAAAAACACCATACAACTGTAATAAGACAATTTAATTCGAGAATCTTTTACATTGTATGGTGTTTTTTGTAATATATTATCTATTTTAATTTTTCAGCAATTGCCTTAATAAATCCTTCGCTGTTCAATACGGTTGGATTTTCCAGTGTCGTGATCAATGCCAGATCTTTCGTCATCTTACCTTCTTCAATGGTATCAATGGTTGCTTTTTCAAGCTTATCTGCGAATGCTGCCAATTCGGCATTTCCATCCATCTCACCACGTTTTCTAAGAGCACCTGTCCATGCAAAAATTGTAGCTACAGAGTTTGTAGAAGTCTCTTCCCCTTTCAGATGCTTGTAATAATGACGTTGTACAGTTCCATGAGCTGCCTCATATTCATAATTTCCATCCGGTGATACCAGAACAGATGTCATCATTGCAAGAGAACCAAATGCGGAAGAAACCATATCACTCATTACATCTCCGTCATAGTTCTTACATGCCCAGATATATCCGCCTTCTGATTTCATAACTCTTGCAACCGCATCATCGATCAAAGTATAGAAATATGTAATTCCGGCTTCTTTGAACTTATCGGCATAATCTTTGTCAAAGATTTCCTGGAAAATATCTTTGAATGTATGGTCATACTTCTTAGAGATCGTATCTTTTGTTGCGAACCACAGATCCTGCTTTGTATCCAATGCATAATTAAAGCAGCTTCTCGCAAAGCTTTCAATAGATCCGCATAAGTTATGCATTCCCTGTGCAACACCCGGTCCTGCATAGTTGTGTACCAGTTCTCTGGTCTCTGTGCCGTCTTCTGCCGTGTATACCAGTTCTACTTTTCCAGGTCCAGGAATCTTCATCTCTGTATTTTTATATACATCTCCATATGCATGTCTTGCAATAGTGATTGGTTTTTTCCAGTTTTTTACACATGGCTCAATGCCTTTTACAACAATCGGTGCACGAAATACAGTTCCGTCAAGTATTGCACGGATCGTTCCGTTCGGACTCTTCCACATTTCTTTCAGATCATACTCTTTCATACGTGCCGCATTCGGTGTGATTGTTGCACATTTTACTGCAACTTTATATTTCTTGGTTGCATTAGCAGCATCGATTGTTACCTGATCATCTGTCTCATTTCTATGTTCCAGACCCAGATCATAATATTCTGTGTTCAGTTCAATATATGGCTCCAGAAGATCTTCTTTGATCATCTTCCAGAGAATTCTTGTCATCTCGTCTCCGTCCATCTCTACGATCGGTGTTGTCATTTTAATTTTTGCCATGGTATTTGTCTCCTTTCTATCTGTTCGCGGCATCTTTTATTATTCTTCCAGATGCAGATTTTCCATCACGTGTAATATATGTTCATTTGCAAGCTGTTCTGCTTTTGCCGCATCTTTTGCCTTGATTGCTTCCAGGATTTCTCTGTGTTCTTCTATTGATTTCTCGGCACGCTCCGGTGCTTCAATAGACATCGTCCTGGCAAGCTGTACATACTTGTGAAAATCTGTTAATACATGTTCCAGGATCCTGCTGTTGGATGCCTCATACAATATCTTATGAAACTTACCATCCATTTCTGACATCTGTTCAATCTGTCCGGATCCCTTCTTATGCAAATGAAATTCTGACAGAAGAATCACTTCTTCCAGTTCTTCAATCTGCGCATCCGTAATATATTTCGTTGCCCAGTTGGCACACAGCCCTTCCAGTTGCGAACGTATCTTATAGATATCTTTCACATCTTTTCTGGTAATGGCTGTCACATACGCACCTTTATTCGGAATGATCGTAACCAGTCCTTCTAACTCCAATTGTCTTAAGGCTTCTCTTACCGGTGTTCTGCTTACCCCCAGTTCTTCACCGATTGTTACTTCCCTTAATTCTTCATGATTTTTATATACCCCATTCAGAATATCTTCCCGCAGATGCCGGAACACTCTTCCTCGTAAGGATCTGTCCTGATATTCTTCCATTAAAAACACCTCTGCTATATCAATTCCACACCAATTCTCTTACAGTTTTCGTCGATAACTCTGATCAACTCATCGTCTGTAAGAACGGTTACTCGTCCTTCTTCATACTGCTTATCTACCCATTCTTTTACAGAACTTACAAGTTCTGAGTTCTTATCTACTTTCTTGTCCTCCGGCAGCTTAAAATATGTATTGATCCAGTGTGCAATACCTGCAAGTCCGGATGTGTTAGATATTGCAACAAGCGGAGGACGGTTCAGAAATTTTCCGGTATCAAATACGTTGTAGATCTCTTCATTCTTCAATAAACCATCTGCATGGATTCCGGCCCTTGTTACATTAAAGTTCTTACCAACAAAAGGTGTTCTTGAAGGGATATGATATCCGATCTCTTTCTCATAATAATCTGCAAGCTCTGTGATAACTGTTGTATCCATCCCATCCAGTGTGCCACGAAGCTGTGCATATTCGAACACCATCGCTTCCAGTGGTGTATTACCGGTACGCTCTCCGATTCCAAAAAGTGAACAGTTCACACCGCACGCACCATAAAGCCATGCTGTCGAGGAATTGCTGACTGCCTTATAGAAATCATTATGTCCGTGAAATTCGATCAGTTCGCTTGGAACACCGGCATGTACTCTGAGTCCATAGATGATTCCCGGAATAGATCTTGGTATTACAGCTCCCGGATAGTTGACCCCGTATCCCATGGTATCACAGACACGGATCTTAACCGGAATCTTATACTCATCCATCAGTTTCATAAGTTCCAGACAGAATGGAATGACGAATCCATAGATGTCGGAACGTGTGATATCTTCCAGATGACATCTCGGGCTGATTCCTGTCTCAAGACATTCTCTTACGATAGACAGATAATGTTCCATTGCCTCACGTCTTGTCATCTTTAGTTTATAGAATATATGATAGTCCGAACAGCTTACCAGAATACCAGTCTCTTTCATTCCGATCTCTTTCACCAGTTCGAAATCTTTCTTGCTCGCACGGATCCAGCTTGTTATCTCCGGGAATTTATAATCCTTTTCCATGCATTTGTAGACTGCGTCTCTGTCCTTTTTACTATAGAGGAAGAATTCACACTGTCTGATCTTTCCCTTCGGACCACCCAGACGATGAAAATAATCATATAATGTTACGATCTGCTCAGTACTGTACGGGGCACGTGATTGTTGGCCATCTCTGAATGTTGTATCTGTGATCCAGATCTCATCCGGCATACAATGCGGAACAATTCGGTCATTGAATGCGATTTTCGGAATCTCGTCATAATGGAACAGATTACGAAATACATTCGGTGTCTTCACATCCACCAACGGGTACATGTGCTCTTCCAGTTGCAATAAATTTGTATGATCATCCAGGTATACTTTCCTGTTTTCCATTTTCCATCGCCTGCTTTCTAAAATATTTTTTCGTAGTAAAGTACTAAATTCAACATGTATAATTGTATACAATGATACATGTGTTGTCAAGTTCTATTATGGATATTTATTCAAAAAAAATGATTATGGGGATTCCATAATCATTTTTTATATATTATTAATAAAGTTTTGCGTTAACTTCTCTTGGACTTAAGCCCTCGTCTTCTAAGGCTTTCATAATCTGGTGTTTGTGTTCGGTTCCGAATGCTTCCAGAGTGATTCGAAGTTCTACTGCGGCGTTTCGGTTGGTACTTACGAACTGGTTATGCTCCAGTTTGATTACATTACCATTTGCTTTGGCGATTGTAGCTGCAACGCGTACCAGTTCACCCGGCTTGTCCGGAAGAAGTACAGATACAGAGAAGATTCTATCTCTCTGGATCAGTCCGTGCTGTACGATCGAGGACATTGTAATCACATCCATATTACCACCACTTAAGATGGATACGACTTTCTTTCCTTTCAGATCAAGCTGTCTGAGCGCCGCTACTGTCAGAAGGCCTGAATTTTCTACGATCATCTTGTGATTCTCTACTACATCGAGGAATGCACCGATCAGATCATCATCTGCAACTGTAATAACTTCATCTATATTCTTTTCTGCATATGGGAAGATCTTTTCTCCGACACGTTTTACAGCTGTACCATCAGCGATCGTATTGGCACTTGCAAGTGTTACCGGATGTCTTTCTTTCAATGCCTCTGTCATGCTTGCAGCGGCAGCCGGTTCTACACCGATTACTTTGACATTCGGATTCAGCATCTTGGTAAGTGTCGAAACTCCTGTGATCAGACCGCCGCCACCGATTGGTGCGAGAATATAACCTACGTCCGGAAGTTCTTCAAAGATTTCCATTGCAATACTTCCCTGTCCCGTTGCAACATCCAGATCATCGAAAGGATGTACGAATGTGTATCCTTCTTCTTCTGCCAGTTTCATTGCATATGCACAGGCATCATCATAGACATCTCCGTGTAATACGACTTCTGCTCCATAGCTCTTTGTACGATTTACTTTGATCAATGGTGTAACTGTCGGCATAACTACCGTTGCCTTGCAGCCGAATTTCTTTGCTGCATATGCCACGCCCTGTGCATGGTTACCTGCAGACGCAGTTACAAGACCTTTCTTTCTGTCTTCTTCGTTCATTGTACTGATCTTGTAATATGCACCACGTACTTTATAAGCACCTGTATACTGCATATTCTCTGGTTTCAGATAGACATCAGCACCTGTCTGTTTGCTTAAGTATTCGCTGTATACCAGCTTAGTTGGCAGGGTTACTTCTTTTACGATTGCACTCGCCTGTTTGAATTTTTCTAATGTTAACATCTCGTACTTCCTCTCTTCCTCTTATTCGTTTTCTGAGACCTCTTCTGAAGCCACATCATCTTTCGGTCTTTCGAATAACGCATTCACGAAATCATCTGCATTAAATTTCTGCAAATCGTCAATAGTCTCTCCCACACCGATATATTTTACCGGAACGCCCAGCTCTGCATGGATGGCAACTGCGATTCCTCCTTTTGCGGTTCCATCCATCTTTGTCAAAACGATCCCTGTAATCTCTGCCACATCGTTGAATTCCTTCGCCTGCTGCAGGGCATTCTGTCCTGTTGTTGCATCCAGAACAACCAATGTCTCTCTGTATGCCTCAGGGAATTCCCGGTCAATGATCTTATTCATCTTTCTGAGTTCTTCCATCAGATTCTTTTTATTGTGCAGACGTCCGGCTGTATCGATCATCAGCACATCTGCATGCCGCGCCTTTGCTGCCGCAACAGCATCAAACACAACCGATGCCGGATCAGATCCCTCCTGTCCGCCGATCAGCTCTGCCTGCGAACGGTTCGCCCATTCTTTTAACTGTTCTCCGGCCGCCGCACGGAATGTATCGGCCGCTGCAATTACAACTTTCTTATTCTCTGCACGAAGCTTTCCTGCAAGCTTTCCGATCGTTGTAGTCTTTCCTACACCATTGACACCGATTACCATCACTACGGATGTGCGGTTTTCAAATTCATATGCTGTTTCTCCGATGTCCATCTGTTCTTTGATACTTTCGATCAGAAGTTCCCGGCATTCCATTGGTTCTTTGATGTGTTTTTCTTTTACTTTTGCCTTCAGATCATCCAGAATATCATATGTTGCCTGTACACCAAGATCTCCCATGATCAGAACCTCTTCCAGCTCCTCGTAAAAGTCATCATCGATACGGGAGAATCCGTGAAAGATGCTATCCATTCCTGATACAATATTGTCTCTGGTCTTACCAAGACCGGCAACCAGTTTTTCAAAAAATCCCATATCTTCCTCCTATTTATCCAGTTCATTTTCAAGCAGGCTGACAGATACCAGTGTAGATACACCTTTTTCCTGCATAGTGATACCATACAGTCTGTCTGACGCCGTCATTGTTCCACGTCGATGTGTGATTACTATGAACTGCGTATACTTTGTTAACTTGTGCAAATATTGTGCAAAACGGTCTACGTTATTATCATCCAGTGCCGCTTCGATCTCATCCAGCAGACAGAACGGTGACGGCTTCAGATTCTGGATTGCAAAAAGAAGTGCTATCGCTGTCAATGCTTTTTCTCCACCGGACAACTGCATCATATTCTGCAGCTTCTTTCCAGGCGGCTGGGCAATGATCCGGATACCCGCCTCCAGAATATCCACATCTTCCATAAGTTCCAGCGTTCCTTTTCCGCCTCCGAACATTTCCTTGAATACCTGATCGAACTCGGCTGCAATTCTGGCAAACTGCTCTTTGAACTGCTTACGCATGGCATTATCAAGTTCCTCGATAATCCGTTCCAGTGTTTCGGCTGCTTCTACCAGATCATCATGCTGGCCCTTCAGGAATTCATAACGCTCGGATACACTTTTATATTCTTCTATTGCATTAACATTGACATTACCCAGTGCACGGATCTCACCTTTTAACTCCTGGATCCGTCTCTTCATATCTGCAAGATCGGTCAGGTTCGGATTCCTAAGTTCTTTTGCGTGATTCAGTGTGAGTTCATATTCCTCCCACATATAATTAATCTGCTTTTCAGAAGCTTCTTCGTACCCTTCCCTCTGACTTTCCAGACGATAAACCTCTTTATCAAGATCTGTCATATGTTTTGAGATCTCTTCACGTTTTTCGAAGAATGATTTGTGCCGTTTATTCAATTCCTCACGTTCTCTTTTTGAACGTTCAATCTGAAGTTTGATTTCATCAAACAGATCCCCGGAATTATCAATTGTTGTTTTCAATTCCTGGATCTTCTTCTCTTTTTCGGCAATTTCCTGAGAATTTCCACCCTTATTCTTTGTCAGTTCTTCCAATTCTGCCCGGAATTTATCCATCTCTTCACGGATACGGATAATATTTTCCGTAATAAATGTATACTTCTGCTCTAATCCTGCATATTCCAGATGAATCTGTTCTGATTTTCTGGTCTTAAAGCTTTCCTTTGCGTGGATCTCTTCCAGCTCTTTTTGTTCTTTCTCAATGTTGATATTCAGATCATTTTCCAGACTTTCTGACGTATCCAGTTCTATATTAATAGACTCCTGATTGTCCATTATCTCGTTGATCTGTGTATCCAGTTTTGCAGCTTCATTTCGCAGATTATCGAATTGTTGTTTGAAGCTCTGGATCTTTGCAGATGACTGATCTGCATTCATCTTTGCGGTATTCTGTACGACATACGCTTTCTGAAGCTCTGCACTGATTGCGTCAGTCTTTTCATAATACCCTGCGCGTTCATCTTTCAGGCCACAGATCTGCTGTTCCGTCTCCGTCATCTCCTGTTTTAATTTCTGAACGGTCTTTTCAAACTCTTCGATTTCCCTTCGTCTGCTCAGAAGATTACTGGAATTCTTAAATGCTCCACCGGTCATGGAACCACCCGGATTGATCAGTTCCCCTTCCAGTGTAACGATACGGATTGACTGGTGGTATTTTCTTGCGATCATTGTTGCATGATCAATATGATCTACTACCAGTGTTCTTCCCAGCAGATAATCTGCGAGAGTTTTATATTTATTCTCTACCTGAACCAGTTTGTTGGCTGTTCCGACAACTCCCAGTTCTTTAAGTGCTTCCGGACGATTGATCCCGGAATTCGCACGGATTGATGTTAAAGGCAGGAATGTTGCACGGCCGAACTTATTCTTCTTCAGGAAATTGATCATACGTTTTGCCGTATCTTCATCCTCGGTTACGATATTCTGGATATTACCGCCAAGTGCGGTCTCAATAGCAATCTCATAGTCTTTTTCAACCTTTACGATATCTGCTACTACACCCAGAAGTCCCTTCTCACGGTCCTTATTATCCATAACTTTACGAATACTGTTACCGTATCCGTCATAACGTTCTGTAATATTCTTAAGGGATTCCAGTCTTGACTGCTCCCGGTGGAAAGCAGACTGACCAATCTGTAATTTCTGAGACTCTCTGGATATCTGCGCCTGTAACGTCTTAATGTTACTTTCATATTCTTTATTTTCATTGTTCAGGGCTATGATCTTGTCTGAGATAACTTTTAATTCCATCTGATACTTGTTCAGATTTTCATTTTCTTCTGCAATCTCACTGTCATTAGCAAGGATCTCTCGGTTGATCTGCGACTTTCTAACCTGGATCTGTTCCATCATCGTATCAAATTTCTGGATCTGAGCTTTCGTAGATGCTCTGTTATTCAGTATCTCCATGATATGATTCTTCTTTTCATCAACGGATCCTGTAATCTGTGCTATCTTCGCCTGTAATTCCGTCAGTTCATTCTTAATCTGATCTTCTTCCGACTGTTTTTCTTCCATCTGTTTTACAATGGAATCCTTCTCCGTCTGAAGTTCTTTCATCTGTCCTTCACGGACATCCATCTCGGAATCAATCACGCTGGCCCGCTGATCGAAATGTTCATCGTTCATCCGTGCACTGTGAATCTGTTCCTTTAACAGTGCGATCTGGTTCTCTAACTGCTGCTTCAGAATCGTCGTCTCATTTAATTGACGGTTAGCATTTTCGACAGAAGCGTCGATCACTTCCACCTGTTCTTCAATCGCCTCATATTCCGTCTTCGTATCCGCATATTGTCTGGTTGCTTCTTCAAGCTCCCCTTTTGTAATACGAAGCTTCTCTTCCAGCCCCCGAATCTGATCTCGGATACGTTCCATTTCCAGCAGGAACATGTTGATATCGTATGTTTTTAATTCTTCCTTCCGTTTCAGATACTCCCTCGCCTTTTCAGACTGACGTTCTAACGGCCCAACCTGCTTTTCCAACTCAGACAGAATATCATTGACACGGACCAGATTCTGGCGTTCATCTTCTAACTTTTTAACCGACATACTTTTTCTTCGTTTGAATTTGACAATTCCTGCTGCTTCATCAAAAAGCTCCCGCCTCTCATCCGGCTTACCACTTAAGATCTTATCAATCTGTCCCTGTCCGATAATCGAATACCCTTCTTTTCCGATACCTGTATCATAGAAAAGTTCATTTACATCTTTTAATCTGCATGCTCTTCCATTGATCAGATATTCGCTTTCTCCGGAACGGTATAGCTTTCTTGCTACCGTAACTTCTTCGTAATCAACCGGAAGCTTATGGTCTGAATTGTCCAGAGTGATCGCCACCGATGCATAACTAAGCGGCTTTCTGTTCTCAGTACCGGAAAAAATAACATCCTGCATGCTGCCGCCTCTTAACTGCTTCACACGCTGTTCCCCAAGCACCCATCTGACCGCATCTGCTACGTTACTTTTTCCACTTCCGTTCGGACCGACAATGCCGGTGATTCCATTATGGAATTCGAATTTAATTTTATTGGCAAATGATTTAAATCCCTGCACTTCTATGCTTTTTAAATACATTCCACACCTACTTTATATTCTTTTCATGCAGTTTCAAAATGCTGATATATGCAGCCTCCTGCTCTGCTGCTTTCTTCGTCCGGCCTTCTCCGACTCCGTATTCTTCTTCTCCGATATGTACCGCAACACGGAAAATCTTATTATGATCCGGTCCCTCTTCACCAATCAGATGATACGAGATTACTTCTTTAAAATTCGCCTGCACGATTTCCTGCAGGATAGTCTTGCTATCAAAAAAGAGTTTCTTGTTCTCCAAATCTTTCAAAATAAATCGATGTATAAACTCTTTTGCATTAGCAAAACCACCATCAAGATAAATTGCTCCGATCAGAGCCTCCATTGCATCCGATGTTACAGATTCTCTCTTTCGTCCTCCGGTAGCATCTTCTCCTTTACCAAGCAAAAGGTATTCGCCAAGATCCAGATCTCTTGCACAGAATGCCAGCGCCGGTTCACATACCATACTTGCCCTCGTCTTCGTAAGTTTCCCTTCCGGAAGCTTCGGATTATTGTGAAACAGGAATTCGCTGGACACCAGTTCAAGGACCGCATCTCCCAGAAATTCCAGACGTTCATTACACTCATACTTTGGCAGATGCTTTTCGTTGGCATAAGAGCTGTGAATCATCGCCTTTGTAAACAGGGTAAAGTCATCAAATTTGTAACCAATCTTTCCTTCTAATTCTTTAAGGTCTTTGCTCATTGTAAACTCCATCCTAAAGAACGAAAAAAGCCCCTGGCAGGGCTCTTTCGTTCTTTTTATATCTGCCTAGTTATTATTTGTTGCATTCTTGATCTGCTCAACAGCATCTCCAACTGTAGAGATCTGCTCAGCGTCATCATTATCGATCTCAATGTCAAATGTTTCTTCTATTCCCATAATAATCTGGAAGATATCAAGGGAGTCTGCTCCCAGATCATCTACAAATGTTGTGTCCTCTGTAATATCATTCACTTCTACATTTAATACATCAGCGATGATTTCTTTTAATTTTTCAAGTTCCATATCAAATCTCCTTTTCTCATCATAGTTAGTAATATATTATTCAGCGGATTTTTGCTCCGATTGAATACTTTCTTTGATCTTTTCATTAATTTTCTGCTTTTTAAATGTCACACATTGGATCAGTGTATTGCTGACTTCTTTTGCTTTCGAGCTTCCATGTGTCTTTACAACCAGACCGTTTAATCCAAGCAATGGTGCACCGCCATACTCACTTGCATCAAATGACTTTAAAGTTGTTTTTAACGCCGGTTTGATAAGCAATGCTCCGATCTTGCTTCTGAGTGTGGACATCAGTCCTTCTTTTACCTTACTGATCAGTACCGCTCCGACACCTTCATATAGCTTAAGGATTACATTGCCCGAAAATGCTTCTGTCACAATGACATCAGCCTGTCCATGCGGAATCTCTCTTGCTTCTACACTTCCGATAAAATTCAGTTCTTTTTCTTCTTTTAAAAGAGGAAACGTCTCCTTTACCAGTGCATTACCTTTTTCTTCTTCTGCTCCGATATTTACAATCCCAACTTTCGGATTCTTAATACCAACTACATGTTCCATATAGATAGAACCCATCTTGGCAAACTGAACCAGATGTGAGGCTCTGGCATCTACATTCGCTCCACAGTCGATCAGAAGTGCTACACCCTTCTCTGTCGGGATCAGTGACGCAAGTGGTGGCCGCTCTACACCTTTGATCCTTCCAACGATTACCTGTCCACCTACCAGAATTGCTCCGGAACTTCCGGCAGATGCAAATGCATCAGCCTTTCCTTCCTTTACCATCTTCATTCCGACTACAATAGGAGAATCTTTCTTTCTTCTGATCGCATTCACCGGAGGTTCGGCAGTCTCTATTACTTCTGTTGTATTCACAACTTCCAGTCTGTTCTTATCATAAGTATACTTCTTCAATTCAGCATTCACTATATCTTCTTTGCCAAGCAGATATACCTTTATATCCTGTTCACGTCCAAGAGCATCTACTGCTCCTTTTACCATTTCACCCGGTGCATTATCCCCGCCCATGGCGTCCAATGCTATCACCGTAATTTCTGACATATTGATTCCTCCTAATATTACTGAATTTATTCTACTAAACATCCATGCAAAAATCAATATTTTCAAAAATATTTATCAGAAGTTTGATAATATATGATCCGGTTGGTATAATACCTTTTATCATCAAAATTGAATATGGAATTATAGAAAGAAAGGGATCAATAAATGGATTATTATAAGAGAGCTCTTGAACTCAACGATGAAACCATAAAAAACAGACGTTACTTTCATATGAATGCAGAGGCCGGTCTTCATATGCCAATGGCCTGCGTATATGTAATGGACAAATTAACCGAATATGGATTGGTGCCTTCGAGGTGCGGAGAAGGTGTGACTGCTACTGTCGGAAATGGCGGTAAAGTCTTATTATTACGTGCGGACATGGATGCCCTCCCAATGCCGGAAGAAAGCGGACTTCCATTTGCCTGCCCGACCGGAAAAGAAGCACATGCCTGCGGACATGATTTTCACGCTGCCATGTTACTGACCGCTGCAAAAATGCTAAAAGAAAATGAGGCCGAGTTAAAAGGCACAGTCAAATTTATGTTCCAGCCTGCGGAAGAAACATTCGAAGGCAGTAAAAATATGATAGAACATGGTATCCTGGAGAATCCGAAAGTAGATGCGGCACTGGCTTATCATGTATCTCCAGGGCAGATGCCGGTTGGAATCTACATGTATAACAGTACAGGAACTATGATGTACTCCGTTGACGGTTTTCATATCGAAATCAAAGGAAAGGGAGCACATGGTGCCTATCCTCAGAATTCCGTTGATCCGATCAATATTGCAGCCCATGTATATTTTGCACTGCAGTCTGTAATCGCCCGTGAGACAGATCCTTCCAAAGCCTGTCTTATGACCGTCGGTAAATTCCAGGCCGGAACCGCCGCCAATATCATTCCTGATACTGCCGTTCTCGAAGGAACTATTCGAACGAACGATAAAAATTCCAGAGAACTTCTGGTACGAAGAATGAAAGAAACGGCAATCCGGACAGCCGAAACTTTCGGAGGAACAGCCAAAATCACTATGATCTCGGAAGTACCGCCTCTGATCTGCAATCCGGAATTTACCGAACAGATCGTCGGCTTCATGAAGGAACTGGATATTCCGAAACTAACCCCTTACCCAGGCATATCTGCAAGTGCTTCTGAAGATTTTGCAAATATTGCAGAACAGGTACCATCCGCTTTCATGTATCTGTCTGCCGGATATATGGATGATCGCGGGAAGTATTCTGCACATAACCCAAAGGTACAGTTTAATGAGGATGTGTGTCCGATCGGGGCTGCGTGTCTGGCGCACTGTGCGACCCGTTATTTAAATCGATTTGGGATTTAATTGGGATTTAATTTATTAACTGGGGAAGCGGCCTCTCAGTCCTTGAAGGAAACAATAGATAAGGCTTCTTGTTCAGGTTCCATACCATAAGAAACACTAAGAGAGTCAGAATCACCTAAAAGCAAAGGAACTACGCTCAAACTCGGCGTTCGCCTCAAACACGTTCGCTTCGTTCCTTTAACGGTGCTTCTGACTCTCTAACTGTTTCTAACGGCATTCCACATTCACAATAATCCTTATCTCGTATAATATCTTTTAGATACATAAATACATGTATCCTGATTAATAAGTTACTAAATAAATATTGTTCAATAGGCTTAGCAAAGCCCATGATATAATTGTCCTAGTGTCAATCAGGTAATAGTTC
>SKER01000025.1_pt1 | contig 166587 bp, 173 predicted proteins | sample 4826961 | NCBI WGS metagenome assembly SKER01 (sample SAMN11008804, study PRJNA524170) | human gut metagenome | biome: Human fecal sample; material: Feces; isolation source: fecal sample from pouch patient p47 | host: Homo sapiens | place: Israel: Tel-Aviv | collected 2016-11-16
AATTAAACCGAGTCCTAGGGGGCGGAATTGTTCCAGGGTCTTTGATTTTAATCGGTGGTGATCCGGGAATTGGGAAATCGACCCTATTGCTTCAAGTATCCGGACAATTAAGTGATGAACATCACCGGGTCTTGTATGTTTCTGGGGAAGAAAGTGCCACTCAAATTAAGATGCGGGCGGAACGGCTGAATGTGGCCGCAGATGACTTTTATATTTATCCTGAAACAAATATGGATAGCATTCGAAACACCATTCGGGAGTTAAAGCCTGAATACGTCGTGATTGACTCTGTACAAACAATGCAAGCCACGGATGTTTCATCGGCGATTGGCTCTGTTTCCCAGATCCGGGAAGTGACTGCCCAGTTAATGCAGATTGCCAAGAGCAACAACATCACTATCTTTGTGGTCGGGCACGTAACAAAAGGTGGTGCCCTAGCAGGGCCAAAGATTTTGGAGCACATGGTAGATACCGTGCTGTACTTTGAAGGTGACCTTCACCATACTTATCGGATTCTACGATCAGTCAAAAACCGGTTTGGGTCCACTAATGAACTGGGTATTTTTGAAATGCATACTAATGGGTTGACCGAAGTTAAAAACCCATCCGAAATCTTTTTGGAAGAACGACTCAAGGATGCTACCGGTTCAGCAGTGGTAGTATCGCTCGAAGGAACCCGGCCAATCCTCGTTGAAATTCAGGCCCTGGTTACGCCAACTGTTTACGGTAATGCCCAGCGAACTGCTACCGGTTTAAGCCGAAACCGTGTATCATTAATAATGGCCGTTTTGGAGAAACGTGCTAACTTAATGCTGCAAAACCAAGATGCTTATTTAAAGGCGGCTGGTGGTGTTAAACTGGACGAACCTGCCATTGATTTAGCAATTGCTGTCAGCATCGCTTCTAGTTATCGTGACAAAGGGACCCGTCCATCGGATGCTTTTGTTGGCGAAGTTGGTTTAACAGGAGAAATCCGCCGAGTGAACCGCATCGAACAGCGGGTCGCCGAAGCACAGAAACTCGGTTTTGAGCGGATCTTTGTTCCCAAAAATAACTTAAAGGGATGGCAAGCACCATCCGGGATTGAAGTAATTGGGGTGGCAACGTTACGTCAAGCATTGCGGTTGGCATTAGGATAAAAATTTAATGAAAGGAGGAACCAATGTGGATTTACGAAAACGAATTGTACGCTTGATTTATGTAATTGTTGGTGCGGCAATCGGTTTTTATTACTTACCCCTGGTTTGGGACATCATGGGGTGGCATTTAAATAATGCTCTCCTTGTCTTTATTGACCTTTTTATTGGTGCAATTATTTTTTGGTTACTTTCATTATTATTGGCCGGGCCAACAATTCAACTAATTACCCGCATTGAAAAAGAACTGACCAAGCAAGGGCCGGTATACTTGTTTTTTGGGACTTTATTAACGGCCATCGGTCTGGCATTAGCGATCCTGGTTTCGATTCCCTTATGGCGGACATCGATTCCGGTAATTAACAATATTTTGCCAATTTTACTGATGGTAGTGTTCTCGTACTTTGGATACCGGATCGGGACGACGCGGTTAGATGAATGGAAGAACCTGCTTGCTAGTCGCCGTGGCCGCCGAAATGATGATAATGAAGTCATTACTGAACAGGATGCCAATTACCACCATTACAAAATTTTGGATACTAATATCCTGATAGACGGGCGAATTTATGATTTAGTCAAAACTGGCTTCTTGGAAGGAACGTTGCTGGTACCTAACTTTGTTTTATATGAACTGCAGTACATTGCTGATTCTGGTGAAAGTATTAAACGGGTCCGCGGACGTCGCGGATTGGATATTTTGAACAAACTGCGGGAAGAAAAAATTGTCCCAATCGAAATGTACGATGGTGACTTTGAAGATATCCCGGAAGTGGACTCAAAGTTAATTGCGTTAGCTAAGAAGGTTCACGGCGTAATCGTGACGAATGATTATAATCTTAATAAAGTCATCCAGTTCCAAAATGTCCAGGTCCTCAACATTAATAACCTGGCCAAGTCGCTGCGACCGCGTGTTATCCCTGGGGAAAAGCTGTCAGTCATCGTTGTTAAAAATGGTACTGAGCGGCAACAGGGGGTAGCTTATCTTGATGATGGTACAATGGTTGTTGTCGAAGATGGTCGTTTCTTTATGAATAAACGAATTGAAGTGGAAGTTACTAGTGCTTTGCAAACCGATGCTGGGCGCATGATCTTTGCACGTCCATTACATTCACAAAAAGGCATTGATGGACATTCAGATGATAGTCAATCGACAAAGAAAAAATGATTTTAAGCGGAGCATCTTTACTTTTGCTTAATAATTCGTTATGCTAGATATCGATGGTAATTCTTAACATTATCGATATCCTTTTTTATTTCGTTCGTGTTTAGAAAGGGGCGGTTATTGATGACCGATATTGAAATTGCTGATCAAGCGACAATGAAACCCATTCAAGAGATTGCAAAATCTATTGGCCTGAGTGACAATCAGATTGAACAATATGGTAAGTACAAGGCAAAGATTAGTTTGCCGGTTAACGAACAGGCAGATAAGAAGCATAAGTTAATCTTAGTAACTTCCATTAACCCAACTCCAGCTGGTGAAGGTAAGTCCACAGTCTTGGTTGGATTAGGGGATGCGTTAAATCAACTACACCACCAAACGATTATTGCCATGCGGGAACCTTCCATGGGTCCGGTATTTGGTATTAAGGGTGGAGCAACTGGTGGTGGCTATAGTCAGGTCATCCCCATGGAAGACATTAACCTCCACTTTACTGGTGACCTCCATGCTCTCACTAGTGCCAACAATACTTTAGCTGCTTTAATTGATAACTATGTGATGAGGGATAACGCTTTAAATCTCGATCCCCGGCGAATCATTTGGAAGCGGGTCGAAGATGTCAATGATCGCGCATTACGGAATGTAATCACTGGCCTTGGTGGAGTCATGCAGGGTGTTCCTCGTCAAACTGGTTTTGACATTACCGCTGCTTCCGAATTGATGGCGATCTTATGTTTGTCCGCCGACTTAATGGACCTTAAAAAACGGATTGGCCAAATTGTCGTCGGCTACACGTATGATCGGCAGCCCGTAACTGTTCATCAGTTAGGCTTTGAAGATGCAATTACTATTCTTCTTAAAGATGCTATTAAGCCAAACCTCGTTCAAACACTGGACCATACTCCTGCTATCATTCATGGTGGTCCATTTGCCAATATTGCGCATGGATGCAACAGTGTTTTAGCTACCCAAACCGCAATGAAGCTGGCAGATTATACCGTTACCGAAGCTGGTTTTGGTGCCGATCTGGGTGCAGAAAAGTTCTTAGATATCAAGCGACCAGTTCTCGGTAAGACACCTGATGCCATTGTAATTGTTGCTACTGTGCGGGCACTGGAATACAATGGTGGCGCGGCTTTAGCTGACTTGAAAAATGAACAATTACCCGCATTAAAGAAGGGGCTAGCCAACCTAAACCGCCACATTCACAACATGCAAAACTACGGTTTACCAGTGGTAGTTGCAATTAACCATTTTGTTAACGATACGGCAGCTGAAGTACAAACAATTGAAAATAATTGTAAGTCTCTTGGCGTGAACGTTGTTGTTGCAGATAGCTGGGCAAAGGGTGGTCAAGGTACTCAAGACCTCGCTAAGGAAGTTGTCCGGTTGGCAGATCAATCAAGTACCTTCCAGCCTTTGTATTCGGCTGACGATTCGATTGAAGACAAGGTTAATAAGATTGCTAAGCACATTTATGGTGCGGGAGAGGTTGCTTTTAGCAAGAAAGCACGTAAGCAACTGAAGCAATTCGCTGAATTTTGTTGGGATAAATTGCCCGTTTGTGTCGCTAAAACTCAGTATTCATTTACTGACGACCAAACGCAATTAGGCGCCCCTGAAGGATTCACCTTCCACATTCGGGAGTTTGTTCCTAAGTTGGGAGCGGGCTTTATCGTCGCCTTATCTGGTAATATGATGACGATGCCTGGGTTATCAAAACATCCGGCAGCAGCGAAGATGACGATTGACAAAGATGGTAAGATTACTGGATTATTTTAAAATTAAGAACGGTCTGGTTCGCGTTAATAGCGAGAACCAGACCGTTTGCCTTATTTCGAATAATTTTGAGTATCTTGCAAGTAGTGGTGGGCGTGATTAATCTTTGCTATTCAGTATTTGTGCTGTAGTATTTTTAAAAAGTAAACGGACGTATTGATAGCGCCATCAACGGCTAAATCAACACGCCCGTTTTAATTATTTAGATTTCTACTGTTACTAATACAGGATCTTTCTGACCACTTAACAGCGATGGATCATCTTGAAATTCAGACCGCACATTGATGATCTTGCCAGCAAATGGGGAGTTGAAAGTTTCAACGGCTTTTCCACCTTCGATATCAATAATCTGGTCATCCTTTTGGACTTGATCGTCAACTTGGGGAGTATCTAAGAAAGTGATATCACCCAACTCGTCAATGATCTTGGAGTCTAAACCAATCTTGACAGTGTCATGATCTTTTTGCCACCACAGGCCGTTTTCCTCATGATGGATTTGAGGCTTAATTCCGAAAAGGTTTTTGAACCAGTTAACAAAACTTTGCCACATAGTAATTCCTCCTTTAATCAGCGGAAAGGATTAATTGTGCTAATTGACTTGGATCAGCATGACCAAGGTTGGCATCCAAATCCGCTTTAGTTAATGCTTCTTCAATACTTGTTGCATCCATTTTAACACCAACCAGGGCTTGTTCGACCTTGTGCGGATCGCCAGCAGTGAAGAAATCACCATAGATCTTGTCTTCAGTGATTTGATTGTCCTTGACATTAAAGTTAAAGGCAATTGTCCCCACTGGGTAGTGTTTAGAAACGTAGTGCTTATAACCAGGGTTCTTACCATAATTCCATTCGTCAGTCCGGTATTTGGAGTCTAACCGTTGATCAATAATTGACCAGTCGTGATCAGTTAAGTGGTATGTTTCAACATCATCCATGGAGTCGACACCAAACATATGGCAAAGCAGGTAATTCTTGAAGTCCTCAGTGGTCCAATCTTGGTACTTTTCTGGGAGGTAAGGTTTGATGTTGGTTACCCGCGCATCAACTGACTTGACTCCCTTTGAAGCAAGCTTATCTTTTTCAGGGGTCAGCACTTCATTGGCTGCTTCCATGTTCAGGTCAAACATGATCGTCCCTCCAGCAGCGTAGGCATCATTAGCCTTGACAATGGCCATTCCAGAGAACTTCTTCCCATCAATTGCCATATCGTTTCGACCACGGACTTCTGCGGACTTAATACCTAAGTCATGCAGGGCATCAACAATTGGATCACCAATACGGTGGAAGTCGCCGAAGTGACCATCATCACCAATAATAATATTTTCAAAGACCAGGTTACCGTAATCGTGGTAAACAGCACCACCACCACTAGAACGACGAACCAACTCAATATTGTGTTTCTTCAAATATGGCAGGTCAATTTCAGCATAAGCGTTTTGGTTAACCCCGATGATAACGGCTGGTTGGTTGATATAACAAATGAGACCATGACCCTTTAGTCGTAAGTCGTTAATCAGGTAATTATCTAAAGATTGGTTAACAATTGCATCGTAGACTGGTTTGCCATTACGACTTGTATCAATAAAAAACATAAATACCACTCCTTGATCATTAAAACGGAATACGCTTACATTTTACCCCTAAATTGTGAACTAAGGTAGTAATCAGCCCTGAAAAAAGACAAAAGAAAAACAGCTATTACTTGAGGACGTAATAGCTGCTGAAATATGAAGATATTGGGGAGAATCTTCAAAATATTATTTTTGGTTACTATTGGGAGGAGTAATTGAAAAATAATAGGTTTCATTCTGTAGCAAGCTTCCTTGCTACAATTTATATACTAACAGGAGAATGTGAAGAAAGTGTGACCATCCTATTAAAAATGTTTTCTGTCCGTCAACCAAATTGCGGCTGCCTTAGTGCTTAGATATGGTAGTATATTACTTGAATATAAAGATGAAAGGAAGCAGACAACATGCTAACGATCTACAATACATTGACTCGCAAGCAAGAAGAATTTAAACCATTACATCCAGGGGTAGTTAACATGTATGTCTGTGGACCGACTGTCTACAACTATATCCACATCGGTAATGCCCGCAGCGCAATCGCTTTTGATACTGTGCGCCGGTACCTGGAGTTTAAGGGGTACAAGGTTAATTATGTTTCTAACTTTACTGATGTTGATGACAAAATGATAAAGGCTGCCCATGAACAAGGAATCACGGTTCCGCAACTGGCTGATAAATATATCAAGGCTTTTATGGAAGATACTAAGGCAATTAATATCGAACCAGCAACTCTCCATCCCCGTGCTACCGAAAACATTCCTGATATTATTAAATTTATTCAGGGACTGGTTGATAAGGGATATGCTTACGCTAAAGATGGGGATGTTTATTATCGTGCCCGTAAGTTCAAACACTACGGCCAGTTGTCCGGCCAATCTATTGACGACCTAGAAGTTGGTGCTAGTCAACACGTGAGCGCTGACGAGGTTGATAAGAAGGAAGATCCAATGGATTTTGCCCTCTGGAAGGCGGCTAAACCTGGTGAGATTAACTGGGATTCACCATGGGGAAAAGGTCGCCCTGGTTGGCATATTGAGTGCTCGGTCATGTCAACTAAATACCTGGCAAAGACCATCGATATTCATGCTGGTGGTCAAGACCTAGAGTTCCCACACCATGAAAACGAAATTGCCCAGAGTGAAGCGGAGACCGGTCAAAAGTTTGTCCGTTATTGGATGCACAATGGCTTTGTAACGATTGGTAAGGATAACGAGAAGATGAGTAAGTCTCTTCACAATTTCATTACCGTCCATGACATTATTAAAAAGGTTGATCCACAAGTGCTGCGGTTCTTTATGGCAACTACCCAGTACCGGCGGCCAATTCAATATAGCCAGGATAACCTCGTTGATGCGCAGAATAATTTGGAACATATTCAAACGGCTTTCGATAATTTGGAATACCGGCGGCAAGATGCCGTAGCAGGTAATGATCAAACCGTTGAAGATCATCTCGATGACTTTAAGCAGCAGTTTATTAAAGCGATGGATGATGATATTAACGTTCAGAACGGTATCACCGTTGTTTACGAACTCGTCAAGTATGCGAACGTTTATGCACAGTCATCTAAGGTCCACGAAGGTGCAATCGTGGCAATTCAAAAAGAATTACAAACCCTTCTCAGTATTTTTGGCATTGATTTAAAGGCGAGCGGGTCTCAAAAATTGGATGATCAACGTGTCCAAGCATTGATCGATGAACGGAATCAAGCACGGCAAGATAAGAACTTTGCTCGAGCAGACGAAATTCGTGACCAGCTTAAGACAGAGGGAATCATCTTAGAAGACACGCCACAAGGAACGCGTTTCAAGCGAACTAAGTAAATGGAAGGAATAGAATGGAAAAAGTAGATTATCAGCAAGTAAATGGTATTGCCCTCGCTTACCTGGGGGATGCAGTATACGAAGTCTTCATTCGGCAACACTTATTAAGTCGTGGCCTGACCAAGCCTACCAAGCTACAACGATTAGCAACCCATTATGTTTCGGCAAAGGCCCAAGCGGCCCTTATTGATTTAATGAAGCAGGACGAATTGTTAACCGATAAGGAATGGCAATACTTTAAGCGCGGGCGGAATGCTAATAGTCATACCCATGCTAAGCATACTTCAGTTTTGACTTACCGCATTTCAACGGGCTTTGAAGCGATGATGGGATACCTGCAATTGTCAGGACAACAAGACCGTTTGGCAGAATTAGCTGAGTGGTGTATTCAACAAGTGGAAGCGGGGCGGACAAAGCATGAACAATGAACATAGTGATTTTATCATTGGTCGTCATCCAGCAGTGATGGCACTGAAGTCAGACCAAGAAATTAATAAAGTTTTCATTCAAGCTGGTCTAAAATCGGATGCCATTGCGGAAATTATAAAATTGGCAAAGGAAAAACGTCTAGTGATTTCCAACGTGCCAAAGACTAAGCTAGATCAAATGACTGACCACCAAAACCACCAGGGGGTTGCTTTGGCAGTGGCGGCATATCAATATGCGACCATTGATGACCTTTTTGCCAATGCTGAACGTCAAGGGGAAGATCCGTTTTTCCTCATTTTGGATGAACTAGAAGATCCCCATAATCTCGGCTCAATTATTCGGACAGCCGATGCTGCTGGTGTTCACGGAATTATTATTCCACGACGGCGGGCGGTTGGACTAACCTCAGTAGTGGCTAAGACATCAACGGGGGCTCTCGAACATGTCCCCGTGGCCCGGGTAACCAACCTGGTGCAAACCGCTAAGGAACTTCAAGATCGTGGCGTTTGGCTGTTTGGTACTGATATGAAAGGCAAGGACTACCGGCAATGGGACGCTCACGGAGCAGTGGCCCTAGTGATTGGTAATGAGGGAAAGGGAATTTCATCCTTATTAAAGAAAACATGTGATGAAATGCTGACGATCCCAATGATTGGCCACGTTCAAAGTTTGAACGCCAGTGTTGCAGCGGGATTGTTAATCTACCAAGGCTTTAATTCTCGTCACCCATTAACCGATTAGTTGTTAAGAAAATTCATCAACAACGTGATACTTTTAACAAAGGGACCACTCTTTTTTTGGAGTGGTCTCTTTCTTTAAAACCTTGTATTACCAACACTTTACTATGCTTAGTGTTCTTAGAAGGTCGATAATGTTCGATTATAACGTTCGATCTGAAGTTCACTAGATCACAAAAATATGATCTTGGAAAGCCAGTAATTTGCTAAAGTACTATATGGCGACAGTCACCAAAATTTGTCTCATCATTTTGATTGGGCCCAGGATGCGACAAATTTTCCTGACGGTGAGAAAGGAGAGCTCACCGTACGGGCAATCACCTGCTATTGAAAATGTGTCGGTAGCTGTGCGATTGCGATAACTGCAATCAGAGGGGTGTGTCGGAGCCAAATCTAAGGAGAAAGGTGGTTTAGCGATGAAATTCGTTGAACCAAAAACACCAACGGATCACCAAGATCTGTTGATCGTCCAAAGATTGTTGCTTCAAGCACAATTGGGAGATGAAGAGAGCTTTACTAAGTTGTTTGTCAGATATGAACCATTAATTAGAAAGGTCTGGCGTCAACATTATGGAGCAGAGATTGAATATGCGGATTGGAAGCAAGAAGCGTTTATTATTCTATTTAGGGTCTTGGAGATGTATCCACAATTAGACTGCCATCAGTTTGGGAGCTATTATAAACGCAGCTTGATCCACCGGCATTTAGACCTATGCCGGAATCGTCAAGCCAATAAGCGTATTCCGCAGAATTCATTGTTTGACTTAAGCGATTATTTAGAAGAGCTAGCAATTCATACCGCAAATGATACAGTCGAAGAGATTAGCTATTGCCATTTTTGTTTGCAAGAATTGATTCGGGCTAGTTCATCATTTGAACGTGAAGTATTGATGTTACTGAATAGTGGCCAGACTACGGATCAAGTTAGCACACAATTAAACTGTAGCCGTCGCAAGGTGGAGTCAGCAGTCAATCGTTTGCGTCTTAAAACACTTCAAATCATGGATTAAAATAGTTTCAAGGCAAAAATAGTCAAGCGACCGTTTTTGCTTTTTTTGTGCGTTCATGCTAATCTATCATGTGGGTGGAGGTGATTGTATGTCCCAAAAGAAAGTTGCATTGGAATGTACGAAGTGCGGTGCGCATAATTACACGATTACCGCTAATCCTCAACGTCAAGAACGATTAGAAATTAAAAAGTTTTGTAAACACTGTGGCGGGTACACTCTTCACCGAGAAACCCGTTAGGCTTGGAGGAAATTATGCATCTGTTCCGTTTTATTAAAAGCGTTAATCATGAAATGCATTTAGTAGTATGGCCAACTGCCCGCGAAAATAGACGGGATACTACGATTGTTATTTCACTGACGATCTTCTTCGTCTTATTCTTTGCATTATTTGACTGGATTATTCAAATGCTAATGAAGTTGTTTGTCTAACTAGTAGTCAAATAGAAAACGATTTGTTATACTATCACTGATGAGCTTCGTGGATTACGCGAGCTTTTTTATTTTGGCAAAATTTTGATCGATTTGAATTAAGGAGGATTCATCGTGGAATCAAATGAAAAGCGCTGGTATGTGCTGCACACATATTCTGGCTATGAAAACCGGGTTAAGAGTAACTTGGAATCACGAGCACAGTCAATGGGAATGCAAGACTACATCTTCCAAGTAGTTGTTCCCGAAGAAGAAGTTCGCCAGGTTAAGGATGGTCAAGCAAAGGACATCGTTGAAAAGACTTTCCCTGGTTATGTGCTGGTTCAAATGGTAATGACCGACCAATCCTGGTACATTGCCCGGAACACCCCCGGCGTTACTGGTTTCTTAGGTTCCCACGGTGGTGGTTCTAAGCCAACACCACTTCTTCCTGAGGAAGTAGATCGGATCATGAAGCGGATGGGAGTTAAGACCGTTCAACATGATATCAACGTTAATGTTGGAGACAGTGTTAAGGTTATTGCTGGACCATTCGCTAACTTAACTGGTAAAGTGACCGAAGTTGACCACGAAAAGATGAAACTGAAGGTCAATGTTGAAATGTTTGGTCGGGAGACATCGGCTGAACTCGGCTTCGATCAAATTGACACGGTTGAATAAGCCGCTTCATCAACTTCACCCTTGAAAATCAGGGAAGAGTATGGTATTTTATTTGGGTATGCTATTCACATACTGTGGGAGAGGTAAATTTACTGCCTCATCATGACCACAACACGGACTAAGGAGGTTTTGTCTCGTGGCAAAGAAAGTAGCTAACGTTGTCAAGTTGCAAATTCCTGCGGGTGCTGCTACACCAGCTCCACCAGTAGGTCCTGCACTTGGTCAAGCAGGTATTAACATTATGGGCTTCACTAAGGAATTTAACGCTCGGACTGCAGACCAAAAGGGTATGTTGATTCCAGTTGTTATTACCGTTTATGAAGACCGTTCATTCGACTTCATTACTAAGACGCCGCCTGCTGCTGTCTTACTGAAGAAGGCCGCTGGTGTTGAACATGGTTCCGGTGAACCTAACACTAACAAGGTTGCTTCTGTAACCAAGGCACAAGTTAAGGAAATCGCCGAAACTAAGATGCAAGATCTAAACGCTGCTGATGTTGAAGCAGCAATGCGCATGATCGAAGGTACTGCACGGAGCATGGGCTTCACTGTTGAAGACTAATTGCTAACTGGCAGACCGGATATACTATCAAAGTAGTATGTCCCCGTGGGAGGTATTAACTCCGTTAGACCACATTTGCAAGGAGGAAAACACAAGATGGCTAAAAATCGTGGTAAGAAATACCAAGATGCGCTTAAAAAGGTTGACAGCAAGAAGCAATATGCTGTGAACGACGCAGTTCAATTAGTAAAAGATATTGATTTCGCTAACTTTGACTCAACTGTTGAAGTTGCATTTAAGTTAAACGTTGACACCAAGCAAGCTGATCAACAATTACGTGGTGCTGTAGTTCTGCCAAACGGAACTGGTAAGAAGCAAACTGTTATTGTTTTTGCTAAGGGTGAAAACGCAAAGGCTGCTCAAGAAGCAGGTGCCGACTTTGTTGGTGACACTGACTTGGCAGAAAAGATTCAAGATGGCTGGTTAGACTTTGATGTTGCCATTGCCACTCCTGACATGATGCCAGTTGTTGGTCGTTTGGGTCGTATTCTTGGACCTAAGGGCTTAATGCCAAACCCTAAGACTGGTACTGTTACGATGGACGTTGCAAAGGCTGTTTCCGATGCTAAGTCTGGTCAAGTAACTTACCGGACTGACCGGGATGGTAACGTTGCCGTGCCATTTGGTAAGGTATCATTCGACACTGATAAGTTAGTTGAAAACTTGAAGACTATTGAAGATATCGTTGTTAAGTCCCGTCCAGCTTCTGTTCGTGGTACTTACGTTCAACATGCTTCAATTGCTTCTACTTTCGGACCAAGTGTTACTCTTGATTTGGAAAGCTTCTAAGCAACTAAATCTTAATTATAAAAATCCAGGATCTTTTGATAAGGTCCTGGATTTTTTGGTTTAAAAATAAAGAGACCCTCATGTTTCCTGAAGGAATTACGAGGATCTCAGTATTAATTACTTTATTTTAATTTCATTTCCGTAAGTGGAACCAGGTGTGAATGACAAATCCATTTGTATCCCAGATATACGATGATAAAGAGGGGGACACTCATGTAAGTGATGAGAATGTTCGACCAATCAAGCTTAATAAAAGCATCAATATTTTGACCAGCAATAACAAGGACACAGAGAATGAATGCAAAAATTGGGCCAAACGGGAATAATCCAGCGTGGTAATTGAGTTCATCCAGTATGTGACCTTGTTTAATAAATCCGCGTCGGAAGCGGTAGTGGGCAATGGCAATGCCGAGCCATTCCATAAACCCTCCTAAACTGGATGCGGAAATAAGATAGTTATAAACATTTGGACCAATAAACTGGAGTGCCCAGAGAGCCAAGCTTAGAAATGACATGGCTAAGAAACTAATAATTGGGACACCACGATGGTTGATTCGGCGGAGCCGTTTCCATAGGAAGCCATCCATCGATTGTGAGTAGGTAATTCTGGTAATGGCGTACAGCCATGAGTTGGCAGATGAGAGTACCGCAATTAAGATAACAAAATTCATGATACCGGCGGCATATCGCAAGCCGGCATACTGAAAAATGAGGGTAAACGGACTCTTGATGATATCGGTAACATCTGAACTCAGCAGGTTCTTATTAGTATAAGGAAGAATACATGCAATTACGAAAATTGTACAGATATAAAATAGCAGAATGCGCCAAAAGGTCGCATGAATTGCCGTGGGGACACTATGTTTTGGATCAGCTGATTCACCCGCAGCAATGCCGACCATTTCGGTGCCCTGGAATGAGAACCCAGAAACAACGAATGCTGAGATGATACCTGGGACTCCATGGACAAACGGTGCCTGTTTGTAGGTGAAGTTCTTAAGGCCAATCGCTGAATGCCCACCAAGCCAGCCTAAGATGACGGCAATGCCGACGATAACAAAAATAATGACAGCAGCAACTTTTAAGAGTGCTAACCAAAATTCCGTTTCACCATATGTCCGGACTGAAAAATAGTTGATGGTAAAAATAATGATAAATGCTACAATACTAAAAATCCACGACGGAACGTGTGGAAACCAAAAGTTCATCACGATTCCAACTGTTGATAATTCGAGGGCCACCGTAATTGCGCCACAGAACCAATAATTCCAACCCATCGCAAAGCCAAGGGCCGGGTCGACATAGCGGGTAGCATATTCGGTAAACGAACCGCTCCGGGGATTATAGGTAGCCATTTCAGCAAGACTAGTCATGAGAAAGTACACCATAATTCCCATAATAAAGTAAGCAATTAAACTACCACCAGGTCCAGCGGTAGTAATAGCGGAACCGGATGCAATGAAAAGCCCGGTTCCAATTGTGCCACCTAACGCAATCATTGATAGGTGACGGGTTTGTAAAGTGTGGTGAATATGACCATTTGATTGATCAGTGTTCATTTCAACCCTTCCTTCCATTGACAATGCTTACTATTTTATAGTATTTTGCTGGCTAAGTTAAATAAAATGAATATTTGATTCACAATCGAATGGTCATTATTTTGAGTATCCTTAACTTAATGTAATTAGGAATAATAATGATGATAGGCCTTTACAAGAATGGATGGCTTATGGTAAACTATCAAAGTTGATTAAATATGACTCTGCCTAAGACTCAGGTGGCGAAAGCCTTAATCCAATGCCTGCCGAGGAAGAAATGAAAGTTCCTTCTCTATGTCTGCGGTCATAGGGATTTTTTTATAAATCCAATCAAACAACATTGCAGGAGGTGAAAATTCATGAGTGAAGCAGCTATTGCTAAGAAGGCAGAAATCGTTAAGCAAACTGTTGATTTGATTAACGCTGCTGAATCAGCTATTGTTGTTGATTATCGTGGCTTAACTGTTGCCGAAGTAACTGACTTACGTAAGCAACTCCGTGATGCCGGTGTTCAAATGTCCGTTATCAAGAACAAGATTCTTGACCGGGCCGTTGAAGGTACTGACTACGAAGACTTGAAGAGCACTTTTGTTGGCCCAACCGCTGTTGCCTTCTCAAACGAAGACCCAATTGCTCCAGCAAAGATCTTGAAGAAGTTCGCTGATGACCACGACGCTCTTGAAATCAAGGGTGGCTTCATCGAAAAGGAAATCAAGTCTCTCGATGAAATCAACGTATACGCTACTATGCCAAGTCGCGAAGATCTGTTGTCAATGCTTGCATCTGCACTGCAAGATCCAATGCGGAAGATTGCACGTGCTGTCAAGGCAGTTGCCGACAAGGGCGAAGACGAAGCCGCATAATAGTAGTATTACCATTTACTATCAATACAAAATTAATTACCTAAATATTGGAGGAAATAAACATGGCTTTTGATAAGGACGCTATCATTGCTTCATTAAAGGAAGCATCAATCTCTGACCTTAACGACTTGGTTAAGGCTATTGAAGACGAATTTGACGTTTCTGCTGCTGCTCCAGTTGCAGCTGCAGGTGCTGCTGGTGGCGACGCTGCTGCTAAGGACAGCTTCACTGTTGAATTAACTGAAGCTGGTTCTGCTAAGGTTAAGGTTATCAAGGCTGTTAAGGACATCACTGGTGTTGGCCTTAAGGATGCTAAGGACCTTGTTGACGGTGCTCCTTCCACTATCAAGGAAGACGTTAAGGAAGACGAAGCTAACGACATCAAGGAAAAGCTTGAAGCCGCTGGTGCTACTGTTACCCTTAAGTAGTCATAAATTATACCCAAATGGTTACCTTTTGAGGTGGCCATTTTTTATTTTTAAAAATAAGTTATTTGGTGATTTTATTGAAAACGTCTACAATAAAAATAGACACATTTTTACTAAGTGCTTAAAAAGGAGCTAATTTGAATGGCTTGTACAACAATCTTGGTTGGTAAAAAGGCAACTGCCGATGGTTCAACAATTGTCGCTCGGAATGAAGATTTCGGTCACGCCTTCAATCCGAAGCGATTTATTGTGGTGACTCCTGATAAACAACCACGTCATTACCAATCAGTAACGTCTAAAATCAAAATTGATTTGCCAGATGATCCACTCCGTTATACTGCGGTTCCAGAAACGGCTCCTATGCAGAAGAAGATGGGAATTTGGGGCGAAGCAGGTATTAACGCTGCTAATATAACTATGTCTGCCACGGAAACGAGTACTACAAATTCACGTATTTTAGGAATTGACCCCCTCGTTAAAAAGGGAATCGGTGAAGAAGATCTTGTTACGATCGTTTTGCCATATATTCATTCCGCTCGAGAAGGAGTTCAACTGTTGGGTTCCTATCTCGAGAAATATGGGACTTATGAATCTAACGGCGTGGCTTTCTCTGATAAGGATGAAGTTTGGTACATGGAGACAATTGGTGGTCATCATTGGGCTGCTAAGCGTGTTCCTGACGATTGTTACGTTGCGGCACCAAACTGGTTCAGTATTACCGATTTTGAATTCCAGTCCGATGACACCATGGCGTCGACTGATTTGGAAGACATGATTAAGCAACATAACTTGAACATTGATCATAGTCAGCACTACAATTTCCGACATATTTTTGGTAGTCACCAGGATTCTGACTATCGTTATAATGTGCCACGGGAATGGTACATTCAAAAACTGTTTAATCCAAGTGATGTTGAAGCGCCGGATAATCCAAACTTACCATTTGCGCGGCAACCGGAACAACAATTAACGATTGAAGATATTAAGTATGCACTGAGCTCACGGTATCAACGGACACCATACGATCCGTACGATAAGCGGGGAAGTGAAGCAGATCGGCACGCCTTTCGGCCAATTGGGCTCCAACGGAATTCTGAAGTTCACCTTCTCCAAATACGGAATAATGTCCCTGAATCAGTGGCCGGGATCTGCTGGTTAGCATTTGGGCCGAACGCCTTTAATGCGATTGTTCCATTCTACACGAATGTTGAGGACACCCCAGCACTGTATCGGGATACGAAGGAGCACTTCAATATTAATAATATGTACTGGGTCACCCACTTGTTAGCAACGATCATTGATGATCATCCAAATCGCTACCAGGCAAGTCTGGAAGATATGAAACAAAAGACGGTAGCCGCTGGTCGCCATGTTTTACTGATGACCGATCCTGCAGCGGATCAACTGAAAGGGGATCAACTTCATCAGAAATTACAAGAAGCCAACGAGACTACTGCTCAGCAGGCATACAAGTTAGCGATGAAGTGCCTAGGTGAACTGGTTGAAACTGGTTCTCTGCAAATTCGGCTCAACTTCTAATAATATAATGATGGACTTTCTAGAAGCTATTCTGGTAAGCCCATTACTGGGTTTAAAGGAGGCATTGCAATGGTAATGGTCAAAGAAGGATATTTGCCGTTTGGTAAGTGGCGGACCTATTATCGGATCGTGGGTCAACCAAGCGACGCTGTACCGCTCGTGTTACTACATGGTGGTCCGGGATCGAGTCACAACTACTTTGAAGTACTTGATGAACTAGCACTGAAAAGTCATCGTCAACTTATTATGTATGATCAGTTAGGCTGTGGAAACTCATCAATCCCTGACCAGCATCCAGAACTTTATAATGCCCAGACATGGGTGCATGAATTGGTCAATTTACGTGAACAGCTCCATTTAGATAAGATGCACTTACTAGGTCAATCTTGGGGTGGAATGTTAGCGATCATTTACTTGTGTGATTATCATCCTACAGGGATTCAGTCAGTAATCTTATCTAGCACGCTTTCTTCAGCCAGTCTGTGGTCTAGTGAACTACATCGCTTAATTAAATTTCTGCCCCAGGGAGAACAGAAAGCCATTAACGATGCGGAAGCAAACGATGATTTTAGTAGCCCCACTTACCAAGCAGCCAATCACCACTTTATGGAATTACACGCCGCTAAAGTAAATGCCAATTCGCCAGAGCCACTAAGACGGCCAGTACATGGTGGCGATAAAGCCTACTTAACTGCATGGGGACCAAACGAATATTGTCCTAATGGTAACTTGCATGACTATGAATATACTGACCAGCTAGTTCACTTAACGACGCCGGCTCTGATCATTGATGGTACTAATGACCTATGTACGCCCTTAGTTGCCAAAACGATGGCTGACCGCCTCACAAATGCGGAATGGCATCTTTTCCAAGGGGCCCGGCACATGGTATTTGCAGAACAAACGGCGAAGTATGAGCAATTGGTAACGAATTGGTTAAATCGGCACGATGATTGAAAAGGTTTGTTGAAGGTCATTTCACATAGCGTTAAACTTAATAAGCGTAAGACATATGAACTATTTTTGGGAGGATAATTATGAAGCTTAACAATAAGAAGCGGTTAATGGCAGTGATGATGACTGCTGTACTGGCGAGCCCAGTTGTCGCAAGTTCTTTTGCCTTAGCCGATAATGCTACCGGTTCCCCTGAAGAACAGGCAGATATTACTAACTGGATTGCTAATACCCCACAGCAAATTTCAAACAACATGGCAATGCAGCATATTGACACTAATAACCTGAACGGGACCCGTTATGTCATCCAGTGGGGAGATACTTTATCAGGAATTTCTGCTGCTACTGGTATTTCCGTGGCCAAATTATGTTATGACAATAACATTCAAAATGCTAACCTGATTTACGCTGGCGACGTATTAATCCTGAACCGAAATGGATCAGTTCCGGCAGGGTATGATCCTAATGTCAACCCCAATGTTGTTGCCCAGACTAAGGTCACCATTAATAACGGACCAACTAACGTGAATATTGTTGTTAAACCCCAGACAGTTACAAAGAATGTGGACCACTCGACTAACGTCTACTCAGCTAATAATAACAATAATAATTCAACTAATGGTTCTAGTGAATCTTCCTCTAGCGCTGCAACTAACGATAGTTCAACTAAGACTACTAAGAGTCATAAGCACCATAAGCTTTCGGCAGGACAAATTGTTGATGAGCTTTCGGATGCTGCTGGCGATAATTCTAAGTTGTCATTTGAAAAGTACGATGCGGATGACAATAGTGATGCCAAGGAAATTGACAATGATGCTGAAGCAACGATCACTAAGGATATTAAGAATAAGGACTATGATCAGGCCGTTAAGGAAATTCAAGATCAATTAGATGACGACGATAAGAACGCAACTGTGTACGTAGAATACTCAGATGGCGAAGTTCACATCTATATTGAACATAGTGATGACGACAGCAGTGACAGTAGTAGCTCGTCGCAGAACAGTGACAGCAGCAGTCAATCCACTGATTCAAATAACGACGAAGATACCAATACTAGTGACGATGATGATTAATGAGGTGGTATTGACTTATGCAAAAGAAAACACGGACAATCATTAGCATTATTGTGGCTGTTATAATTATTCTTGGTGGTTGGTATTTATATGCTAGTCATTCAGTTGCCTCTCATGTTCCTGGTCACGTTTATCAGTATTCAGGCGTATCTGACAATCAAAATGCCTACATGACCTTTTCTAAAGATAGTGACGAGGCGGTAGTTACTCCTGACAAGAGTACTGCTATGAAGGCTAACAATAACTCCAGCGACTTTGATAATGTTTATCGTTCTCAAGCAGATCAAGGGAAGTGGAACTACAAAGCCCAAGGAAGCAAACTGACCCTCTCTAAGAACCAGGATGGCAAAGTTTCAATGTGGCAATACAACAATGTTTTAGTCTTTGGTAAAAAGATGCATTCAAGTAGCTTTACTTATCAAATTGCTAATGCTGGGCAGGGGGTTGATCACAAGTCAACTAACTTTACCCGGGTTAAATAAAAGGCTTAAGTAATGCGAGACGCTTACTTAGCGATATGCAGATAAAAAGGGAGTGAGACAGAACTAGCTTGCTAGTTTGTTTTCGAACCCCGCAAGTACAAAGAGGACTCTAGTGTTCTGAAGTGAACCCCCATAGTTGGACAAATACATCCAACTATGGGGGTTTAGTATGGTCAAATTCAGTTTTGAAGTTAAATTAAAAGCAGTTCAAATGTATTTATCTGGAATCGGTTCCACGACAGTCATTCGACGATTGGGGATCAAAAAGAAGGATTACGTTCTGATGTGGGTGGCGCGTTATCGAAAATATGGGATCCAAGGTTTAGAAATTCGTCAGCCCAAATATTATTACTCTGGTGATTTTAAGCTGCGTGTCCTAAACTGGAGAAAGCAACACAAAGCTTCGTTTGCACAAACCGCGCTCCGTTTTGATATTAGTAATGCCAGCACTATTGGGGCATGGCAAAAGAAACTAGATCAAGGCGGTAAAGAAGCTTTGTTTACAAAAAAGGGGCGGACAAAGCATATGGTTACCGATCACCATCGACAAGCTAGTAAAAAATTAACTGAGTTACAGCGGTTAAAGGCAGAGAATCGAGCTTTAAAAGTGGAGAACGAATACTTAAAAAAACTCGAGGCCTTAGTTCAGCATCGCGGACAGTCAAAGAAGAGTACCAAATCATCCAAGAACTAAGGCAAGAATTTGGATTTAGTTTAACGGAAATCTTACCGTATACCACGATCAAGCGCAGTACGTTCTATTATCAAGTTCATCGCTCAAAAACCCATGCCAATCAAGACTTATTGCAAGTAGTCATCGAAATTAAGCACCAACATCCTTGTTATGGATATCGAACGGTGACTGATGAACTTCACCGGCGTGGCTTTCAGGTGAATCATAAGCGGGTTAATCGTCTCATGCGTGAAAACGACTTATCAGCTCAGATGTACAACCGTCAAACTCGTAAATACAATTCAGCCATTGGTCCGCAAGGCAAGAAGGCCAAGAATCGGTTACACCGCCGCTTTCAAGCTGATCGTCCATATCAGAAGATGGTTACCGATGTCAGCGAATTTCGTTATGGTCATTTCAGCCAAGCTGAGCGGGTATACCTATCACCAATCAAAGATTTATGTACTGACGAAATTGTGAGTTTTAATATTAGTGATCGTCCCACAACTGAGTTTGTGATGAAGCCACTAAGACAGTTAATTAGTGAACGACCAGCACTTAACTACCGTATGACAATTCATAGTGACCAAGGAATTCAATATCAAACGAAGGTCTGGCGTCAAACGCTGAAAAATAACCATATCTTTCAAAGTATGTCGCGGCGAGCAACCTGTTTAGATAACGCACCGATGGAGAGCTTCTTTCACACCATGAAAGTTGAATTATATTATGAGCATCGTTACGACAGTAAAGCAGAGTTGATCCAAGCAATGAAAGATTGGATCAAGTACTACAATCAAGATCGCATCAAACACAAACTAAAAGGCAAGACACCGATTGAATATCGGCATCTTGCCTTAGCAAAAGTGGCGTAAATGAAAGTGTCCAACTTACAGGGTTCACTTCAGAACACTAGAGTCCTCTTTGTGCTTGCGGGGGTTCGAAAACGAACTAGCAAGCTAGTTCTGTCTCACTCCCTTACTTATTTCTAATTGATTAATCGTTGCCAGAAGTTACCAACCGGGTCTGCTTGCTTAGCATATAACGGTGTGGACCAAGGTTGGTTATTTAAGGTCGTTAATTGAAGTGCTTTAACTTTAATCAAACCAATTTGCTGGTTCTTACGCAGAGGTGCCTTAACACCCTTACCTTTGACCAAAGGCTTTTGGTAATGAGTCGTTACCGTATAGTGGCTAAGCGGCTTATTTGCCCATACTTGAATCGCTACTGGGGTAACTTTGGCAAATCTCTGCCGACCGTTACTTACCCGTACTCGTTGGTCAGATTGCTTTAACTTCAAGGATTGCAAATGGTAGTTACTTTGCAAATAACGGTAAAGTTGCTGGGTAGCTGTAAAACGAGCATCCCCCTTGCCATGAGCATTTAATACTACTGTAATGATCTGGTGACCTTGATACTGCCCAGAGCTAACGAAACAAGCACCTGCTTCATCAGATGTTCCTGTTTTTAGGCCATCTATTGGAATATCTTTCATCGCCATTGGCTGACCAACAAGCATTTTATTCATATTCCGGTATGTTTTAACTTGCCCTTTAACTCTAATTTGAGATTGAACTTGGCCAGTGGTTTGAACAACATTAGGATAATGTTTTAGTAAATACTGGGCCAATAAAGCAACGTCGCAGGCCGTCATTGAATTCTGTGCTTTATTACTATACTGTTTAAGCTGAAAAGCTTTAGTATCTTCATTATTCAAACCCACAGGATTCACAATTTGATAATCTTTGAGGCCAATCTGCTTTGCTTTAGTCCGCATCTTTTGGTTAAATTGGGCCATCGTTTGTCCATGTGCTGTTGCTAATGCTAGCGCAGCGCCATCCGCTGATTTAATTAGCATGGCATTATATAAGTCCTTAACAGTATAAGATTCACCCTTTTGCAACCCCAGAGCTGAATAATTCTTATCATTTGAAATATCAGCCAACTGCTTATTAAAGGTAATCTTGTCATTCCAATGCAATTGATGGTGCTGAATTTCATCTTCAATCACACATGCTGTCAGCAATTTACTAATTGACGCCACTGGTAGTTTTTGATTTGAATTTTGTTGGTAAATAACTTGACCAGTCGCCGCATCAGCAATCAGCGCAGCCTTTGCATCAACAACATGATCATTAGCTGCAGCATTGACCGGTGATCCTATCACAAAAGACAATATTGCAATTAATATTACTGACAATCCCCAAATCAAACGTTTCATAGTGTTATTCGATTTAATCTCCTTTTTACTGAAGTTAGAAGTTATATTAATGCCCGACAAGCTTTCCACTTCAGACAGTATTGATATAGGCCTAATTAATCCTGAATGACAACCTTTGTTCCCGTTGGCAAATTATGCTCCATCCACTTGGCATCAGCCACTGACAATCGGACACAGCCATGTGAACCGGTGAATTTGCCTAGCTTAGCGGCTTCTTCCTTAATATAGTGGCCGTTAGCGTCTGTTGGTACAGAATGGAAAAGGTACTGGCCATGATCATGCCAGGAAACGTAGTAATTAGCCCCCACTTTGACTTGAGAATTAAAAAAGTGGTCTCCACGTTCTTCCTGGACGTGGAAAGTCCCGGTTGGCGTTGCACTCTTCTTCTTTCCAGTCTTGGGGTCAGTCTTATAGACCCCTGCGCTGCAGTACATCGTGTAAATCACTTTGTTACCGTCATATAAATAGACCCGATTCTTGGGAATAACAACCTTTACCCACAGGCGTTTCACTTTAGATAAGTCGGGGTAAGGAACCGTCTCAGATGACTTACGCCAATCGATCGGCGTCCGCATATGATTACTTACTGCTTCCTTATGATGACTCTTTTTTGGTGTTATCTTGCTGCTCGTCACCTTATCCGCTGCTAATCGTTGTTCACGGTGATGGTGGACAGCCGGAACGATCATTAGCACAATCATAACTAAGCAAAAAATGATGTATATTAGGTTCTTTGTTCGTCCACGCACTGTTATGTTCCCTCTACTTTCAATACCAGTTCAAAACGCTTATATTATACTATAAAGATGTCAGTATCGGTGTACTACTATGGAAGTGATCTCAATTGCGCGAAAATCTCAAAATATCCTACTTAACGGCAATTGCTTTTTTCATTGTCATTGTAATTTGTGCCAATTTAATTTCATAAGGGGTAAGTAAAATGTCAGCATTAATGAACGCCATTATTCGCGGGTGGCACTATACAATCACTCACCATTGGTCTAAGGATCTCTTGCGTGCTAATTTATTGTTGATTGTTTTAGTAGTGCTGTACCAGTTATTCCACTTTCATTGGCAACCAATTCATTTGGCTTTGTTTGTAAAGGGATGGCTCTTAATGAACGTGTGCCTGATCTTCAAAATGTTATTAGATGGCATCGATCGTTATCGTCACCAATCAAGATATTAGTTACCCACTGTTAAAAGGCCTTCAGCGTTCACATGAACACTGAAGGCCTTTCGTTTGCTCTATCACCATGTTCTACCGATTGATTTTCATGGAAGAACTATGCATTGCCATCCGTTTATGCGGATATAACTGTTTTGCCAGGGACGTAATGGCAGTTGGTGCCTCGCCAAAAGCAGTAGCAATCAACGCTACCTTTCCTGGGTAAATAACACCATCGCCAATCGCGTACACCCCATCAATGTTGGTTTCCATAGTCGAATCAACCTTGATCATGTTGCGCTGACTGTCTAAGTCAAGGGACCACTGATTGAGGGCCGCGTTATTTGACGTGAAACCGTAATTCACAATAACTTGGTCGACATTCAGTTGGTCGATCTCGTCAGTATGCATTTTCTTTAGGTCTAACGTGACGGATTCATCATCTTGAACCGTTAATTTTCTTGGCAGATATGGTGTCATTAATTTGACGGACGATTCTTTCAATTTCGTCACGGTATGTTCAAGCCCCCGGAACTGATCACGACGGTGAACAATTGAAACCTGCTTGGCAACTGGTTCCAGCATCAAGGCAATATCAATAGCGGAATCGCCACCACCAAGTACTGCCACCCGTTGACCTGCAAAGGCATCCTTGTGAGTAACAAAGTAGTGAAGCTGGTGTCCTTCTAATTGATCAGCATCGGGCAGAGCCAGCTTCCGTGGTTGAAATGCACCATTACCCAACGCAATCACAACCGCCCGTGATCGGGATGTCCGTTGATCACTCTTAATAACGAAAGAACCATCGTCTTCTTTGACAACATCCTTGACGGTTTCATCAGTAAACACTTTAACGGGAGCAACCTGCATTTGTTTCTTTAATGAATCAACTAATTGACGGCCGGTAACTCCGGGCATGCCGGCAACATCCCAGATCTTCTTCTCAGGATAAAGTGCGCCCACTTGACCACCCAACTGGGGAAGGCTTTCAATTAACTGAGCGTTTAGTTCATGAAGACCACAATAAAAGGCCGCAAACATTCCGGCAGGGCCACCACCAATAATTGTTACATCATATTTCTCTGTCATAATGTCCTCCTCACGCATCACATTTAATTGTAGCATGGTTTAACTTGTCGCACGCTTAGAAAGCATTGTATGATTTTACCAAAGGAAGTGAACCTTATGGTAAAGCAAAAAATGATTCTCGACTTAGACACTGGTGTTGATGATGCCTTAGCTCTGGCCTATGCCCTCGCTGATCCGGCAGTCGACCTCATTGGGGTTGTGGCGTCGTATGGTAATAACCTCGTGCAGCAAACAGCCAAGAATACTTGTCAGTTATTGGATTTACTAGGTCACCCAGAAGTCCCCGTTTTCTTGGGCACTCATCACTCCATGAGTAGTCAATCATTCAAAGTAATGGAAGTCAGCAAGCAAATCCATGGTGAAAATGGAATTGGGAATATTTCCCTACCAGAGCCAGAGAAAGGTCCCCGTGAACAGGACGGCATTGATTTCCTCATTGCAGCTGCCCACCAATACCAACGACGATTAACAATCGTGCCCACTGGTCCAATGACCAACCTAGCGGAAGCTATTCAAAAGGATCGCTCAATTATCGACTTGATTGGTAACGTCACTTTCATGGGTGGCGCTTTAACCGTTGAAGGCAACGTTAGTGAAGTAGCAGAAGCTAACATCAACCAGGATGCGGAAGCTGCAAACATTGTCTTTACCAGTGGATTGCCACTTACCATGGTGGGCCTCGATGTCACCCTCCGCACACTTTTGACAAAAGCTGAAACTGCCCAATGGCGGCAATTAGGAACGGTTGCCGGAAAGACATATGCAGATTTGACTGACTTTTATATTGACGCTTATGATCACCTAGGAATTGACCATCACGGTTGTGCTATTCATGATCCTCTGGCAGTAGGGGTAGCCATTGACCCTTCATTTGTTTCGATGATTCAACTACCAATGAAAGTTACCACTGCTGGTCCTAATTATGGCCGGACAATCGGTGACAAAGCGCGGTTAAATGACCACCGTCGCCTTGTTAATGTCGCAGTTCAAGTTGATAAAGCACGCTTCGTGAATTCATTTATGAGTCACCTCAAGGTAATGCTTAATCAACAATCTTAAGTAATTTGTCTCTTTATGCCAATTGATGTATGATATAGCTAAATAATTACTGGGGTGCCAACCGGCTGAGATCATACCCATTGAACCTGTCTAGATAATGCTAGCGAAGGAATCGGTAATCAGTTCAGTCTTTTCCCCAGTTGTCTTTGACGCTGGGGCTTTTTTGTGCCCAGAAAGGGATTTTCATTATGTTTCGTAATTTCCATCTAAAAGATATTATTTTTCTGGCCATCATTGGGATTATATTTGGAGTCATTTACCTGGCCACCGGTTTTATCTATAACGGACTAACCGTCCTTCTAACACCATTCGGTTACGGCCCGATGGCCAACGACATTACAATCGGCATTTGGTGCATGGCGGGTCCCCTTGCTGGTTTCATTTTACGTTTACCAGGGGCACCATTCCTCAGTGAATTTTTGAGTGCCACGGTAGAAACCCTTCTTGGTGACCAATGGGGTGCATCTAACATTCTTTCAGGACTTGTCCAGGGAATTGGCTCAGAATTAGGATTTACCATTACATTTTATAAGCTGTATAACTGGTTGACCCTTGTTCTCACTAGTACGATGATGACTGCAACTACCTTTACCTGGGATTGGTTCCGCAACGGTTACAGTCACTTCACACCCAGCATGCTTACCACCATGTTGATTGTGCGCTGGTTCAGCATGTTCCTATTTACCGGTGTACTAGTAAAACTTATCATCAATTTGTTGAATCGTGCTCATGTTATTCAGAGGATTAGCAAATGACTATTCAAATCCACCAACTATCTTTTGCATATCCCAATCAGCCAGCTATTCTGCACCAACTCAATCTGAACATTCCCGATAATTCTTTTACACTTTTATCTGGGCCAACTGGCTGTGGTAAAACCACCTTGCTCAAGCTAATTGCCGGTTTGCTTCCCAAATATGGTGGGCATGTCACTCATGGGAAACTAACCATTGACGGTCATCCCCGCATTGCAATGCTGTTTCAGGACCCCGCAATGCAGTTTACGATGGACACAGCCCGGCATGAACTAGAATTTACTTTAGAAAATCTTCAGACGCCCCATGAACAAATTGCCTCGCAGGTTGACCATATCTTAAGTAAGGTACATTTGTCGTCAATAGCTGATCAGCCATTGACGACCTTATCTGGTGGCCAGCTTCAGGCAGTTGCCCTCGCTACCACATTAGCGATGAATGCGAAAATCATTCTCCTTGACGAACCGTTCACCAATATTGATGAAACCAGTCGAAACTTTCTATTAGCGACTTTAAAAGCGGAACAATCTAGGCGGCACTTAACCGTAGTGATTAGTGACCATGACTTGCATGGTTATCAAAAATATATCCAACAAATCGTTGAATTCAGTTCTCAACGAGTCAAGATGTTAACACCATTACAAAGTCAAGCAAAGTTAAAGCAAGCTGATGATCAAGCAAGTATTCACCTAGAGGTTACGATCCCATCAGGTCATAACCCGGCTTTTCAGTTATCTAACACGCAGTTACACCGGGGACAACACCTCATTCTCGACCAAAGTCAATTATTCATTCCTCGTAATGAGGTGACTCTAATTACTGGGCCGTCGGGGTGCGGTAAATCAACTTTTCTGAATGCGCTCAGTAAGCAATTACCATATACGGGTCGTATTAGTTACTTACAAAAGAATATTAAAAAATTATCACCCGGGAAATATTTCCGTCAGGTTGGTTTACTTTTTCAACATACTGACGACCAATTCATCAATATCACCGTTAAGGAAGAAATCATGTTAAGCCAAAAGCATGGGCATAGCACTTTTTTCACGAATCAGCGGATTAATGAGGTAATTGACGACTTTAGACTGCGTAATTTAGCTGACCGGGTGGTATATTCATTATCTGGCGGGCAAAAAAAGCTTTTACAAATCCTCGTAATGTTAATTATGGGGCAAGCCGTTCTACTAATGGACGAACCATTTAACGGATTGGACCACCAGATCCAGCGCAAACTACTGAAGTTGATTAAAGTCAGCCAAAAGCAGTCACCACAAACTTTACTAATTGTCAGCCACCAGCCTGAACAATTCCAAGAGATTGTACAGCACCATCTTAAGATGACGGATCACCACCTCATCTACCAGGAGGACTAGCTATGAACCCAAGTTTAAAATTGCTTCTGCTCTTACTCATTTCAATTGAAGTTAGTTTTACCGACCGTCTTACCGCTAACGTTATCCTGGCGGTAATCTTGCTTGGTCTCTTAGTCAGTCAACGATTAAAATGGCGGCAATTACTGTGGGCATTATGTTTACCATTGATCCCAGGGGTCGCTGTAATGATCACCCTCGGGGCATATTCAGGGCATAACTGGTTCCTTGCCTGGGTCATGCTATCCCGTTTCTACGTTTATGTATTGGCCGGCAGTACCCTTATTTTCACTACAACCAACTTGGAACTAGTCCGTTCCTTGGAACAAAATGCCCATCTTTCTAGTAAATTTGCTTATGGGACGTTAGCTGCTCTGAATATTTTTCCCACCATCCGTCGGTCTGTTTCCCGCATTCAGGTTGCTGGTCAAATGCGTGGTGTTACCCTCCATTGGTGGTCACCAACGTTATACTTTAAAGCCATTCTGGCAGCCCTTCGTTGGTCAGACCAGCTTGCTCAAGCGATGGAAATGCATGGCTTCCGCGAAGGCAAAGCACGGACCGCTGCAGAAACAATTATTATCCGCAAACGCGACTGGCTCATTCTGTTCGTTTCACTGGTTATTTTGCAAGGATTACTGATTGCCTTCCCGTAGCTTTTTGGGCATAATAGAAGAAAAACTGGAGGTCAATATGAACGATAATTCTTTAACGACACGGATTGTCAACACATTATCTTACATTAGTATTCTCTTTTTACCCGTTATCTTTCCATTAATCGTCTGGATCGTTGCGGGGCCTGATCAACCCAGTATCAGGCACCATGCTAAATGGGCTTTCTGGTCACAGATCTTCCCACTATTGTATATTATTTTTGCGATCCTGGTCTTGTCGCTGTCTGCATGGAACTCAGCCTTTTCGCATCTTGGTGCGTTAGGCGGTGTCTTATTAACTTTTGCCTTATTGTTAGCGTTGTTGCTGTACATCTACAATATTGCAATGGCCATTAAAATGTTAATTGGTCGTGAATAAAACATAACGATGTAGTAGCGAGATCAAGCAAATGCTGGTATCTCGCTTTATTTGTATTGAGGTTTCATTATGGATTCAATTTTCACCATTATTCTTTTGCTAGGAGCCGTAGTAATCGCCAATGTTGTGCATTTAATACTACCAAAGGTTCCCCTGTCAATTTACCAAATTCTGGCTGGGATTATTATCGCCATGTTACCAACCAGTGCCACTGATATCAGTCTCCATCCCGAATTATTTATGATGGTGGTGATTGCACCACTGATGTTTAATGATGGTCAAAATCAATCATCACGGGTCTTGTCCCAAAACATCAAAAATATTTTTTCGTTGAGTGTCCTTTTTGCCCTCTTCACTGTGCTGATTATGGGTTTTGCTCTGCATGGTACGATGACCAAAACCTTTAGTCTCCCACTGGCTTTCCTGCTGGCCGCAATCATTACACCAACCGATGCCGTGGCCGTTAAGTCGCTTACTTCCAATGTTACGATGCCAGAAAATGTCAATACGACTTTAGAAGTTGAATCACTATTCAACGATGCTTCTGGAATTGTTCTATTGGATTTATCGCTGGCCGCGTATGAATCTGGTAAGTTTTCAATTGGCCACGGGATTTGGTACTTTTCATATGTATTCTTTGGTGGCATTATTTTTGGATTAATTGCCGGAAGCTTTCTGATTTCATTGCGAACGGCGCTGATGCGTAATCACGTTGATATCGCATCAATCGTGATTCCTATCAACATCATGACGCCCATTGTAATTTACTGGTGTGCCGAAGAATGCCATTTTTCAGGAATTCTAGCGGTTGTCGCGGCGGGGGTTGTCCATTCGATTTTATATGATCGTTTACGCCTGACATCAACAAAGGTTCAAATTGCGACGACCACTATTTGGACAATCATTAGTGACGCCCTTAATGGAATTGTCTTCGTTCTCCTCGGTATGTTATTGCCGCAAGTTGTCCGTCGTACGCCGACAACTCATTTACTGTTCCTATTATTGTTAGCAACGGCGCTATACCTAATTATGCTAATCTGTCGGTTTGCCTGGGCGCGGTTTAAGTTGGTTAACCTTAACTCTACTCCAGAGAATCCTTCCAAAGATAGCTGGTTACTAGCCCTTGGTGGTGTCCACGGGACAATCACCTTGTCATTAGCCCTATCGTTACCGATCATGATTAACAACAGTAAGTTTATCTACCGAAATGCAATTATCTCTATTTCCGCATTTGTTATTTTAATTAGTATTATTGTCGGCGCAATTGTCTACCCCCTCGTGCTACCAGCCAAGTCAAGTGATTACAGTCAAGAAGAATTTCGTGACTGGCTCACCAAAACTGTTCAGTATGCGATCAAAGAACTACAGAATAATACCGATGACCACTATAATTGTTCACTTGTAACGGACCAGCTAAACAGCCAGATGACGCAGTTTTATCACATCAATCGAACAACATTTAATAAATTAATCCAAAAAGCGCACCAAGTTGAGTTGCAAACCATCAATCAGTTGGCGGAGAATGAACAATTGGCTCCTCAGCAAGTTACGTGGTATACCACCATTATCAACCGTTCCTTTATTCGTCATAGTCAGCATGGCTTCTTAGCCTCATTAAATGCCGTAATTCACCGTCTTAAGTGGCGGATCACTAAGTACCATCATGTACGTAAACAGATGAAATATCGAACACAAAATGATAAGCACCTTACTTTCTTTCAGGCCTTCGAAATGCTTAATCACCGCGTCTACGATTATTTAGACCGCGTTCAATCAGCAGATAACATCCACGAAGTCGCCCTCGTCCGTCGTTCCTACCTCCAACGAGCACGAATCCTATCACCGGACCGACTCAGTGATCAAGATAAGATTGCGGCGATCTTTGTTGAAGGATTCCAATTAGAGCATTCATACGTGCAGGAAAAACTAGCAGCAAATAAGATTTCACAATCATTAGCGAACGCTCTAAATGAACAAATCTCCACCGATGAGCTCGTTTACGTTCAATCTTTAGACTAATAAAAATGGCCCCAACAATCATGTTGGGGCCATTTTAAGACGCAATTAAATTGACAAAATTAAGGCAACTACTGCTGGAGCAAACTGAAGTAACAGGATCTTCTTAGTGGCCGTTAAACCACCATACAACCCAACCACAGCAACCATGAGCAATAGCATTCGGGCAACCGCAATTGGCATCATTCCTGTAAATAACCATTGGCTTAGCACCAGTGCAAGGCCAAGCACACCATTATAGATACCCTGATTAGCAAATGCAATTCGTGCTTCCCGTTGCTTAGTAAAATGCTCCGGCAGGTCGAACGCCCGCGCTTGAGTAGCAGGGCTGGCAAACATCTCTAAGCACATAATGCCCATATGCTCAACCCCGATGAGCACTGTTAGAATCGTAAATGCAATTGTCATAACATTCTCCTTAGTGTACGTATTTGTTCAAGAACCGTTCCACATGCTGTTGATATTGTTGCGGAGCATGGGAATACGATGCCGCATGCTTAGCTCCTTTGACAACCCATAATTGTTTAGGACCGCGATCAGCATGGTAGTTCCGATACACCATCTTCGTTGGTACAAAATCATCATTGCTACCATGAATGAATAACATCGGGCGATGGTTATGGTGAAGGCTGTCAATTGAGCTTGCTTCGCCAGTGAAAAAGCCATTTTGGGTACGATTAATTCCACTCATGGTTTTGATTAATACCCAACTTAAGCCACTCGGTAAATGATACATGTGGTGCGCTTCGTACTGTAATTCATCATTAAGACTAGTATACCCGCAATCTTCCACGAATGCTTTTACTTGATGCGGCAATTTAATTCCAGAGGTCATCATCGTCGTGGCTCCACCCATACTGGTACCAAAAATAACAATTTGACTATTGGTACCGTTTTTAGCAATTAATTTATTGGTCCACTTACGCACGTCATAGCGTTCTGGCCAGCCATAGCCAATGTACTTTCCTTGGCTTTGCCCATGAGCACGGGCATCAGGCAGCAGCACGTTATAACCCATTTGGTGGAACATTGCAGCATATTCACCCATCCACTTTTTTTGCCCCATAAAACCGTGTAAAATCACAACGTTCTTGGTCGTGTGCTGGACAGCAGGAATATAGTCAGCGACGAGCCGATAATGGCCACTAGCTGACTCCATGGTCCACTTCTGCTTATTAGCATGAGCAAACCATTCCTTTTGGTGATAGAGCGGATCTGTTCGCGTAATCCGGTGATTGTTATTAATGAAAGACTTGTGGGTAGGTACCATTGCCACCCGGAAAAAGTAGCACGAAGCACCCAAAATAGCAATGACTACGATCCCAATTAACCACAGAATAGTATTCCGCAAGTAATGATGTTGTTTGGTAGTTTGTTTTTCCAAAATAGTTAACCCCATGTCATAATTTAATAATCAATGGTCAGAGTTTAGCACAGTTTTTCTTTTCATGCACATTCTTTTTCCCCCGAACAAACTTGAATGTTAAAATAGATATTATTAAGGGAGTGACGTTATGTTTCCAGAAAGACTGCGGGCTTTACGCAAAGGCCAAAAAATAACGCTGAAGGAATTAGCTGAACATTTAAATGAAAACCTTGGCCCTGATGAAAAGCCGAACACCGCTTCGCAAATTGGGAACTGGGAACGGGGAATTCGGACACCTTCATATATTGAAGCACGCAAGTTAGCCGAATTCTTCGATGTCAGTCTTGATTTTTTGACGGGTAAAACTGACCGTGACGATTTTGATTTAGCTAAACTCTTTTTCACTGGTAAGAATTTGACTTTCAATCACACCGCCCTGAGCAAGAATGACCGTTATGAAATCTACAACCTGATTGAAGGCTACCTAAAGGGACGCGATAATCGCCTTGACACTGACCAGTTCTATGGCAATCAGGAACAATTGAATTTGAAGTTAAAATAAGGGGTTACTATGAATCCAAAGCAATTGAAAAAGTTAAAAAAACGAGTCAAGAAAGCTCACAAGGTAGTAGCAGAGCCACCTTATATCAAGCAGCTGTTGACTTATCGGGACCTTTTTGACCGTTTTCCGGAAATTAAATTTTTGATCAACAATGCCTTGGAAGCTGACCGCTTGTTAAAGAATGGTTTACTGCCGCAACCACTCCCAACCTTATTGTTACCTGATGATATTCAAGACACGATTTTCCAGGATGTTAACAAGCAGTATCGACAGGGTGATCCGCGCGGTGATAAGCTATGGAACCGGTACTCGGCTGCCCTACCAAAGCTTGACAAGGTCCTGCGAAACTTTCGTGATTACTTAGAAGATACTTATGGCATGTGGTCATACGTCAATGCCCCATTTGCGAAGGCCTTATCGGAATACCTTGACGGTCATCCAGTGTTAGAAATCATGGCTGGTAATGGCTATATTTCAAAGGGTCTTCGCAATAATAACGGGAGCCAAAAGATCTTTACAACTGACAGCCAAGCCTGGATAAAAGAAAATGAAACTGGCAAACACCCCGTTACTAAGATTGAACAATTAGATGCATTAGAAGCAATTAAGAAGTATGGTGACCAAGTGGATTATGTCATTATGTCTTGGGCACCAGACAAACAGGAAACAGACTGGCAGGTTCTGCAACTCATCCGTAATGACTTCCCTCAACTAAAGTTATTAGTCATTGGAGAAAAAGGTGGGGCGACCGATTCAAAGAAATTCTGGCAGAACGCGCAATTGTCACAACCGGACGATCTACAAAAGGTTAATCGGCAGTTACATTCCTTTGACCTCATTGATGAACAAATTTATTTAGCAGAATAAAATCACTAAGCTGGCTAACCGCCAGTTTTTTTATGGTTACTTCTCTAGAAAGTTGTCGTCAAATTAGTTACAATACAAGAGTTTGTTATTTTCGGGAACAGCTGCCTTAGCGTATCCCAGATAGGAGGAAAAACTAAATGAAATACCGTCTACAATCCATTCTCTTTGTCTTTGTCGCGTTCATGCTGGGTTGCAATGAATACATGATCGTCGGTGTTTTACCCGATGTTGCTCATGAGTACCATGATTCCCTATCACGGTTAGGGTTACTGGTTACCATGTTTGCTTTGGTCTATGCCATTTTCACTCCCATCATTACTTCAGTAGCTAGTCGCTGGAAACGACATCATGTCTTGCTAGTTCTAATGGTGGTCTTCTTTATCGGCAATACTTGGTCAGCAATGGCCACAAATTATACTTCGATGCTCCTTTCACGGATGCTGACTGCTGCCGTTGCCGGGGCCATTATTTCAATGGTACTTGTTATGGCATCCTATGTTGCGCCACGGAATAAACGGGCCAGCTTGGTTTCATGGGTCTTTGCTGGATTCTCCATTGCCTCTGTTATTGGGATCCCAATTGGGACTGTTATCTCGACAACTTTCTCTTGGCATGATAGTTTCTGGATGATTTCTGGACTAACCATCTTCGTTTTTGCCGCGCTAGTATGGTTAATGCCTCGTGACTCACCGCAGTACAAGAGTACCCTTAGTAAGCAGTTTACTCTCATGACAGATAAACGGGTTCTATTAGGGGTTATTTTTATCATCACAATTTGTGCCGCTGATTACACCATCTATACTTACATCCGTCCACTGATTACTAATGTAATGGGATTTGATAATACTTGGCTTAATTGGTTGCTATTCGGGATGGGGATCTTCTTCATCATCGGCAACAAGTTCGGTGGCTTCCTCGCTGACCGCGGTGGTGTTCACCGTTTGCCAACTGTTTATGCGGTGATGACGGTTCTTTACCTCCTGTTAGGTCCGCTGCTGCCATTTAAGTGGGTTGCCATTCTGATCGTGGCCTTGTTATGCGTGGCTTTCTCCAGTTATGGTTCATCCACCCAGTTAATGTTTTTAGACATTGCTGAAAAGGAATATCCGCAATCCCTAGATCTTGCATCATCTCTGAACTCTATTTTTGCTAATATTGGTATTTCGCTGGGATCCTTCACTGCTTCCGAAACCGTTCAATTCACTGCCATGACAAATCTTGGTTATGTCGGCGCCCTCTATGGAATCCTGGGAACAATTTTGATCATTACCTTAAGCAAGCAGTACAAGGGAATGCAGTACATCGTAAAATAAGCTAAAAGGCATGAAACTGAATCACCAGTTCCATGCCCTTATTGTTTCTTACTTTATAAATGAGCAAACAATGAAAATCGCGAATACGAACAATACAACGTAACCAAAGAAATACCACTCTCTCATTGTTCATCACCCTTTCACATGACACCATTGTCAGGAGAATTCGCGATTAAAGCGGATGCTCTTAACGGTTTCTTTTCATTATTATTGTAAGCCTTTTCACGAGCGATAACAAATGAGTTAAGCAATAGTAACTACTTTTTCTTAAAGCGCGGGGACGTCTCTGGTGCCCATAATAAGCAGATTAAACCGCCTAATGCAAGGATGACCACGCAAACTAACATTGACAAGCGAGCACCACCAATTCCAGTAAGAACAGGCAGCAAGAAAGTCCCGCTTGCCGCTCCAAAACGACTGATGGTAATACATGTTCCAACACCAGATGCCCGGACCTGGTCATCAAATAATTCAGTCGGATAAGGATAATCAAGGGTCAATCCTGCTGAAAGGATAATGGAAAACAGTGCAAAAATAGCAATTTGAACGTAGCTTGAAAGGCTGCTGCCAATGACTAATGCTAATAGTGCCAGCATTGATAAGAAGAAGGAGCCAATTAAAAATGCGCGCCGACTGATTTTCTTAAAAATTACCGTTCCTACCAGTACACCAATCATCATGCAGGCATTGTAAATTAGCCCAGAAATATGCTGATTACCAATGTGCATATCCTTCAAGAGGACCGGCAAAAAAATACTAATTCCAAAGAAAGCGAAAGCCTGTAAAGCGTAGAAGCCTCCACCGACCAGTGTTTGGCGACGGTACTTGGGGCTTAACAAGGTTGTTACTGAAATGCTGTCAGCTGGTTTGGCTTTGATTAGCTTCAACGACAGCCCCCAGCGTTTACCCAAGTGCTTCTGAATTACCTTTTGAGCTGTCTTGTTTTTGCCCTGAACTGCCAGCCAGGTTGGCGAGGCCGGCAACCTAAAAATGGAACGGTACCCGGCCGCAATTAGTCCCGGAACAGCTGAAGAGGCTAACACAACCTGCCAGGTCAAGTCGCCAAAGCCATGAATTGTGATCCCGGAGACGTAGGACAGGATAAATCCAACTGTCCAGTAAATAATTAATCTACTTTGGAACTTGCCACTTTCTTTAGCAGGCAACCATTCAACAAGTAACGAGTTACCAACCGTGTAATCAATGGCAATCATCAGACCCAAGAGAATCCGGATAATAAATAAGATCCATAAATTAGTGGTCCATAGCTGGGCCAGGGAAAGAAGAGCAAACAGATACATGTTAATCATCAACATTCCCCGCCGGCCTATTTGATCCGCCAGACGACCCATTAGTGCGGATCCGGCTAAGCCAATCAGACTTCCGGCACCTAGTAATCCTTGCCAGGCACCATTGATCTGAATAACATGCTGGGCTTCAGCTAACGCTGTCCCGCTAATTCCGAGCGCATACCCGCAGGCAATCTGCCCCAAGATAATTGCCAAATATAGTCGTAAGTGAATTGATGAAATGGGTGCTTTCTTGTAATCTTTCTTTAGTCTCTGCATATTGTTTGGGAACGCTCGCTAACGGCTTACGTCCCAAGCATCTATTCCTCCTTCATTTATCTTCCTAAGTATACAAAAACAGACGCCAAGTAAAGCTTAGCGTCTGTTGTTAACGTGTGTTGATATTATCTCAGGTTTGTCAGCACTGTCCACATGGCCAACAGAACCAGGTACCTCACAATCCGGTGAGTTAACGTACCCCACTTGTCAAAATGTCTTATGGTAGCCATTTGGGTTGCTACCAGACCTCTCGACTCATCGCACTTATTACTGTAACATCTTCAGATTAAATACGCAAATTAGGCCCGGGCTTCCGCAATAACAGCGAGGTGTTCAGCGACCCACGCCTGGGTCTTCTTAACTAGCGGATCAACCGCACCATCCAAATCAGTTTCATTGGCTAATTCGTCAATTCTTAAGTGCGACTTATTAATATCATCGCTTTCCATTACCATATATAAATTGACGGGATATGCTGGCTCTTTATCTAGTAATTTGTTATCCAGTCGCTCGGCTTCCGCCATTGGCACATTGATGAGGTTCGTATCTAGGTGAAAGGCAACTGGATCACCCTTCCGCATTTTGATCGTAATTTCATACTTGGCAAGATGACCAGTATCAAGGGCATCCATGATGGTCTGAATTGCTTTCTTTAACACAGCCGGTTGTTGTACTTTGGCTGCCGTCGATTCAGTAGTTGTGACCTGCACTTGATTGCCAGTTATTTGGCTAATGTAATCTGCCACCGTTAATTTCATGAATTGTTCTCTCCTTACCGGATCAAAAAATGAGGACTTCGACATCCCCTGTCTCGTTCCTCATCATACACAAAAACTAAGTAATCCGCAATTATGCTAATAAATCAGCGACCTGCGTAGTCGGAATCCCATTAAAGTACTGCTGGGTACCACTCTTCTCAAGCACTGCCAAAATAGCATCGTGATCATACTTTACCCCAGTTAACTTTTTGGCAAGGTCGGCAACGTCTTCCGGTCCAAAGAAGTCACCATAGAACTTGATGTTCTTAACAACCCCGTTCTTGACGTCCATTCGAGCATCAATGGTCCCCATATCAAAGTGCTTCCGCCGCTTGATTGTAAACTCCGGTGACTTACCATAAACCCAGTCCCAGTTGTTGTAGTACTGTTCATAGATCTTATCGATTTCCTTTTGATCTTCAGGAGTAACGACGTATTGCTTATCCTTAATGTCGTCCAAACTATCCACGTGGAACAACCCCTTAATTAGGTCATCACGGAAAGTTGGCACGTCAATATCTTGATATTCTGGGGAAAGGAATGGCCGCAAATTAGTCACCCGCGAACGAACGGACTTGATCCCCTTCGAAGCAATCTTATCTGCTGGGACATGCAATGCCTTAGCAACCACACTCAGGTCAACATCAAGCATCAGCGTTCCATGAGAGAATGTCTTGCCATTTTTGGTGTACATGGCGTTACCAGAGAACTTCTTACCATCAACGAGAATATCGTTCCGACCACTGACTTCTGCAGTCGTGGCCCCCATTTGGTGCAAGACTTCCACGATTGGCTTAGTAAATGACTTAAAGTCACCAAACTCCTCGCTATCACTTGGTACCACAAAACTGAAGCAAAGGTTACCCATGTCCTGGTAAACTGCACCACCACCAGATAAACGCCGGGTGACCCGAATATTGTGTTCCTTGACATAGTCATGATTAATTTCTTCTAAGGTATTCTGGTTACGACCAACGATGATGCATGGTTCTTCATAGTAAAACAGTACCAACGGTTCATTACCAAAATCCTTATCATTCATCAAGTACTGTTCCGTTGCTAAGTTCATCCCAATATTATGGGAAGTCATTGAAACGTATCGCATTGTCCCACTCCTTATCCTCGTCTAACCAATAAGTCTGTTACTATTAGACTAAATCTTTCAAAATGTAATTTATCTACAATTGCAGTGTAGTCTTTATTGCAACCGGTTTCAATGAAAAATCCCGATAAAGTGCCCTAATTTAACCTTGAACAAAGTATAATTGAGGTAAAGAAACGAAAGGGAGTCTGTTCCATGAGTGAAACGCAATATCATAACGTTTTAGCTGCAATTGATGGTTCCAAGGCCACCAACCCTGTATTACAAGAAGCTATTAAGTCAGCCTTACATAACCATTCGCACTTAGACCTACTAACAATTGAACAAGTGGGCCAACTTTCTGATGGTTATAGTGCAACAAGTGCCGTTACAAATGATCAAACCTATGGGATGGTGGCCACGACTAAGGAACGTCTGGACGACCTTAAAAAAGTGGCTGAAGATGCTGGGGTCGACGACGTATCCATCCACATTCGTTTTGGCAATCCGAAGCGGGTTATTGCCCATGATTTTCCTAAGGACCACCATACTGACCTCATTGTTATCGGTACAACAGGGCTTTCCCGGGTTGAACGGTTTGTCCTGGGATCCGTCACTAATTATGTCAACCGGAATGCCCCATGTGATGTTCTAGTAGTCCGGACCGAAAGACAACGGGAGAATTAACTTTGAAAAAGATTGTCACAGGCATCGTTGCGCATGTTGATGCAGGGAAAACTACCCTGTCCGAGGCACTTCTTTACCAATCCGGCCAGCTTCGTCAACTGGGCCGGGTTGATCAAGGCAGTGCCTTTTTGGATACCGACCAGCTGGAAAAGCAACGGGGCATTACAATTCACTCGCACCAAGCCAGCATTCAATATGGCCAAATACAGTTAACGCTTTTGGATACACCCGGTCACGTCGACTTTGCTTACCAGACTGAACAGGTCTTGGCCGTTCTTGATTATGCCATTCTGGTAGTTTCTGCCGTTGACGGCATTCAGGGACATACACGAATGCTTTGGCGGTTATTAAAGGCCCACCATGTCCCCACCTTTATTTTCATTAATAAGAACGATTTGACCGGGGCAAACCCACAGCACGTCATAAAACAATTGCAAAACGAATTTGATGGTGGTTGCTTGCCATTAGATACTCAACCAACTGCCGCGCAACTAGAATCGATTGCCACTCTCGACGAGAATGTCCTCAACCAATATCTGACTAATGGCAAAATCAGTGATTCAGCAATTAGAACATTGATTCAACAACAAAAACTGTTCCCTATTTATCAGGGAGCAGCCCTCAAGTTAACAGGGGTTGACGCATTAATGACTGGTCTCGAAAAATGGACACAGGAGCGGCAATGGTCAGAAAGTTTTGGTGCTCGCATATTTAAAGTTTCCCATGATACCCAGGATAATCGGCTAACCTGGCTGCGGGTGACTGGTGGCGAACTTCCTGCCAAGGCTACCATTAAACAAGGCCAGAAGATTGATCAAATTCGCGTTTATAACGGTGCTAAATTCACTATTAAGCAAGTATTGCATGCTGGTGAAGTCGCGGCAGTCACTGGCTTAACGGATAGTAAACCTGGAGAAGGCCTTGGTGATATCCAAAATTCCTTTCAGAACATTCTCCAGCCAGTTTTATCATATGCGGTCGATTGTCAAGAAAATGATCCGCATAAGGTCTTAACGGCACTTCGAGAACTTGAAGACGAAGATCCGCAACTACACGTTACGTGGGACGGCCACCTGGCTCAAATTCGTTTACAAATTATGGGGAGCGTTCAATTAGAAATTCTCCAACAAACCCTTCAAGAGCGTTACCACTTAACTGTTGACTTTACTGCTGGTGAAACCCTTTATAAGGAAACCATCACAGGGAAAGTCGAAGGTGTGGGCCACTTTGAGCCTCTCCGTCATTATGCAGAAGCTCACCTGCTTTTAGAACCAGCCAAACGGGGAACTGGGCTCACTTTTGCTAATGATTGTAGTGTCGATGTTTTGCGGAAAAATTGGCAACACCAGATTATGGTTAGTCTGGGCAGTAAGGAACATCGTGGTGTCCTGATCGGCGCCCCATTGACGGACGTTAAAATCACCCTGATTGGTGGTCGTGGTAAAATTGTCCATACTGAAGGTGGCGACTTCCGCCAAGCCACCTACCGGGCAGTGCGCCAGGGATTAATGATGCTCAAGCAACGTGGCCAATGTCAACTACTTGAACCGTGGTATCAATATCGGTTGACAGTTCCGACCGATCAAGTTGGCCGCGCCATCAATGATATTCAGCAAATGAGTGGTACTTTTAATCTTCAGCAAGGTACCCAACAGGACATTGGAGTACTAACAGGGACCGCTCCCGTTAGCGAAATGCGGGATTATGCCCAACAGGTTCGTGCCTATTCTCATGGTCAGGGCCAATTAGAATTAACTGTCGATGGTTATCAGCCATGTCATAATGCGAATATGGTGATTGCAAGTCATCACTATGATCCGACAGCCGACTTAGATAACACCCCTGATTCGGTTTTCTGTGCCCATGGTGCTGGCTATCCCGTCAAGTGGGATCAGGTACCAGCTAAGGCCCGTTTCCCATATCAGTACCCAGTAAATATGTAAATACAAAACGCTCAGCACATTTTAAATGCTGAGCGTTTATTTATCTCCAAAAAATTTATTAACTGCGAGCACGCCGCTGTACCTGCCAAATAATCATCCCCAGTACAAAGCCCAGAATGGCAAATGGTAGCCAGCTAAAGCCCATCTTGAATAATGGCAATGATTGTTGGGAAAAGTGAATTAGCACTTGGTTCGCTGTCCAGTTACGAATTACTGGTGGCTGGGCATTAACCATATCAAACAGGGCTGGAATCAATGTCAGAAGCAACGGTAACCGGTACATGATGGTGGCGTGGTGAAATACCGGCGATAGCATTGCGGCCAATATCAGGACAATTGCCAATGGATACAGAAGCATCAAAACCGGCTTTGACCACATGACAATCTGGTCCAAGCCTAAGTTTGCCAGACAAAAAGACACCAGGCAGTTAATCCGTAAAAAGGTTTTATAACTAACTTGCGGAAAACGATCATGAAAATCCTGCGCAAAGGCAATCGATAAGCCCATCGCCGTTGTCATACAAGTAATTGTTGCGAGTGTCAGTAACAAGGCATTTCCAAAGTAACCCAGATAGTAATGGGCAACCTGATTAAGGGTGGTCCCTCCATTAGTAGCGATCGCAAAATGATGACGACTAGTGGTCCCCAAGTAAATAAGGCCTAGATAAATGATCCCCACACCGGCAATCCCAATCAGGCCCCCCTTCGTCGTTGCTAGGGAGACTTCTTGAGGTTTTTGAAAGCCCATCTGTCGAACTGCCGTAATGATCGTGACCCCAAAGATCAACATTGCAAAGGCGTCCATCGTGTTGTAACCCTGGAGGAAGCCGCTCGCAAAAGCATGGCTAACGTATGCACTCGTTGGCTGTGGCGTTGATAATTTCCCCATTGGCCAAATGAAGGCCATTAGAAAAATCACAAACAACATCACTAAGAAAACCGGATTCAGAACTTTACCAATAATCTCCGTGATCTTCCCTTGTTTCACCGCTAACCAATATACCATCAGAAAAAAGAACCCTGTATAGATTGCCAAGCCGATTGGCTGAAAGCGAGGCGATAAATATGGTGCCACCCCAATTGCATACGGCACGGTGGCGGTCCGCGGTGTCGCACCTAATGGACCAATCGCAATTTGGACAAGCAACAAGAAAATCAGAGCAAACCAGGAACCGACCGGCAAGGCCAGTTCGAATAGTCCCCGCGATCGCGTAATACTAATGGCTAATAAAGCAAATAGTGGTAAGAATACTCCTGATAAAATAAAGCCGCTCGCTGCAGGCAACCAATGGCCACCTGCTAATTGTCCTAAGTGAACCGGAAAGACGAGGTTTCCTGCCCCAAAAATCATTCCAAAAATTAACGACCCAATGATTAAATAAGTCTTACTCGCCTGTCGAAAGCTTTGCATAGTGTGCTCCTTAATATTATTAATCTCTTAATCACAATTATTCATTTTACCATGGAATTACCTGGAATGAACTGTCCTTCAAAGATTGTTGATATATTAAAAAAACGGGCCTTCAACAGACCCGTTTTAGTAATTATTCTTCAAATTTAAGGAAAAAGCCATACAAAGCTCCAAGCAAGTTCGCTTCATTGCCAAATTTGGCAGCTTCAATAACTGGTATTCGAATGTCATCAGTTAATCGTCGATCGCTTGCTTGTACTTGTTTAAATTGTCGCTGAATTTCCGTTATTAGGATTGGCTGGGCACTAATTCCACCGCCAATTAAAACGACATCAAGATCCAAAACAGCTTGCAGGTTGATCAATAGGATGGCTACCCGACGACAATATGCAGTAAAGATTGCCCATGCCCGATCATCACGGGCATTAATATACTCAAATACCTTCCGGCCATCATCTGGATCTGTTAAACGACAAGCTGTCGCCACCTGACGGACCATCTGGACAGCGGATGTTGTTGCGCCCACAGTCCGTTGCTTGGCAACTGGATCATCACGGTTAGTAATAATGGCACTGAGCTCACCCGCCCGGAAGTGTGGCCCGTGAAGCAAGCGACCATTAACAACGATCCCGCCACCAACGGAAGTGCCCAAAGTAACCACCGCCCCCGTATTAACTTCACTCAAATTACCGAGCCACATTTCTGCTAAGGTAGCGCAATTGGCATCATTGCCGACATAAACCGGTAAAGACGTTTTGGCACTTAAGTAGTCGCCTAGATCGAATACGCCCATATAAGCCAAGGCTCCAGTAAACTGGACCTGACCTGTTTTCGAATTAACAATTCCGGGCACACTAACACATACGGCAACGACTGACGAATTTTCGTGCCAAATATTCAACAAGGTGGTCAAAAATGCCTCTTTTGTGCGGGGAGTTGCGACCCGGAATTTACTAATAATATTACCAGAATGATTAATGCGAGCGGACTTAATCGCCGTACCCCCAACATCGATCGAAAGGTATTCCCGTTGCATCAGCTCACCTGCTTTCACCACTAATTCTGCTTTAATTATACAGCATCAATCATTAAAAGTGAGCTTCCACTTGTGACTAGCTACCACAGCATTAAAAAACACCCCAGCATCCAGCTGAGGTGTTTTCGTTTATTTGGTTGTGTTTACTGAGTAATCAGCAGCGATTACTTCAAGCCCTTCCAAGTCCAGTTAGTGATTTCTGGTAAGTCCTTACCTTCATCACGAATGAATTGGTTGTGCTTTGCAACCATGTTGTCCATCTTTTGAACGAAGGCAGCACCCTTTTGTTCGAAGCCAGGGATGTTTTGAATAGCATCCTTAGCAAGGTGGAAGCGGTCAAGTTCGTTCAATACACGCATATCGAATGGAGTGGTGATGTCACCATTTTCTTCGTATGAGTGAATGTGGAGGTTGTGGTTGTGACGGTTGAAGAACAGAGCTTGAATCATGTCACGGAATCCGTGCCATGCAAAGATAACAGGCTTGTCCTTCGTGAAGTATTGGTCAAATTCTTCATCAGTCAGACCTTCAGGGTTCTTGTCGGTACCCATCAACTTCATGATGTCCACAACGTTGATGTAACGAATCTTCAATTCTGGGAAGTTATCGTGCAGAATGTCGATTGCGGCAAGAGCTTCTTCAGTAGGTTCGGTACCAGCTGAAGCAAAGACGACATCTGGTTCTGAACCTTGGTCAGTAGATGCCCAGTCAACGTAGCCCAAACCATTGTTAACAAGGTTAGTAGCTTCATCAATTGAGAACCATTGAAGACGTGGGTGCTTGGAAGTAACGAAGATGTTGATGCATTCACGGTCATTCAAGGCCTTGTTAGAAACAGCCATCAGAGTGTTGGTATCTGCTGGTAAGTATTCCTTAACAAGATCTGGACGTTCCTTTTCAAACATGTGAGTCAACAGACCTGGATCTTGGTGAGTGTAACCGTTGTGGTCTTGTTGGAAGACAGTTGAAGTATCAACGAAGTTCAATGCTGGGTAATCATGACGCCAGTATTGTTCCTTAGCCTTACGTAACCACTTCATGTGTTGAGTAAGCATGGAGTCAACAACACGACCAAAGGCTTCGTAAGTTGCGAAGAATCCATGACGACCAGTCAGAGTGTAACCTTCAAGGAATCCTTCAGCTTGGTGTTCTGACAATTGTGAATCAATCATCCGACCAGCCTTGTTAAGGTTTTCATCGTTTGGTTCATGAATGCCTTCTTCCCATTGACGCTTCTGGTTGTCCAAGAATGCGTACAGACGGTTAGACTTAGATTCATCAGGACCAAAGCCACGGAAGGTGTTAGGGTTCAATTCAGCAACCTTGTTCAGGTACTTACCCCATTCGATCATGTCTTGCTTTACAACAGTACCGTGGTTTTGAACATCAACAGCAAAGTCACGGTAGTCAGGCAATACTAATGGCTTAGGATCGATACCACCGTTAGTGATAGGGTTCATAGCCATCCGGCTGTTACCTTCTGGAGTGTTTTCTTCAACTAAGTCAACTGGGTGACCATTTTCGTCGAATAATTCTTCAGGCTTGTAGGACTTCAGCCAGTTAATAAGCATGTCCTTGTGTTCCATGTCGTCTTGAGCAACAGGAATTGGAATTTGGTGAGCACGGAAGGAGTTTTCAATAGGGTTACCATTGAGATCCTTCTTAGGACCAGTCCAGCCCTTAGGTGCACGAAGCACAATCATTGGCCATTGTGGCATAGAATCATCGTTGTTTTCACGAGCATCCTTTTGAATAGCCTTGATGTCTTCGATAACAGCATCCATGGTCTTAGCCATTTCTTCGTGAACTTGCATGTGGTCTTTGTAACCATCAAATTCACCTTCACGGCCTGGTTCCTTGTATGCAGAAACGAAGTATGGCTTCCAGCCCATTCCTTCGAAGTACTTAGTAAGTTCTTCGTCGCTCATCCGTGAAAGGATAGTTGGGTTAGAAATCTTGAAACCGTTGATTTGAAGGATTGGTAATACAGCACCATCCTTGATTGGGTTGATGAACTTGTCTGAGAACCATGAAGCGCAAAGTGGGCCAGTTTCAGCTTCACCATCACCAATTTCAACAGCAGCAATAACATCTGGGTTATCTAAGATTGCACCAACACCGTGTGAGAGTGAGTAACCAAGTTCCCCACCTTCGTGGATAGAACCTGGAGTTTCTGGTGCCGCGTGTGATGCAGTACCGCCAGGGAATGAGAAGTGCTTGAATAACTTAGCCATTCCCTTTTCATCTTGGGTGAATTCTGGATAAATTTCAGTGTATGAACCATCCAAGTATGAGTTGTTAACCATCACTTGGCCACCGTGACCGGAACCTTCAACATAGAACATGTCAAGGTTGTACTTCTTGATAACACGGTTCAAGTGAGCATAAATAAAGTTTTGAGGAACAATAGTACCCCAGTGACCAATTGGCTTAGGCTTAACGTCTGAAGCCTTTAATGGACGACGTAACAGTGGGTTATGCATTAAGAATAATGTACCAACTGAAAGGTAGTTGGCTGCACGCCAGTAAGCATCAACACTTTCCAAGTATTGCTTGGAGTCGTAATCTACTGCCATTTCTAATAAACACTCCTTCTGAATAAATAAATACGTTCTTGCTTTTATAACAATACGTAAATTACTCAAATTTACAATACTAATGATAACGGATTTAAATCAAAAGTCAACCTTTTTGAAAATTGGTACGACCCAAAATTAAAATCCCGGTCCTTTCGTTTCTTATCCGCTTTCCTAGTCGCAAATTTCAGAATTAATTATATAATAAATGACGTGATTTTTCGCGAATTATTGAAAGAATGTGATGATATGCAGAACCTGGGAAGTGCCAGTTCCGCTGACATTGGTGACTTTGAAAAGCTTTTTGCGGTGACAACCGTGATGATGCAATCCGTAATTAGCTTTCTAATGAGTGATCATTTGCCAGTTGGCCAGCAGTTTTTTCTCGGTGGAATTTATGAAGTTGTAAAGTTTTCAGCCTCCGCATTTATCTTTGGGATCCTTTTCTCAACCATTAGGACACACCCCCACGCGCATCTGAAAGATTATCCGCGTTTTATGGTTAACCGGTGGCATGTCCTGTTCATCCCCTCAATCATGTGGACTACGATCTACTTATTATTGTTGCCACAACTCCAGCAGCATCGTCATTACCACAATATTGCAACATTTTGTTGGCAATTTATTAACGGTAATGCGGCTCCTCACCTGTGGTACAACGTAATGATGCTCCAGTTCATCATCCTCATGCCCTTCTTCTGGGCACTGGCTCGCTGGTGCCATAACCGACCGCATCGAGCAGTTGCCGCCTTCACCATTACCTTATTATTTGAACTGGCCTGGCACTGGCTTTACAAACTAGAAATCTTTCACGGCCCCCAAGCACAAAACTGGTACCTATTTGACCGCGTTTTCCCGAGCTTTATTATCTTCGCAGTTAGTGGAACTTTGTTATGGACATTTCATGGACCGCTTTGTCGGTTTGCAATGCGCCACTGGGGTAGTGCCATTGTTGTTTGGTGCATTTTACTCTATTACGTCACTTTGAACTTCTTTAATTATGGAACGCCCGTTAGTTTGGACAACGCGCCTTACTACCTTCCGTCGATGATTTTCTACAACTTGTCATCCATCATTCTCATTGCCATGATCGCTACTTACATGCAGAAGTTCCGCAACCAATGGCTCCCGTTAGTGCACTGGATTGCCCTGTATGCTCATCGTGCTTACTTGTCACACGTCTTTTGGCTGTACTGGAGTTGGCAATTATTAAATCATTGGTCCCTTTCACTAATGATTAAGTTTCCATTGATGATCGGAATGACCATTTTCCTCGCATTCATGTCTGCTTATGGATTGCACATTTTATGGAGCAGCTGCAAGCAGCTCTTTCACATTCATCACATCGTTAATGGGTAATTTTAAAGGCCGCCTAGTTAGTATTACTAGCTTGGCAGCCTTTTGAATATTAAGATTCTTGATCAAGATTAACGAAGGTACTGTACTTCATGTATTTATAATGCACACGCATGTTGGATACTTCAAACGGTGTCCCATCGTCGAGAAAGAAGACCCCTTCCATGATGCCCACCGGTTCGGTTGGTTTTAGTTTTAATAAACGCTGATCTTCAATCTTGGAGGGCGCAACGCTAATTGACATGAAGGATTTTGTGACCCGTTTGCCCTTAGCGTTCTCAAGATAATTAAAAATAGAACTTTTGACAATTGCTGGTGACAAAGTGGGCGTAATTTTAATTGGAATATAACCAGTTTCAATCATAAACGGCTGGTCATCCACTAATCGCAACCGACGAATTTTGTAAACGAAGTCATTGTCATCCAAGAAAAGATCCTGCTGAAGGTCGGTACTAGCTGGTACCACTTGGTAATCAATCAAGCGAATACCTTGTTTATGGTTACCAAACTTAAAACTATCCGTGACCCCAACGTTACTACCCTCATAGCGAAATAGTGAACGATTCTTAAGATAGAGCGGATTAATAAAGGTCCCTGAGCCACGCTTTTTAAAAATAATTCCTTGCTGCGCGAGAACACCTAACGCCCGTTTAATTGAGCTCCGGCTAACTTGATAGCTAGTACTAAGGCTTCGTTCATCTGGTAACCGCATTCCTTGGTACTCATTTGCCAGAATCTTTTGTTTTATATCACGCATCACAGAGCGGTATACTAAATCTGCCATGTTTTATACTCCCTCTAGTAATTAGTCACTATTAATTCTAGTATTAGTATAACAGACCTATTTTAAATTGGGACCTTTTTCAAAAAAATTGGTTCGTCCCAGAATAAAAAAGGAGCATGTAATAATGAGTAAGAAAAGCAAAAAGGGTAAGTTAAAAAAAACTCAAGTAGAACAAATTCTGGATAAGAATAAAGTGCCATACGAACAAGCACTTTTCCCTACTCACCAAGATGGTGACGTGCAAACAATGAGTGTTGATCATACTGGGATTGATGAACACTATATTTACAAGACCTTAGTACTGTCTGGTAACGTCACTGGTCCATTAGTTGGTGTCGTTCCTGTAGACACTCACTTAGATGAGAAGAAGCTGGCGAAAGTTTCTGGCAACAAGAAAGTTAACATGATTCCATTGAAGAAACTGGTTAAAACCACCGGGTACGTTCATGGGGCCAATACCCCTGTCGGCATTTATGAAAAGCACCAGTTCCCCATTTTCATTTCAGAAACTGCTCACCAACAAGGCAAAATTTATGTTTCTTCTGGCAAAATTGGCCGTTCTGTCAAAATCAATGCTGACGACCTGGCCCAACTAGTTCATGCTAAGTTTGCTGACCTCGAGCAACATGAATAATTACCTCTTTTTTCTGGAACAGGTTGGCGAATATGTCATTCTAATTCCAGCTTTACTTGGCACATGTTTATCGTTAACGGGGCGCCAAGCTAAGCTAAGAGTTGTCGAACTGTGGGGTCCCCGGCTACAAGCGCTAATTGGTGGAATTGGTGTGATCATTCATGAACTGAGTCACCTAATCGTTGCCCTCATCTTTGGCCACCATATCAATCATGTCACCCTTCTTCATATTCCGAATCCGCGTGACCCCAGTGATACTGGTCTAGGAGTCGTCAATCATGCCTGGAATAACCACAACTGATACCAAAAAATGGGTAACTTTTTTATCGGCATTGCCCCTTTATTGGGATGCACATTGGTCCTCTGGGTAATTACCAACTGGTTGTGTCCTTTTCTGCTAGTCGATCTAGCTTTACCAACATATGGATCTGCTCCTGTAAGTTGGTGGCGATTATTATTATGGTTATTTCTTACTTTTAACATCAGCGTTGGGGGATTTGACCTCAGTGGCGCCGACTTTCATAATTCACTGATGGGCGTCGGAACGTTGATTATCGTAATTTTATTTATAACTTTGGCGCTAGCTATTACCATGAATCCACAGTCATTTCACACCCAATTAATAGCAACTATGAAGACCGTCTACCTGATTATGGCTTTTTCGTTAGCTTGTAATTTAGGGTGGATTGGGTTGTTGGCAATAGTGAAGCACTACCGTTAATTATTCATTGATCGTCTAATTAAACAAGTTTAAACTATAAATGTAACAATAATGTTTAATGTTAAATGAAAGGTTCTGAATTTCATGAAGAAAAATCTATCAGCCTGCACCACGGTTTTGGTTGGTAAAGAAGCAACCATTGATGGCTCAACCATGGCTGCCCGAAACGATGATACTTTTGGGCCCCTGAACCCAACTCGTTTTGTAACTTATCCGGCTTATCATAACCACCCTAACCAGGTAAAGGCATACCTCAACAAGTGTGTCGTTGATCGGCCAGCTGATGGTTATCGTTACCAAGGCACGCCGAATGTCAATTACAAGACCGAAGGAACCTTCGACGAAAGTGGTTTCAACGAAAAGAACGTCGGGATGAGTGCCACCGAAAGTGTTTACGCTAACGAACGGGTTTTAGCCTGTGATCCCTTAAACACGGAAACTGGCATTAATGAAGACCTAATCGTGGCTGCTACCCTGCCATTCATCGACAGTGCCCGCGATGGGGTTCGTTACTTAGGCTCATTAATTACCAAGTACGGTTCCGCTGAAGGTAATGGGGTGATCTTCTCAGATAAGAATGATGTCTGGTACATGGAAATCGTTACTGGTCACCACTGGGTTGCTGAACGGATCCCTGATGATGCTTACGCTGTCACCGGTAACCGGGTTGCTATCCAACAAGTTGACTTTGACGACCCCGACAACTTTATGTGGTCAGATGGTATTCAAGACTTTGTCACCAAAAATAATCTGAACCCAGACAAGCATGGCTGGGATTTCCGTCACATTTTTGGGACGGCGGACGTCTTTGACCAGCACTACAACACCCCACGGCAATGGTATGGTCACAAGTTAATGAACCCAAGTATTGAAATGGATCCACTAGACTTCGATTTGCCATTTATTATGCGGACAAATAAAAAGATTACCCTGGTTGATGTCCAAAAGATTTTGAGTAGTCACTATCAAGGTACCCCTTATGATCCGCTGGGCCATGATGGTGATGAACAAACCCGTCACCTCTTCCGACCAATTTCTCTGAACCGGACGCAGAACTCCCACGTTCTTCAGGTCCGTCCAGACTTACCAGAAGCTGCTTCAACCATTATGTGGATGAGCTGGGGAGTGCCAACCTTCACTCCATACGTACCATTCTTCGGTAATGCCGATGATGTCGATGTTAGTTATCGGGAAACACCTAAGGAATTGAACATGGACCTGAAGAGTGCCTACTGGATGTACCGCGCACTCTCAATGATCGTTGAATCCCACCATGCGGAATTTGCCCAGGATGACCTCAACTATCTGAAAGACTCTCGGGAATACTTCTACCGGTGGGTAAATGAAGTAGCTCCGAAAGTTGACGGCATGAACGATAAAGATGCCTGCGCATACTTAAGTGATCAAACTCACCAAATGGTGGCTGAAATGGCCAAACGGACCAAGAAGTTGATGAGTCAATTAATTATGAAGGGGCTCAGCCTCTCTAAGCTAACCTTTATTATGGATAAGAATTTATAATTACCGTTTGATTTTAAGATCCCAGTCAGCGCTTTCATTCTAGTGTTGACTGGGATCTTTTTCGTTTGTAACAAAATAGCAAACAGTATATTTTCTAAAAATTCCTTAAGTCCTTGTCTTTACGGAACTTGACTCTTTTCAGCGTGATAATTAGCTTGGTATAATCTTCTTACCTAAAATTCAGTATCAAAGGAGGCTGCTATGTTAAAAGAATTTAAGAACTTTATTGCTCGCGGTAATGTGATTGATCTTGCCGTTGGGATCATTGTCGGGAGTGCTTTCACTGCAATTGTTAAGGCGCTGGTTAATGACCTGCTAAACCCTTTTATTGGATTGTTTCTCGGTAAAATTAACCTCTCCAATATCGTCTGGACAATTGGTGACGCTCAATTCAAGGTTGGTTCATTTCTTAATGCCGTCATCAACTTTTTGATCATTTCATTTGTAGTTTTCTTATTAGTAAAAGCGATTAACAGTTTCCACCATAAACAAGAACAGCCCCAACCAGAAGAACCCAGCAAAGAAGAAAAATACCTGGCAGAAATTGTTCAGTTACTAAAAAATAACGAAAAATAAAAGTGGCCCAACGCAAAACTGCGTTGTGAAGTGAACCCCATAAGTTGGACACTTTAATTAGGCCACTTTTCCTAAGGCAAGATTTCGATATTCAATCGGAGTCTTGCCTTTTAATTTATGCTTGATTCTTTCCTGATTGTAGTAGCTTATCCACTCCTTCATTGCTTTAATTAACTCTCGCTTAGTTTTATAGTGTTGCTCGTAATATAGTTCCACTTTCATCGTGTGGAAGAAACTTTCCATTGGCGCGTTATCTAGACAGGTTGCTCGCCGTGACATGCTTTGAAAAATGTGATGTTTTTTCAACGTGTGGCACCATATAGAGGTTTGATACTGAATCCCTTGATCACTATGAACGGTCATGCGGTAGTTAAGTGCCGGGCGCTGCTTAATTAACTCCGTTAATGGCTTCATCACAAAGTCAGTGGTAGGGTGCTCACTGATATTAAAGCTAACAATTTCGTCGGTACAAAGATCCTTAATCGGTGACAGATAAACTCGTTCATTTTGGCCCATATTACCGTATCGAAACTCACTCACATCAGTTACCATCTTTTGGTATGGCCGATCAGTCTTAAAGTGACGATGTAATCGATTCTTAGTCTTCTTACCTTGGGGGCCAATTGATGAATCATATTTCCGTGTTTGTCGGTTGTACATTCGTGATAACAGCCCATGTTCACGCATTAACCGATTAACTTGCTTGTGATTAACTTTAATTCCACGGCGGTGTAGTTCATCGGTCACGGTCCGATAACCATAACCAGGATTATGTTGTTTAATCTCTTTAATGGTTTGGAGTAACGCCTGGTTATCTTTAGCTTCATGGCGATGCGCTTGATAATAAAACGTACTTCGCTTGATGGTGGTATATGGTAATATCTCCGTTAAGCTAAATCCAAATTCGTGCCTTAGTTCTTGGATGATTCGGTATTCTTCTTTGACTGTCCGCGGCGTTGAACTAAGGCCTTGAGTTTTTTTTAATATTCATTCTCAACTTTCAATGCCCGATTTTCCGCTTTTAAACGTTGTAACTCTGATAATTGCTTACTAGCTTGTCGATTATGGTTAGTATTCATATGTCTTGCCCGTCCTCTTCTGGTAAACAAGGCCTGAGTGCCACCTTGATCGAACTTCTTTTGCCAGTTAGCTATTGTTCCGGTATTACTAATGTCAAAATGAAGCGCTGCTTGGGAGTACGAAGCCTTGTGTTGTTTTTTCCAGTTTAAGACACTTAGTTTAAATTCACCAGAGTAATCATATTTGGGCTGACGAAGCTCGAGACCTTTAGCCCCATATTTACGGTAACGAGCTATCCACATTCGAACATTATCATCATTCTTTATCCCCAATTGCCGTGCCACCGTGGTTGAACCTACACCCGCTAAATATAGTTGGACAGCTTTCAACTTGGTATCAAAATTAAATTTAGTCATAGTAAAACCCCCATAGTTGGATTATTTGTCCAACTATGGGGGTTCACTTCAGTTGAACCACTTTTCAATTTCATGCCAACCAGAAACAAGCAACAAGTAAAAATATTGCACCGACAATTGTCCCGAGCAGGATATACAGTCGTTCACGACCAATCGCATGACCATAACGATAATCATTATCATAATAATGCATGGCCCCCATTGCTAGTTGGCTTACTCCCTGGAGTAGCCAAGATGTAACAAAGGCACCGCTGATCAAGTCAGGTTTACTGTCCATTAATCGAAAGATTATCGTATCCAAGCCAAAGAAGAGGACTGTCACACTGGCAATGAGGTTAATGCCAACAATGCATTGGTAAATGCCGCTGCGTTGCACAAAGCCTGTCGAAAAAATCAATGGTAAGTGAATAAGTTCTGCCCACAAGCCGACAACAATCACAGCAGCAACAATGAATGCCATTAGCCAGCGACTACCACCTTGAATTACTAATAGTGGATAACATAATAGTCCCTGACAAAAAAGGTTAATTGTCCCGAGCCAAATCATAAACTCCTGCTTAGGTGGAAATGGAATGTAACGGGAAGTGACCGCAAAAAAGTTGCCCACCAAGCCCTTTGTTCCTGCTAATAAAATAAAGATGAGGTTCCACACTGTAACCGTGGTCGGTAAAAGAACCACTGACGGATGGCTCCATGATAGAACTAACAAACAGATAATGATTAAGGCCTGAAAAATGGACAAGCCGCGGTACAATGAAGTCCTCACAATTGCGGGATTTTGTTGGTAGGTAAGGATCAGGTTATATACGTCAGCGATCAGGATTACGCCTGAGAAGATTAAAACTGATTCAACCATTTGACTACCAACATGGACCGGTCCATTGACTATCTGGTAGATCGTCATTAAATTCAACCACCCCACTATCCAGGTCAATGCCAGAACTGGTTCAATAATAAGTGGTTGCCATTTCATTAGCTGTTTCATGTGGAACATCCATCCTTTCTGCTAGTAATTATGATACTCCTTCCTGACCCGCTGTTCATTCCATAATCTGCTAAAATGGGAGTAGTTATATATTGAGAGGACTGACTTTCATGATTATGCCAATGCTAGGACTAAAGGGAAGTAGCGCTCGCCAACAAATCGACGACCGTTTGCAATACCATCCCCAGGTTTATGAATTTTATACTAACGCGGCCGACTTTACACCAGATGGAATTGCCCACTTAGATAATGCGGTCCAGTACGTACAGTCTAAGGGAATTAAACATATTGTTATTCATCATCCAATGGTCTATAAGCAATGGCATTCTGAAGTAGTAGCGCCAGAAAGTTCCTACCCTGACTTATATCGTTTTATTGAAGAAAGCACCGCCGCACTGCTAAAAATTGCGGATCGACGGAACATTCAGATCTTGGTTCACGGTGGCTACTCTGGTGATGAAGTGGAAGAAATGATCGCCCACTACTCAAGCCTCCACGATGCCCGGCAAGCTGTATACAAGCGGCTCGACCGTTTTGCCAAAGAAGGTGGCAACCATATTATGTTTGAAAATTCTATTGCTAGGGTCTTTGCATACGGCGATCCTGAGCAAGAAGATGAGATCTTAAGTCATCATTACCGGCTAGCTTTTGATACTTCCCATTGCTTCATCGAAATGCATGGAGATAACCAGGCTTTGCAAAAGTCACTGGAGCATCTCAAGTCGTCAGTTGTCCACTACCATCTTGTCGATTCAATGGGCTTAACTCACGATAGTCTCCAATTAGGCACTGGTAAGATCGACTGGGCATCTGTCCTAAAGCGGCTTAATCCAGATGCCACCAGCATTTATGAAATTAACTTACATGACCAAGAAAACTGTAAAGAACAGGTTGCTTCTCACCGTTACTTGACCGCTATCGCCAAACAAATCCAACAAGGAGACTAACTTTTGAAAATTAAAATTCGTCAACGACACTGGTCTTTAGCCATTGTTGCCTTTCTACTTTATCTTCTAATTCATTATTGGCCGGTAATTGCTAAACTGTTTCACTCGGTCTTCTCAGCTGCTGTGCCGTTATTAATCGGTTGTGTTATTGCTTATATTGTTAATTTGCTACTCAAGCAGTACGAGCATGGTTATACAAAAATATTCAAAGGCCACCGTCGGGCACAAAAATTTAAGCGTCCAGTCGCAATTGTTCTGGCGTACCTTTCAATTATTATCATTATTGCCGTTGTATTGGCAATCGTTGTCCCACAGCTAATTTCTTGTATTAAATTATTACTAGCTAATCATAGTCGGGTTATTAATAAGTTCATTACTGCAATCCAACAAAACAGTGACTTGAACGCTATCTTTGGTAATTTCCACCCGAGCCAGATTAAGTGGAACCAAATCGGTAAATACATTGCCACTGGCTTTGGGGGTACTCTCAAGATGGTTGCTTCTACCGCATCGTCGGTCGCCTCAGTCCTGGCAACAACGGTGATCGCAATCTTCTTCTCCATTTATCTTTTAATCTATAAGGAGAAATTAGGTCGCCAATGCACCCGGGTACTCAAGACTTACTTACCAAAGTTTTATGACAAGACAATGTATGTTATCCGGACATTTGATGACAGCTACAGCAGTTACATTGTTGGTCAATGCAAAGATGCCTGTTTGCTAGGGATCGCTTGTTTTATTGGAATGGCCGTCCTCCGTTTACCATATGCTTCCATGATTGGGGCGGTAACGGCAATTACGGCTTTGATTCCGATCATCGGGGCTATTCTGGGTGCCAGTGTTGGGGTCGTCATTATTTTTGCGATCTCGCCCATCAAAGCTGGTATTTTCCTAATTTTCATTATTTTGCTCCAACAATTAGATAATCGGGTTACCTACCCGCTCGTTGTTGGTAAATCAATTGGCCTCCCCAGCGTCTGGGTATTTGCCGCAGTTATTATCGGCGGTGGCATTTATGGAATTCTGGGAATGATGTTTACTGTCCCCTTGTTTGCAGCAATTTATAAATTGATTGCCAATGACGTTGATCGTCGTCAAACTGCATAAAGCAAAAATCCTCCTCACGGTTTCACCGCGGGGAGGATTAGTATTTGAAACTTAGTTCTTAGGAACAACGGCATCAGGGTTGTCCTTGGTTAAATGGAAGACTTGACTAGGCTTAACACCAAAGTACTTAGTGATTAGCTTACTTAGTTCTTCCATTGCTTCGTTCGCACGCTTAGTTTGTTCCTCATTAACGGATTCAATGACTGCCACAACATTCTTGGAATCAGGAGTTAACATTGTCCGTTGACCATCACGCCAGTTTAAGCAACGACAAACAGCGCCCTTTTCATCATAGTAACAAACTTCGCCTGGCAAAGTTGGCTCATCTTCATCAGCGCCGACAGGTTGGAAAGCTTGACCACCGTCAACTTGTCCGAGATGCATGTCACCAACAATGTGATCACGGTCTTCCATTCCAACAGGAACACCGTAAGACAAAGAAATACTGTTGTAAACATCAACGAGGGGATCAATTGGTTCAAATTTCCGTCCCTGGTTAGCACGCTTCAAAAGAGCTTCCACTGATGAACGAGCGCCCTTCTTCTTCTTGAATTGTTGGTATGCCTTCCGCCATTGATCAATGACTGGGTTCAAACGGAAAGTTTCATTTGTTAAGAACTTATCAGCTTCCTTAGTGGCTTCACTCAGCAATTTCTTCCGTTCAGCTAAATTCTTTTCACTGTCATGATTATCAATACCATCAACATACAAAATGTTAACTTGAGCATCAGGGAAGAGTTCCCAAAAACTATCATCAACTGTTACCTTATTCATGTTAGTCACTCCTTTTTATTAGCTAATCTAAATAATTACAAAATGCAAAACTCAGTACTGGCGCTTGCCACCATGCTTTACAAAGTTCCAATCATGGTCAATGTTGTGGCGAATCCGCACCAGGTAGTCATGAACTTGCTGGGCCTCCTGTTCGCTGAAGCCTTGAAGCGCCACGTCATTGGAATGGCTATTCTCCCGAATAATGAAAGGGTAGATCTGCTTACCCTTTTCTGTGACGTACAAGTGCTTAATTTTCTTGTTGGTAGGATCACTCCGTCGTTCAATGAATCCCTTTTGTTCTAGTTTTTTGACTGCCCGAGCGATTGTTGTCCGATCCACCTTAATTAGTCCTGATAATTGTTCTGAGATAATTCCCGGATTTTCGTAGATGCGGACTACGTACAAGTACTGGCCCCGAGCAAGGTCAATTTGCTTAAACTCAATATTGGACATTGAATCGAGCGCCCGTTCGATCATCCCAACTTCGCGTAAAATATCGACCATTGCTTATCTCCTTATCCAACATTGTACTCATTTTTGTTGCATTTGCAATAAAAACAATAAATAAAAATTAGGAAAATCCCAATTATTAATTTTAAGGCTTAACCGTCGTTTCTTCTTGGTTCAAAGCTGCTAATAGGTGGCGGGCCTTTAGACTGGCGACCACTGTTTCCACCGCCAGTTGCATTAACCGATCCTTATTAGGATCAATTTCATCATTGTCCGGTAACGGTTGACCACTTAATGCAGCGTTCATAATTTCTACGAAACGGTCATATGCTGCTTGTGGATAGAAGTTAGCTGTGATTTGGGCAATGCTAGATCGAATCTTTTCAATGGAGAAATTACGCTTCAGCAACCCGATGAGCAATAAGTCCACGATTTGATTGACTGCGTATTTCTTCTTAATTGGTGCCTGAATGACCTTCTTTTTGACATAGTTATTGATCATTGATTTTGTGAGTGGCTCTATTCCTAAGTTAGCTAATTGCTCGTTGACCACAGCTGCTACTTGATCCACGTATAAACCGAGGGTCGGTAATTCTTGCCATTTAGGAAGCTGAACACGGGCAATGTTCTTTTCCCATTGCTGAAAATCCGTTAATTGTGTCATGGGCAACCTCCTTACTCGTCTGTCACACCAATTGATTGGTTACGGTACCGGTCGGTGGTCAGTGCTGTTTTTAATACTTGGGCCACCTGATTAATCCCTACTTGGGAACCAGTCAACGAGTGTTCTTCCGGGACAACGATACTCGTGGTGTCCTGATTGGTTAGTGGTACCGCTCGTACAATGGTATACGGTAATTCTAATTCATCAATCATCTTGACAGCATATTGATGGGCCATCACCCATGACCGCCCTTTGCTGCCAAACCACTTAACAATTTGTTGATCATCGGCATCATCAGCCGTGCCTGGGATGGACAGCATCACAATCTTTGTCGGTGGAAAAATATTATGATCGACCATCGTTACCAGATCCTGAACTTCGTCATCCACGGGCTCATTTGGTAACGGCAGCCAGCAGAGGGCATCCCCTGCTTTAAGGGTTTGCTTAAAGTTTGTTGCAACGACAGCATCGTCAACGACCTTCATTATTTCAGCTGCTAAGCGATCCTGACGGTGTTCAACAATAACTACTCTTCCCATAGCTGCCTCCTTTCCCCTGGTTAGTCGCCTGCTAATTTACCAGGTTCTCAATTCATCCTCAACTGTAGCGTCTTCAATCCGAACATCAGTGATTGTACTTTGTTCCAATAGTGGTAAGAGAGCTTGGATATTACCAGTGAACAAGAATCGCGTTTCGCTTGGTGCTTCTTCTAGCATATGGGCACCTAATTTAACGGCGGTTTCAACTGGGAAGCCGGTCCCCATAACCGTAACTACACAATCCACGTCATTTGCCATTTCAACGTTCCGGCTTGAAGTCAGATGGCTTCCTTCAAAGTAATAAATAACTTTTGAATAACGCATGAGGGTAGATACATCATTACTAGAGAAAATTATTAAAGAATTAGTTTTTTGACAGTAATCATTGACTAAGTTGGCCATGGTCGTCCGGGCATCTTCACTCAAACCGTCATAAGCGTTTTCTAATAAGACAATTGGCCGGCACCATGCTAATAAGATAACAATTCGTAATTTTTGCTGGTCATCAGAACTTAGCTCGTTAATCGTCTTGCCAGGAACAATACTCAACGATTCAAGCATTTCCAAGGTTTGATCAACTGTCAATACATTTTCTTTACGATGCAAAGCGTTTCGAACAGCCTTTAAGACTGTTTTCCCTTTTAACTCAACATCAGAAAAATGAGCCACTAAATGATTGCCGCGCCGGCGGTTAATATTGCTTACTGGTTCACCATTAACTTCAGCAGTACCCTTCTCGATAACTCCCCGGTTATCAAATAATTGTTTTAAAGCGTCTGTTGCACCATTATCATTGCTACAAATGGCCACAACTTGTGGTGAAGTTAATTCTAGCGACACATCTTCAAGTTGATCACCTGATTTGGCATCAAAAGTCAAGTCATTTAATACGATACTACTCACACTAAGTCCTCCCGTTAACGGTAAATATCATCTCTTTAATTTTATCATTGTCTAGCATAAATTCACCACTAATCGCTTAAAAAGTACTAGGAAAGCTTTTTTTACTTTCATTTATCGACTTATTCATCTAGAATAAGAATGATAATTATTACGAATAGATATAGAAAGAGGATTACTTATGACAGCAATGAATATTATTTATATTTCGATTGAAGGGAATACCCGCTCCTTCCTGACACGAATGACCGCATATGCCAAGCAGCAGCATAGCTTTAATCCCGCCAATCTGGAATTAAATTTGAAAGAAGTTTCCGACCAAACTGAACCGGCAGAAGAAAAGGAACCATTTTTTGTCTTCGTACCAACATACCTTGACGGTGGTGATGGCGTCACTTCCGGATTCACTGAAGTAATGACCAACTCACTTGGCGAATACGTTGCATATGGCCACAATGCTGACCAATGTATTGGAATTGTCGGTTCAGGCAACCGTAACTTCAATGAACAATATTGTTTAACGGCACGTAAGTATGCTAAGCAATTCAATGCCCCATTCCTGGCTGATTATGAACTCCGGGGCACTTCCCAAGATATTCAAGTTATTTACAAGAAGTTAATGGAACGATGGAATGAAGTTCAAGCAAAATAATTTAAGATGCAAAAAGGGCAGGGCGAATAATAATCGCCCTGCCCTTTTTTGTACTCTGTATTAATCTTCTAAACTGCCAGTTACAATAATCCAAGTAATTCCATACTTATCAATCACCTGGCCCATTTGGCCACCATTCTGGGGACCAAATGGAATCGTGACGCGCTGTTCATCTGATGAAGACAACAACTTAAATAACTCTTTAGCTTCACCCTCATCATCATAAAAATCGAGCATAATCGAGATCAATGATGATGCCTGAGGACTAGCCATTGTAGCATCGGCACAAATCAATTTTTGGCCAGCAATTGAAAACGCACCCCGAAAAGTGGTGTTGGCCAGGTTATCAAGGTTCAAGCCGAGGTCTTCAGCTTGTTGCTGACTCAAAGGTTGATGATAAAGAATCGTAGCACCAAAGTTTTGGACATAATAATCCATTGCCTCTTTGGCATTTTCAAATGTTAAATACGGGTATATCTGTGCCGCCATTATTTTCCTCCGAAAAGAATTTCAAAGTAATTATATGGTTGATTTTTATTTCCGTCAAACGAGGGCCTTAACCAACTGACCTTATCATTCTCAAGATCGTTTTAAAATGCTATACTAGTTCTACCAAACAAATGTTCGATAGGCGATTAAAATGATCTTACAATCTATTTCCAATCAGCAAGCTAATTTCATGGCAACACATTTTTTTAAGTATGATTATCACGACCGCGGAATGCTAAAGTGGCAAGGCTTCTTCCTATCAGATCACCAGGCAGCTCTCCATCGGCGTAATAATCATCACCAGATACCAATCTACCCACAAGAATCCCTTACTACCATTTCCACAAAACTATTCGATTATTGGCAAAGCAAACAGACGGTTGTCCTTCAAATGGATACTTTGGACCTCGACCAGCACCCGCTTTCTTATTCGGGAATAATTTGTGGTTTTACTGGTTCCCAAATTTGGTTAGACCAGGGGCGAAAAATGTTAACACAGTTAGAAATCACTGATATTCGGGCTGTTGTTGAAAAAAGTTTTGATCTAGACCATTAATCTTTTTTTCGCGATAATGGTTAGTAATACCGATTTTATGTGAACTGGTCCATTCCACAGTCACCGCCACCATTAGGAAAACGTTTACCTTTTTTAATGCATAAAAGTCTTTGAAAGTATATAATTATAACGTTAGAAATTTTTCTGAATACTCAGAGGGAGTGAACATTTTGGCTACAGAAAATAAGGCTTTAATTACTTTATTCGGTGCAACTGGTGACTTAGCTAAACGGAAGTTATACACTTCATTATTCAAACTTTACCAAAAGGGTTACTTAGCTGATCACTTTGCACTGTTAGGTACTTCACGTCACGAATTAAGTGATGATGAATTTGAAAAGATGGTGCTTGATTCCATCAAAGATATTCCTGCCAAGGATGGCGAAGCAGAAGCATTTGCAAAACACTTCTTCTACTGCGCACATGATGTTACTAAGCCAGAACACTACGTTAAGTTAAAGGACCGGCTGGCTGAACTCGACAAGCAATTTGGTACGGAAGGCAACCGGCTCTTCTACATGTCAATGGCTCCACAATTCTTTGGTACCATTGCTATCAACTTGAAGAAGCAAGGCTTAATTACTGATAAGGGTTACAACCGTCTGGTTATCGAAAAGCCATTTGGTCGTGACTTCGATTCTGCTAAGAAGCTGAATGATGAATTATCACAAACCTTCGAAGAAAACCAAATTTTCCGGATTGACCACTACCTGGGTAAGGAAATGGTTCAAAACATCCAAGCATTACGGTTTGGTAACCCAATCATCGAAGCTCTCTGGAACAACCGTTACATTGACAACATCCAAGTTACCTTGAGTGAAAAGCTTGGTGTCGAAGAACGTGCCGGCTACTATGACAAGTCTGGTGCCCTTCGTGATATGCTTCAAAACCACATTATGCAAGTGGTTGCTCAATTAGCAATGGAAGAACCTGTTGCCTTCACTGATGACGATGTTCGTGTTGAAAAGATCAAGGCACTACGGAGCTTACGGGTTTACACCCCTTCAGAAGCTGCTGCTAACTTTGTTCGTGGCCAATACGATGCTGGTAACGGTACTAACGCTTACCGGAACGAAGATGGTGTTGACCCTGAATCAGGTACTGAAACCTTCGTTGCTGCTAAGTTAATGTTTGATAACTATCGTTGGTCCGGTGTGCCATTCTACGTTCGGACTGGTAAGAAGTTAGCTGACAAGTTCACCCGGATCGATGTTGTCTTCAAGAAGCCACTCATCGATATCTTCGCTAACCCAGATGCCAAGAACCAAAACTTGGCTTCTAACGTTTTGACGATTTATGTTGAACCTAAGTCTGGCTTTGCCCTTCAATTGAACGCTAAGCACGTTGGTCAAGGTTACACGACTGAACCAGTTGACTTACAGTTCTTACAAAGTGACTCCGCTAAGAAGGAATCACCAGAACCATACGAACGTCTTTTCCACGATGCTCTAGAAGGCAACCATACCAACTTTGCTTCATGGGCTGAAATTGCTTATGCATGGAAGTTCGTTGATGTTATCCGGAACCTTTGGGACATTGAAAAGCCATCATTCCCTAACTACGTACCAGGCTCCATGGGCCCAGCTGCTGCTGACGAATTATTAGCTCGTGACGGTCGTAAATGGGTCTACCGTTTGAACCGGTAATTTGAATAACTGCTAAATTTACAAGGTGATTCATCAAATTTTGGTGAATCGCCTTTTTTGTTTGCACTTCAATAAGAGAGTGTTATATAATAGATATTGTGAAATGAAACACAAAATAAGGAGTGTGTATAATGTCTGATCAAAAAGCACAAATTGGTGTTGTTGGTTTAGCTGTTATGGGTAAGAATCTGGCCTTAAACATTGAAAGCCGTGGCTTTACGGTTGGAGTTTATAACCGTCACCGTAACCGGATCGATGAAATGATGAAGGACCACAGTGACAAGAAGTTAGTGCCTTCTTACACAATCGAAGACTTCGTCAAATCACTGGAAAAGCCTCGGCGTATCTTAATGATGGTTAAGGCAGGAAAGCCAACCGATGCGGTTATCGATGAACTTTTACCACTATTAGACAAGGGTGATGTCCTGATCGATGGTGGTAACACTAACTTCCACGACACGATGGCACGGAATGCTAAGTTGGATAAGTCCGGCATTAACTTTATTGGTATGGGGGTTTCCGGTGGTGAACTAGGTGCCCTGCACGGTCCATCCTTGATGCCTGGTGGTCAAAAAGAAGCTTATGACTTAGTTGCTCCGATCCTGACTCAGATTGCTGCAAAAGCTGAAGAAGATGGCAAACCTTGCGTTGCCTACATTGGCCCTAATGGTGCCGGTCACTATGTCAAGATGGTCCACAACGGGATTGAATACGGTGACGAAGAGTTAATCGACGAAAGTTACAACATCATGCGGAACGTTTTGAAGATGCCAGTTGATGACATTGCAAAGACCTTTGCTGATTGGAACAAGGGCGAATTAAGCTCATACTTGGTTGACATTACCGCTGATATTTTGACCCGCAAAGATGATTTGGGTAATGACAAGAATAAGCCAATCGTCGACATGATTCTTGACCGTGGTGCCAATAAGGGTACTGGTAAGTGGAGTTCAGAAACCGCTCTTGACGGTGGTGCTCCACAATCTGTCATCACGGAAGCCGTTTACGCTCGTTACATCTCAATGATGAAGCAAGAACGTGTTCAGGCAAGTAAGGAGTTACCTGAAGATACCGAAGAAGTATCAATCGACAACAAGGCCGAATTAATCGAAAAGATTCGTCAAGCCCTCTACTTCGGTAAGGTAATGAGTTATGCGCAAGGATTTGAACAAATGCGGATTGACTCCGAACGTTATGACTGGAACCTTCAATATGGCGAATTAGCGCAAATTTGGCGTGCCGGCTGCATCATTCGGGCCCAATTCTTACAAAACATCACTGATGCCTTTAAGAAGAACCCTGACTTAAAGAACCTGCTCTTCGATGACTACTTCAAGGACGTTGCCAAGAAGTATCAAAAGGCTATTCGTGACGTTGTTGCCTTATCCGTTAAGGCCGGTGTCCCAGTTCCCGCATTTAGTGCTGCCATTAGCTACTACGACTCATTCCGTTCAGAAGTATTGCCTGCTAACTTATTGCAAGCACAACGGGATTACTTTGGTGCCCACACTTACGAACGGACTGACCGTCCGGGTAACTACCACTACAGCTGGTATGAAGAGCAATAATCGCTAATAATCCCACATCCTCTTTCCAAGTTAAAATAAGCTCCGTTAAAGACGTTTTAATAGCGTTTCTAACGGAGCTTTTTTATAATCATTTCTGTATTTAATTTAGGAGAAGGTTCACTTATGGTAACAATTGCAATTTCTAGTGATAATCACTTGGATGTTAATCGGGTCAATATTGCAACGACAATGACCGCCCAATCCCAATGGCTGTTAAATCACCGTATTGACTATTACTTTCATGGTGGCGACCTTTTCAATAATTTTGCGAGAACCCGTCGTTACTTTGCTGACTTACAATCACGCCTCGGAGACGCGTGTCAGGTGTTCTACATTGCTGGTAACCATGACATGGTTGCTAATGCCCCATTTAATATCGTTGAACACCTTGATGATCCGCGATATCTCCATAATCGGTTCATTGACTTAGGTGATAGTGGCTACCGGATGGTCGGCAATAACGGCTGGTATGATTACTCCTTCTCTCAATTCCGTAATGACCCGCAGGCAGTAGCCACCTGGAAACGGGTGTACTGGATTGACAGCCTTATTAAGCAGCCGATGACCGACCAGGAACGAATGCACCTGGTATTGCAGCAGGTCCAAGAGCAATTAAGGACCGCCCGCCAAGATCACAAAAAGGTCTTCGTATTGACCCACTTTGCACCCCGTCACCAGTTGTTAGCAGCGAAGCCAGCCCATGTACGAACAAAACGTCAGAATCGCTTTTACCAAATGATCAATGCGATGATGGGGAGTGACGCACTCGGCCAGCTCTTGGAAAGTGACCCTGACGTAGCAGGGGCATTTTATGGACACCTCCACGGAATTCACCCCACCCAAACCATTAATCACGTTTCTTACTATCATCAAGCGGTGGGCGTCAAGAATAAACGTCACAATGAGTGGCAAGCATCAACCTTCATTGACCAGTGGAAAACAACCCTAAGAACAATTACCTTACCATAATTAACAAATTCACATAGTTTTGTTGTAAAAATACAAACCGCATTAGACCGCCGTTCGCGGCCTTTTTATTTTTTAAGATTAACTTAATTCGTAAAATTTTACTAAAATGTTGTTGACAATTTTTATGTAAGCGCTTAACATCATAATCGAATACTTATTCAAAGTAGCTTAGGAAAAGAGGAGTCAATAATGGATAGTCACAAGAGCGATGAACATGTTGGCCGTGCTCGTTTCGCCTACTCAATGGGTGCTTTCGGACACGATGCCTTCTATGCCTTACTCTCTACTTACTTTATTATGTATGTTACCAGCCACCTTTTTAATTCTGGTAACAAAGCATTTGATGATCACATGGTTTTGATTGTTACGACGATCATTGCCGTTCTTCGTATTATTGAATTGTTAATCGACCCAATGATCGGGAACGCTATCGACCGGACTAACACACGTTGGGGTAAGTTCAAGCCATGGGTTGTTGGCGGTGGAATTATTTCAGCCGTTATCTTGGCAGCACTGTTTACGCCACTAGGTGGTTTAAGTGTTTCCAGCCCTTACCTGTACTTAGTTCTGTTTGCCGTTTTGTACATCGTGATGGATATCTTCTATTCATTCAATGATGTTGGTTTCTGGTCAATGTTACCAGCACTGTCATTTAACTCACACGAACGTGACAAGATTGCAACGTTTGCCCGGGTTGGTTCAACTGTTGGTGCCCAGATTGTTACCTTGGTTATCATGCCAATGGTTCTGTTCTTCTCCGTTAACCAAAACGGTGGTACTGGTGATGACCGTGGTTGGTTCATCTTCGCCGCAATCGTTGCTGCTGTCGCTGCTATTACCGCTATTGGCGTTGGCCTTGGTACCAACGAAAAGAAGTCATTACTTCGTGAAAACAAGGAACAAACGAAGCTGAAAGATGTCTTCAAGATTTTGATTAAGAACGACCAATTGTTCTCAATCGCAATGTCCTACTTGTTCTACACCACTGGTATTACCATGGTGAACTCAATGGAAACCTACTACTTCACCTACATTCTTGGTGATTCTAAGGCACTGTCAATTCTTGGTGGTTTGAACACCATCGTCGGTGTTATCTCTGTCTTAACATTCCCACTGTTCACTAGTAAGATCAGTCGGCGGAAGCTATTCTACGGTTCAATTGCCGTCTTGGCATTAGGTCTGTTGGTCTTCGCTTTTGCTGGTCAATCATTAGCTCTTGTCCTTGTGGGTGCTGAATTATTCTTCATTCCACAACCATTAGTATTCTTAGTTGTTTTGATGACCATTACCGACTCAGTTGAATATGGTCAGTTGAAGTTAGGACACCGTGATGAATCATTAACGTTGTCTGTTCGTCCACTGCTTGATAAGTTCGCTGGTGCCGTTTCTGGTTGGATTATTGGACCAACGGCTATCGCTGCCGGAATGACTGCTGGTGCCACTGCATCAACTGTTTCCGCTGCGGGTGTTATGAAGTTCAAGTTAGTAATGTTCTTAGCTCCTGCTATTCTCTTAGTAATCTCTGTCTTAATCTTCAACCGGAAAGTTAAGTTGGATGAAAAGATGCACGCCAAGATTGTTGCTGAATTGGAACAAACCTGGGGTAAGCAATTCAACAAGTCTGCTGAAGGTACAGAAGGTAATGAAGAAGCTACCCCTACTAAGCCTGGTGTTACCGAAATTCCTGCACCAGTTGCTGGTACGGTGGTTGATCTTAAGAACGTTAGCGACCCTGCATTTGCTAATGGCAACATGGGTCAAGGATTCGCAATCAAGCCATCTGATGGTAAGGTCTATGCCCCATTTAGCGGCACTGTTCGGGCAACCTTCTCAACGCGGCACGCTGTTGGGTTAGTTTCTGATACCGGTGTTGCCCTGCTGATCCACATTGGAATCGACACCGTTAAGTTACACGGTACCGGCTTTGTAACTTACTTCAACAAGGGTCAACACGTTGAAAAGGGCCAAGAATTAATGGAATTCTGGGACCCAACAATTAAGAAGGCTGGCCTTGATGATACTGTTATTGTTACCGTTACTAACAGTGAAGAATTTGACTTCAAGCAACTAATTGCTGCTGATCAAACCGTCACTGCTAAGGATAACGTAATGGAGGTTACCAAGAAGGATGCCGAAAAGTAATCATTAATCATTAATCCATTCTTTCTCTCATAAAAATGGGATGTGGCGATAAAGTCACATCCCATTTTCGTAATTAAAAAACGGGAAGAAGTCAATGTGGCTCCTTCCCGTTTGCATTTACATTAACAAGTTCAAATTACTTAACTTGGTCAACGGCCGTCCGAACAACCAGCACATCAACAGGCGCATTCCGCTTAACGTATGAAGTAACTGATCCCATAATGGCCCGTTGCATCCGTGATAAACCACTAGCACCCATGATGATCATGTCGTTCTTGTGATCACGAGGGAAGTCAAATGAAATAATGGTCTTTGGATTCCCCAGACGAATGTGGATATCAACATTATCAAAGTCCTGCTTTTCCTTAACGTCCTTTAACAGGTCATCAAGGTATTGTTTCGACTTATCAACTAATTGGTAAGCAATGCTGCCATCAGACATACCAGCAAAGTTGTAAGCCATTGCTCGTGTATCAATCACGTTTAACAGGTCAATATGAGCATCATTCCGCTTTGCAACGGCAATGGCACGGCCTAATGCTAATTCAGCTTCCTTGGAGCCATCGACTGGCACGAGGATGTTTTCGTATTCTTGATTCATAATAGAGCCTCCATTCGGACATCTAATCCATTTAGTATTATTATAACATTTGTTGAGATATCGATAAGCACTATTTTCACAATCTTATGAGTAACTCATTTTCTAAAAGAATTTGACTTGCCCTCCCATATCGCTTACAATCATCAATAAATAAGATTAAGATTCCATTAGGATATTTTAACTATTTTTAAATCAGACCAGAATTCAGGTGATCACTATTAGTATGGACAAAATCGATCGTAAAATTGTCAACATCCTTCAGACAAACGCCCGTGCTTCCTTGAAGGAACTATCAAAAGAATGTTTTATTTCCTCACCAGCCATTGCTGCCCGCATTAACAAACTTGAACGAGCAGGAATTATTAAGAATTACCAGGCAAGCATTGACTTAGAAAAAATTAATTTTCATGTTAAGGCGTTTGTTCAGGTCCAACTTGAACCACGTCAAAAGCCTGAGTTCTACCCGTATGTTCAAGCCATTCCAAATGTCATTGAATGCAACTGTGTGACTGGAGACTTCTCCGAGGTAATGGAGGTCGTCTTCCCTTCCACTGCTGATTTAGATGAATTTATAAACCAAATTCAACAACGCTTTGGCAAAACCAGTACCCAAATCGTGTTCTCAACCAGTGTTGAACATCGAGGGGTTCAACTTAAAGCACCAGAGGATAATGAATAGTGAAAAGAAGCCTAAATTAACCTTATCAAGGGTCTGGTAAGCTAACCTGGAAGGCTCTGGTTAATTTACACATTAGGTTTAAAACTATCAATAACAAGAAGAGGATGATAAAAGACATGTTGTTTTTTACCATCCTCTTTGCTATCTATTTAGTTTTGCCATAACTATCAAGGTATTCGTTATACTGTTCCCGGTTCAGTTCGTGCTCAGACTCACCAATAACCAACGTGGCAATCGAGTTACCAACAACGTTCACCGCAGTCCGTCCCATATCGACGAACCGGTCAATTCCGGCAATAAAGGTCAATCCGGCGATCGGCACCCCAATCGTAGAAACCGACGCCAATAAGACGACGAAGGATGCACCGGGCACGCCGGCCATCCCCTTACTGGTCACCATTAAGACAATCAATAGGGTCAGCTGGTGGGCAAACGATAAGTGCAGGCCATATGCCTGGGCCAGGAAAAGGGCCGCTAATGATTGATAGATTGCGGAGCCATCCAAGTTGAAGGTATAACCAGTTGGAATCACAAACGAAGCAATCCCCTGACTAACCCCCATGTCTTGGGTCTTCCGCATTAACCGTGGCAAGGTTACTTCAGAACTAGCTGTTGTGAACGCCAGAACAATTTCATCAAGGATCACATGCATCGTCTTCCAGTAGCGCAGGTGGAAGATGTGGGCAGTAATGCCCAGAATAACAATAATGAAAATCAACATTGTAGCGTAGGCAATTACGATAAACAGTCCTAACGGCAACAACGCGCTAATTCCCATTTCAGCAATTGTCATCCCGATCAAACCAAAGACACCAATGGGCGCAAACTTCATTACCCAATTAGTAACCTTAAACATAACCTCTGACACGCCGTTAAGGACGTCAACCAAGATTTTGGCCTTATCACCTACCGCAGCAATCCCGAGCCCGAAGAAGACGGAGAACAGGATAACAGGCATCATTTCCCCATCAGCCATTGACTTGAAGATGTTCGTTGGAATAATCGATAAGATAATTTGCCAAAAGCCACTGTTATGAGCCGCGGACTTAGCCGTGGACATATACTGCGAAATATTAGTAGCGTGCAGTTTATGGATATCAATGAAGGTCCCAGGATGGGTAATGTTACCAACCAGGAGTCCTAGTAAAATAGCAATCGTCGTTAATACTTCAAAGTAGATTAGGGTCTTGCCACCAATTCGCCCCAGCTTTTTCAGGTCGCCCATATTTGCAATCCCAACGGTCAAACATGATACAACAATCGGCATAACGATCATTTGAATCAGGCGAATAAAAATGGTCCCGAGGCTCTGCATAACTGTAATGGCAGTAGAATTGTGGTAGAAAATCATTCCACAGATGATCCCCAGGACTAACCCAATCATTATTTGCCAACCCATACTAAGCCGGGTTATTCGATATTTTTTCAAACCAAATCAATCTCCCTTAAGTAATCTTGTTCTACTTTAGCACAATTTAATCGGATATTGATGAATAATATTAATTATATTTTGCAAAAGGCGAACACTCGACTGAGTCTCGCCTCCTTTATTCACTTTAATTTTATTGTTGAAAGCGGTTCAATTTATTTGCTAATTCGGGTACGATAGTAAAGGAAGTTTAATTAATGAGAGGGTGTCATTTTGTCCAAACAATGGGCGAATAGTCTTACTGGTCGCTGGTTTTTCCTAGCCATTTCAATTATTTTAAATGCTTGTTCCAATGGGCTAACTGTCTCTACTAACATGGGGAGTGCCATTTGGACAGCTTCTGCTGCTAACCTAAGTAACTGGGTGCACTGGTCATTAGGGAATACACTGTTTCTTGAAGGTGTTGCGGTAGCCTTGACTAACTTACTGTTGCTCAGGCGCTTTGATTATTTCCGCCTCATTCGGAATCTTCTGTATATTTTGCCCTTCAGCTACATCCTGCAGTGGTTTGCGGAATTCTTTAACTACATTGGGGTGCCAAGTCTGAATCTCTGGTGGCGGGTTATTCTCGATATTATCGGTCTCTTCGGGATTGCGGTGGCCGTTTCAATTTACCAACGCGCCAACCTCATTATGCATCCCAACGACGACTTTCCGTACATTCTCCGTTTTCGGTTTATGCATGGTTCGTCAGTATGGTCACAGTGGACTAGTTACGTGCCGCCAATTCTCATTGTTATTGTTTCCGCAATTGGTGCTCATCAGCTTGTAGCGGTTAACTTTGGGACAATTTACAATGTTCTCACCCAGGGATACCTGATTGGCTGGTCTGACCAGCACATTTTTCCTCAATTGCATCACCATTTGAATTATAAGAAGTGAAAGGATCGTGATTAACAATGTCACAGACTTTTATTAACGGTAAGATCTTCATTGGCACATCCGAAACGGACTTTGCCAACGGGATGATTGTCGATGATCAGCAACGAATTAAATGGATTGGTAACGATCCTACTCCTGAAGGTAACGTCATCGACTTGCATGGCCAAACGGTATTGCCGGGACTCATTGACTGTCATACTCACCCTAAATACATTGCTGATGCCCTACACGGGGTGGCATGTACGCCACCAAACGTTAATAGCATTAAGGAAATGCAGGATGCCCTGCGTCATTCACCTGCCTATGGTCAAGGCCCAGATACGTGGATTGAAGGTTGGGGGTTTGACGAAACGAAACTTGCCGAACACCGGAGTCCTAACCGTGACGACCTCGACGCCGTCTCCACAGACCAGCCAATCTTTATTTACCGGTCTGACTGCCACTCATCAGTTGGTAATTCTAAAGCCTTAGAACTGGCAGGAATTGATGAAAATACGCCTGACCCAGTTGGCGGTAAAATCGAACGGGATGCCAACGGTCGGCCAACCGGGTTCATGCGGGAAGTTGCTGCTTCACAATTGCTGATTCGGGCGAAGTCAGCACAGAGCTACGATAACGATGTGCAAAACATGGTCAACAGTTCCCACCACTACCTGCAAAATGGGATTGTTGCCATTGGCGAAATGATGGGCCGGATGAAGCCTTACACCACGCTCAAGTTATATCAAGATTCCGTTAAGCAGGGATTTAAGCCTAAAGCATCCATCTACTATGTCTTTGATGAAATTGACCCTCAAAAGGGATTGCAACCTAGTGGGGATGCCCAATTAAGAGTCGCCGGTATTAAAGTCTTTATGGATGGGTCTGTTTCTGGTGAAACTGCTAATAATTCCGTCCCATATCCATCAGGTAAAATGGGCGTTAGCCTGACCTCACCTGAAAAATTACGGCGGGCCGTTAAGATGGCGCGTGATAATAAACTGCAATTAGCCGTGCATGCAATGGGTGACCAAGCAATTCAAACGGTTATCGACGTCACCAAAGACCTGGACCCATGGTTGCCTGAAATGCCATCGGTGCGGATTGAACATGCTTCCCTGATGAACGATCACATGTTTGACCAGATTGCCCATAGCAAGATGAAGTATGCCCTTGTTACCCAGCCAATCTTCTTCTTTGCCGAAGATGAATCATACCGGAACTACTTAAATGCTGAGCAGTTCAAACTCATTTACCGGGTTAAGACGATGCTCAATTCACAAGCAATGCTTGGATTAAGTTCTGATGCTCCATGTACCCCATGGGCGGAGCCAGATAGTCCCTTCTATAGTATTTATGCTGCAGTGACCCGGAAAGCGGCTAACGGCGATCTGGTAAACCCAGAAGAAGCGATCACCGTTCCCCAAGCGGTCTTAGGTTACACCCGTGATGGCGCCAAAATCGGTGGTTTCGATGACAACGGAACACTGGAAGTTGGTAAAGCAGCCGACTTTGTGATCCTGAACAAGGATATCTTTACCGTTGATCATGAGGACCTGCAAAACGTCCGGGTAAAAGAAACCTGGATGAACGGCCAACCAGTTTACCAGGCCAACTAATTTCAAGGTAAAATCAACTGAGTACTATACTCAATACCTGCTATAGTGCCCTCTAAGTATAAGGTGAATTTTTCTTCATCTATATACTTAGAGGGCTTTTCCTGTGCTTATAAAATCAGGATATAGTGTAACAAAGGAGCAAGACTGGCATTCATGGCGAACCAGCGAATTTTAATTTGAAACAGCGAAAAGTATATACAAATAAAATTAAAAAGTATTGCTTAATAGTTATTAAAGATATTAAGCAATACTCAATAATTATTTATATTCCCAATTCATGTTGCTTAGGTCTAGAACCAATTTTACTAATCCAGTTCATTTGTTCCAGTTGATCAATGGCAGCCTTAGTTCTCCTAATGGAGATTTCGTTGTCTTTCGAATTTAACTGAATGATATCGCTGTCAACGATTCCTAATTCTTTATTTCCGGCAAAAAGTTTAGATTCACTTAAATAAAAAAGTACAGAATAGATAGCCTTTTTATCATACTCATGAGTAAGTGAGCTTACTTTTCTCTTAATATCCTCAATGACTTGTACCAATTTATCCTTGTCATCACTTAAGGTAGCTACAATCTCCTCTTGTTGTGCCACTAACAATTTCAACATTGCCACAATAAAAAACGTTAACTCCGCATAATTTTCTGCTTGATCGGCCTCCTTAAATATTCTGTAGTATGTCTGAACACGTGAATGAATGGCTGTAGCTACAGAAAAGCCAGTAAAATGATCATACTTGTGTGAAATGTATGTCGACAATAAATATCTGCCCATCCTTCCATTACCATCTAAGAAGGGGTGGGTATTTTCAAAAAAGAAATGAGTAATTAAGCTCTTATAAATTGAAGGTAAATCGTCATTATTCATAAACTCTATTAAGCTCGTTAAGGATTCATTTATTGCTTCTTCAGTCTGAGGTGGGACATGAACTGTATGAAGTGCATCCCCAATTCGTAATTTTTCTCCTTCTGGCAATTGATCTCTAAATAGCTTTCCATTAGGTAATTTGCTTGTATCAATTTCTCCCTTTAATAAGTTATCATAAATATCCCGAAAGTCTTTAAGCCTTCTAACTTTAACTAAATGCTCGCTTTGAGTTTCTTGATACATTTTAATCGTTGATTGTAGTCTTTTATGGGAAGGACGCCGTGAATCTTTTTCATTCTCACGAATAATTGTACTAATTTCTCCACGATCAGTTTCTACCCCTTCTATTTTATTAGTATAGGTAATTTCAGAAACTAATAATGAATTTAAAAATTGTTGTTTGGCGATGCCAGGTAATTTTTTGGCAAGTTGTTTAATTTGATTTGAGTTCTCCCTTAAATTGTTTTCCAACCTAACAATTTCTGGCAAATAAACGAAAAACAATGGGTATTTATTAGTTTGATGCCCACTCTTATCAGTTAAAAGTGGGTATAAATTTGTTTTAACTGTACTAACGCCGTTTAAACGCAATTGATAAACTCGATCTATTTCTTCTTGACTGACAATCTGTGGCTTATGAAGATACTTTTCTTTAGATAACGAATGATATCCTTTAACCATATTTACCCTCACCTTCTGCGTCCCATAATTAACAAAAAGTCATTTTGCCAATTATCAGGTTGTTATTATGATTAATTATTGACAAAATACGTGTTTTGTCAATAATCATTTTACATCATGCGTTTCTTTATTTACATTAGTGGTCTTTTGTTAATAAAGATTAAGCAAAATATAATTCTAATCAACCATCCCATATATTTGGACAGTTCCAATTTATAGTGCTAGAAAAGGACCAACAAACGAATAACGAGACCAATAGTGGATTTACTTTAAAAACTTCTGGTCAGCAAAATGTGCTCAACCCAAATCATAAACTATTAATTATTTTCATACTGAACGAACTTAAGTATCAAAAAAACGGCTTTAACGCGGAATAATTCCGCACTAAAGTCGCATAAACTTTTTATTTAGCCCATCTACTTCATAGCACTAGAAGCAGTAGTGATTCTCCAGTCACAAACTGGACTTTCTATACCGGACCTAATTCATTACTATTTTGTTGTTTGCCGTTTAATTAAGTGCGTGCCAACAACGGTCTTAAATGGATCACTAGCGGGGTGAGCTAGGCGTTTAGCCATCACTTCAACAGCTGCCCGCGCCATCTCATCGGTGCCCACATGAACCGCCGACATACTTGGGTAAACGTACTTAACAAGCGCTGTATCATTGAAAGAAATCAACGCTAACCGGTTCGGAATATCAATTTTAGCTTCCTGAACAGCCTTTAAAGCACCAACCGCCATCGGGTCATTAGCAATAAAAATCCCATGAGGAAGACGGTCGCCTAAATCGTCAATCGCCTTTTTCATTGCATTATATCCCGACATTGAACTGTAATCGCCAGCAAAGATAAACTCAGGATGAAAAATTCCGCGTTCCTTAAGGTCATGCTCGAAGTACTGGAGACGAAGGTCAGGAACGATTTCATTATCGGTCGTCGTTTCCGTCCCTGCGAGCATCCCAATATCCTCAATACCTTCATTTAGAAACTCATTCACTACCGAGCGAACGGCATTTTCAAAATCAGGCACTAAACAATCATAACCAGCAGACAAACTATCATAATCCACAAAGACAATGTTGTTAGTAACTAACCGGAGCTTTTGGACTTGCGAATTACTAAACTTACCAATGGCAATGATTCCTGTTACATTGCTAGGAATCTTTTCGAGGTCATTCTGGTAAATTGGTACCGTTGAAATACCCTTTTGCTGAGCCGCCCGCTCAATTTCCATGCGGATAGCCATGTAGTATAAGTCATCAAGCTCTTGAGTAAGTGAGTACCACTGAACGATCGCTACTCGTTGTACCTGGTCGGTCCGCGTCCGTTTGTGCTTGGTATAATTCAAGTCTTCAGCAGTTGCCAAGACCCGCTGACGAGTATTTTCATTTACTGACAAAGTTGCATCGTTATTTAGAATCCGTGAAACTGTCGCAATGGAAACTCCCGCCTGTTTTGCGATATCACGTAAGGTCGCGGCCATCTAACTCACTTCTTTCACTAAAAGTTTACCATTTGTTTTTTGTATCTTAAACCGATTTAGTCGTTTTGTCTAGACCAAAGTTAAAGCTGGGCAATGAAACGATCCCAACCAGCATTGCCGGCTTCATCATCTTTGAAGACACCAGCGTTTTCTAGAACGTTAGCAAAGACGTTAGCTAATTCTTGTTCCATAACTTCATCAACATTATCCTTGGTAATGTCCATCTTAGCAGCAATTTGCTTTGCCCATGGCAAGTGGCTTTCGGCAATGTTGTTGTCTTCACCTAACCAGTACTTCTTAACTTCAGCTAGTTCATCCTTCAGCCGTGCTGGTAGGATTGCTCGACCCATCACTTCAATCAGGCCAATGTTTTCCTTCTTGATGTGCCACAATTCCTTGTGTGGGTGGAAAATCCCCAGTGGGTAATCCTTGTTAGTGTTGTTGTCACGCAATACCAGGTCCAGGACAAACTTGGCGCCATCCCGGTGCATGATTGGGGTAACAGTATGGTGACGAGTATCACCATCAAAGGCCTTCAGGGACAAGCTTTCGTCATCATAGTGATCCCAAACATCAATAATGTGGGAACCAAGGTTGATTAATTGAGTCGTGTCAGCACTAGTCAACCGAATATCACTCATTGGCCAGTTAACAATGCCGGCCGTAACGTCTGGGTATTGGTCAAAGTGCAATGGCTTCTTGATTTCAGCCTTCATCATTGGGAAGCTGTGTCGACCACCTTGGTAGTGTTCATGGGCCAACATTGATCCACCAACGATTGGTAAATCAGCGTTAGAACCAACAAAGTAGGCAGGAAGTTGCTTTTCAATTTCCACCAAGTTAATCAAGGTTTGCCGATTAATGTGCATTGGTTCGTGCTTACTGTCTAAGAAGATACAGTGTTCGTTGAAGTAAGCATATGGTGAGTATTGGAAGCCCCACTTTTGGCCGCCAACGTTAATCCGGATAACCCGATGATTAGACCGTGCTGCTTGTCCTAAGCGACCCTTGTAACCTTCGTTTTCCATACAAAGGGCACATTGTGGATACTTCTTCTTTGTATCATGAGCAGCAGCGGCAATGGCCTTGGGATCCTTTTCAGGCTTAGAAAGGTTAATCGTGATTTCCAAGTTACCGTACTTAGTTGGCTTATCAAAGACGATGTTCTTCTTGATGGCCGCAACTTTAACATAATCGTTACTAGTCATTAAGTGATAGAACCAGTTTGTTGCTTCTTCAGGAGATTGTTGATACTTCTCCCAGAAAGTTTCGTTAACAACAGATGGCCGTGGTGTCATCAAATCATATAATTGGTCATTGAGAATTTCACGTTCAGTTTGCCCATCTTCGATCTTGCCGCGCTTAACAGCCAAGTCAACTAATTGGGCAACCACTGGCTTATCGTCTGTGGCATCCACATCTTCATCGCCAACAAATCCCCGAATCTTGTTCATAACGTAGATTTTATCAAGGGGCTTGTAAGCACCACTTTCAATGATTTGATCAGCAAACTTTTCAATTAACTTCATATTCTACTTTCCTCACTTATTGAATTAATGATGAATAAAATCAGGTGATATTCCTACTGCAACTGAATCGAAACGTGCTTGTAGTGTTTCTACCGCTACCGAGTCGAAATATGTTCGTCAGGAGAAATTGCTAGCCTTCCGCAAGCTCTTTGCTGGCTCACACTCTCTTACAGCTTATGTGGTCCATCGACAACTTCAGCGTCATAGAAACTAGCGTCGTAACCAATCTTATCCTTGTAGATCTTACCAACGTTCTTCTTGAAGTTATCCGCTTCAGACTTCTTCACAATTGCAATTGCGGAGCCGGCAAATCCACCGCCGACCATCCGTGCACCTAAGCAACCTGGTTGGTCCCAAGCATTTTCTGCTAAGGTATCAAGTTCCTTACCAGTAACTTCGTAGTCGTACTTCAGTGAAACATGAGAAGCATTGATTAAGCGACCAAGTTCCTCAAGGTCACCCTTTTGCATTGCGTCAATAGCCTTCTTAGTCCGTTCATTTTCACTAACTGCGTGACGCGCCCGGCGTAATAAAGTGTCATCATTAATCAGGTAAGTGTATTGATCAAAGGTGTCAGAATCAATTTCACCTAACTTGTTGATGTGCAGCTTCTTGTTCAAGCGCTTAACGGCTTCTTCACATTGTTGAACCCGTTCGTTGTACTTAGAACCAGCTAATGAGTGGGTCTTATTTGTACTCATAATGACAATTTCGTAGTCACCCAATTCCAGTGGTAAGTACTTGTATTCCAAAGTGTTGCAGTCCAAGTAAATGGCGTTGTCCTTCTTACCCATTCCAACAGCAAATTGGTCCATGATTCCAGAATTTAAACCAACAAAGTCATTTTCAGTCTTTTGACCTAACTTAACCAGATCTAATTGGTCAACATCTAAGTTGAATTCTTCCTTTAAGATGCAGCCCATCAGCATTTCAATTGAAGCTGATGATGATAATCCAGAACCATATGGCAAGTAACCATGAATGTAGAAGTTGAATCCATGGTCAATCTTGTAACCGCGTTGCTTAAGGTAAACTAACATCCCCTTGAAGTAGTTAACCCATTTTTCGTCGTCAGCCGTTTGGGGTTGATCATCGTTGATATCGAAGGTAATAATCTTACTGTTTTCAACCTTAGCGGAGTTTGCAGAATAAATAGCAACCTTAGTATCTTCACGTGGCCCATAAACACCGTAAGTACCGATACTAATAGCACATGGGAAAACGTGACCACCATTGTAGTCAGTGTGTTCACCAATTACATTGATCCGCCCTGGTGAGAAGAAGACGTCCTTGCCAGGTTCCTTGAAGACGTTTTGATACTCATCGAGAAATTGTTGCTTATCCATTTCAAATACCTCCATAACCACTTCATCGTGGCAATTCCAAGTTAGTAAACTTTTACTAAACTATAATCTAGTCTTTTTTACTTGGTTTGTCAATAAGCGCTTTCATATTCGACAGTGTTTATTTGAAAGCGGTTTCTATAAATAGCGGTATTAGTGCATTTGCTGCTTTTCTTAAGATTCGGAAAAACTTATAATATTGTCCAAAGGAGGGACAACAATGCATCAATTTGGGCCTCAGGAGCTCCTTACTTTACAGCAAACCAGTGGACGGTGGTTTATTAAAGTTATTCATCAGCAGCCGCTGTTATATACCACCAATCTGGGCAGTACTTTACGCTTCACTAGTAACCACTGTACCCAGTTAGTTGTTCAAGTGACGAATTATCATAGTTCACTTGGTCCAAGTCAAATGTGGGCCTGGCGAATTGACGGGCGTTCTTGGCAACGAGTTACAGCAATTAATCACCGCTTTACTATCAAATGTTCCCCTAAGCAACACCTCATTGAAATTATGACGGTTGGTAACAGTGACCTCGATCAAGTTTGGAGTGGTCAGGAGGGCTTTGGGTTAACGGATATCACAGTAGATAATGGCCAATTAACCAGTGCCTCCTATAAACCAGTAATCGATTTTATAGGTGATTCCATTACGGCTGGCTGTTGGGTGACGGGTAAGCATGCTGCCTTTGATTACCGACCCGAAACTAATTATGTTGGTATCGCATGTGATGACCTGGACGCACTTGGGATACGGGTTGCTTATTCAGCTGGTGGCGTCCTGCGAAAAGCTACCGGTGGCGTTCCCGACGCCCGTCAATATTTAACACAACTAGATGCAGTGACGCGATGGCAACCCAATTGCCCAGACCTTGTGGTGATCAATTTGGGTGTTAATGACCGCCGTTATTCGATCAACCAGTTCACGGCTGCTTATGATGACTTGCTTAACCGGGTCCAGCACTTATTTGATAATGTCCCCATTGTTATCATGATCCCTTTTAAGCAATCCTTTGCTTCCCAAATCAGATCCTTAGCTCACCAGCGGGCACTGCCAATAATCGAAACAGCAAGTTGGCACCCAGCCACCACTGATGGTCTCCATCCTAACCAAGAAGGCTCTATCCGTTGTGGTCACCAATTAGCTAAAGCTCTCCGCTCCTTTTTAAAGTGAAAAAGTGTACAATATAAAAGAATTCGACTTTCTAGTAGAAAGGGTCCTATAAATGAACAATCAACGACTCCTCAATATTCAAAATGGTCAAAATTTCCGTGATCTCGGTGGCTACGAAACTGCTGACGGTCACCATGTAAAATGGCATAAAATTATTCGTTCTGGTTCATTAGCTAATCTAAATCATCACGATTTACAGTTACTGGCTAATATTCCGGTAACCCTTGATCTTGATTTCCGAGCTCCTGAAGAAGTTAAACGGTCCCAAGATCATGTGCCAGACACCGCTACATACCATCATTTGCCAGTATTCAAGTCTGATGAAACAGATGCCTCCCATAGCGACGAAGAGATTGCTGACCGGATGGCCCAACCAGGAAATGGCTATCGGCACATGCTTGATGTATACCGCCGGATGGCCACCGTTGAGACTGCTAAGGTCGCTTACCAAGAAATGTTCCGATTACTGTTGGAAAACAATGACGGCGCTACCCTTTTCCACTGTACTGCTGGCAAAGACCGGACCGGGATGGGGGCCTTTCTAATTCTCTCCGCTCTGCAGGTACCATTAGAAACAATTAAGCAGGACTATCTTTTAACAAATGAAGCCACTTACGACTTTCGTCACAACTGGCTTCAGATGTTGCGAGCAGAGGGCGAAAGCGATACCGTGGTTGAAAATCGACGGGCACTCGGTTCTGTCTCCCTTGATTATCTCCAACAGGCGTTAACAATTATCAAAAATAACTTTGGCGACGTTGACCACTACCTCACTGATTACTTACAATTAACACAGGGAGACTTAACTGATCTTCGTCATCAATACCTAGAATAAGGGAGGTCAAGTTCATGAAAGTATCTGTCAACTTACCAAATGGTTATCTACCAGACCAATATGGTAAATATGCCCCGGCTAACCAGATGATTGCTGACCACCCAGTACAATCATTTCCGCTTACCGTTAGTGACCTGCCAGCGGGTACCAAAACTTTAGCACTTGTTTTTATTGATTTTGACTCCACACCAGTCTGTGGTTTCACGTGGATTCACTGGTTAGCAGCTAATATTCCTACTTCATTAGCCAACCTGCCAGCTGATGCTAGTCGCCAATTAAAAGACCAATTCGTCCAAGGCAACAATAGTAACGCCGGTCGACTGGTCAACGGTGATCCTGCAATTAGCCAGGGCTATGTTGGGCCCCAACCACCTGACAAAGATCATGATTACACACTAAAGGTTTATGCATTAGATGATCAGTTGCCATTACAAAATGGCTACTGGTTAAATGATTTTCGTCACGCCGCTAAAGGGCATGTTTTAGATTCAGCAAGTATTGAAATCCCAAGTCGGGTATAGAAGAGAGAGGATATTTATGGAAACAAGAATTTTCTTTAATCCTGGTGACTCAATTGCCAACATTCATGATTACAATGAAGCGGTCCGGAAGGGTCAAATTTTCAAAAAAGAACGGCAAGCCGATGATTTGGTAATTGCCAAGGGTCCTGACGATGAAGAGTACGCAATCTTCTACGCTAAGGATGCTAAGGCAGACGCTTCAGCCAAGAATGCTAAGCAGTACCAAGTCCAACGGAAATTATAATTTATATAAAAACCGGTTTAGGAAACGCAACGCTTGTAACGTTCCCTAAACCGGTTTTTAATTTCAAATTGTTTTAGCGGCCACCAACAATATGGTCAACTTCATCGGCAAGATGTGCTTTTAACTGATCTGGATCTGCTTTGAATTCTTCTTCAAAGCTGTCCTTAGTTGAACTGATGGTGCCAACTTTGGCCCCCATCGCATCGGTAACCTCAAGCTGGTTCCCCGTCCACTTCACATCATCATAGTGACCTTCTAAAGCATCATCTAATAATGCTTGGAGGATATCACGAACGGCATCATGAATCACTTCATCTTGACTGACTTGACGACCGTGAACCTGATTCTGTGCCACTTTCATGGCAACTTCTTCCATATTTTCGGGAATGTAGATGCTCATTAATAGATTCCTCCTTTCTGAATTATTTGTGACGTCGTAAACGCCGCCGCAATTTCTTACTAAATTTAATGCCTTGAGGAACGCGCTTCTTATGACTCAACTGTTGGTCACGCGCACCTTGCTGTAATTGCTGGCCCCGTTGTTGGTGCTTTAACTGTTGCCGTTCGTAAGCGCTCCACGGCTTGAGGATGGTCTTCATAAAGTCGGCCACTTCTGTCCGGTGTTCATCCATCCATTGGTCGGTCTTCTTCACATCATCAATGTCAACACCCTGGCTCCGGATATAGGACATCATTAACTGTGTTTGCCGTTCCTTACGGTTCATTGATGCTAACACATTTTGTGAGTTTTGCATGTTAGCAATTGCCTTAAGGCCAACCTTGTATTGTTCCATTTCGATACCACCAGTTCGCTTCAAGTACTCAAATAATGCTTGAGCTGTTGGAACAATATTTTCAATTTCTGTCTTGGTAATGTGAGGGTCTAATGGCATCATCATCCCCAATACCATTTGCAAGTCGTTAAACTGCCACTCATTTGGCCGCTGGTGGAATTCTTGATTAATTAAAGTTAAGAATTGCGTTACCAGGTACTGCTGATCAGCGCTATTCAAAGCTTGATCTTGAAATTCTGGTGCTTGCAATACCGCTTGCTTAACCTCATCAATTAATGACGAAAGTTCCGCCGTAGAAAGCGGGTGCGAAGTGCTTTGGGAAACAGCCTGCTTGATCGTCTTCTTAGCTGGTGTCTTCTTCTGACTAGCTTTTGCTTTCTTAGCAGGGGCCTTCTTTGCGTTAGTATTATTAGGCTTAGCACTCAGGCCATTAAGCTCTTGTAAAGTCTGGTGGCTCTTCCGGCATTCGTTCATGGTGGCACGTTGATCATCAATGGCTTGTTCCAATGCTGAAAGGTTATCAACCTTCAAGAAACGTTGGTAGGCTTTCAGAACTGGCGCTACCGCAATTCCAAATGAATTCGTCAAGTCTGGATCAGCGATGAACTGACCAACCATCACTTGCTGAACTGCCTGTGGTGTCCACGCAGTGTCGGCTAGGTGCTGCTCGTCGTTCATAAAGCTGTTAAATCTTGTCAAAATGGCTTGAGCGTGCTTCTGTTGATTAGCAGATAGCTGATTAAACGTGGACGAATTAAGGAACTGTTTTACATGTTCTTCTTCACTCATTATTCCATAACTCCCCCATAACAAATTGAATTATCCCTCTTATCATATCATAATTAGTGGGAAACAATAATCTGCAAATTGTTAATTAGGAGCTAATAACCATGCAACGTAAAAAAATTGAAGAAGCAATGGCTAATGTATACTTTCAAAAAATGACCGCCACGGGTTATCAAGAAATTCAAGACCAAATTGCTCAATTACAAGCTGATCGTCCAGCTAAGATTGCTCAATTAAAGGCCGCCCGCGCTTTGGGAGACCTATCGGAAAACACCGAATACAGTACTGCCAAGCGTGAACTGCGCCATCTAGAAAGTCCACTGCGTTTCCTTAACAAACAGTTACAGTATGCTGAAATCATTAAGCCATCAGATGATCAGACCGTTGATTTAGGGACAACCGTCACTGTTCAGTTTACTGATGACAACGATCAGGTGACCTACCACATTGTTGGTAAGCAGGAAGCTGATCTCGCCAAGCAAAAAGTTTCTTTTGACTCACCACTGGGTCAAGCCATCATGCACCAGAAAGTCGGTCAAACTGTGACCGTTAATGCTCCTCAGGGGGATTACCAGGTCAAGATTGTGGCGGTTAAGTTATCTTCACTCGGTAATAACAAACAATAATTATCAAAAAATTTTTTAGAATTCTTGATCCACCGATATCATCCCTTTGATCCACAATATCGGCTGATCAATCAAGTTAGTGGCGCTTGTTTCATCCTTCAAGAATGCTATACTAAGAGGCGTTGCCATAATGCATCTCACACAATATATTGTGTGGGATGGCCATTACTGGCGTTTACATAACAATATATAGTATGGGAGATTTTGAGTAATGAAAAACTATTTTCACTTTTTAGCTCACCAGCTAAAGGGTTGGCCTCAACAAAACTACTACCTATTCTTCTTTAGTTTAGGTTGCCAAGTAATGACCTTGGTCAATGATAAGATCACTTGGATTACCGTCATTACCTTTATTGGGACTACACTGGGGGTTCTTTGTATCCTGGCTATTAACGCCGCAAAGTCCGTTAACGGCTGGTTAGGGATCCTATCCGCCATCTGTTTCATTATTGTTGGCTTTTCCGCGAAGAACTACCTGAGTATCGGTGAACAATTAGCGTACGTCATTACTCTGGATATTCCAGTCCTCCTATCAGCTAACTGGAACATCAACATGGTTTCTAAGATTCGGAAATTTACTGGGAAGACATGGATTGTGGCAATTCTGTCCACGATCGTCGTGTATGTCATTTCTGGTTACTTAATTGGAGCCTTAACAAATGATCCTCGTCCATGGATCGACGCTATTAGCTTCTCCATCAGTTTGACGGCGGGCGTAATTTGTTTCCTCCGTTACAACAACCAATACTTCTGGTGGTTGGCTTCCGGCATTTTTCAAATGGTTCTGTGGGGAGTTACCTTCGCCCAAGGAGATGCTTCTCTAGCAATGGCTGTTAACAGTATGGTCTACATCATCAATGATGTCTTAGCCTTTACTATTTCACCATGGTACAACAAACATGAACGTGCTCGTTTGGAAAAGGAAGAAGCTAAATATACTGCTAAACTGGGATTAGGCAAAAATTAATCCATTGAGATAAAAGGGGAAACGGTGCTTATTCATAGGCGCCGTTTCTTTTTTATTATCAACGTTTCACATGAAACACATTAATTTGTGTTACTAAACCGCTTAGGGTATTATCAAGTTAATTACCAGTTCAGGAGGAAATTAACATGGCGAAGATATTTATCGTTGAAGATAATCCCACCATCATCAAAACGGTAACAACAGAGTTAACCAAGTGGAAATATACAACCATTACTGTGCATGATTGGGACCATGTTGATACAGAAATTGCTCAGGCATCACCGGATATTATTTTATTTGATATCACCTTGCCAACTTTTGACGGCTTCTACTGGATTAATGCTGTTCGTAAAGTCTGCCAGTCACCTATTATTGTAATTTCAGCTGCAGATATTGATAGCAATATCATGCACGCCATTGCTGCTGGCGCTGACGACTACATCATGAAGCCCTTCTCCACAGCAGTACTGCTGGCCAAAGTCCAGGCCCTGCTCCGCCGCAACCAGCAAGCATCTAACAATGAACAAATGACATGGGGAAACAACCAGCTTAATCAACTGACTAATGAATTAATAACGTCCGCGGGGACAGTCCAATTAACCCCCACTGAAGGAGCAATGTTAGCAATCCTCATTAACAACTTAAATCACACGGTTGCCAAAGGAAAACTGCTAGAATGGCTATGGCAAGGCGGCAAATTCCTCAATGAAAACACACTCAACGTCAACATCAGTCGCCTCCGTTCCAAACTGGCTACCGTCAACTTGAAAGATAGCTTGCGAACAGAACGTGGCGTTGGGTATCGACTGGTGACTAATCATGAAAATTAATCAATTCTGGCGGTACCAACTCAAATCTTCCCTGCCCATCCTCCTTGGCTACCTCTTATTGATTGCATTGCTATGGTTATTGACAACGCTATACTACTTGCCAACTGCCTTCTTAATAGACGTCATTCGGTTCAGCCTCCCCCTGTTGGTTGTTTGGGAAGTCCTCGACTGTTATCGATCTACAAAGCGGATTCGCAAACTTCAACATGATAAAATAATTCCAGCTACTAACCCAGTTGAAAACCAGTTGCTAAACGTCGTTCATTCACAGAAGCGATCTCAGCAAAAAGCAATCCGCCATTTACATAACCAACAGCAAATGCAATTAGACCACGTCGAGTTATACTCACACGAAATTAAAAATTCATTAACTAGTTTACAAGCAGCTGCTGAAAATAGTGATACTGTTCCAAGCCAAGTGGTCATCAGTGCTGTCCACCAAGCTAATGATCAACTGAATATGCTGCTCAACGACGAGCGGCTAGCAATGACTAATCATGATTTTAACTTTGAATGGATTAGCATATCAGCGCTTGTGAGCGACATTCTGAAACAGAATGCGCCCATTTTTATCCATCGCCAATTGGTTCCGCAATTAATCGATCTGAACAACGTCAAAGTCCTCACTGACCGCAAATGGCTGCGTTTCTGTATCTATCAATTGCTCTCCAATGCTATTAAATATTCACCGCAGGGAGCCACAATTACGATTAAGTGGCATCACAACTGTTTATTAATTATCGACCACGGAGAAGGAATTTCTTCTAGTGATTTACCACGAATTTATGAAAATGGCTTCTCAGGACATAACGGCCACCAAACTACCAAGTCAACTGGCATGGGGCTCTATCTCGTTAAGAAGGTTACTACTCAGTTAAATTTCAATTTAACAGTGACCTCGCAGTTTGGTACCGGGACAACGTCCAGTTTACAATTTTCCAATACTAATACACGCTTAATATCTTCGAAGGATGGGGAAGCAAATTAACAACATTACATTTTTGTAAGGTTCTCCGCAATTCTGTAAGTAGGAATTGCCGGAGGGCCTTTTTATAATAAGATTGTAAGCCAGCAAAGAGCTTAGCAATTTCTCCTAACGAAGGCCTAAGAAGGAAATTATAGCCACGAACTGATTAGGATGGTCACACCCGATTAATCGGTGTGAATGTCCAATCAGCTACTGCTCACGTTTCGATTACATTGTATTAGTAACCGCGCACATTTCAGATAATATCAACACTACGATCAATCGCCTAACGGCACGTTAAACAACTGAAAGGGATGAATAAAATGCAATTACTCCATCTTAGTCATATTCAAAGAACATATAATGAAAACTCAAGTCACCCGGTAAAGGCATTAAAGGACATTAGTTTCGACGTTAACCCTGGTGAATATATTGCAATTATGGGGGAATCTGGTGCTGGTAAGAGTACTCTCCTTAATATTATTGCTACTCTCGAAAAAGCGAATGCTGGTGAAGCACTTCTAAATGGTCAAGATCTTAATGACCTGACCGCTGATGAAGCTGCTAAGTACCGGCGCGAACACCTTGGCTTTATCTTCCAACATTTCAACCTACTAGATAGTCTTTCTAATCGGGACAACATTTACCTGCCATTAGTCTTGGCACGCGCGCCGATCAACGAAATGGCTCAACGTCTGGAACCCCTAGCACAAGCTTTGGGGATTACTAAAATTATTGACCGTTACCCAAGTGAGGTCTCCGGTGGTCAGCAGCAACGGATTGCCATTGCTCGGGCCTTAATTACTCAACCTGACCTCTTATTAGCCGATGAGCCAACGGGCGCCCTTGACTCCAATACCAGTAATGAAATCCTCCACCTCTTTGACACGGTGAACCAGAACGGTCAAACCATTATTATGGTAACCCACAGTGCCGCAGCTGCCAGTCATGCCAAACGGACCCTCTTCATTAAAGACGGTCAAATCTATCATGAGCTTTTCCGTGGCGATGAATCATTTAAGGACTATCAAGAACAAATTAGTAATACCATGATGACATTAACGAATGGTGGTGAATAACATGCTCTACTTCCGTCTCATTAATTCGAGTTTCAAACGCAATATGCGTTCTTACGGTCCATACCTAATGGCCACGATTATGCTGGTGGCAATTAACTACATTTTCATTGCAATTTCTGCCAATACGAGTCTAAAGAAGCTCAATACTGGTTCCGTTACCACTGCCATGTTAGATCTCGGTTTTAAGTTTATTTTGCTAGTAACCTTTGCCTTTCTCATTTACGTTAACCGTTTCTTATGGCAGCAGCGTAGTCAAGAGATGGGGCTGTACAGTATGCTTGGCATGACCAGTCATAACCTTCAGCTTCTCACCATTATTGAAAAAGGCTACCTCATGCTTATCAGTTTGGTGGCTGGCCTAGTTTTTGGGGTTATTTTTGAGAAGTTAGCCTTTTTAGGGCTGGGCTATTTGCTGAATATCAGTCACCTCACCCAACCATGGTTCGTTTCTTCTGCCATCCTAAAAACGATTGGAATTACCGTTAGCTTATTTGCGCTTATCATGGTTGTTGATTTAATCAAACTTCACCGCATGACACCTAACCAGCTCTGGCAAAATCAGGCAGCCAGTCACAAGCAACACGGTGTTCTCTATATACTTGGCGGCATCATCGGTTTCATTCTTCTAATCTGGGCTTATTACATCACCCTAACAATCAAGCCGCGGATTTCTGCTATTTCGCACTTCATGTTGGCTGTAATACTTCTCGTTGTCGGGACTTACCTCGTCTTCATTATTGGAAGTATCATTTTACTGCATCTCTTACAACGGAATAAACACTTTTACTACCAACCACGGCACTTCATTGCAGTGTCGGGGATGCTTCAACGGATGGAGCAGAACGGTGCTAGTTTAGCAACTATTTGTCTGCTCTGCAGTTCAATCTTAGTGATCCTGTTTACCTCAATTACCCTTTACGTCGGCATTGGAAGCACGGTCAAATCTTACTCTCCCGATGACGTTGTAATGGTTGGTACCCAGGCATTAACCAAGGACCAACAGTCAACAATTTCAACAGTGGCCCACTACCATAATGCTAAAGTTAACGACTATGTCCACTACCAAATGACCGTTCCACAATATGGTTATTGGCGTAATAATCATTTCATCAATCAAGGGACAATCCAAAAAATGGATAACAAGACCAGCGGTTCGGTCATTCTATTGACAACTAAGGAGTACAACAAGATTACTAATCAGCATGTTCACCTTTCTGGCAATCAAGCACTGGCATATGCTAATAGTAAGGGTCATTATGGTAAAATCACCGTCAATGATCAAACCTATCACGCTAAAAAGTTAGCCCATTTTGATCAGTACTTTAACCCTGACCATAGTATCTATACACCAATGTTTATCGTGGTTAATAAGCTTCCCCAACACACGCCACTAGCAACCGTTACCACCTTTAATTACCAGCTTAAGGGAAACCAAAAAGACCGGATTAAATTTGAACAAGACTTACAATCACAACTAAAAATGAACAATATGGCTTTCACTGGAAAAGCGACAATTACATCACTGATTAATGGCCTCTATGGTGGCTTAGTCTTCATTGGAATCTTGATTAGCATTGCGCTGGCGATCACTACCACCATTGTTATTTACTTTAAGCAAATTTCTGAAGGATACGCTGATCGTGAACGATTCCATACAATGCAACAAGTTGGCCTGAGCGAACAAGAAACTGTGAAGAGTATTCACAGTCAGGTATTGATGGTTTTCCTGATGCCAGTGATTGGTGCCATAATCAATCTTGGTTTTGCCATCCCCGCAATTCGTCAAATCATGATCCAGCTAAACTTCTACAACCTCCCACTGATGCTTACCGTTGGAGCGATTGTTGCCATTAGTTTATTAGCGTTATACCTAATGCTATATGGCTTAACAACCAGAACATATCGGCAAATTGTTGATAGTCCGTTCAAATCAATTGAATAAACAAAAACGGCTTTTAACGTTAGGACGTTAAGAGCCGCTTTTATTTATTGTAGGTGCAACTGATTTTGGTAAACAGCTAGTGTTTCTGGATCAAAACATACCATCATTACCCTATCGATTACTTGGCTATCCACCAAGAAATTATGAATTGTGTTGACTGCAATCTTAGCCGCTTTTTCCAATGGGAAGGCATAGACTCCCGTACTTATTGAAGGAAAGGCAACCGTATGGCAGCCATTATCTTCTGCCAATCGAAGACTATTAAAATAAGAATTAGCTAATAGCTCAGATTCACCACTATGACCACCATGCCAAATAGGTCCCGGTGTATGGATAATGTAGTTGGCTGGTAAATTAAAGCCACTAGTTATTCGTGCCTCACCAGTTGGACAGCCATGAAATTTCAAACACGCTGCATAAAGGCCAGGACCGGCCGCTCGATGAATGGCGCCATCAACACCACCGCCACCCATCAGTGTTGTGTTGGCAGCATTAACAATCGCATCAACAGCAACCTTGGTGATATCGCCTTGAATGGCATTAAATTGCTTCATTTGGTACCCCTTCATTGTTTAAAATAAGTAGTATAGTATTACTGTAAAATCTGTGAAATAACTTCAGCATCACGATAAATCATTTAACCAGTAAAAGCAATTTAATAATATACATGTGGTATTCAAAAATAAATCATTCTGCTAATAAAACTAAGGAGAAATAAGGATGTACTATTTTATTACTAATCGTGAAGACTTATTAACGTCCGCCATTGAACTAGCGCAAGTAAAGCGCATGCGTATTTTCGATAAATTAGGCATAGATTCACGAATAGTAACAATGCAATACAATTGGGCTCACCAACAAGTAGAACAGAAATTAGGAACCGCCAATCGTGTCATTAACCTTTTTCAATACTACCAGCGTCTGCCATATCGACACTCGTCAAATGACCAATCATTAGTAGATCGCATCCTACAACCTTCCCACTTCGACATTAAGGATAATGTTGCCTATCGTGATGGCAAGAAAAGGATTCAAGTAAACTTAAACAATGGTCGTCTTTACTATGTCGACTATCTTGATCGTTTTGGCTTTTCTGATCGCCGTGATTTCTATGACAATGGTTGCTTAACTTACTCTGAATTTTTTGAAGACCGAGCCCGAGTAGTAGTACGCCAATATTATGATTACCAGGGGAAAGCTAAAATACTTTACCATTTTCGTGGTGGCGAAAACAATGCACCAGTTTTGACATTGATTCAGTTATTCGATCATGGGCAGGAATTACAATTTGACAGTGAAGCTTCATTGCAAGCTTACTTTCTCGATGAATTAGCAAACACCGACCCACAAGCTGTGATGATTAGTGATCGATCCGATGTTGCCCTTCAAAGCTTTGCAGAAATGAAGAGTAATGTTCCCCGCTATCAAGTATTCCATTCAGCAATTACAACAGATGGTCAATCTGCTGGCAAATTATTCAGTGTTTATGAGCCAGTTAAGGAAATGATCCAAAATCACCAATTAAACGGGTTAATTTCTGCAACCAAACGGGAAGCACATGATGCAAGCCGCAGATTCGCAACATCAGCGAGCTATGCCATTCCTGTTACTTACATTTCCGAAGAACAGTTACATAAAGAGATTCCATTTAATAAACGACAGCCCGGGCAATTAATTTCAATTGCTAGGTTAAGCCATGTTAAACGACTTGACCACTTAATTAATACCGTGATTTTGCTCAAAAAGAAACACCCTACTGTTGATTTAAAAATCTATGGATATGATGACGAATATAATAATTACGCTACCTCTAATGAATTAAAAAAGATCGTTCAGCGCCACAATGCCAGTGATTATATTCATTTTTGTGGTTATCGGCACGATTTAACTGACGTTTATGAGCATGCCCAAATAGAAGTTTTAACCAGCTCTTATGAAGGTTTTGCTATGGCATTATTAGAAGCTCAGAGTCATGCCTGCCCTGCTGTAAGCTACGATATCAATTATGGTCCCGCAGATATTATTGAGGACGGGATCAGCGGTCGCTTGATTCCTGATGGCGATACCCACTTTCTTTATGTCGTTTTAGATAAACTATTGAGTAATAAGGATCTTCTAATGTCTTATTCCAAGCATGCCCAACAAGCTGCTTCAAAATATTCCATGAAAAATGTTACCAAACAATGGCAACAATTTTTTCAAGATGAACATTTACCACTGTAATTAACTTAAATATTCAATTAAGATCCCTATAATTAAAAAATAAAAGCCATTGATGAATTGCTAGTATTAAACTGACAAAATCCATCAATGACTTTTTATATTGTTAACTGTTTCTCCGTTGATTAAACTGTGCATATAGCCATAGCAATTCAGTAATTGATAGTGCAGCAACACCAACGGTAAAGCCTTGACCAAATCCATAGCCAAACGTATAAGAAGAGCTGGCATTATGGAATAAGTTAATACTGAAAATACGGGTCAATAGCGCTGCTAACACTACTCCCGTTGCTAACATCCCCAGCTTAGTCGGCTTAGATAACTGCTGCCAATTAGTCTGACTCAATAGACAAAAAGCATTAACGATCACCAAGCCGACTAAGGCACCTAACAGCCAACGCCAACCGTCAGGCAGCATGCTTAACCGAACCAAGCCACAGCTGTTTAACATGAAATAAATACTACCAATAATATTAATCCAATAAGAATTGACAAATGCACGATCTTTCTTGGCATCAGTAGCGTGTTCTTTCTTATAGTTATTAATCATTTCATGATCCTCCCTGAGTAAATCATCTAAAGTGACGTGGTACAGATCACTAATTTGAACAAGCATAAAGATATCCGGATACGATCGCTTATTTTCCCAACTGGAAATTGTTTTACGTGAAACATTCAGCTTTTCTGCTACTTCTTGCTGGGTCCAACCGTGACTATTACGATATTCCCTCATCTTCTGGGCAAATTCCATGTTGTAATCCTCCACATTAACAAATTGATTTCCCGGGAAATAATTCATGCTAATAACATACCAAAAAACAGCGAAAAGTCACGCTCAGATTCATGGCTAATTAGAAAACTACCCATGTCCATCATTATCAGACATGGGTAGTTTTAGTTGACTCTTATTAGTTTAACTCGTGTGATGACCCAACACTTTTAGTCAAGCATTACCAAATATTAACGCGGTCTTCTGGTGCCTTATACATTCCATCGCCGGGTTGAATATCAAAAGCTTGGTAGAAATCTGCCAGGTTCTGGGCCTGAACATTTGCCCGTAATTTTTGTGGAGCATGAACATCAATCGACAAAAGCAATTGTTCATATTGCTTTGTTGCTTTCATCCGCCAAATGGTTGCCCAGTTAATGAAGAATTCCTTGGCATTAAAGTCGTCCTCTTGTTTAGCAGCTTCCAGAGCACAACTCAAGCCACCACCGTCAGCAATATTTTCTGAAACAGTCAATTTACCGTTAACCTTTTGCCCAGCAAAATCAAGGCCATCAAATTCCTTGATCATCTTCTGAGCTAGTTGTTTGAAGTGGGACGAATCTTCTTCCGTCCACCAATTGTTTAAATTCCCCAGCTCATCAAAGAGTGCCCCATTGTTATCAAAAGCGTGAGAAATTTCATGGGCAATGACAGCCCCAATTCCACCGTAATTTTCACTACTACTTTGCTTCAACGAGTAGAATGGTGCCTGCAGAATAGCTGCTGGGAACACAATAATATTCTTAAATGGGTGGTAGTAAGCATTCACCGTAGCCGCACTCATTTCCCACCGCATCCGGTCAACTGGCTTGTTCCAGCGACCAAACATTTCTTTGTTGGCGACAACGTTCAGCTGGTTGATGTTGGCAATTAATGACTCGCCCTCTTGAACTTTGAGGTGGTCGTATAGAGCTGGAATACTATCAGGATAACCAACCTGAATTCCTAACTTATCTAACTTCAGGATCGCCTTATCACGGGTAGTCTTCCCTAGCCAGGTGTTGTTAGCAAGACGGCCCTTGTAAACCTTGATCATTTGTTCAACCATGTGGTGAACATCCTGCTTTGCTTGGGGTCCAAAGTACTTTTTACCATAATAATCACCCATTACTTGACTGAATACATCACGAGCTAAGTAGTAGGAGAACTTACGTTGGCTAACCGGCTTCTTACTGCCAGACAAGGCACGGGAATAGCGACCGTTAATTTCCCGGGTCTCATCATCTAAGTAACTAGCATTATCGCGAATAACACCAACTAACAGCCATGCCTTAAACTGTTCAAAATGATCTTGCAAAATATCGTTCAAGGCTTGGAAATATTGGGGTTCTGTAACAATAACCTTATCAGGTGTAGCCTTGACTAACTGTTTAATGACTCCTGCAATGTCTAGTTGGTCAGTAGAAGCTGCCAAATCAGCCACGCTTTGTGGATTGTACATCTTACTATAGTCCGCTGCCTCTTCGGCACTCTTAACGTGTGGTGCTAAGAGGGCATCAAATTTCTTGGCGTTTTCAATGTACTTGTTCGCTTGGTCATCCTGATAGTCGAGCTTCTTCATCAATTCCTTCATCATGGAAGTCCACAATCCAAGCAATTGATCATGTTCCTGCTTTTTAGCCGGTTCATAGTAACTTTTATCAGGCAAAATCAATGAAGGGGCTGCAGCAAATAAAGCATAGACCGTTGCGTTTTTCATATCCGCATCAATGTCGAAGGCAACCGGTGATGGCATCCCCGTCAAGATCCAGTTCCGCCATTGAGCGTTGTAATCATCATACGACTGCAATGCTTCTACTCCCTTGAGCATCAGCTTCAGCGGCCGTGGGCCAACCTTCTTCCGTAGGTCAAACTTCTTTGCAATCCGGTAGAGTTTTACCATTTCGTTAAAGCGGGGATCATCACTCTTCTCTTTCCCGTCGGCAAACTTATCCAGGTCATCCATGAGTTGCTTATCAATCTGGTCCACCAGGTCATTGAAGCCCCCGGTTGCCGGTTTGTCATCAGGAATCTTAGCGGTCTTAATCCAATCACCATTAACTGCTTCATACAAGTCGTCCTTTATTAATTCGTTATTCACTGCCACACTTTTTCCTCCTCACTACGTCTTTTAATTCATTATCTTCAATTATACTATTTCAACCTTCAAATGGCCGGAGTAATTCATGACGGGCGCTAGTACTGAACCATTGAGGGTGCTGGTTAATAAGTTCACTCACCGCTCGATAGTTATTTAGATCAATTACTCCCGGGACCAAGCCGTTTGCCTGCAGTAATCGAGCAAACCTAACATCTGCTCCCTGTAACCGGTTATGGAATAGCGATAGGCCATCCACCTCCCAATCTTGGTGAATTAATTTCACGGCCCGCTGGTATGAATCTGAATGGGTCAGAATTTCGTGCATTGTTGTTGGTTCTAATAATTTTGCCATTTTAGTAATCACCCTTCATTGTTAAAACCCGTCCTTGCGGATGAATGACAGATAATTCTACTGGTGAGCTGGTCAGCAACCAATCGATGTGCGTGTACTGATACTGATTAATGTTTCGTTCACCATAGCCATCGGTAATGATAATAATCTGGTGAGTAGCAGGATTGATTCGTTTGCTTTCTAAGAAGTCAAAGATCGGTTGAAAGGCCGTTCCGCCACCTCCAGAGCGTTGTAGCTTAATCATCCTCATCCCCGTTTGGCAATCATTATCGTGAACCTTAGCGTCAAACGGATACATTGTTAACGAGGCGTCATAACGTTGTTGTAATCGCCGAATCTCATTTATCACCTCAGCTAACTCCTGGTCATTAACTGATCCAGAATTGTCGACAAATACCAACAGTTCATTGACCAGGCGACTCACTTGACCTGCTAATTCCATTCGCAATGGTTGACGACGGTTAAAACGAGCGTGGTTTTCCTGACGCCCGTGCACAATTAACCCCACTTGCTGCCTTAAAACCCTCCGCCAATCCATATTCCCCACTAGGTTAGCTCCTTGTAACTGTTCTAAAAGCTCGCCAGGTATTAACCCTCGATCACGATGCGGTACTCGTTGCAAAGCCCGCTGCGTAATGGCCTTTAGATGGGCAAGGCGAACAGTTTGCTCACTCACTATTTGAGCGCCACTCTGCCAGCCCTGGTGACTGTCGGCATCATTTTGTTGTCCAACTGGATTACGTTTCTCTAGTCGCCAGCCAGCCTTTTTTAACCGTTCCCGTTCTTTAATAGTTAATGTTTCGAGAATTCTTAAATAGGTCCCTGAGTCTTCGCGCTGTGGTAATTTACGGTGCAATAGTCGTTCCAATTGACCCAAGTCCGCTGTTCCCGCTGGCGTCGCTGGTAAGTACTGGTTAACCGCGACATCAGTTGCCACCTTCACTAATCCTGGGTAAAGCACTTTTTGGTAACGAAAGGGATGCTGCCAAAGCAAATGTAAAGCTTGGTGTTCGAGCATTAAGGTTAATGTGCTGGCATCGACCGTTTGAATATATTTTGTAGAAATTACTAATTGTATCTGATCTTCTTGCCAACGCAATCCAATGTGGTCAGACGTTTGATCACTGATTTGACGTGGCAGTTGGAGGAGCACTTCCCCTAAAAGACGCCGTCGCTGTAGAACACGTACGACCGCTGTTTCAACAATCTGTTCGGCTAGTGCCATGTCCGCAGGTTGGTTCCGAAACATAGATAATTGTGCTGCTAATTGACCCATGACTAACGCTCCTCACGAGTGGCGATCGCCGCCAATTGTTGATACAAGTGAGCGACCTCAGTGGCACCACTTTGTGCAGCCTGGTACAGCGAAGTTAATAGGTCAGCGTGGTCACCAATGGTCCTAGTCAGGGCGTACTGGCCGTCTGCGGATACTTGCTCCAAATAGTGGCTAAATAAAGATGCCGTTTTGTCTTTTGATAATGTCTGAGGGCCGTCTTTGATCCATTGATTTAATAAGGTCACTTGGCGTTCTTCACTCAGTTGGTCAAATGATGCTAAGGGGCGCTTCATCAGTTCAGTTAGCGTGAGTTCTTGTCCATGGGCTTGCACATATTCAGCAAACGACACCCCCACTTCAACTCCCAAATCACCACTAAACAAATCAGGTGCCAGGACTGCCCGTTGATCGGCAGGTAATTGCTCTAACTGGTCCAAGTTTCGTGACACACGTTCCCATGCCCGCGGCGTTGGTACCAAATCACTGTCGTAAGATGGTTGACTGCTTAATCGTTGCGGATACTCTTCTAAATAGGAAATAATTAGCGGGTTAATTCGACTACGGTTGCCATTAACCTTTTGCTTGGCCCATTTTAACCAATCATCTAGTGATGTGGCCATCACTAAACGCACTGTTCGATCCTTAATCGCCGCGTCGCCCATGGCTACTCCATAATCGCTGTGTTTAAACCCCGTCATCGTGTTATCGGGGTTTTCCGCAATTATAATGTGCACCTGCGTCGGTAGTGATAATGAGTTAATTTTTCGTTGCAACACCAGGTTCATTAACTCGGATTGAACAGCCTGTGGTCCCCGGTTAAATTCATCAAGAAACCAAACAATCGGCTGGTCAGGATGGGTTTCTGCGTATTTAATAATCTGGACCAATGTTTCAGAATACCCAAACTGGACATTTGCTAACCGCCCGTACTGTTTAGTTTCAACAAATGAATCGTTCGTTAGTGGTGGAACTGGAATGGCAAGGTCGCCCTTTTCACTCAGACTGACGACTGTCGTAAACAGCTTGGCCCCCATATGATGGGCAACGTCAGCCACTAGTGCCGACTTCCCGACTCCTGCTTCACCAACAATATTTGGAACATTCCCCGCACGAATTACTAATGGAACTGCAGTTAATAGTTGTTGATAAGTTAATGCCATTACTGTTCATCCTTCCAGCCGAATGTCGTCAGATCCATTTCATGCTTACGGAGCCCAGAAACGTAAGGATTACCTTTAACGTAAAAGCGGTACGGACTCCTGCCATTTTTACCTTTTAAGTTAACGCCGACCCGGCTAGTAGTGATTATTTCCCGGGGAATTTTATAATTTTTGGTGAGCTCAATCGTCAATGAGCTTGTTTCAAGTGGTTGGCCATCTAGTTCTCGCGACTGAATTCCTAGCGCCGCCATTAATTTGCCGGGGCCATTACTGACGTTGAAGCCCGTCATTCCCCGATTCTTCTCCATTTGCTCTCGTCCCATCGTTGGCTGAATAGCCCGAATAAGGACTCCTTGCGGTTCTTCAGCGTCTTGGACAACGACATCAAAACAATAATGGGCGCGGATTTGATAAACATAAATGTTACCGGGGTTACCATACAACGATTCAGAGTAATTCGTCCGGCGACCATTAAAAGCATGGGAGGCTGAATCGTGTTCGCCCAAGTATGCCTCAGTTTCGACAATTAATCCCGCGGTTAACTGCTGACCACCTCGATAAAGAATTTGTTTGCCTAATAGATCTCGAGCAATCTCCTGAGTTGGTCGACCAGTAAAGAATTTTTGGTAATCGCTCAATCTCATTACTGTATTCCTCCCTTAAAAAGTACTATTCTTAAAGTATCACTAAATAGAAGGCGATTCATCTATGAAACTCAAACTAGAAAGAATATATACTAAGCCTGCCGATTTAGACGGTTACCGTATCTTAGTTGATCGTCTGTGGCCACGAGGTATTTCAAAGGTAAACGCCCACCTCGATCAATGGATCAAGGAAGTAGGACCAAGTAATGATCTCCGCAAATGGTTCAATCATGATTTAGCAAAGTATCCTGAATTCCAACAACGGTACTTAGCAGAACTGGAAAAAAAACCGGCACCTTACAATTCACTCCGGGCAATTGTCCAAGAGCAAATCAAGCAGCAAAATGTTATTTTGTTATTTGGGGCTAAAGATGTGGAACATAATCAGGCAGTGGTTCTCGCTAATAAACTAGCACAAGACCTCAACGTTGAAGTTGTTCCCGCACCAAAATCTACTAAATAAATTAACCGGCCACTGGCGTTCATATTCGAATGCTAGTGGCCGATTTGACTACTTGTTTAATTTATCAAGACCCGCTTGCAGGACATCGTCATCAACAAAGGTAGTTAAGAAGCGCTGCAACGGTGTTTCACTGTGACGATCCTTAAATGCCATTGGTTCTGCTGCAATGATGACCGCAATCAGATTGTTTTCAGTCATCATTAACTGACCTGGCCGTTGGTATTTGCCCTTGGTATGTTTACCAGTCCGCCAAATATGGAGTTTGGCTTCACCATCCTGGTCCGGCTTAAGCTGATACTTACCGTTATCATCAGCTTCTACCGGGATACAGGTAAACTTTTGGACCTCATACTTTCCCTTTTTACTCATTTTATTACCCTTCCTCAGCAAGTTTTTCATGATTACAAACAGCATAATCATAAAATCATCATTTTAATTGTACCGAGCCTTGTTTAATTTGTCACGAAGTCATCACCAATCTCAATAATCAGTGGTAAGCTGGAGTTAGTAATGATATTAGGAGGTCCTTATAATGTCTTCACAAGCTATTACAGCAGAGCAAATGCGTCATTATGATTCTTACACCATTAACCATATTGGAGTTCCATCGCTCGTATTGATGGAACGGGCAGCATTGGCCGTTCGGGATGAGATCTTAAATGCTTTTCCAATCAACCTTGACCATGTCGTCGTAGTCGCTGGAACAGGAAATAATGGTGGTGATGGCCTTGACGTGGCCCGTCTGTTACATATTGCTGGTGTAAATGTCACCATCCTCAATGTTGGTAACCCAGCACATACTTCTGACGAACACCAGGTTCAAGAACACATTTGTCATTACTACCAAATTCCAGAAACGACTGACCTGGCCGTTCTCAACAAAGCCACATTAATTGTCGATGCGATGTTTGGTATTGGAATTGATCGTCCTGTTGAAGGCGCCTACGCTGATGCCATTCAGGCTATTAACCAATCTCAAGCAGTGGTTGTAGCGGTTGATATGCCATCAGGAATTAATACTGATACCGGTGAAGTAATGGGCGTGGCGGTCAAAGCTGATTTGACTGTTACCTTTGCTTTCAACAAAGTCGGCTTAACTAAGAATGATGGCAAGGATTACGCTGGACGTATTGCAATTGCAGATGACATGGGTACTTATGCTGTCGATGATTAAATATAAATAACAAGGGCTTCAGGAAGTCCGTCGGTGTGGCGCTTCCCAAAGCCCTTTTCCTATATTATTTTAAATACTTTGTCGGATTAGCAACAAAGTCATCAATCTTAACATCAACAGTGTCCTTTGTTGCGGCGTTCTTCAGTTGGAATTGGCCCTCATCAACTTCGCGTTCTCCAAAGACAGCGAAGTATTTGGCATTACGCCGGAAGGCCTCCTTGATTTGCTTACCAACCTTAACGCCTGAGTAATCCTTATCAGCCACGATACCGGCTTGGCGAATTTTATTCAGAATATTAAATGCTAATTCATCTCCGTCAGCATTGGCACTGGCAAAGAAGACATCTAATTGGTCCTTAGGGGCAAAGTCTGGGTTTTCTTGCTTAAGTAAAAGCATCAGACGTTCAACACCCATACCAAAACCAATTCCCCCTTCTTCAGGGCCACCTAATTGGTTAATCAATCCATTGTAACGACCACCAGCACAAACGGTAGTAAAGCCGCCACCAAAAACTGGTGAGTCCGACATGATTTCGAAAATAGTGTGGTTGTAGTAGTCCAGTCCCCGCACCATGTTAGTATCAATTTCATAATCAATGCCGAGCTTCTTTAACAAAGCTTGAACAGAGTCAAAGTATTGTTGTGATTCATCGTCCAGGTAATCCAGAATCGAAGGTGCTTGGGCAACAATTTTCTTATCGCCAGCATCCTTACTATCCAACACCCGCAATGGGTTCCGGTACATCCGTTCCTGTGAATCTGAACTTAATTCATCATAATGAGGCTTCAAAAAGTCGATCAATGCTTGGCGATAGTCTTCCCGCACCTTTTTGTCACCCAGGGTATTGATAACCAGCTTAACGTTTGGCACACCAAACCGCTTAAAGAGGGTCATGGCCATGGCGATAACTTCAACATCAATTTGTGGTGACTCATTGTTCAAAGCTTCCACACCAATTTGGTGAAATTCACGTTGGCGTCCAGATTGTGGCCGCTCGTAACGGAACATTGGCCCCATGTAGTAAACCTTGTATGGTTTTGGATATTCAGGGCCATAAAGCTTGTTTTCAACATATGCGCGAACCACCCCGGCTGTTCCTTCCGGCCGCAGTGCAATATGACGATCGCCCTTGTCATGGAAATCATACATTTCCTTTTCCACGATATCTGACGTATCCCCAACGTTACGGGAGAAAACATTATAGTCTTCAAACATTGGTGTTCGGATGCCCCGATAGCCGAATTCTGCAAAGACATCCCGTGCCACTGCTTCAACTTTTTCCCAGACATTCGTTGTCCCTGGTAATAAATCAGCAGTTCCTTTTGGCTTTTGATATTCCATGTGTGTACTCCTTTCACCACAAAAAGGCCCGCTAAGACTAGCCGCCTTAGGGGGTGAATCAAATGATTGGTTCATCATTTTTTATTTCAACAGATTCTATTAATATTCATGTGTGATTTTACCATAGCTATTGGTGTTTGGGTAGCCGTCATGCCCTGGCGGTACGATGAATATGCAATAATTTTAACCCCACAATTATCAACGTAATGGTAATCATCAGAAATGCTGACAGGAACAGCAATTGGTATGAACTATTTTCGATCACGTATCCACCATAAAGTGGTCCAATTGCCCGGCCCACGGAGATCACAATATTGTAAAGGCCTTGGTAATGGCCAGCATGATCAACTCCCGTTAGTTGGGTAATCCAAGCTGGTAAGCCCGCAAAACTTAGCGTTTCACCAATTGTCAAAATTACAAAGTCAACAATGAAAAATGGTAATGTCCGGATAAAAATCAACAGTAAGAACGAGCTACCAAAAATTGCAATCCCGATTAAAATCTGCTTAGATAACCTCACATATGGGCTGAGTTTACTAACGAGGGGTTGTCCGATAATAATGATGATCCCGTTGATTGTCCACAACATACTGTAGTCATAAAATGGAATTCCCATATTGGTCATGTGAACCGCCAAAACGCTTTCCCATAAAGAATAGCTAATGTGAATTGTAATCACATTTAACAAAATAAGGTAAACCAGTTGTAGTAACGGTTGACCTTTCAAGTTTACCTTGGTATGTCGTGGTTGGTTCTTTTGCCGTTTGACTAATGGAGCATTGAAAGTCCAAATTACTACAAAGGATAAGGCTAGATAAAAGACCGTCGCCACGGAAAATACTAAAACAACACTAATTGGTAAAAGAATCCCAACTAATAAGGTGCCAATCACTACTCCAACATTAAAAGCCATGTAAATGTAGTTGAATACGAATCGTGAAGTATGGTTAGCGACCCCGGTCCCATAGGAATTAATGATGGTCATATTGATACCATCCCCAAAGCTATTAACCACGAGTAACACCGCAAACCATGGCCAACCATGGAACAAAATTAGACTGGCAATTGCTACAGTTGAGCAAGTAACCCCTACCACCGCTGATTTATACGGACTCCAATGATCAAATAGCCAACCACCAAGGTAATTGCCGGCCATCATGGCAATGGAAATAAAGAGCATTACAATCCCGGCCGTCGTCAGCGTCTGGTGCAAGTATTTATTTACGTACATCGTTGTTAGTGGCCAGATAAACGCCGCTCCAGTGTTATTTAATAGGCTTGCTAATGCTACCCATTTTAAATGCACAACTTTTTGGTTTGTCATAATCCTCCCCGTCTAATGTTCCCAACACACAACAAAACGGAGCCTGCTTCAATAGCAACACCCCGTCATAATACTTAACGTTCAACGATCATATTAGTTGATGGAACTTTAATTGCTGTATAGGTTGCTGCAACATGATTAGCGTGCAGACCTAAACCATTTTTGATGGTATTCCGGTAGTGGGCTGTCATTACTGCCGCATATGCATTACCCGATGACCGGTCGATCTCAGCTAAGCGGTGGTGGTTCCATGGCAAGCTGGTTGCATCTACTGGTACCAAGCGGCTCCCCTCAAAGACCGAACTGTAACGAGAACTAACCGTGTACTTGTCATTGTTAGTCCAATAAGTATAAGAAACAACTGGCCGTTTTCCAGAAGTTGCCCGCCGAACTTGTACATAATAAAATTTGGACCCTGAATTATGCAATGTTAATGCCTGGTACTTTGTACTGACCCAGACTTGCTGATGATCATTGTAGTCGACCGGCTGCATGAAGTGCATGGTAATCAATCCACCGAGCCACAAGACAGCTACAACTACCAAAACAACGTAGCGGGTAAATAACTTCCCATCAAACCGCTTTTTGGTTTTTGCAATCAACATTAATTGCTGAACCCGAATGTAATGAATGACAAACCATAAGAAGGCAATTGCTAAAATCCATAACAACCACCCTAGCCAATTCCAACTCATACTCTTCCGTCTCCATTTCACAAAATATCTTACTTAGATTATCACACAAATAAGGGCGATTGTCCGCTCTCATTAGGAATTCTTAGATTATTTTATCGAGAGTATATTTTCTGATATGCACCAAATTTATGTTAAACTAATTTTGGCATTAAATTATAGATTGATTTACAATGTACTTAAAGAGAACTGGTGTTAATTACACCAAGGGGGACATTTATTCCATGGATAATTTGAGTGAAATTGCCCAAGAATTGATTAAATTCGAACGCGACAACGATATGACTGATAACCAAGTTGCTTTTGGTAGCCACCTTTCTGTTGAACGTATTCACGACATTAAGGCCGGCAATAGTGAACCCAATGACGATGAGGCGGAATTAATTGAACGTTTCATGAAGAGTAGCAATAAGTAGCTACAAAGAAGCTGGGAATTAACCTCCTCAAAAGCCTGGTGGACTAACCTAAAACGATGAATGGTGATGGAATCATCAGAATCGTTTGTAGTTAGCTACAAAGGCTCTGGTTAATTCCCGCAATTAGACTTGATAAGTTCAAGACTACTAGTAACAGAAAAGGTTTGAGAAAAAGCTTTCTACTTTTTCTCAAACCTTTTTACTATTTATAGTTAGTCTGATGATATCAATGACTAACTATTATTTTTTAAATTTTATTGGCAGGGTCACTGACTCAACCTTCACCGACCGGTCATTAATCCGTTTTAATAGGGTCTTAATAAGCTGGTCAGCTAAAGCATGGATTGGTTGAACAACGGTGGGTAAATCAGGAGCAATTTGCTGAATCAGTTGTGACCCATCATAACCAGTGACAAAGAAATCATGATTCATTTTCAAGTGGGCTTCCTGATATTGATGCACAATTTGTAGTGCCTGGACATCATTCGAAGCAATCACACCGTCATAGTGCTGGGGAAAATCAATCGCTGCAATTTCCTCACGACTGACTGTTGTAAAGTTAACGTCACTCTGATTGAGGCAGTCCACGACCCCTTGTAGACGATTCAAGGTTGGCGACACAGATGTATCTTCATCGACAATTACCGCCAACCGCTGAACATGCTGACGCAGCATAAATTGGGCTGATAATTCACCGCCACGGTAACTATCAGCCGCCACAATCGGAATATTATCAGATAAATAACGGTCAAACGATACAATCGGTGCCGTGAGTTGTTGATATTCTTCAATTCCTAAGTTATGTGAACCAGAGATGATCCCATCCACCTGGTTAGCAAACAGCATACTTAGATATTCGTGTTCAATTTGGCGATTTTCAGCTGAAGAAGCAATGATGGTTTTATAGCCCTTCGCAAATAACTGATGTTCCAACTCATTAACCAATTCTGCAAAGAACGGGTTAGTAAGATTAGGGAAGATTAAGCCAATAAACTGCGAAGGCTTCCCCTGCATCGCTCGTGCCAATGCATTGGGCTGATAGTGCAATTTAGCCATCGCATCATGGACCTTTTTAATGGTCTTTTCACTGAGCGAACCGTAGTTATTAATTACGCGCGAAACGGTTGTTACTGATACCCCAGCTAGATCCGCAACGTCCTTAAGTTTTGCTACCATTTAGTATGTCTCCACTTCTCTGACAAAATAATTAATTACCATTATATCTCAATATAATCCACTCCAAGTAAGAAACTTTTAATCCACTATCCGTTACCTTATTAGAAATGGAAAATTGTCCGGCTTGGCTTGTCAATTGATAATAAAAGCAATTATCAATTCTTTTATTATCTAACAGTATGTGCGCTCGGTTCATTAAGATTGTCATTTCAAAAAAGTAGATGTTAAAATTGCTTGCCCTTTAAAGGGATAAATGATATTTTTTACGTAGTTCGAAATCTTAACCACTTCTTAACTTTTTTCGCTAAATCTTCAACATTTAATTATTAATTGATTAGCAAGTTGGTTAATAAGTAGTCATAACAAAGGAGTTCACATAATGCGTCAATCATTCACCGATTCAAAAACTCATTACAAGATGTATAAGAGCGGTCGGAAATGGATGTTCGCTGGTTTGACTGCAGTTTCATTAATCGGTGCAACTGGGGTAGTTGCTCATGCTGATGAACAAACCCCAACTACTCCCGCTGAAGAAACAACTCAATCCGGTGCAAACAACAATAAGAACCTGTCTTCAAGTGCAGTTTCTTCTTCGACTGCTAGTGCTTCTGCTAATTCAAGTGCTAATAGTAGCGCCGTTGCTAGTGATTCTACCAGTGCGGTTTCTGCGGCTAGTCAGGTAGCTGCTAGTGCTAACGTTGCTTCTTCTGCAACCTCTGCAGCTAGCTCCGCTAGTCACCAATTGGAAGTTACCTCTGATAGTAAGCAAAACACCTTGGTCGTTAAACCAACTGCTAAGGCCACTGCTACTACGACTGCTGCATTCGCTGCCCAAAAGACAGCTGCTCCACAAGTTAACCTTAATTCGTTGCACTTCAGTAGCAACGCTCATTCACAACAATTTATCGAAAGTGTTGCTCCTGGTGCTATCAATGGCTGGAACAAATACGGAGTCTTACCTTCAATTACCGTTGCCCAAGCCATTCTAGAATCTGGTTGGGGCCGGTCATCATTGTCCACACAAGCCCACAACTTATTTGGTATCAAGAGTTCTTACAATGGTCATTCAGTAACCATGCGGACCCGTGAAGTTTACGGTGGGCGGTCCGTTTACATCAATGATGCCTTCCGGGCTTATGCTAATAATTCCGAATCTGTGGAAGACCACGGCAACTTCCTCTACGTTAATAGTCGTTACCGCAACTTACTGGGTGACACTAACTACGCTTCTGTTGCTCGCAAGTTACGGGCAGATGGTTACGCTACCGATCCAAATTATGCTAACGCTTTGATTCGGCTAGTTCAGACTTATGGTTTAAACCAATTAGACTCCGTTGCCTTCTCTGGTAAAACCATTACTAACAAGGGTGGCAACAACGATAGTTCTTACAGCCAGTCATCATCATACGGTAGCAACAACACCGTTTCTGGAACTGGTTACTACACCGTTCAAAGTGGTGATACCTTGTCCGGTATTGCTAACCGCTTCAGCACCAACGTTAATACGCTAGCTCACTTGAACGACATTCAAAATGTTAACAGAATTTATGTCGGTCAACACCTGCTTGTTCGTCAAGCTGCTCAGACAACCACTAGCCGTCCAAGTACCCCTGTCACTAATAACACTCAAGCTAGTGGCACCTACACTGTCCAAAGTGGTGACACGTTATCTGGGATTGCTAGTCGATTTGGTACCTCATACGAAACGTTAGCTCGGTTGAATAACATTGCTAACCCGAACTTAATTCACGTTGGACAAACGTTACGCTTAAGTAATGGTTCAAGTTCCACAACTACAAATGCAACGAGTCATACTACTAGCTCGGTTGCTGGTTCTTACACTGTGCAAAGCGGTGACACATTATCCGCTATTGCTGCTCGTTACGGAATGAGTTGGGAAACTCTAGCACGCTTGAACAATATTTCTAATCCAAACATGATTATGGTTGGTCAAGTTCTGCGATTAAGTGCTGGTCCAACAACCCATGTCACTGCTCATAACGTTAATCGGCAAGTTACTGTCAGCTCCCACGGCGGTCAATATGTCGTCCAAAGTGGCGACACCCTGTCTGCCATTGCTGCTCGTTATGGGATGAGTTATGAAACTCTCGCACGCTTGAACAACATTTCTAATCCAAACATGATTATGGTCGGTCAACGTTTAAACGTGAATGGGTCAGCTTCCCGTTCATACCGCACGACTAATCATGTCAGTTACGGGAACGCATATACCGTTCAAAGCGGTGATACACTTTCTGCTATTGCTGCTCGCTACGGTCTTAGCTGGCGTTCATTAGCTGCCAAGAATGGCATTAGTAATCCTAATGAAATCATGGTTGGCCAACGAATCGTTCTCTAATTATCTTGTTAATAAAGGCCGTTGATGGACTATCCCATCAGCGGTCTTTTTCATTTACTTATAAATTCTCGGTATTTTTTTGCCCACTTGTCCTATAATGAACAATAGGATTAGGGAGGGGGCTTGATCATTCGTGACAACACCAATGGTCGATCAGCTAGATATGGACAAAATTAGTCAATTGTTTAAGCTTTTAGGAAATCCCAAACGCTTACAGTTATTATACCTACTGATCCAACAATCAATGACAGTTAGTGAAATTAGCAACCGAATGCAGTGGGAACAATCGGGGGTTTCCCACCAGTTACAATTATTACGTAAATTCAACTTGGTCCAACAAAAGCGGAAAGGTAAGGAAATTATCTACCACCTTGAGGACCCGCAAGTGATGACTTTAATCGCTGACGTTATTAGTCATGCGGAACAAATCGTTCACCGTTAATATCGAGGCGTGAATACAACATCATGGGTAACCTCATGTTTACGTCCTAACAAATAACAAATAGGCATCTCATGTTCACAATAGTCGAACATGGGATGCCTATTTATGTTCTGGGATATCCGTATTTTATCTCGGTAATAACGTTTCCTTTGAATTTGATTATTATGTATCTCTAAACAAACTTTAGCGTAACTTGATCCTTGCTCATAATATCGGCCAATGTTACTTCTTCGCCATCATGAAATTCATCAGCATCAAGGCTAAATCCAGGGTGGGTATGAGCATAGAACTTAAATTCATATGTTGGTGTCTCACTACTATCTTTGACCATCATTACCCCTGAAGTACCATCTGAGCAATGAATGGTCTGGTCTTCTTGCTTATTATTAACAAAAACAGTTGTCACTTTCAACACCTCCGTTATTATTATAGCCCAATTTTGGTATGCCTAAAACAATTTTGCATTGGTGGTCCACAATGATAAACACTTTAGTTTAATTTGACTATCAGTGTAAAAGAAATCGGACACAGCTAGCAGAAGTTGTGCCCGATTATTTATTATTTAATCTGCCGCTAAGGCATCAATTGGATTAAGCTTGGCGGCCCGTCGTGCAGGTAGCAAAGCAGCGATAAAGGAAATAATGATTGCGATAACAAACGCAAAAACAACATTTCCTACTGTAATTTGGACAATATTATACTTAATTAGATGATATAAGGCGTGGTTCAGACTGAAAGTGACGACAAAGGAAATAACCAATGCCAAGATAGCGGAGAAAAAGCCAATTAAAATAGATTCGGATGTAAATAATCGCCGAATATCTTTCTTACGCTCACCCAGCGCACGCAAAATACCAATTTCCTTGGTTCGTTCAGATACTGACATGTACATCGTGACGATAATCATTAAGGCGGATACTAGTAAGGAAATACCAGCAATCGCAGCTAGGATCGTCGAAGCCAGGTGGACGTAAGTATTGAGAGTCTTCAATACTGAGCCGACTGTAACCGTCCCCAAGATCCGGCGGTTATTACTATCACGCATATTATCAATCTTATTAGAAACGGTTTGAACTTTATTCAAGTTACTTGCGAAGACGGCGACATAGTTTGCCCTTGTCGTTGCACCATTATCCCGAAGCAACTTAAACATTGTTGCATGATTAAGGGATGTTGATGCACTGGCACCATCAGACAACCCACTGACTTTGACATCACTGCTAATTTGAACCGGCTTACCATCCTTGTCAATCCAATTGAAGTTTAAATGAACAACTTTGCCGACAATGGATTTATATTTTTTCGGACTAGTCAGCTGAATGGCCTGTTGTTTAGTTAAAAGAATTTCACCGTTCCCCGGGCGGTGACCCTGTTTAATGGAACTAGTAGTGACAGAATGATTCCAAGTGGTCATTGTCGTGCCGCTTTGCTGCATATTTCGGTATGATAAGCGGAACCCTGGCACCATTACTCCCGTCTCAACGTGGTCCACATTTGCTAGTTTACGTAATCGATAGATATCGTGGTTGCTAATAAACATTGATTCTGGATCAGCTGACAGGTTTTGTAGTGAAGCTTGGAGTTGTTCTTGGCTCATCTTCTTACCACTAGGGTTACGGAAAACAGTAATTGCCCGCGGATTGGCCATGGAATTAATCTGATCTTGAATATAACCATTAACCCCATTCCCCAAACCAATAAAGAGAATCACAGCAAAAATCCCAATTGCGGTCCCTAACATAATTAAAGAATTACACCAAAAGTTATACATTAAGTGTTTAAAAGCAGTGCGGTAAGCCGCCATCGCTGGTAGTGGCCGCGCTTGCAAATTTGCGGTCTCTTGCGGAAATGGATATGGATCTTTTAATTTGACATCCCCATCTATTTTGCCATTAGCCAAGTGAACAATCCGTGTTCCGTGGTTAGCAACTTCTTGCGAGTGTGTGACCGCAATGACTAATTTGCCATCGCGGGCAATGCCGTCAAGAATGGACAAGACTTCCTGGGTATTTTCAGCGTCTAAAGCCCCTGTCGGTTCATCAGCAATAATCATCTGGGGATCTGAGGCCAAGGCTCGCGCAATAGCGACCCGCTGCTTCTGACCACCTGACAAGTGATTTGGATGCTTATTAACCTGATCGCTTAACCCGACTTCGTCAAGCAATTGCAAGGCACGTTGGCGACGAGCTTCGCGATTAAGGGTCGTCATATCCAACGCAACTAAAACATTATCTAAGACCGTTAAATGGGAAATAAGATTATATGACTGGTAAATATAACCAACCGTAGACCGACGATAATCATCTAATTGTTGTTCTTTAGAATGATCTAAGATTTGGCCATCAACAGTTACTTGCCCCGCAAACTGTCGATCCAGTCCCCCAATAATGTTCATCAGGGTTGACTTACCACCACCAGATTCACCCAAAATTGAAACAAACTCACCGCGGTCAAAGGATAAATCGATTCCCTTTAGTACTGGGAAGGCTTCCTTATCAACATAGTACGATTTTTTAATATTTTTTAATGTGAGGAATGCCATTAGCGATCTCGCTTTCTATCTGTATTAATTTAATTATATCAAAAGCGTCTTCCCACTATCAGTAAGAAGGCGCCCTTTTATGATAAAAGTAACAATATTTCCCAGGAAATAACTTATTCTTGCGTTAGCTTGCCGTCATCTAAATGCCAAATATGGTCAGCAAATTGCTTTAATCGTAAATCATGGGTGACAACGACCACTGCTTTATTGGCCTCCTTAGCTAATTTCTGAAATAATTGACCGACAACCTTGACTAAATTACTATCGAGCGAGGCCGTGGGCTCATCTGCGAGGATAACTTGGGGATCAGTATATAAGGCCCGCGCAATTGAAACTCGTTGATTCTGCCCACCTGACAATTCAGCGGGATACTGATTCATTAGCTTTTCGATCCCCAATTCACTTAGTAAGTGAGTTAATTGCTTAGTTGACATATTTCCGTCTGTTTTAATTCTATCCACTAATTTAAACTGATCCTTCACTGTTAAATAAGGGAGTAAATTATATGATTGTAAAACAAACCCAATTTTATTCAATCGTAATTGTTCCCTTTGACGTTGACTGAGTCGCTGGAAGTTCTGACCATCTACCATTACCGTCCCTGTGTCCGGCTTTTGTAAACCACCAGCAATTGTCAAAAATGTACTTTTCCCAGAACCCGAGGGCCCTAAAACTAGGCTTAATTCACCATTTTGTGCTGAAAAATTAACGTCCTTCAACACATGGACTCGACCAACACCATGTCCATATGACTTGTTGACTTTATTAATTTGCATTGCTTCCATTTGAACCACCTCCATCTACTGGTTCAGTGCAGTAACTGGATCAATTTTGACAATCAATCGAACCGGTAAAAGAGCACCCACAACACCTAGTACTAATAGTGCCAAAGATAACGCACCGATCGCTATCCAGTTAATTTCCATCGGTAGTCCGGCTGGTAAAATTTGTTTGGTAAGCAATGTTAATAAAATACCGCCAACCACGCCGACTGCAACTAATAATAACGACTGATAAATCGTTGAGCTAACTAAGTGTTTGGCAGGAATTCCTTGGGCACGTAAAACGGCAAAATTTGGTAATTTTTGAATCGTTAAAATATACAGGAAGACGGCGATGATTACTAATGAAATAATCATCAGAAAGCCAATCATAAAACTAAATGTTGTATTTTGGGCACTATAACCGGGTAGCTTATTAACAAACTGTTTAACAGTGTAATGTTGCAGTTCTGGTGCGGTCCCTTTAGAAAGAGATTGATCCGCAATCAGGGCTGAGCCAACAATCCCCGGTTGAACACTCCGTAATTGCCGCCAAGAAGATAAACTCCCATACACAACTGGTGCCACGCTGAGTTTGGCGTTTTTAACAAACCCGACAATTTTAAATTGTGGTCCTTCGTTATTTAATCGTAAGCGATCGCCAAGCCGAAAGCCCTTGTTTTTCAATGATTGATCAACAACCACTTCATGACTATTGTGCATTTTGCGACCGGCTGTTAACTGCAATTTATCTCTAAAAATGAATTCCTGACGATTTAAACCAATAAATTGAACGTTTTCCTTATCTTTTCCCTGCTTAGCAACTGCCGGGGCTACGCCAATCGTCGCCATATGGTCTGGTCGATATGTGGGCCGTTGTTGTTTACGAATTAGTGATTGACTCAAACTGTCATTGCTATTTTTGCTGAGGAAAACCGTTTGCGTATCCCAAGAGTTGATTGCCGCAGTATTTTCATGTGCCAAGCCAAGCATCATTCCCATTAAGATCATAATTAAGTAACTAATCAGGATAAACATTAAGGTAATTAACCCATAGCGCAGTTTCTCATGCTTTATTTCTTTTAAGGCTAAAAACATGGTCATTCCTCCTTTGGTAATAACTTATCTAAGACTGTTGCTAGATACTGTAAAGAATGCGTTTGGCCAGCCGAATAAAGCAAACATTCCTTAATAGTTTGATGGACTAACGTCATGATTGCCCATTCCTCAGCATTACGTGGGACTGGACCCGCCTGCCCTTTTATCAATCCTTCATTTGTTTGGTAGTGTAACCGTACTAAATCACGGTAAGGGCCTTCGTTCACCGACTCAATAAAATGCTTAACCTGGGCCAAGTATTCACCTGCCGATAATAACCGTCCTTGGTCAGTAACCGTTTGATGAATATCTTTCATTGCTAATTGGTAAAGGTAACAATATGCGTCATTCAAATCCGAGAAGTATTTGTAAAATGCTCCACGCGCAATGTGGGCTTGCTTGATAATCCGCGCAACCTGGGCATCATCTAAACTATGCTGACTAAATTCTGTTAATAGCGCTGCCCGGATTCGCGCTTGCTTTTCGGGACTAAGGTGCTTAAAAGTCGCAAGTGGCATCAATATCTTCCTCCTTGGTGACACCATGTCACCGTAAATGATGATTCAAATATACCGCTAAAGTGACACCGTGTCAACATTAGCAATAAAAAAAGAGGCTGCGATAATTCAGCCTCTTAAAATTCAATTTGCTTAAGCTTCTTCACCGGCAACCTTAACAACGGCCTTGGAAACACCTTTAATCCGACCGTTAACAAAGTCATCAACATCTTGGTAATCAAATTCGTGGGACAGTAGTGGTAAAACGTCAACTTTACCAGAGCCCATTAATGCAATCGCATCTTCAAAGCAGTAAGGATTAATAAATGCCCCTTGAATAGTCAATTGCTTTTGGAAAACCTCGTAACTGTTAATTGAGAACTTACTGTCAGGGTTACCAACACCAAACATCAATACTTGACCACCACGAGCGGCAGCTTCAACTGCTTGTTCTTGGGTTTCTGGGCGTCCAACTGCTTCAATGACAATGTCGTAAGCATCATTTGGAATCTTTTCACCCTTAGCAGTATTAATCGTCTTGGCACCAAAACGATCGTGGTTGAGCTTCAGCTTGTCATCAGACAAACCACTCAGGGTAACTTCTTCAACCCCTTCAGATAATAAGGTTTGAACAAATAATTGACCCATAAAGCCATCACCGATAACCAATGCTTTTTGGTATGGGTGTAATTCTAATAAGTCTACCCCGTGAACAGCACATGACAATGGTTCCGTAACGGCTGCTGCTTTCAATGAGAGACTATCAGGAATTGGGTAAACAACCTTAGCTGGTGCCGTGAAGTATTCTTCAAAGCCACCATCACGAGTAACACCAACGGCGTCTAAGTGTTCACATAATTCTGGGCGAGAAGTCCGGCAGTACTTACATTCACCACAGTAGATGTTGGGATCAACAGAAACACGGTCACCAACTTTAACGTTCGTAACCTCAGAGCCAACCTTAGCCACGACACCTGAGTTTTCATGACCAAGAACAATTGGTGGAACAGCATCAGCAGAACCAGGCAAACCTGCGTACAGCGCGTGGTCAGTTCCACAAATACCAGCATAGGCAGTGTGAACAAGCACTTCATTTGGCTTGATTTCAGGAACGTCAACATCCTTAACTTCAAGTTTCTTAATATCAGTTAATACAAGAGCCTTCATGGATAATGAACCTCACTTATTTATTTAATTGCTCACAGTATAACGAAGTCATTTACTAAATGTCAAACGTTTATCATTATTTGCCAAAACTTTTTTCAAATTTATCCAAATTAATTTTGCAAGCGCTTTAGCTTGTAAAATAATTGCTATCCTAACGCCTAGAAATGCCGTCAATCAGGCAATTTACCATTGAACTAGTTTATTTTTTATGTTAGCCTAACAAAGTAATCCAATTAAGTTAACCTTTGTTGTCATGCAGAGGTAACAAAATTAAGATGAAAGGTGGATTTGGCGTGGATAACACAAAAAATCAACACCGTAAGCATCATTTAATTGAATATGCTAACGGCAAGTCGTTGGAAGAAATTAACGGTACTGTTAAAGTTCCGCATGGTAAAGGATTCTGGAGAACCTTATTTGCTTATTCAGGACCTGGTGCATTAGTCGCTGTTGGATACATGGATCCAGGTAACTGGGCAACTTCAATTACCGGTGGACAGAGTTTCCAATACACCTTAATGACTACTATCTTGATTTCAAGTTTGATTGCGATGCTCCTTCAATACATGGCAGCTAAACTCGGAATTGTGAGTCAAATGGACCTTGCTCAGGCAACACGGGCACGGACCGGTAAAGCATTAGGTGTTATTCTTTGGATCATGACTGAATTAGCCATTATGGCGACCGATATCGCCGAAGTTATTGGGGCCGCAATTGCTTTGAACTTGCTGTTCCATATTCCTTTGATTCCATCAGTCTTCATTACTGTTTTAGATGTTTTAGTATTGCTATTATTGACGAAGATTGGTTTCCGGAAGATCGAAGCGATTGTTGCTTGCCTGATTCTTGTCATTCTGTTTGTTTTTGCATACCAAGTCGCATTATCACACCCTAACTGGAGTGCTGCCTTTATTGGCTTACTTCCATCTACGAAGGCTATTGCTCAAAGTCCTAACATTGGTGGTATTACTCCATTAAGTGGGTCCCTTGGGATTATTGGTGCGACTGTTATGCCTCACAACCTATACTTACACTCCGCAATTTCACAAACCCGTGAAATCGACCACAATGATTTAGACAGTATTCGTCAAACGGTTCGCTTCACTACTTGGGACTCCAACATTCAGTTGTCCCTAGCTTTTGTTGTTAACGCTTTGCTGTTAATCATGGGTGTCGCTGTCTTCAAGTACGGTGCCGTTAAGGATAGTTCATTCTTCGGTTTGTACGACGCATTAAACAACACTTCAATGCTGTCTAACCCAATTTTGATTGCCGTTGCTAAATCTGGGATCTTGTCAACCCTGTTTGCCATTGCGCTGCTAGCTTCTGGTCAAAACTCAACCATTACTGGGACTTTAACCGGTCAGGTTATCATGGAAGGATTCGTCCACATGAAGATGCCTCTCTGGGCACGGCGGCTGGTTACCCGTATTATTTCTGTCATCCCTGTATTGGCTTGTGTTGCCATGACTTCTGGTGAAACCACTATTCAACAACACTCAGCCCTAAACATGTTAATGGAAAACTCACAGGTCTTCCTGGCATTCGCCTTACCATTCTCAATGCTACCATTACTCTTAATGACTAACAGTGAAGTGGAAATGGGTGAATTTAAGAACCGGGCATGGGTTAAATTCTGCGGTTGGTTCTCAGTTATCCTATTAACCTTCTTAAACCTGTACAACTTGCCATCAACCTTTGAAGGCTTTGATGTTTGGTCCAAGACTACCTCAGATGTTATCGCCTACATCACTATTGTTGTTATCCTGGTTCTCTTAGCATGGACTTGGATTGAAATGTACCGTGGTGATAAGCGTTTTGCTGCTGAAGGCAAGGGCTTTGAACAAGAAGAAGAAAAGATGAAGAAGGAAGGCCAAAACTAATCCTTTAATTCCTTAGTTTTCGTTATCCATCATTATCAATAAGTACAAGAGGCTTCTAGTGCCTGGTAATACCGCCACGTACTAGAAGCCTTTTTATATACTGCCAAAATGGAGTTTTAGTTTCTTTCAATTCTTTATTCATATTTTCTTCACTTATTACCTGTATATTATTAACCATAGAAAGATAACTTTCTCCTCATAAAATGTATCTTTCTCCTTCCTCCCTAAATGATTTAAGTTACAGCAAAAGCCCATGTTTCCCTATCATGGGCTTTTCTGTATGGTCAATAATAATAGACTATTCATTAACCATAAAATGTTATAATATACACCTGTAAATAAATTTCATTCGCTAAGTAAGAGGTGAATAGGTTGAATAATTCAAACAACAACCAACGTCCAAGTCGGGTTCAACTTTACGATTCAAATAATAACTCACGACGGCCATCATTTGGCGGTGGTAAGAAGCCTCGTCGTCCCCGGATGGGTGGGATGAATAACCGTCTCTTCAAGATCCTCCTCATTATTTTGTTAACCATTTTGGCAGTGACAGTCATTGTGTTTGCGATCAAGCAGCAAAACCCTGTTAACACTAATAACAATGATGAAGTTTCCACCAGTAGCAAGTCTTCTCATAAGAAGCACCATAAGAAGAACCACAGTTCATCAAAATCTAATGATGATGACGATGATTATTCATTCTCCTTCTCCGCTGGTGGCAGTCAGGGAACGACCAACAATGGTGGTAGCCAACACACCACTAATAGCAACCAAGGAACGACAAATAACAATAATAGCCAAGAACAAAACACTAACCAGGGCGGCGACCAGCACAACACTGGCAACAGTCAACCAGCTACCACTGGCGGTAGCAACAACAATGGAGGCAATGCTCCTGCTAATCATCCAGCTGCTACTGCCAACCCTGGCAAATAATTTTTCTTAGCAAATTTTAAATTTACCCTTGTCATCACGTAATCCAGTGCTATAATCATAGTCAATTAAAGGATATGCACTACGGAAGTCCTCTACCAGGGAGTCAATGCCTAGGCTGGAAGCATTGTTGAGTGATGGCCGTAGATGTACCACCTTTATATTTACCCACCGAAATAAGGTGGCGCGGGTCGTGTCCGTTACCACACCACAGAGAGGACGGCACTAGTACGTCCTGAACATGGGTGGAACCACGCTGATTATGAAATAATTGACGTCCCTAACGCTTTGATAAAAGGCGTTAGGGACGTTTTTTGTTTAACTACAAAAAAGGGAGAGATTGTTTATGGCTCAAGTTGCTGTTATGTCACCAGATGGATCAGTCAAGAAGATTGACCGCGATTCTGAAGAAGGTTTACAAGCTTTACGGAAATTATCCGCATTAATGTTAAAGGCTGCTCTGAAGCAAGAATTCAAGGGCATCCGCTTGGGTGAAGCTGCCGCTGATGAAGATGGCTTCCACGTTGATTCTGATAAGGATGACCAACAAGTTTCCGCTGATGAATTACCAGCCTTAGAAGACGTTATTAAGGGTATGGCCAAGAATGATGCCAAGGTTGAATTCGTTGAAGTTGCGGTTGATGACGCCTTAGCAGAAGTTAAGAATGATAAGTTCTCAACTGAATTAATTAATGAAAATGCCAAGGCTGGCAAGGTCGCAATGTACCAACTCGGTGACGTTAAGGCCGTTGCTAAGGACGATATCTTAGTTTACGGTGACGTTATCAAGAATCTAAAGCTGTTATCTGTGGCTGGTGCTTATTGGAAGGGAATGTCCTCTAACCCAATGCTGCAACGGATCTACGGAACCGTCTTCTACAAGAAGGACGACTTAGCTGAAGACTTGAAGAAGCGTCAAGAAGCCAAGGAACGTGACCACCGAGTTATCGGTAACCAACTGGACCTCTTCTTCGTTGATCCAAAGGTCGGTGCTGGTTTACCATACTGGATGCCTAAGGGTGCTACAATTCGGCGGACCATCGAACGTTACATCATTGACCGTGAAGTAGCCGATGACTACAAGCACGTTTACACCCCTGTTCTGATGAACCTGGATGCCTACAAGACTTCAGGTCACTGGGAACACTACCGTGACGACATGTTCCCACCAATGGACATGGGTGATGGTGAAATGCTTGAATTGCGGCCAATGAACTGCCCTAGTCACATTCAAATTTACAAGCACCACATTCGTTCTTACCGTGACCTACCATTACGGATTGCTGAATTAGGAATGATGCACCGTTATGAAAAGTCTGGTGCCCTTTCTGGTTTGCAACGTGTTCGTGAAATGACCTTAAACGATGGCCACACCTTCGTTGCCCTTGATCAAATTCGGACTGAATTTGCTAAGATTTTGAAGTTGATCATGTCTGTTTACAAGGACTTTGACATTACTGACTACAGCTTCCGTCTTTCTCTTCGTGACCCTAAGAACACTAAGAAGTACTACGCTAACGATGAGATGTGGGAAAAGTCTCAAACCCTGTTAAAGGCTGCGATGGATGACTTGAACCTTGATTACTACGAAGCTGAAGGTGAAGCTGCCTTCTATGGTCCAAAGCTTGATATTCAAACTAAGACTGCCCTCGGTAACGATGAAACGATGTCTACTATTCAGTTGGACTTCATGCTTCCTGACCGCTTCGGCTTAACTTACGTTGGTAAGGATGGTAAGGAACACATGCCTGTCATGATCCACCGTGGTGTTGTTGGTACCATGGAACGGTTCGTTGCTTACTTGACTGAAATTTACAAGGGTGCATTCCCAACCTGGTTGGCACCTGAACAAGTTCACATTATCCCCGTTAACGAAGATGCTCACGGTAAATACGCCGATGAACTTGCTAAGAAGATGAAGGCTGCTAATATTCGGGTTGTTGTTGACCACCGGAACGAAAAGATGGGTTACAAGATTCGTGAAGCACAAACCCAAAAAGTTCCATACACCCTGGTCGTTGGTGACGATGAAATGAAGAGTAATGGTGTCTCTGTTCGTAAGTATGGTGAACAAGCACAAAACGAAATGAGCCAAGATGACTTCATGGACGAAATTCTTCATGACATTGCAACTTACTCCCGTAAAGACTAATAAATAAACTAATGAAGCCCACTGCTAGCAATTGTTAGCAGTGGGCTTTTGCTATTCTATCAGTTAAATTCCTTGTTTTCTAAACTGTTCATTTAGGGCAATTATCCGTATAATAAGGGAGTTACTTTAAATATTTATTCAGAAGGAAGTGAAAAGAGTGGCAGAAAATCATCAGGCTCATTCATTAGGGTTCTTCGCAGCATTATCAACGGTTGCTGGAACCGTAATCGGTTCAGGGATTTTCTTTAAGGTCCCCGCGGTCACTAAAGCTACCGGCTCCGTTGGATTAGCCACTTTCACTTGGCTTCTTGCTGGTCTTATTACCATTTGTGCTGGGCTAACAACTGCTGAACTAGCAGCAGCTTATCCGCAAACCGGTGGAATGACCCTATACATTGAAAAAACATACGGCCACTTTTGGGCTTTTCTTGCCGGATGGGCGCAATCATTGATCTATTTCCCTGCACAGTGGGCAGCTGCAGCCATCGCCTTTGCTACTCAATTCGTGGACTTATTTGGTTTAACAGATTCGTGGATCCCCCTAGTTGGAATTATTACCACTCTGACTGTACTAGGTCTTAACTTAGTCAGCGCAAAAGTTGGTGGCCTCGTTTCTTCATTAGCATTAGTAATCAAATTAATGCCGATTATTGCTATTATCGTCTTGGCATTCTTTCATCCTGGTGACCCGCAATTCCGGCTACTGCCACTTAACACGAATTCCCATACCAACTTCTGGACAGCCCTTGGTGCAGGTCTATTAGCAACGATGTTCGCTTATGACGGCTGGATTCATGTAGGAACATTAGCCGGTGAAATGAAGAATCCTAAACGCCATCTTCCAAAAGCCATTGCTCTTGGCCTGGGCCTGGTAATGGTCGTTTACTTGTTAATCAGCTTAGCGTTCCTCTATGTTGCCCCTATGAACGTTGTTGCTAATAACCTCAATATTTCCGCAATGGTGGCTAAAATCGTTTTTGGTAACATTGGTGGGAAGATTATTACCATTGGAATTATGGTATCCGTGTATGGGGCACTGAACGGCTTCCTAATGACTGGAATTCGCGTCCCCTTTGTAATGGGCCACATGGGTTATCTCCCATTCAGTAGAGCCTTCAGAGCGCTTAATCGTGGTGGTGTCCCTTGGGTGGGTGCCATCATTCAATTAATGATTGCAATTATGATGATTTTGTCTGGTTCCTACGACCTCGTTACCAATATGTTGGTAGTTGTGATCTGGTTTTTCTACCTCTTCTGTTTTGGTGCGGTTATTATTCTGCGCAATCGCCAACCAGACTTAGAGCGTCCCTATAAAGTACCTGGGTACCCAATTATTCCCCTCGTTGCCCTTGCTGGTGGCGTTTTTATTATTATTACTACTATCATTACCCAACCATTTGTTACAATAATTGGAGTTTTAGTCACAATCGTTGGTATTCCAATTTACCTATACCAAAAGAGCCATCATCGTATTCATGAGGGCTAACTGCGAAAGGATTTTTAACGTTATGAAAAATCAACTTAACAATGTCCAAGAACACGAAAAAACGCTGGGACTCTTTGACCTAGCTATTCTCGGTATCGGTGCCATTATTGGGACTGGGATCCTCGTCCTTACCGGGATTGTTGCCGCTAAAGACTCCGGGCCAGCGATTATCTTTTCATTTTTAATTGCTGCCTTAGCCAGTGGCTTGATCGGTCTATGCTATTCAGAATTAACTACTAGTCTACCTAATTCGGGAAGTGCCTTCTTTTACGCTTGGGTATCTATTGGGAAATTTGTTGCTTTTCTCGCGGGCTGGACATTAATTGGCGTCTACGTAACTACCACCGCTACCGTCGCTAATGGTTGGACCGGTTACGTTCAATCTTTTTTAGAAGTGCTCGGTGTTAACTTACCCCATCGTTTTTTAATGACTCCTGCTGCTGGTGGTTTGATCAACCTGCCTGCTGTCCTTATGATCTTATTAATGACGATTATTTTGACGCGGGGAACCAGTGAAAGCAAGTTAATCAATAACTTCTTGGTAGGGGTAAAAATTTTCATCATTGTCCTGTTTATTGTCGTCAGTCTTCCCCACATCCGCTCGACAAATTGGCATCCCTTCCTTCCGTATGGTTATAAGGGAATTTTTACCGGAGCATCAGCGGTTTTCTTTTCATTTCTCGGTTTTGATGCCCTAGCAACGTCAGCAGAAGATGCTAAAAATGTTGACAAAAATATTCCCCGGGCAATAATTTTGTGCCTCGTCATTTCAACTGCCCTGTATGTGTTAGTTAGTTTAGTGATGACTGGTGTTGTTTCCTACACTAAACTAAACGTTTCTGAAGCAATGTCCTATGTTCTGATCGTTAAAGGCCACCGTTTTGTTGCGGAAATCGTTTCTTTAGGAGCCGTCCTTGGAATAATGGCAGTCGTATTTGCCTTCATTTACGCAGGGTCAAATATCCTCAAGTCAATGAGTCGAAGTGCTTTCTTACCGCAAGGCCTCGCAAAAGTTAATGTGCATACAAAAAGTCCTAATCGTGCCATTTGGTTAGTTGGTATTTTCTCAGCTATTCTTGCTGGTGAGTTTGACCTTCACTACTTGGCACTTATTGCCAATATTGGTTCCTTAATGGTATTTGCCTTAATTTCATTAATCGTTATAATTCTCCGTTACCGTTACCCAGAATTAAAGCGCCCCTTCAAAGTTCCAGGTGGTAAGATTATTCCAATGATGTCAATCTTAATTTGTTTAGTACTACTGGTTAGTATTTCACTGACTGCTTGGTTGACTTACCTGGCGTGGATAATTCTTGGTTTGTTAGTTTACTTCTTCTACTCATTACGGCATGCTGATGAATTCAACTTTACTAAAGAGGAATAACCAAAAGAAGGGTTTAACCATTCGTGTTTACGAGTGATTGAACTCTTCTTTTTGGTATGTTAATAGCTTAAAAACAAGGTGTAGAATAAAAGTAGCGCACTAAGAAAGGATTTGAATTTATGGGACGTTTTAGAAATTCTGCTTGTACATCAATTATGGTCGGCAAGGACGCTTCACTGGATGGGTCGACATTTATTTCACGAAATGAAGACCGGGTAAAAGCGATTGAACCGAAGCAATTTTTAGTCCAACCAGCCGTTCATGACCGCCACGAAACATACGTTTCTGCTTACAACAAGCTAACAGTGCCGTTACCAGCTAATGGAATGCGTTACACGGCTACTCCAAGTGTTGACCAATCAGCTGGCCCTAACGAAGAAGACGGGTTTAATGAAGTAAATGTTGGCGAGAGCGCTACTGAAAGTGTCTACGCTAACGACCGCGTTTTAGCCTATGACCCCTTCGTTAAAAATGGCTTAGCAGAAGATTCGATGACCACTTTAGTACTACCCTACATTCACTCAGCTCGAGAAGGAGTTACAAGATTAGGTCAGTTGGTTGCTAAATATGGTGCCGCAGAAGGTAATGGTGTGCAATTTAGCGACCACAATGAAGTTTGGTACATGGAAATCGCCACTGGTCACCAATGGGTTGCTGTACGGATTCCAGATGATTGCTATGCCGTTGCCGCTAATCAGATCGCTATCGAGCAAATTGACTTTGATGACCATGATAACTATATGTGGTCACCTAATATTCAAGAATTTGTTAATCTTCACTGCCTCAATCCTGACAAGGATCAATGGAATTTCCGCCATATCTTCGGTACCAATACGCAAAAAGATCACCATTACAACACACCCCGGGTCTGGTTTGCTCAACGTTATTTGAACCCAATTGCTAGCGCCAATCAAACTCCTGAATCCCCTGATATGCCATTTATCCGTAAACCAGAACGAAAGATTAGTCTTGAGGATATTCAGTACCTCCTAAAATCTCATTACAATGAAACTAAGTACGACCCGCTTGGTGATGGCAATGACCATGACCGGCATGTTTATCGGGCAATCTCGCTTTCACGAACGGCACAATCGCACATCTTGCAGATGCGTAATAATGTTGATGCTAAACACGCGGCTATTCAGTGGGTTGAGTTTGGTGTCCCGTCTTTTTGTGCCTACGTACCATTTTTTGCTAACGCTGATGATACCGATTACTCTTACCGTCATTTTCCGAAAAAGATGAATTTGAAGAGTGCTTACTGGTTAAATGAAGCATTAGCAATGGTCGTAGAATCCCACTATACTGATTTCATGCAAGCTGATTTGGACTATCAGGATGACCTGAATGAATGGGCCCAACGCAGAATTGCGCAAGTCGATGATCACGCTAAAAAAACCTAACAGGCACTAAACTAACGACTTATTTGACTGGTCAAAATCATAAAATCGCTCGCCATTACAACAAGAAAGCTAAGAAACTATTGTTTAAATTAATCACTGAAGGAACAGAACTTTCAGCTTTAACATTTAAGATGTATCCAAACCTTTAGATTAAAAAATTCCCGTCTTTTTTGACGGGAATTTTTTAATAGTAGACTTTAATTACTTCACCACCAGAAAGGTGATGAAAATCGCCAGCTGGTGTTTGAATGATTAACCTGGCATGCTTATCAATTCCACACACCAAACCTTCTAAATTACCGGTATTGGTTTTTAACCTGACATGACGATCTTTAAGAAATGATTGCTGTTGATATTGGTTTAGAAAACGACCATCCTGATAATGAGCATTTACGTCAAGAATATTAGTTATTAACCGTGCCACCAACCGATTCCGGTCCACCATTGCAGAAGTAATCGCCCCAGCTTTAGGCTTTAATTCATTAGGGAACACTGCAGTATTAATATTCAAACCGATTCCAACAATATAACAGTATGACTGCTCACGGAACTGGTATGAAGCCTCACACAGGATTCCGGCAATTTTTTTATTGTGCAGGTAAACATCATTTACCCATTTTAACTGAAAAGATAATGTGGGATAAAAATCCTGCAACGTATTAACTAAGGCCACCCCAATTCCAGTCGTAAACAGGCCATTTTTTTGGAGCTCCCCTAATGACTTATGAGGGAGAACTATACTCATATACAAACCTGAATCAGCTGGTGAATAAAAATGGCGGCCCTGTTTCCCATAACCAGCACTTTGCTGATTGGCAATAACCACCAACTCATTTACTAGTGAGTGGTCGGCCAGGTATTGTTTTGCAAAAGTTTGGGTCGAGGGAAGAACCGGTTTAATAATTACCGACCCGGAAAAATGAGGACAAAAATGGCTTATCATTTCTGCTGATAAGCCATTTTTATTATCTTTAGCCATTAAATTAAATGCACACCCTTATCAACATAAATCACGTCACCGACAACCCCTGTCGAGAGGTCACTCATCAAGAACGCACACGTCCCACCGATTTCATCTAAATCAACACTGACTCCATCGACTGTCCGGTCCTGAGACATCTTCAATAAATCACCATGTCCCTTAATACCAGTAACGGCCAGCGTCTTTAAGGCACCAGCTGAAATGGCGTTAACACGCACGCCAGCTGGTCCCATATCACGGGCTAAATACCGCACGCTAGATTCCAATGCAGCTTTAGCAACTCCCATCACGTTATAGTTAGGGATTGCCCGTTCGGAACCAAAGTATGTCAGGGTCACGATGCTGGCCGGATCTTTAAGCAATTCCAGTTGATGAGCGTACTTAGCAACCGCAATTAAAGAATAAGCAGACACGTTTTGCGCTAGTGCGTAGCCGTCCCGACTAACTCCTAAAATGGAGCCCCCTAATTCTTCCTTTTTAGCATAGGCAATTGCGTGAACAATCCCGTCCACTGGGCCAAATTGGCTCTTAATACTTGTAAAGGCCGTTTGAATACTGTCATCTTGAGCAACATCACATTCAAACATCCTTGAATCATCGTTCACGAGACGACTAAGGCTCCGTTTCATCCGTTCATTTTGATATGTATAAATAACAGTTGCTCCTTGTTGTGCCATTACCCGTGCACATCCCCAAGCAATAGAACGTTTATTGGCCACACCCATTACAATGATCTTTTTATTTGCTAAAATTCCTGACAATCTCTTCCAACCTCCATTAGAATTTGCGGTAACGTTCATGCCGCTTTTGCAATAACTGATCCGTTGACAATTTCTGCAAATCACCAAGTTGACGTTGTAAAACCTGATCAATGTTTTTAACAACCTGCTGGTGATCAGACGGCTCTTTAATGATTCCCTCAATGACGTGTTTTTTGAGTAAATCACGAGGCGTTAATTGCATTATTTGAGCAGCTTCATCTGCTCGGGTATTATCTTTCCAAAGAATGGTGGCAAAGCCTTCTGGTGACAAAATAGAATACGTACTATTTTCTAACATCCAAACCTGGTCCCCACCGGCTAATGCTAAGGCCCCACCACTACCACCTTCACCAAAGATGATGGTAATGATAGGGGTCGGCAATTGGCTCATTTCTAAAATATTCTGGGCAATTGCCGCACCCTGACCATTCTCCTCTGCCGATTGTCCAGGATAAGCGCCTGGCGTATTCACAAAGCAGAATATCGGGCGATGAAACTTAGCAGCCTGTTTCATTAGGTGCAGTGATTTACGATATCCAGCCGGTGTCGGGCAGCCAAAGTGTTTTGCAACCCGGTCCTCAATATCAGTCCCCTTATCGGTGGCAATCACAGTCACTGGTTGCTGATGAAAAAGGCCAATTCCACCAATAATAGCGGGATCGTCACTACCAATACCGCCCCCATGCAACTCCATATAATCATTTAGCAAGGAGCTGATAATTTCTTTGCCGGTAATTTTATTGTCATCACGGGCAGCCGTCACAATTTGAATTGCTTTATTCGTCAAACGATCATCCCCCATACTTCAATAACCACTGGAGAGTCTGCTTTTCTTGTTGCCGTTGAATGATCCGATCCACAAAGCCATGTTTAAGTAATGTTTCCGCGTCTTGTAAATCAGCCGGAATCTTTTGGTGCATGGTTTGTTCAATCACCCGGCGGCCTGCAAAACCAACTAGTGCATGCGGTTCTGCTAAGGTAATATCCCCCTGCATGGCAAAACTAGCTGTTACCCCGCCCGTAGTAGGATCGGTAAGGACAACAACATACAATAAGCCGGCCTGAGCGTGGTGTTGAACCGCACTACTAATTTTAGCCATTTGCATTAAGGAAATAATTCCTTCCTGCATCCGAGCACCACCAGAAGCGGTAAACAGAACTACTGGTAGTTTATCTTTAGTAGCTCGTTCAAATAAACGGGTAATCTTTTCTCCCGTCACCATCCCTAGAGAACCCATGATAAAAGTCGGGTCCATGATGCCAAGACCAAATTGGGCATCGCCAATCGTGGCCTTCCCTGTTAATACAGAATCATTCAATTGAGCACGTTCTTGGGCATGCGCAATTTTCTCATTATAACCCGGGAAATTAAGTGGATCATTCGTCTGGAGTTCTGTGTCAAATTCAGTAAATTGATCCACCAACCATTTCAATCGTTGGCGGGCACTAATACGAAAGCCATAATGGCAATGTGGACAAGTACTGTATTGGTCCAAGTCTTTCGTTAAAATAGTTTCACCACATTTAGGACACTTAGTCCAGAGGTCGTCAGGAACCTTGGCATCAGCATAACGGTCCGCTTTAACGTGATGAGCGGTAAGCGTATTATCATGATCGTACAAGTTCATCCTGAGTATGTTCCTCCTTCCACTTATTTAAAAAGGTCTTTTCTAAATAACTAGTAGTGAAATTGCCTGTGATAAAGGTTGGATCTTGCAAAATGGCTAATTGGAATGCCTGGTTTGTTTTAACGCCTTCGATGACCATTTCATTCAGCAACCGTTTGATCTTCTCAATTGCTTCAACACGGTCATGACCAAGGGCAATCACTTTGGCAATCATGGCATCATAAAAAGGTGTCACCGTTGCTCCCTGATAAAGGGCGGTATCAATCCGCATTCCTAAATTACCTACTGGCAAGTACAGGTATTTAATTTTACCTGTTGAAGGCATGAAGTTATGATCGGCATCTTCAGCATTAATCCGACATTCAATCGCTGCACCATTAATATGGATATCCGACTGATTGAAGGGGAGATCTTCACCAGCGGCCACTTTTAATTGCGCTTTTACTAAATCTATGCCTGTTACCATTTCAGTGACCGTATGTTCCACCTGGATCCGCGTATTCATTTCCATGAAATAAAAATGATGATTTTGGTCCATTAGGAACTCAATTGTCCCCGTGTTTAGGTAGTGGATCCCATTTACAGCGCGCAAGGCAATTTCACCCAATTGTTTACGCTCCGCATTAGTAATCAGTTGGCAGGGACTCTCTTCAAGAACCTTTTGTTTATTAATCTGTAATGAGCAGTCCCGTTCTGGGAAGTAAACTGCATGACCCGCGGCATCACGAAAGATTTGCACTTCAATGTGCTTAACGTTTTCCATGATTTTTTCTAAATACATCTGGTCATCATTAAATGCTAGCCGTGCTTCACTTTGGGCTTCATTAAAAGAATCAGTCATTTCATCTTCATTATTAATTCGCCGAATTCCTTTACCACCGCCACCGGCAGCGGCTTTGATTAATACTGGATAGCCGATTTTAGCAGCCACTCGTTTAGCATCCGCCACGTTATCAATGTAACCATCACTACCTGGAATAACGGGAACACCAAGCTTCTTCATTTGTTGACGAGCATGTTCCTTGTTCCCCATTAAATCAATCGTTTGCGAGTGCGGACCAATAAACGTAATCCCACAGGCCTGGCACATTTCAGCAAATTGACTATTTTCTGAAAGAAAACCAAAACCCGGATGGATAGCCTGAGCGCCGGTCCCAACAGCAGCGGCAAGGATATTTTTCATATTTAAGTATGATTCTTGTGGGCGGGGACCACCAACACAGACAGCTTCATCTGCTAACTGGACATGCAAACTTTCGCGATCAGCTGCTGAGTAAATTGCCACTGACTTAATCCCCAATTCATGAAGGGATCGAATAATCCGGACAGCAATTTCCCCACGATTAGCAACTAGTACTTTGGAAAACATCCTATCACTCACCTAACCAATAAAAAACGTTAACTCTGCAGAGCAAGTCCGTTGACCATTAACCGTCGCTTCAGCTTTTCCTTCACCGATGTTATGACGAATCTTGGTCAAATGTACTTCTAATCGTAAAGTGTCACCAGGACGGACCACTTTACGAAATTCAGCAGTTTTAATTCCACCAAAATAAGCAGTTTTTCCTTTAAACTGTGGAGCTGATAATAAGGCTACTGCCCCAGTTTGGGCTAAAGACTCAACAATTAATGCCCCTGGTAAAACTGGGTTATTCGGGAAATGACCATTAAATACTTCTTCATGGATGGTAACGTTCCGTCGTGCCACTGCCATTTCGCCTGGTACGAGCTCTTCTACCCGGTCAATTAACAACATCGGGTAACGGTGCGGAATAATCTTTTGGATTGCGGTCGCATCCAAATCCACTTTAGCCATGGTTAATCTCCTTCCTTAACAGTGAATAGTGGTTGTTGATACTCAACTAATTCTCCATTGTCGACTTTGACAGCGGAAATGACGCCATCAACATCACTCTTAACTTCTGTCATCATTTTCATTGCTTCAATCACACAAACAACGTCACCCTTGTGTACGTGACTACCAACTTTGACATATGGTGGTTGTTGCGGCTTGGATTGTAAATAAACTGTCCCAACTAGCGGTGCTTTAATTTGCGCATCACTAACTACTTGTTGTTGACTACCATTGTCTTGTTGAATAGCAGGTTTAGTTGTTGGTAATTGAGCATTAGTGGTTGGCTGGTTATTCTTACTAAGGTAAAGGTGAAAATCACCATCTTCAATTTTTAATTCACGAACTGATGAATTTTCAAAATCAGCCATAATATCCTTGAGATTTTTTAAATCCAATTAATCATTCACCCACTTTCGAAAAGCTAACACAGCGTTGTGGCCACCGAAGCCGAAGGAATTACTCAATGCGTAATCAGCAGTCGGCGCATCCTGATTTGTAGCGTTAACCAGATGAACATTGCATTCAGGATCTTGGTTAAAACAACCAACATTTTGCGGTAATTTACCCTTGGCTAATGCTGCCACCGTAATTACTGCCTCAATTGCTCCTGCAGCACCAAGTAAATGTCCTGTCATCCCTTTTGTCGAGCTAACTAAGACTGAACTATCCTTACCAAAGACTTTGTTAATTGCTAAGGATTCACCGCTATCGTTAGCGTGAGTAGCGGTCCCATGAGCATTAATATAGTCAACATCATCAGCTTGAATCCCAGCTTCATCAATTGCTGCTTGCATTGCCCGCGCAGCACCCTTGCCAGTTGGGTCAGGAGCAGTAATGTGATAAGCATCACCAGTAGCACCATACCCAACAACTTCACCAATAATACGGGCCCCGCGCTTACGAGCATGTTCGAGGCTTTCCAGAACCAGTGCCCCAGCACCTTCACCGAGAACAAAACCATTACGGTCCTTGTCAAAAGGTAAAGAAGCTTTCAACGGATCTGGAGTCGTAGATAAAGCATTCAAGGCTGCAAAACCGGCAATGCCGATCTCATTAACTGATGCTTCAGAGCCCCCAGCAATCATTGCTTGAGCACGGCCTTCTTTAATTTGACGGTAAGCTTCACCAATTGAGTTTGTTCCAGTGGCACAAGCGGTCGTAATTGAAGTACAAATATTCTGGGCATTAAACCGGATTGCAATATTACCAGCGGCCATATTGGAAATAGCCATCGGTACAAACATTGGTGACACGCGGCGAGGGCCCTTGTCATGCATTTTAATAACTTGTTCTTGAATGGTCGTTAAACCACCAATCCCAGAGCCAAAAATAACACCTAAGTCTTCTGGGTGAGTGTTCTCCTCATCAATCCCAGCCATTTTCATGGCTTCATCTGCCGTTTGAATAGCGTACTGGGAATACAAGTCCATTCGCCGAGCGGCTTTTTTACCAACTACTGCTTTAGGATCAAAATCATCAATTTCACCGGCAACGGTAATTCCAGTTTCACTAGCATCAAACTTGGAAATTGGCTTAATGCCGACTTTGCCAGCTAAAGTATTATTAACAAACTTATCTAAACCATTACCATTCGGTGCAATCGCACCCATTCCAGTAATTACAACCCTAGTCATTTTATTCACCTTCTAAATGGTCATTCCGCCATCAACAACAATTGTTTGTCCCGTCATATAGTCATTTTGGGCCAAAAAAAGGACCGCTTGGGCAACCTCATTGGTTTTACCCAATCGATTAAGCGGAATCTGATCAAGTATTCTCTTTTGATTACGTTCTGATAATGTGGCTGTCATATCACTTTCGATCATGCCAGGGGCCACAGCATTGCATCTAATCCCCCGCAATGCTCCTTCACGAGCAACTGTCTTAGTCAACCCAATTATGCCCGCCTTACTTGCCGCATAATTAGCCTGACCAGCGTTGCCATGGAGACCGACGACACTAGCAATATTTACGAAGCAGCCACTCCGCTGTTTGTACATTTTCTTTAATAACGCTTTGGTGAGTAGGAATGGTCCGCGAAGGTTGACGTTGATGACACTGTCAAAGTCGGCTTGTTTCATCGCGATCAACAGCTTGTCATCATTCATCCCCGCATTATTCACGATTACATCGACGTGACCATAAGCCTGCCAAGCATCATCTGCTAATTGCTGAACTTCATCCGGTTGAGATAAATCAGCAGTTAAGAAAGTATAATCCGCATGTAATGCGTCTAATTGCTGGTGTTCCTTTGAGCTTAAGGCATGACGTCCATGAAAGATAACCTTACTTCCTGCTTGCAGGAAAGCCACGGCGGTCGCTTGACCAATACCACGCGTACTACCGGTAACTAAGACGACTTTATCTTTTAAGTCCATTGTTGATGCTCCTTTACAAAGGCTTGATAATCGCGCATTGATGAAATATGTTCCCGTTGCAAGTTACCGTTAACTTGCCGAGCAAACCGACTCAACGTTTTCCCAGGCCCAATTTCAAGCGTAGCGTCCACTTCTTCATGATTAATTAAGTACAGCAAATCTTCACCAAAGTGAGTTGGCTGAGCTAATTGACGTTCCAAAATAGGTGCCAAGTTAGCTGCAGTAAACGGTTGAATTGTCGTATTACTAATTACTGGTACTTGGGGATCAGTAAATGAAACTTTCTTTAACCGTTGATGCATCTTTTGCTGTGCATTATCAAACAAGGCCGTGTGGAAAGCACCGCTAACTTTTAACGCCACAACACGTTTTGCAGCATTCTTTTCTTTAAGAATTTGCGCAACGGTTTGGGTTTCTTTTTCCGGCCCCCCAATAACAACTTGGCGAGGAGAATTATAGTTAGCCATTGTGACCGTTGAATGAGAACTTAAAACCTGCTTAACCACATCTAAGTCTGGATCAATTAAAGCCGCCATTGTACTAGCAACCGCATCTGCATCTGCTTGCATATAACGACCACGATCAGCTAATAGACTTAAGCCGGCCTTAAATGAGACCGCTTGAGCACTAATCACTGCGGCATATTCACCTAATGAAAGTCCGACCATGCCACCAACAGGCAGCTTAGGTAAGTCGCGTTGTAGCATTTGGTAAATGCCACAACTAACAGCCACTAATGCCGGTTGTACATTAGCAGTGGCGGATAATTCGTCATGTTCACTTTTAAGGATCTTGATAATATTTAAGCCAGTTGCTTCACTGGCCATCTGAATCGTATTAGCAAAATCCTTGTCCGTTAGAAAATCAATTCCCATCCCGGGCTTTTGTGAACCTTGACCGCTAAAAAGAATACCGAATTTCATTGTTAGTTCTTAGCAGCCATTTGCTTATCAACAAAGTCAACAACATCACTAATTGTCTTAATTTGCGCATCTTCGTCATCTAATTCGATGTCAAACTTATCTTCTAGTTCATTCATAATTTCAAAGACATCCAGACTATCTGCATCTAAATCGCTTTGAATTTGCGTGTCCATTTTAATTTTGTCAGGTGAAACATCTAGTTCATCGGCAGTTACAGCTTTAACAGTGTCAAAAATTTCTTCTTTAGTCATAATATTTTTCCTCTTTCTATATTTATTAATATCTAATTATCATTGTTCCAGCAGTGAGGCCACCGCCAAAACCAGCTAATACAATTAGTGAACCACGTTTCACAACTCCTTGACGAACACATTCATCGAGGAGTAACGGTTCACTAGCTGCAGAAGTGTTCCCATAATGATCAATATTCAATGGAAACTTTTCCATTGGTTGACCGAGTCTTTTTGCTACCTGACTAATAATCCTTGCATTGGCTTGGTGGAGCAAAAAGTGGTCAATTTGCGTTGGCTTTATCCGTGCTTCTGCTAACGCTGTTTGAATTGAATTTGGAACTTCATGAGTAGCAAAGCGGTAAACTTCACGGCCATTCATTTGAAAAGACGTGAGGCCAGTCACCTGTTTAGGAAAATCATGGCCAGCCGTTGTTTGCCCTGCTACTAATTGGTTACTGAGGTCACCAAACGTTGATAGGTGACTCCCAAGCAGGTGAGCTTCAGTGCTTTTTGCCACTGCTACACCACCAGCACCATCACCAAACAATACGGCCGTTGATCGATCCTGCCAGTTAACGATTTTAGAGAGCACTTCGCTCCCAATTACTAAGACATGGTTAATGGCAGGATTATTCATTAAGCCATCAGCGATTGACAAGGCATATACAAAACCTGAACAAGCAGCTGAAACATCAAACGCAACAGCGTGGGCAGCTTTAAGTTTTCCTTGAACAATTGCAGCTGTTGAGGGTGTATAAGAATCTGGCGACATTGTAGCAACAATAATTAAGTCCACCGATTCAGGTGTCCAATGCGCTTGTGCTAACAGCTTTTTGGCAACTTGAACTGCTAAATCAGATGTATTCTGGCCTTGACTAATATGTCGTGTCGAAATACCTGTTCGCGTTCTAATCCATTCATCATTTGTATCCATTAGGTTACTTAATTGTTCATTCGTAATCACTAAGGGAGGCACGTAGCTAGCAGTTGATACAATTTTCCACTTTCCCATTACTGTTCTTTCCTCTGTCTATTAAGAATGATCATCCAAAAAGTCTTCCAAGTTACGAAGAGCTTTATGGATTACCTTTTGTTCATTTTCATCCATATTCTTCAAAAAGCTTTTAACCATCATATTGTGGAAGGCCCGATGAGCACGGTAGAGAACCCGACCCTTATGCGTCAGTCCTAAACGAATTACCCGTCGATCTTCTTGATCATGGAAACGTTCAGCATACCCTTTAGCAATGAGACGATTGGCTGTCGCCGTCATTGTACCGGGGGAAAAGTGTAATTTTTTAGCAACCTGGGTAGCAGTTTGGTGATCATACATTGAAATAGCGTCAATTGCATGCATTTCTTTAATTGTCAGATCACTAAAAGTACTTTCTCGAAGCTTCTTTTCTTCGATCCACAAGATTCCCCTGTAGATTCGAATTAACGATTTATTAATTTGTTGGTATTCGTCAGCCATAATGCATTGACTCCTTATTAATTTAATTATCGAAATTTTTACTCATCAAAATACATTATAGTCGAAACTCACCATTAAATTTTTGCATCCCGATCAGCAACGATAAATACTAATTCCGCACTGCATGCCTTTTTGCCATCAACAGTTGCTACAGCATCAACAATTCCCATGCGTCGCCGCTTTTTTGTCATTGTGATGTGAAGCTTGAGAACATCGCCTGGGCGAACGACCTGCCGAAACTTTCCCTTATGGATTGCTCCTAAGTAAGCCGTTTTCTTATAAAATTCAGGAGACTTCAAAATTAAAATTGAAGCAGCTTGGGCTAATGTTTCAATAATTAGTACCCCAGGCATTACTGGGTTACCCGGGAAATGCCCACGGAAGAATGACTCATTAATTGTGACATTTTTAGTTGCCACGATCTCCTTACCCGGATCCAATTGATCCACATAATCGATATAACAAATTGGATATCGATTAGGTATTAAGTCCATAATTTCCTGAGCAGTCATTATAGCCAAACCAGTCACCCTCCTTTAAATTTATTTCGAATATCAAAATATTCGATGATCAAATTATATTGAGATTTATTTTGAAAGTCAAACTAAATTGGATGATTTTTAGGATATTAGCAAGAACACATTACTCGTCTATATAGGCTAAAGAATGTCTAAGAATGCTTTAGTACCAGTCATTCAGATGCATTTATCTTTTCAAAATTTACCCCAAAACAATTATTTGAATTTATTTTCATTATCAAACAAAAATTGAGCATTCCCGGTCATAAATTTAACAATCAATCACTTATCATTTATCTAATTCGGTAGCCCCGCTAAAAATTTTTAATTTCTTCTTGACATTTTTATGAGAAGATTTTAATATACTAGCAACAACAAATTAATATTTGCTGAGAAAAGATGAGTAATTAGTTGATGTCAGCCCAGAGAGTCGCGTTAGATGGGAAGCGATGTGAAAGATGCTAATGAAGATGGTCTTGGAGCAATTATGAACTGCGAGCTCTTGACTGTAAGTGGTTCACGAGTGGCGACCGATAAAACGCCTGGGTTTACTCGTTCGCGGGTGTACCTATTAAGGATTAAGTTGTGAGACTTAATCGAATTAGGGTGGTAACACGTTAATTTTCAATATTTGAAATGACGTCCCTAGGAAAAGTGAAAAACTTTTCCTAGGGATTTTTTATTTGCTTTCATCTCCTGAACTTATCGCACAGAAAGAAAGGATCGATGTTTTATGACTCAATTTACACAACGCACTGTTTCTCCATTCCGCTACGATATTGTTGGTTCCTTCCTGCGGCCACAAGAGCTGAAGGATGCACGAGCTAAATTTGCTAAGGGTGAAATTAGTCAAGCTGACCTCACTAAGGTTGAAGATAAATGTATTGTTGACTTAATTCATAAGGAAGAACAACTCGGCCTACATGCCGTTACTGATGGTGAATTCCGTCGGAGCTATTGGCATCTTGATTTCTTCTGGGGATTGCAAGGAACTAAACATGTTCAATTGAAGCATGGTTACTTCTTCCATGATGAAGAAACCCGTAACGACTCTGTTCAATTAACTGGCAAGGTCAGTGGTGAGAACCACCCATTTGTTAATTACTTCAAGTTCGTCCGCGACCATGTCAGTGATGGTACCCAAGTGAAGCAAACTATTCCTGCTCCAGCACAATTTCTCGAAGAATTCCTTCGTCCTGAAAACCAAGCAAATGCTAAACAATTCTATCCAAATCAGGCTGATTTAGACCATGATGTGGCACAAGCCTACCATCAAGTAATTGAAGATTTATATGCTGCTGGTTGTCGAACACTCCAGTTAGATGACTGTACCTGGGGAATCTCCGTTAATAATTTTGCCAATCTTAAGAAGAAGGATCCCAATGCAGACACTTCACAACTAGAAGCCCTCCAGCGACGTTTTCTGAAGGTCAATAATGAAGCTATCGCCGACTTACCGGATGACCTGGTAGTTAATACCCACGTCTGCCGTGGTAATTATCATTCCACTTGGGCAGCTGCTGGTGGCTACGGCCCAGTTGCTGACACATTATTAGCCCGTGAAAATGTGAATGCCTTCTACCTCGAATACGATTCTGACCGTGCTGGTGGCTTTGAACCATTAGATAAGGTTCCTGATGATAAGTATGTTGTGGTCGGTCTAGTCACTTCCAAGTCTGGTGAATTGGAAGATAAGCAAATTATCATTGACCGTCTCAAGGAAGCTGCTAAATACCATCCCCTCAATAAGCTCTGCCTAAGTCCCCAATGTGGTTTTGCTTCAACCGAAGAAGGTAACATCTTAACTGAAGAACAACAGTGGAATAAGTTGAAATTCATCAAAGAAATTGCTGAAGAAGTTTGGGGTTAATAACTTTGTTCCACATGAAACACTCCCTCCTGTGAAATCCTTTTAATATAGTAAAAGACGTGACGATATTGCCTACCGTCACGTCTTTATTAGTATTCACGTATGATATTTCATTGCTTAATCTTTTGCAAAAATCAACTGCACACCACCATCGTCTAGCGGTACAGTCCGTTCGAGGTGGAACCGTTGATTCACAAATTGGCCAAGCGTATCAAAGGTACCCTTCATGGCAGTATTGCCAGAAATGTACGGAGCAACGACTAACGAAATTTGATCCACTAAGCCAGCTTTTAAGAAGGCCCCATTAATCAAAGCTCCGCCACCTAACACCATCTTTTTAATTCCAAAGTATCTTCTTAATTTGACTAAGGCTTGTTCAAAATTAATCTCTTGTTGGCCACATACCAAATAAGGAATCTCCATGGACCGCAGAAATGCTAAGTACGGTTTACTGGCCTGTTTAGTGACCACTTCAATTGCCCGGCTCTTGTAACCGGCGTAGTCAAAGTAGTTCTTTTCCCAACCGGCACGACCTTTTCGATCAAAGCTAACATCCCATGTCATCGAATGAATCTGCGGTACCCAGTCAGTATACTCAATTCCGTCACCAGAAAACTGGCTCAGGTCTGGATGCCCCTTAGCAGCGTACATCACGATTGTATTGCTACCATTAGCGTTAGTATTACTAATTTTGAATAATTGATCGTCATAGTAAACACCAGAAGCATGGTCGCCGGGAAGGCCATCCCATTCCCCATCAATTTTGCCATCAATCGACTGGTACATATGGATAATTACTTGTGCACGGTCCATCATTGCCACCCTTTCCAACTATCTTTGTTTATCAAATTTGATTATACTCCGTTTGTAATCAATGCTATTGTAGAAGTATTGATCTTGTGCAAAGGAGTAGTTACATGTCCATTAGCCAACTAATTACTCAAGTGGTTATTATTTTTCTATTAATGTTATTGGGAGCAATTATTCGTAAATTTGGCTTTCTCCATCTTCAGTCCATTAACGATATTACTAATATTGCCCTCTATTTCTTATCGCCAATGGTTATTTTAAAAGCTTTTCAGCAACCATTCTCGAGTACCCGGATGCATACTTTTCTGCTGACCCTGGTGGCCATCTTTGTTTCTTACCTCGTCACCATTATTCTTACTAAGGTCATTTTCAGCAGTGTAAAGGACCCCAACATGCGGCACATTGTGAGTTACGGAAGTATTTATTCGAATAACGGCTTTATGGGCGTTCCATTAGCCCAGGCCTTATTTGGTGATGCTGGTGTGTTCTATGCGGTTGCGTCGTTAATTGGCTTTAATGTAATGTCATGGACACACGGTGTTAGTCTTTTCCACCGCCGTACTAATGAAAGTTGGGCCCAGAAAATTCGGAAGATCATTCTGAACCCAAATATCATTGCCATTATTGTCGGTCTCGTAACATTCTGTTGCTCAATCCACTTTCCGCCTATCATCGGTCAATTTCTAATATATGGGAGTGCCGCGTTCACACCTATTTCAATGATGATTATTGGTTCTAACCTCGTTGGAATTCAACTAAAGGATATAAAACTCGGGATACCAGCAAGTACGGCCCTACTGCTAAGAAATGTTCTATACCCACTTGTGAACCTCGTTGCCCTTAAGTTGCTCGGTGTTACGAATACAGCCATAAACGTCACCGTTATTTTAGCCGCTTGCCCAGTCGCTGGGTTAGTTGTTCTCTTTACACTCCAAGCCAAGGGGGACCCGAAACCAGCGGTTACCCTGATGAGTATTTCAACGATCCTTAGTCTAATCACAATCCCATTAGTGTTTGCAATTGCTAATTGGTAATAGTAAATATCCCCCTATGCTGGATTCATTGTCTAGCATAGGAGGATTATTTTATCTACTATTATGAAATAACGTTAGAATAAGCCAATAATTAATTTGCCAGTTTCATATGCAAGGCTATGTAGAGCTTATATGGCTGGGGTACTTACTTCTTCCGGTGCACCCGACACGATAATTCCATTGCTGTTAATTTATAAACTTGCACATATTGTAAGTGTTCTTCAGGAAATTCAAAATCTGTCCGGCCAGTATACTGTTTCATCATTAATTTCAAGGCTGCCAACTTGTCTTGGTTACTTTCTAGTAGGTCAACGTGTCCCTCGCCTAACACACTGGCATAATTGGCAGACCAGTTACAGGCAATACTACCACCATCTCGTAATTGTTGCCCACTATTTAATTCAAAAGCAGCGTAATGAGTTTTCTTGACTAATTCATATCGCCGGCCGTGAGGTCCCCCATGGAAGTAAAAGGTGTAATGGCCTTGATGTTCCTCATAGGCAAAGTGCACCGGCACTACATACACTCGTTCACCATCACGTAAACCTAAATGAATGGTTTCACACTGGTCCAATACATGATTAATTGTTGGAATATCAGTAACAGTATCCTGTTTACTCATCCTAATCGCCTCTTATATTTGTTGCATTTGCAACAAATATAACATAATCCCATTAATTTACAAGCTTTTCCTTCTTAATTTCTGATTGTAATAACCGCAAAAATAACTGGGAAAGGTTCGATAATGGTTTGTCCTTGGACCAGATCAAAGTATTATTATCAACCACCTGTGATGATAGTGGCCGAAATGCTAAATTTTGACTTGCACTAGTATTAATCAGGTCTTGGTATGTCAAAACTAGGCAAGCACCAGTTTGTGCTAATAAAGCGGCATTATATAACAAATTGTAATTACCCACGAATTTAAATTGGCCTAATAGCTCCCCCCCCCAGTGGCGAAAAGTATCCTGGCGACGAGTTTGTGCTGAAGCCATCAATGGGTGTCCAATTAAATCACTAGGACGAATTTCGGTTTGCTGAGCAAGTGGCGAATCAGATCGCATTAATACACCCCACCGGTTGGGATGAGGCAGTTCTAAAGTCGCGTAATTAATCATATTCTCATGACCCATTAAAATGCCAAATTCAAGTACACCATTATTAACCCGTTGGCGAATCAATTCACTATCACCACTTACGAGATTCACCTTTACTTCTGGATATTCCTGCATGATTTGATGAATAACTTTCATTACGGGCTTGAGACTTGCACTTTCTCCGGCACCAATATCTAGCACACCAGAAATCATATCTTGGCCTTGCAAGTGATACTCTGTCTTATCAATCATCGCGAGAATTTCTTGAGATCGTCGGTACAGGTAATGTCCTTCTTGAGTTAATTTAATTTGACGATGTCCACGTTCAAATAATGTCACCCCCAGCTCAGTTTCCAAGTCCATAATCTGCCGTGATAACGCCGGCTGCGAAACATGCAGGTGGCGAGCTGCATTTGAAATATTACCTTCACGGACAATTTCGCTGAAATAACGTAGTACACGTGTTTCCATAGGTTCACTTCCATGCATATAAGTTATATTTATACATTAAACATAAGTATTTCACATTCTAAGTGTAACCAATTACTATAAACTTAGCAACTACGAAGGAGAAAAAGGATGACAACTACTGTTAAATTAAATTCAAGTACTGGTCAAGAAATTAACCAAATTAACACCATCAATCAATCGTTATTGCAGTCATTGAATGACGGCCAACACTCACAAGCAGAGGTTCGTGAGTTAATCAGTCAGATCACCAAACAAACGATTGATGATTCAGTCGAAATTCGGTTACCCTTCTATACTGACTTCGGTCGCAACCTCCACTTTGGCAAGAATGTTTTCATCAACAGTGGTGTCACTTTTGTCGACTTAGGTGGAATTTACCTCTCCGATAAAGTACTAATTGGTCCAAAAGCAAACATAATTTCGGTCAATCATCCACTTGACCCGACAAACCGCCGTAACGTTGAGCTTAAACCGGTTTATATACATGAAAACGCCTGGATCGGCGCTAACGCAACTGTTCTGCCTGGAGTTTCAATTGGCAGAAATGCGGTTGTCGCTGCTGGAGCAGTGGTTACTAAAAACGTTCCTGCTAATACCGTTGTTGCTGGCGTTCCCGCACGAGTAATTAAGAAGATTAAATAATAAAGGAGATTTTATATATGGCATTTGGCTACATTACCGACTTAGATAACCATCTTAAACGTAAACATGTTTCATATAATAACCGCTATGGTATCAAAATTGCTGCTGATTTGTACTATCCCAAGGAGCTGCAACGGGGCGATAAGCTCCCAGCACTAATTGTTGGTGCGCCATATGGTGGTACTAAGGAACAGGGACCTTCAGTTTATGCAAATGAATTAGGCAAACGCGGTTTTGTCGTTCTGACATTTGATCAAGTTTACATGGGCGAATCTGGTGGTCATCCCCGTCACGTGTCCTCACCAGACCTCTTTGCTGAATCATTCAGTGCGGCGGTTGACTATCTTGGCATTCAGGTGCCGTTCGTTGACCGTGAAAAAATCGGTGTTGTCGGCATTTGTGGTTCGGCCGGATTTGCTCTATCCGCCGCTTCAGTAGATGTGCGAATCAAAGCCATAGCAACGGCTTCAATGTATGATATTACTGATATCCGTGGGATGATGAAGCCTTCTAAGGAACAGCTCGACCAGATGAAGAAGAAACTAGCTGAGCAACGGTGGGAAGATTTTGCTAACCAGCAGCCAGAATATAAGCCATTCTTTCCTAATAAACCACTCCCAAACGTTGACGCTATTCCAGAAATGGATAGTATCAACCGGGAATGGTTCCGTTTCTATGCTGTTCCACGAGGTTTCCACTCAAATGCTCGCGGCGGTTTCACCACAACTTCTGACCTTGCAATGATGCAATTTTCTGCCTTAGATTATATTGATGAAATTAGTCCACGACCGATCTTATTTGTCTTTGGAGATAAAGCACACTCCCGGTCATTTTCTGAACGGGCATACGACTTAGCGAAGGAGCCAAAAGAAAAGTACATTGTCCAAGACTGTGAACATATTGACCTTTATGACCGGGTTGATAAGATTCCGTTCGACAAGTTAACTGACTTCTTCAAGCAACATTTGAACGCTTAATTAACATATAATATTGAAAGAGGAGGGTTTCACATGAAACATCGTTCTGCCCTGACTACTGTCATTCTGGCAATCGTCATCGCAATTGTTGGTGGCTTTAGTTGGCACCATACGCAAGCGGCGCAAAAGTTTGTTCATTCTAATACGCCAACCATTTTCGTCCATGGTTGGGGAAGCAGTTACCATGCGGAAACGTCGATGGCAAACGCGGCTAAGCACGCTGACGTTACTAATACCATTGTGCGCGCCAATGTTGATCGAAATGGCCACGTCACTTTTAACCATTCCATCCCAGCAAATGCTACCAACCCAATTGTAGAAGTCAATCTCCAGGATAATAAGTTAGAGCGCTACGTAAGCTCCTCTACCAGCAATAACTATGCCGATGCATACCATCACGGTGGAACTTATATCCTTAATGTTGTAAAAGCATTAGAAAAGCAACACCACTACTCAGCAATTAACTTAGTGGGTCACTCAATGGGTAACTTGGAAATCGCTAACTACATTAATGATAACTACCCAAGCAATAAGCTTCCAAAGGTCAAGCACCTCGTTGCTATTGCCGGTCACTATAATGGATTAGCTGGTCAAAAAGCCGCGGAAGGCGCCATTGATGAACAAAGTGGCAAGCCAAGTCAACAAGATCCGGGCTTCACTCAGCTACTCGGTTTACGCGAGCATTTTCCTACCAACACTAAGGTCCTTAACATCTATGGTAACTACAAGGGCAAAAATTCTGACGGTGACGTGCCAGTTAACTCAGCGAAGACCCTGAAGTACCTTGTTAGTTCACGCGCACAATCTTACCAGGAACGCGAAATTCGTGGTAGCAAGGCACAACATAGTCAATTACATAATAATAACCACCAAGTTAACCAAGCATTGATTAACTTCTTATGGACTAAGTAAGCAAAAGGGACCAGCCGAAGTGAATCGGCTGGTCCCTTTTTTCTAGCTTATATTAATACCAAGCTGGTTTATCGCCATCAGTTCCTGGCTTATCAACACCAAAGTCTTTACGAGCATATGGTGCCGGATCATCAATAATTTTTGCAACAAAGTGACCAATCGACTTCCGTGATACTTCTGTCCCTTTAAAGGATTCACCACGTTTAGTTGTCTCATAATCAACCTCATCTTTATTTGTTAACCACGCTGGACGAATAATTGTGTAATCCAAATCTGATGAAGAAATCACATCAGCTGCTTTTCGGTAAGTACCCAAGTAACTATCTTCTTGGCCACCACCGAGTTCTTTATTATTCCATTCCCCAAATTTACCAGGGACTTCATTGTAAATACCGATCGAGGAAATCCAAACCAGCTGCTTAACACCGTGTTTATCCATGGCGGCAACAATATTTTCTGCTTGTTGCTGAATTTGCGGGTTCCGTAAGTTAGCATAAACGACATCGGCTTGTGCAACGGCTGCATCTAATTCGGCGACCTTCAAAGTATCGCCCTTGATGACCGTTTCCCGTTTATCATCAACATTTGACAAGTGCTGGGGGGGCCGAGTAAATAGTAATAAATGATCATCACCATTATTTAATAACGCTTTGATTGCGTGTCCGGCAATTTGACCAGTTGCCCCGAGAATTAATACTTGTTTTGTCATAACTAATCCTCCTTTGAAAATCTCATTTCCTTACAATTTTCATTATAGGTGCCCAGATTAGTTATTAAAAGTAAGCACTTTCGGGTAAGATAGTTACTACGTGGTAAGATTTAATTGAGCGCCATCCAATAAGCCAATTCTAAATTTATTGAATTACTTTAAACCGTTCATTATCCGCCATCATTTCTTTATCACCAGCTGGCGCTTCAATTGAACCAAATGGCATTTCAGCTCGTAATTGCCAACTATCAGGTAGGCCAAATTCTTGATGGATTTCGTCATCAATTAATGGATTGTAGTGTTGTAAACTGGCGCCAATGTTATTTTCCGCCAACGCGGTCCAAACGGCCTGCTGAGCACCACCGATTCCTTGTTCTGCCCAGTCGGCAAAGTTATCAGCATATGTTGGAAATTGCTGTTCTAATTCGTGAACCGTCTTGGTTTCAGTTAGGAAAAGAACAGTACCAAACCCTGCCCGAAAGGTGGCGATCTTAGCCTGAGTTTTCTTAAATGCATCGGGGTTCTTGACAACCTTTGCTAGTGTGTCCTCAACAATGTCCCAGACCTTATCAGAAGCTTTGCCAAATAGAATTACGGCGCGGACCGTTTGACTATTAAAGGCCGTTGGTGATTGCCGGATCGTTTCTTTAATTAAGTCCGCAATTTCAGTTGACGACTGCTGAACTTGATCACCCAGTGCATAAATAGAACGGCGTTGTTTCAATAATTGGATTACTTGTGATTTCATAATTTATTACCCCTTTCAGTTATTTCACTTACTAATAGTAACTAAAAATAATAATATAGCAAGAAGGGAATTGTTTTACCCTTAGTTACAAATTATTCCCTATCCATACCACAGGAGGTTCTATCAATGGCTAAATCATCATCTTGTGCGATTGAATATACCCTTTCCTTAATCGCCGGTAAATGGAAAACCGTCATTCTCTACCACTTGTTTCATCAGCCGGTTTATCGTTTCAATGAATTAAAGAAGCTCATGCCCGACTGCTCACAGCGCATGTTATCATTACAGTTGAAAGAGCTAGAAAAAGCGGGATTGATTCAAAAGAAAGTCTATCCAGTTGTTCCACCTAAGACCGAATATTCATTAACAAAACTTGGTCAAAGCATGCTTCCAGTAATCAAAGCAATGGATAAGTGGGGATTGGACCACCACAATCAATTAAATAAGGAGCCTTGATAATGAGTTCAGCGAAAAAGATGTTCAATACCGGCGCCGAATATGCCTTGTCAATCATTGGCGGCAAGTGGAAGCCCGTCATCCTATACCTATTGGCAGGACATCCCCGGCGAACAAGCGAATTAGTGAAACAGTTAGGCACCTCTTATAAGGTACTGGCCGACCAGCTACGTGAAATGATTGATGCGGGATTGGTCAGTCGAAAAAGTTACAATACCGTTCCACCCCACGTCGAGTATCGGTTAACGGATGATGGGGAAAATCTCTACGCCGCATTACGCTACCTGAATTACTGGGGTGAACAGCGTGCTAGTGAATCCCCGGATATTAAAATTATGTGCACTAATCAAATGAAGGCCGCTGGTGATGATGGACTATGCGTCATCACTAAGCAACACTTGCACCACTGGAAGCAAGAGATTGTACACCCTAAGAACTAACTAAAAAGAAGCTGGGAATTAACCTTCTCAGGAGCCTGGTGGGCTAACCTAGAACGATGAACGGTGATGGAATCATCGGAATCGTTCGTAGTTATCCTCTAAGGCGCTGGTTAATTCACGCAATTAGACTCAGTAAGTTCGAGACTACTAGTAACAGAGAAGAGGTTGAGAAAAAGCAGAATGTTTTTCCTCAACCTCTTTAGCGTCACTATATTAACTTTTGATATAAGGGAACGAGTTCGCCAATTGCCTGTTCAATAAAACTCTCCATATTGATTCCACAATCACGGTCGCGGAAGGCAAATTTACCAAGCATAAAGGTTGATTTAGTTGCTCGCTGGTCAAATTGGTCACGCTGGTCACGATCATTTAAATAGTCATGCAGGCTAATCTGAGGATCGAGTTTCATTTCCAATTGATCCCACAGGTACCAATCAGAAATGCCCTTCCCTGGACTCCATTCGGGAATTGCTGTTAATAGTAAATTAAACTCAGCAGGTGTGCCATGCCGATGATCACTGCGGTAATGTTGAAGCATCAGATAGACTTTTAACTGCTTACGATCAAGCATGACGCCAATACAGGGGTTAGCTTCGGCCAAGACGGCTAGCCGATAAGAGGCCCAAAAGTGCTCACGAATGTTCCAACCATTCGTCCAACTTTCAATATGCGTCTTAGCAAATAACCCGAGCGGCAGCTGATTGGAAACATTGATCTGAACCCGCTTCCAGACGCACCATTCTTTTTTGAACTGGTCCTTAATCATCGCCACTTCTTCTGGTGGGTACTGTTCCTTTAACTTCTTAAACGAAAAATCCGGCCGGTCAAAAAGCCTAAACATTTCTTCTTTTAAGGCGGTCATTTACCCCATCTCCCCAAAATAAATCGTCAACAGGCGTTCATAATGATGTCTGTTGGCGATTTTAGTTATTTATTGAAGTGAATCCCAAGCTTTCAAGGTAACTGGTGTTTGATCAGCTAGCTTCTTTAAATCATCACTTAGGTATTTCTTATTGATGACGGCTTCATAAGTATATTCCTCAAACCAATCTTGGGTCATAACGAAGTAACCATTGTCACCATTGTCTTTGCCCCAACTGTTTTCGATCTTCCAACGAACTGGTTGGTCGTCTTGTAAATCAAAGCCAGTCAAAGTCATAGCATGAGAAACCATGGCTTGCTTCGTTTCCAGACGGTCTTTCTTGTTCATCGTGAAGTCAACATCCAATAATTCAGCGCGATGGAATAAGTTGGCGTCCATCAACCCCCGTTTGCGATCCATTTGTTGTAAGACATCGTTACCAACCCAAACGGTTTCGCCAGCCTTAAGTTGCTTCATTGCTGTTTCTTGCAAGTACTTAAATGGGACATTAACAAACTTGATCGGAATACCACCAGCAACGCTGTCTTGAGTTGGCATTGCGTAAACCTTATTGTATTCATGATCAGGAGCATTGGTGACAACGACATAATCATTCAGATTAGTGTCAAAGTATTCCCGGTAGAACTTAAGTGGTGTTAGCCCTAATACTTGGTGGAACTTCTTATCATCATCACGGAATTCCAGGTCAAATTTCGTCGGTGGTTCACCAAATGAGTAGGCGGCCACCTTGTAAACATCGGCCATCATCTTTTGTTGAGCCTTTGATAATTCATCTTCGCTGGCCCCGTCTTGGACCATCTGCCGCAATACCAGTGCGTCTTTCCGCATTAGGTAATTCTCCACTTCAGCAACATCAGAAGTATCACGTGTGTTGTGGGTATCTGGCATAACATATTCTGGTACTACCCCGTACTTCTCAATGATGGAAGCAGCATTAGCCCACTGGCCACCATCATTTAAAGCAAAATCTAAGTAAAAGTCGACTGTCCGATCATGAAGTGGTTTCTTGGCCGTTTCAATAATCTTTTGGAAGTACATGTTAGCCCGTTCAATTCGATCCCAGAAGAACAAGTAGTTTTGGGAAAGTTCAAAGTCCTTGAAGTTATACTTCTTCGCAAATTTATGACGAAGCGTGTTCAAAGTTGCAAAGGACCAGCAACGTCCACTGTGCCGCTGGTTACTTGGCTTACCAGTCTTAATTTCATATGAAAACGCCCGGTGTAAACGTTCGCTCGCGGTTGGGTCTTCACTCGCATTCTTAATTCCGTTCTTTTGGATAGCTCGGGCAATCACGTCCGCTGCTGGCCGAGCATGAAAAATCTTCTTATATTCCTGCACCATTGAATTAGTTAAATGATGTTCCTCTGTCATAATATTCCCTTCTTTTAGATACATTAACTTAATATGACTATTACAACTTCAATGATAGCGCATTCCTTAACAAAAAGCTTCTTTCTGAGACCCTTTTAATTGTTTGCCCACCACAAGTTATTTAAACTGAACCTGAGGAGGAATTAATATGGCAAAAGTATTTATTGCTGGTGGTTCTGGCCGAGTTGCTACGGCTCTAATTAAGAATTTAGTTAAGGCTGGTAACGAAGTCGTTGCTGGAGCCCGTCATCCCGAAAACATTATCAGTGGTCAACATATCACTGCTGTAACTTTAGAATTACATGCCCCGGTAGATGAGATTGTTCACCTTATGAAAGGCTGCACGGCAGTTTACTTTGTCGCCGGTTCACGTGGTCAAGACCTACTTCAAACCGATGCCTTTGGAGCAGTTAAAACTATGCAGGCGGCAGAATTGTGCGGTATTAAACGATATATTATGCTATCTTCAATGTATGCCCTCCAGCCAGAAAAGTGGGCTCATTATCAAGCCTTAGCGGACATTACTGATTACAACATTGCCAAATTCTTTGCTGATAACTACCTCATTCACCAAACGAGTTTGGACTATACGATTATTCAGCCGGCAGCATTAACTGAAGAACAACCGACTGGTAAGGTAACTTTCGGCGCCGGTGATGATACTACAAACACCATTGATGACGTTGCCCAAGTTCTCGCTGATGTTTTGCCTCGGCCTAATACAATCGGCAAAGTGATTATGATGCGTAACGGTAAAACACCAATTGATACGGCCCTTGACCAACTATAATAATTTTATAAGAGAGTGACAGCAAAATTTCTTGCGGTCACGCTCATTTTTTGTAATCATCTCGGAGGTTAATATGAATAACGAACAGCGAATTCATTCCGGACAAATTTATTCGCCGGAAGATCCCCAAATTATGAAAAAGCAGACTCAAGCAATGCTGGCAATGTATAAATATAATCAAACCTTACCTACTGAATCAGCGAAACGGCAACAACTGCTCAAAGAGATGTTCGCTGAAGTTGGTAAAAACTGCTACATTGAGCCCCCGTTCCATGCTAATTGGGGTGGTCACCACATTAAGCTAGGCGATCACGTTTATGCGAACTTTAATTTAACCATTGCTGATGACACATACGTTACCATCGGTAGTCACACGATGATTGGCCCTAATGTTACTATGTCTTCCGCAGCTCACCCGATCTTGCCAGAGCTCCGTAAAAAGGGTTATCAATACAACTTACCTATTAAGATTGGTCAAAATTGTTGGTTGGGGGCCGGCGTAATTATTCTCCCCGGCATCACAATTGGCGATAATGCCGTCATTGGCGCTGGCGCAGTCGTTACACATGATATTCCAGCTAATGTTGTCGCAATGGGGGTCCCAGCACGAGTGGCTCGTTCAATTAGTGACCATGACCGCCAATATTATGATCACAATCGACCAATTGATCAGTCATTATTAGACAAGCTTGACAATTCACAAAGGTAATGCGAAACGCTTGCGGTCCCCTGTAATAATCGCTAAACTAAGACGGTGAATTTTATTCTGGGGGGATAAAGAGATGGAGAAAATATACATCATTGCTGCGCAACGGACGCCAATTGGTAAATTTGGCGGTGCCTTAGCAACAAAATCGGCAATTGAGTTAGGAGCGACGGTCATTCGCGACAGTGTTCACAAAGCTGGTTTGACAAATCAAGTTGACCAGGTTCTGATGGGCAATGTTCTCCAAGCTGGTGAGGGACAAAATCCAGCTCGTCAGGCCGCCATTGCCGCCGGGTTAAGCCAAAGCATTCCTGCTATCACAATCAATGATGTCTGCGGTTCTGGCTTATCTGCCATTAATCTCGGGGCGGCCTTGATTCGTGCTGGTCAAGCGCAAGTGATTGTTGCTGGTGGAATGGAAAGTATGTCTCGCGCTCCATATGTCCTATTGAACGCTCGGCATGGCTACAAATTTGGCAATGGTGAATTAGTCGATACCATGCAAAATGATGCCTTACAGGATGCTTGGGGTGGCTATGCAATGGGAATCACGGCCGAAAATATCAACGAACGTTACCACATTGCCCGTTACCAACAAGATGAATTTGCCTTACGTAGTCATCAGAAAGCAATTCAAGCTCAAGAAGATCATGCCTTTGATAGTGAAATCACGCCAGTAGAGGTAACGGTCCACCACCAAGCAGCAACCATTGATAGCGATGAAGGTCCCCGTGCTGATACTTCGCTGGCTGCTTTACAGGGACTAAAGCCAGCTTTTAAAAAAGATGGCTCGGTAACTGCTGGTAACTCATCAGGTCTTAACGATGGTGCGGCTGCGGTTGTCTTAGCTAGCGAAAAAGTCGTCAAAACAAACCATTTAACTCCCCTTGCAGAATGGCAAAACTCCACCATCGTTGGCCTCGATCCTGCGGTTATGGGGTTAGGTCCTTATTACGCGATTACTAAGCTGTACCAGCAAACAGGCCTCAATAATGAGGATATTGACTTATTTGAACTTAATGAAGCCTTTGCTAGTCAAGCGATTGTCTGCGAACAATTATTAAAATTAGACCCTACTAAGGTTAACCCTCATGGTGGTGCTCTTGCACTGGGCCACCCAGTTGGTTGTTCCGGAGCTCGGATTGTGGTGACCCTTGTCCATGAGCTACAATCTTTGCATAAAAATACAGGAATTGCATCATTATGCGTTGGCGGTGGCATGGGGGTAGCCGCACTCATTAAAAATAGTCTTAGCAATTAAATAGGTTTCGCGGTATTAATCAATTATTTATTAGTGAAAGAAGATGAACTAATGCTTTATGCAGTTGATCATTTCTTCAATGCATTTGGCGCAACAATTGTCGTTCCCCTGATGATCTTTATTATTGCGCTGTTTCTCAAAGTTAAAGTTAAAACAGCGGTCATATCAGCATTGTACGCAGGCGTTGGATTGACTGGCTTTTCTTGGATTATCAGTGAATTTACCCCTGTGGTAACGAAAATTATCCGTCAAATGGTCAATAACGTTGGGATTAAATTACCCGTTGTTGATATTGGCTGGCAAGCTGGTTCGCTAGCTTCTTTCAACTCCACTGTTGGATTAGCCTTTTTTGTTTTTGGATTAATTATTGAATTCTTATTATTTGCACTAGGGATTACCAAAGTCTTTATGCCTTCAAATCTCTGGAACAACTTCGGATTTATGATTTGGGGAACACTCGCTTACTATGTCACTCATAATTTTTGGTTATCAATTGGCCTATCTTGTTTCATGCTTTTGTATACCCTTGAACTAGCAGAAATTCAGGCTGATCGTTGGTCCTCTTATTATCAAATAAACAACACGACAGTCAGTGCCGCCCAAAATATTGTTCAAACTGTGCCGGCAATTTTATTGGACCCCCTGTGGAATTGTCTTGGCTTTAATAAAGTTCACTTTACCCCTACTTCTTTCCGTCAAAAGTTTGGTATCTTTGGTCAGCCCACTACTCTTGGTGCCATCCTGGGCTTGTTCATTGGAATATTGGGTAATCTCAATCGGATTACTAGTTACCAAGCCTGGGGACAAATCTGTCAGTTTGCTATTCAATTAGCAGCCGTAATGACCATTTTTCCTTTAGTAACTGATATCTTTGCCAAAGCTTTTAAGCCTTTAGCATCCAGCATCGATCAGCAACGCCAAACCGTCTCTAATGAGGCAAGTGACCCCATTCATCATCGTAAACGCTGGTTCCTCGCGATCGATGATGGCGTGGGATATGGTGAACCAGCGACAATTATTTCGGGTATTATCCTCATTCCAATCATGGTAATAATTGCCTTTATCTTACCTGGAAACCGGACCCTTCCCGTTGTTGACTTAATCTCCTTGCCCTTTATGGTGGAGTCAATTGTTGCTATTACTAATGGTAATATCCTAAAAGTCATTGCAAATGGAATTGTCTGGTTTAGCCTAGGTCTCTATTGTTCTAGTTGGCTCGGCCCTGTCTATACCGCCACCCTGACCCATTATGGTGCTGCAATCCCCGCTGGTGTGGTACTGATAACTAGCTTTAACCTCATGGCCCGTCCACTTAATGTGGTTGTCTTTGCCGCCTTTATTTCAAAAAATCCCCTTTGGATCGGATTATGTATTATTATTTACCTAGGATTACTGTTTGTTCTTCGTCGTTACCGTCCACAAATTTGGACTTATCTCAACCAAATGGCAGCAAAAAATGCCGGAACGACAACTAAAAGTTATCAAAAGGAGTGACCATTAATGGCAAAGTTAAATTTAAAAAAGACGATTGTTGCTGGAACAGCAGCCGGTGTCATCTCTGGCCTAGTAAAATTGGGCTGGGAAAACATTCTGCCACCGCGCACTGCCGAACGCGATAAAGTTAACCCACCACAAACGCTATTACAACAATTAGGAGTCCCTGCTAAATTAACACAGGCGACCTATCAATATTCCGGACAAAAGCTGCCATGGGTCTCTTACCTCGTTCACTTTGGCTTTTCTATTTCATTTGCGACTGCCTATGCAGCATTGCTAGAGAAAAAGGTCAAATTACTGACGATAGGCCAGGGAATTCCCTTTGGCCTGGCTGTTTGGATTGCCTTTCACTTAGTAATCATGCCGGCCATGGGAACTGTTCCATCGGCTAAAGAACAACCAGAAGAAGAACACCTTTCAGAAAGTCTGGGCCATGCAATTTGGATGTGGACTAACCATGAAATTGCGGAAACGGTCCTCCACCAATTAAATAAGAAATAACAGCGATCGTGACAAAAGATCTCGCAATACCACGAAGGCTCTAGCGTTCGAAGAATTCGGACGTTAGAGCCTTCTATGTATTATCTTTTATTTTCATTATTTCACAGCTACTACCCGTCGCCATTTATGAATTAATAGCCACTCAATTAGCCAAACCACGGCGGCACAAACTAGTGTCAATGCCATCGTCAGGATCGTTCCCCACAGAATAGGGACTACCTGTTGTGACTGGAGCCCCTCAAACAAGAGTTGACCAAGGCCGCCTGCGTTAATTGTCGCGGCAATCGTTGCCATAGCCATTGTCGATGAGAGAGCCACTTGAACACCGGAAAAAATAGCTGGTAAGGCTAACGGAAGCTGCACTTTGCTAAAAACCTGCCACTTAGTCATTCCCATCCCCCGCGCTACTTCAACTATATTAGCGTCTACTCCTTGAATGCCAGTGATAAAAGAACGGAGCAAAATATACTCACAGTATACTGTTAACACAATGACCGCTGTGCGCATCCCTAATCCCGATAACGGTAACAGTAACGCGAAGAAAGCAAAGCTGGGAATGGAATACAGCAGTGAAAAGAAATATACCAGTCCATTAAGCCACTCCTTACGCTGCATGAAAATTAAAGTGATGACCACTGCAATTACCAAGGCGATCATTAGTGATAACAATACCATTTGGGCATGTTGCCCCATCTCTTGGAGCATTGTCGGGGCATTAGCATTCCAATATTCGATCATTCGCTCCGCCCCCATAATCCTTGGTTTTGGCGTGTCGTTGCCAATAGGTCACTGACAAATTGCGTCGCAGGATGCTGAACAATTTCTTCCGGAGTGGCGAATTGTTCGATTTGCCCGTCTTTCATAATCATCACCCGTTGACCGAGGAACAAGGCTTCGTTAATGTCATGCGTCACAAACATGAATGTTTTATCCTTCAAGGTATCATGGATATGCTTAATTTCCTTCTGCAGTTCAATTCGGGTCAAAGCATCCAAAGCGCCAAATGGTTCATCGAACAATACATAAGGCGGATTAACTGCCAGTGCCCGGGCCACACCGATCCGCTGTTGTTGGCCACCAGAGAGCTGGGACGGGTAACGGTCAGCGTACTTAGCTGGCTCAAGTTGCACTAACTTTAGAAGCTCTGTTACACGTGAAACAATCTTGTCTTGATTCCAATTCAGCATTTGCGGTACTAGTCCAATGTTCTTGGCCACGGTCATATGAGGGAAAAGGCCAATTTGTTGAACCACATAGCCCATGTGGCGACGTAATTGAACTAAGTTTTGGTCTACGAGGGGTCGGCTGTTTATTAGAATCTCACCAGCAGTTGGCGACAATAATCCATTGACCATCTTCAACACGGTTGTTTTCCCGCATCCTGAAGAACCAAGAACCGTCACAAACTCGCCAGCATTCACCGTGAAAGATAAATCGGGAATCACTGTATTCTGACCAAAACTTTTTCGGACATGTTTAAATTGAATCGCTGGTTTGTTCATTCTTTTGCACCTTCTTAATCAAAAAGTCGAAACTAAGCATGGCTAGTAATGATAATACGGCAACACTAACTCCACCAATCACTACGTATGACATGTCATAAAGACCCAATCCAGTGAAAATTAACGTCCCTAAGCCACCGGCCCCAATATACGTGGCTAAAGTCGCACTAGCGATAATTTCCACTAAAGCCAGCTTAATGCCATTCAAAATGTATGGCATGGCTAACGGAATCTCAATCTGGCGCCGAAGTTGGCGTTGGTTCATCCCCAAAGCTAATCCAACTTCCTTGTACATTGGACTGACTTCGTTGAACCCTAAAATGGTGTTAATTAATAACGGTGGTAAGGCTAAAACAACTAATGCAATCACGGCTGGCAGCATTCCCGTACCGATAAATGGGATCAGGATAAACAATAATGCCAGGCTCGGAATTATTCGTAATACCTGTGCAAAGACTGTACAAAATGTTGCCACTGGCTTGATTCGCGATCCTAAGTAACCCAGTGGCAAAGCAATCACTAATGAAATTGCCAGTGTAATCGCACTAAGAAATAAATGTTGGCCCACGCATTGCCAGTATTGATTACTATCAGTTGCAAAATAGTTGATAATTTGGTGGAGCAAGGATCAACCCTCCTTATACAAAAAAAGAAGCTGTAAGCAGCCTCTTTTCTAACTTACTTCATATTGGCATTATACCAGTTTTGGGCAACCGTCTTATAATTCTGCCCATCCACATTCATTTTTTTATTGATCGATGTCAATTGCTTGGTAGTTAACTTAGCATCAACCTTATTCAACGTTTTTTCCATCTTTGGATACCGCTTGGCAGCTTTCTGATTGACGACTGGTACCAAGTTGTATGGCGGCCAGATCTTCTTGTTATCCTTAAGCAGAGTAAACTTGCTTGTTGCTAATTGGCCATCCGTCGTTGATACTGGAGCTACATCAGCCTTACCTTGTGACATAATCTTGTAAAGTAAGTTGACATCGTAATCCTTCAACGACTTGAAATTATACTTACCATAAGCCTTATTCATTGCTGGTAGTGCGTCAGCCCGCTTTTCAAATTCTCCTTGGGAAGCAAACCGCAATTGCTTAGCATGTTTTTGTAAATCACTAAGGTTGGTGATGTGATACTTCTTAGCGACCTTGGTTGGCATCCCTACCCCCTGGCGATTATCGCCCGGAGCATAGTTAAAAGTCGTTAGACCATCCTTCTTAATCCCATCGCGAGCCATTTTAGCCATTTGGGCAGATGTTTTACCTTGGCCATCTTTCTTAAGATAGCTTTCCACAATTGTTCCCGTATATTCTGGATAAACATCAACTTGCCCCTTTTGAGCGGCCTTGAAGATTACATTATTAGAAATGTTTGGCTTACGGGTAACTTTATAACCGGCCTTCTCAAGGGCAATTGCATAGATTTCACTAACGGTCTTACTTTCGGATACATTCTTAGAACCGACAATGATCGGTTTACTAGTGGCCGCGGCGCTTGCAACGGTTGGAACGATGACTCCTGCTAAGAGGGTCGTTACCCCTAATAAAGAGGCAAGCATAATTTTCTTGAATTTCATATTAATGCTCCTTATGTAACTCATTTAGTTTCATCTTTTAGGCCATATCATATAATCAAATCATGCCTGTGTCAATCTAATTACACCATTATCTGGTTAATTATCAAACTAATCACCCTTGCTTTATGTAACTTTATTAGTTACAATTAAGTCAAAGGAATGATACATATGAAAATCTCAACCCGTTTTAGCGACAGCATTCACATTCTCGCTTTTATCTCAATCTATCAAGGAAAGATTCCTTTAACTAGTGATAATATCGCCAACAGTGTCGAAACTTCGCCCGTTGTTGTCCGCCGCATCATGAGTCAGCTCAAGAAGGCTGGTTTAATTACCACGGTTCATGGTGCTGCAGACCCTAAGTTAGCTAAGGATCCGGCAAATATCTCATTGTATGACGTATTTTTAGCAATCGAACACGACCAACACTTATTTACCGTTGACGATAAAACAAATCCACAATGCATTGTGGGCGGCAACATTCAGGACACCCTACGTTATTACTACAAACAAGTTGAGACTTCTGCTAAAGCCAAATTGGCACGAATTAGTTTGGCTGATATCATTGACTCAATCATTGTGAAGCAAGCCCAAAAGACCAATAAGAAGGGATAACAACTATGACCAAATATTTCATTACTGGGGCTACCGGTCACCTTGGTCAAAAGGTGGTTACCGAATTGGCTAAGTTAACCGCACCAACTAACATCCGTATCGGAATACATAACGTTCAGAAAAGCCAAGTCTTTCAAGACGGTGGCTTTGAGTTAGTACACCTCGACTATAACGATGTTGCAGGGATGGTCCAGGCCTTCACTGGTGTTAACGTTGTTATTTACATTCCCAGCATCACATATGATGTTCAGGGACGGATTAATGAGTTTGAAAACTCATTAACCGCAATGAAGCACGCTGGTGTTGCCAACATCGTGGACGTCAGCTTCATCGCCGACCAAGCAAACAACCCTTTCCAGATGGCCGGATACTATGCTTACTTACCCGCACGATTGGCCAGTTCGGGGATGAATTATGCGATAGTTAAGAACTCACTCTATGCTGACCCGCTCATTCCCTATTTGCCAGAGTTGATTGACCGCCACAATGTTATTTACCCTGTTGGCGATAAGGCGCTGAGCTTCATCAGTCGTCAAGATAGCGCTGAAGCAATTGCCAATGTTGCCGTCAAACCATACTTGCGTAACCATGGTCAAAATTACTTATTGACGATGGACCAAAATTACAACATGGTGGAACTAAGCCACATAATGTCACAAGTCACTGGCAAGAAAATTGGCTATTCTCCCGTGACGCTGCAAGAATTTGCTGACATTTACCGAGCAGAAGGAGATGGCGATGAGCTCTCATCTATGTACCACGCTGGTGCCTTAGGCTTGATGGACCAAGTCACTACTGACTTCCGGCATATTACAGGGCATGAACCTGAGAGTATGGCGGCATTTCTTAAGCATAACTACCAGAAATAAATATCGGTTTCTCCCTTCACTATCCAACTATAGGCTATCTCCTTACTGGATAGTAAAGGGGGAATTTTTATTCTTCACTGTCCCCTAGGGTTACAGCTTATAATAATTGATAAAAACGAAGGAATGATGACTTTATGGAAAAGCTTTTGCAAATTAGTGACTTCGCCAAGCTCGCCAATACTAACCGGCGAACACTAATTTTTTATGACGAATCTGGATTATTTCATCCCCATACCGTTAACGATGCTGGTTACCGTCTTTATAGCTATGACCAACTGTACCAAATTAGCTTTATCTTAGGGCTCCGTGAATTAGGCCTTTCCATCAATGAAATTAAACAATACTTACAAGAGCCTGATAGTGCTGTTTTGAGTAAACAACTACACCAATTAGACGCCAAGATTGAACAACAGATCCATCATTTGAAACAGGTCCAAATGACTATTCGTCAACGATTAGTACATCCCCAAGTCATTAAGCAAGCGAAGCTTTACCAACCAATCATTACCTACTTGCCAGAGGCTTCTTTCTGGTGTTCAGACTATTCGGTTGACTGTACCGTTGAAGAAATGGCCAACATTTTTTCAGATTTCTATTCTAAATTAAATATGAGTATGGTCACCAATAACCTCCGTTCTGGATTCAAAACTAACCTTCGTCAACCAGTCGCTGACCAGTATGCCAACGCTGGCTTTCGCATCATTAAGGAGCAGAGTATTCCTGCTTTAAACTACGATTTACCAACAATCACTAAGTCCGCCGGGAATTACATTGTTGTTAAGGTCAAGAACACTTCTCCTGAAATCGAAAAAGGGCTCACTTTAATTGCAGATTACTTAAAGAAACACCAGCTCGACTGCACCGGTGAATTGTGGCAAATCAACATCGGTAATAAAATTGAGAGAGCTGGTTTTACTGCAACTGGCCTTCTAGAATATCAATTGAAAGAACAGTAAGGCGATCATTATGTCTATCGAACAGCGTGTGTTTGCAAAATACCGCCCCGATTTTGCTAAATTCAAAGCAGCCGGGTTTTACCAAAAAGGGTCCTCCTACCTCCTAAAGCAATCATTCTACGACCACCAATTTCAGGCGCAAATAACTGTATCTGCATCGGGAAAGATTACCGGCAAAGTGTTGGACCTTGCTAGTGGTGAAGAATACCTCCCATTACGGGCCATTCACGTCGGCGCTTTTGCGGCGCAGGTTAAACAAGCTTACATTGATTTATTACAGTCACTGGCTGACCGCTGTTTTATTAAGGAACCATTTCACTCACCACAAGCCAACCGCCTCGCTGGACGAATCAATGCTTGCTACCATGAGCAACCAGAATTCATTTTTAAGATTGCTCCTGATTATGGCGTCTTTCGTGAACCCCAAACTCAAAAATGGTATGGACTAGTAATGAATATCGATTACCATCGTATTCCTCATTATGACCACCCCTCACACCAGAAAGTCGAAGTAATGGATTTACGAATTCACCCTGTTGATCGGGCAAAGTTATTAAAACAGCCGGGAATTTACCCGAGCTTTCATCTCAAAGGGAAAAATTGGCTAAGCGTAATTTTGGACGATACAGTATCGGATAATGATATTTTTCAGTTAATTAAGGCTAGTCGGGCAATCTTAACGCAGCCAACCACCTGGCTGGTGCCGGCCAACCCCAAGTATTACGATATTATGCACGCCTTTGACCATACAGATACGATTATTTGGAAACAATCAACTAGTATCCGGGTTAACGATACGGTTTTACTATACGTTACCGCGCCTATTAAGGCGATTGTCTATGAATGTCGAGCTGTTGAAGTTAATATCCCCTATCATTATCAAGGTAATGAAATTAAGATTAGCCATGTCATGAAAGTCCAACTGATTCGTCGTTTCCCACCTGATAAATTCACGTTTGCGTTTTTGCAGCAACATGGGATAAAAGCAGTGCGTGGTCCCCGTCATTTACCAGCCTCGTTAGTTAATATCATTAAATAATTTGCAAAATCATTCATCATTACGAATAAAAATAAATGCCCTTGACTGGTTTTTAATCGGTCAAGGGCGTTTGCGTAATTATTAGTTTTCGTCTAACACCACAACGTGTTTGCCAATAAATTTACCAGATTCCAAGTTTGCCTGTGCTTGGCCCACTTCTGCTAAGCCATGGTAAACTTTCGCGATTGGCACTTGAAGATCCTGCTTAGCAATTTCCGCCAAAACTTTGTTAAAGGCTTTAGCGGGAAGGTCCTTTGCTTCACCAGCATAACTAGTCAGGAAAACACCTGTTGGAATCATAAATGGAGAAAAGTTATTAAAGGTCCATTGTCCATCTAGCGCACCCGTAAAGCAGGCATAACCGCCTTGGTGGATCAATTTTAGATCATTAAACAACGCAGAGAAACCCACTAATTCAAGCATCTTATCAACGCCCTGAGGTGCAATCTGCTTTATTTCTTTATAAAGGTCGTCATTATCAAGTAGGGCATAATCAGCACCAAATTTTTTAAGGATTGCTAATTTATCTTCGTGACGAGTAGTCGTAATAACAGTAGCCCCCATCATTTTCGCAACAACGGTCGCCATTAAGCCTACCGTTGAAGAACCACCGTGAATAAAGACTACGTTACCCTTCTGCAGGTGCAACCCTTCCACTAATGACCCATAAGATGTCTGCAGCATCTCTGGTAAGGCTCCAACAACCTTCCATGGTAAGTTAGTTTCTAGTGGGATCACATTAGCTTCCTTAACTAACGTATATTCAGCATATGAGCCATCAATTGCACGTCCCATGCCGCCCATCATCGTGGCCACTTTTTGACCGACTTTTAATGAACTTCCTGGGTTGACTTCCGCAACAACCCCAGCTCCTTCAATCCCTAAAATTCGGGGGTAGGTAAAGTCAGAGGAAGATTGACCCTTCCGACTCGTTACTTCGGATTCGTTAACACCAAATGCCTTCACCTTAATGAGGACATATCCCTTTTTCAAGACCGGTTTAGCAACTGTCGTCGGTTTCATTTCACTTGTTTCGCATGGTCCGGTTAATTGCACAGCCTGCATCGTTTCTTGTGCCATTTTATCAATCCTTTCTTTATTCTGCTTTGACAATTTCTACTGTAAGCTGTCTAGTAAGGTCACAGTCAAGAAAGTGATTAACATTGAACTGCTATTATCTATTCAGAAAGTCAGCCACTAATTCCAGAATTGCTGGCCGCTGGGCGCCAACAAACATGTGTCCTTCTCCAGGAACCAAATGAAGTTCACTCTGTGGCAAAATAACATTATATTTACGGGAAGCTTCTGGTGACACAACCTGGTCATCAGTACCGTGAATCAGGAGCGTTGGCTTAGCAAAGTGTTGAGCCGTTTCATAAATTGGCATTAATTGGGCTGTCCGGAAATAGTCACCCCCAACTTCAAAACCGTGAACATTAACAGATAACGGAATGTGGTTAGGGTCATACGTACTTCCCTGACATTCTCCATTGAGAGCATCATCTTTTAAAGTCGCTGCTGGCGCTAATAGAACTAATTTTTCAATTACATCCCGATAATAGGCAGCTAACATGGAGGCAACCACCCCACCCTGGGAATGACCAATTAAGTAAATATGCTGAGCCTTCATCTTCGTCCGGGCATAATCAATAATCTTCATCCCATCCAACAATTCAGAAAAGACCGTCATGTCTTCAAAACGACCAGTACTCTTCCCACTACCATCAAAATCGAAACGAAGCGTTGGAATACCATGATCATTTAAATAATGTGATAAAGCATATAAAATTTGGCTATTATCATAGCCCAAGTCACCTTTGAAACCATGCATTAAAATGGCGACCGATGAATTCTGGACCTGGTCAGTCCCTTCCAGCAAGCCGTGGAGTTTCAGGCCATCACGTTGAATAAATACTTCCATTATGTTCACCTCAATTAATTATTATACATGAGCTGCTAACTACCTCGAAACAGCTTGATGTTTGATGGATTTTTCTCGTTCCCGTTACCGTAATGATGACAATGAAAACTTATCGTTACGCTCTTCTTTTTAGCTACCGAAAATTTTTCAATATTTTTTAAAAAAGTAGTTGCAATTTATAAAAATACGGTTAAAATACAATTAAAGATTTCAAAAGCGATGAAAAAGAAGAGTAAGTAATTTCCAATCTACCAGTGAGTCGGTGATAGTGAGAGACCGATAGCACCTGAATTACCGAAAAACACTTTTCCCATGCTACTAACCCAAATAACCCGTCTTAAAGTAGGCTTAGTCGTCACCGGTACGTTACCACGCCGGAAGAGTATGAAAGTACTCTATGAGAAGGTCTAAAAATATTTTAGGCAATTTGGGTGGTACCGCGGAACAAAAGCCTTTCGTCCCTTAGATGTTGGGGATGAAGGGCTTTTTTATTTATCCTCGATTCTAAACATATAAAGGAGTGCTAATTATGGCTGATTTAATTATTCCAAAGGACTACGATCCAAAATTATCTATTCGTGACACTGAAGCAGCAATTCGCTTCATCCGGGAAAACTTCCAAGATGAATTCGGTCAAGAATTACACCTGCAACGAATGTCTGCCCCAATGTTTGTTGAAAAGAGTACTGGTTTGAACGATAACCTTAACGGTGTTGAAAAACCAGTTTCCTTTGACATGAAAGATATGCCTGGCGACACCATCGAAGTTGTCCACTCACTAGCTAAGTGGAAACGGTTAGCCTTAAAGAAATACGGCTTCGGTATGCATGAAGGTCTCTACACCAACATGAACGCCATTCGGAAGGATGAAGATCTTGATAACTTCCACTCCATTTATGTTGATCAATGGGACTGGGAAAAGATTATTGCCAAGGAAGAGCGGACGGAAGAAACCTTGAAGTCAACTGTTCGGCAAATCTTCAAAGTAATCAAGCGGATCGAAAAGGAATTATGGTATCTCTACCCTGACGCTGTTTACCAATTACCAGATGAAATTCACTTCGTTACTACTCAAGAACTAGAAGATCGCTGGCCAGACTTAACCCCAATGGAACGGGAAGACAAGATTGCTAAGGAAATGGGTGCCGTCTTCGTTATGAAGATTGGTGATAAATTGAAGCGTTCTGGCAAGCCTCACGATGGCCGGGCACCTGACTACGATGACTGGAGTCTCAACGGTGATATTATCTTCTGGTATGAACCATTACAAAAGAAGTTGGAAATCTCTAGTATGGGGATCCGGGTTAGCCCAGAATCGATGAAGTACCAATTGGAACAAGCTGGTGCTACTGACCGTGAGAAGTTACCATTCCACAAGATGTTGCTCAACGGCGAATTACCATATACAATTGGTGGAGGAATCGGTCAATCACGGCTGTGCATGTTGTTGCTTGGTAAAGCCCATGTTGGCGAAGTTCAAGCAAGCATTTGGCCTGAAGACATGCTCAAGAAGTGTGAAGCCGCTCATATTCAAATTCTATAAAATAATTGATTAAGGGAGATTATGATGGAAACTATTACAATTAGTGAATCACCAAAACATGTCGGCGAAACAGTCAAAATTGGGGTTTGGCTAACTGACAAACGTTCTAGTGGTAAGATTGCTTTCCTGCAATTGCGTGACGGAACTGGCTTCTTCCAAGGAATTATCCGGAAGAACGATGTTGACGAAGCCACTTTTGACCTCGCTAAACATGATTTGCACCAGGAAACGAGCTTTATTGTTACTGGTGAAATTGCAGAAGACAAGCGTTCTAAGTTTGGTTACGAAATTCACATCAAGGATATTAAAGTCGTTGGTGAAAGCGAAGACTACCCAATTGGTAACAAGGATCACGGGATTGACTTTCTGCTTGACCATCGTCACTTGTGGTTACGTTCTCGCAAGCCATGGGCATTAATGCGGATTCGGAGCCAAGTAAAGTTATCCACCATGGAATTCTTTGACAAACATGGCTTTACTCAATTCGATGCTCCAGAATTAACGGCTAGTGCCCCTGAAGGTACCACCAACCTCTTCAACGTGAAGTACTTTGATGAAAATGCCTACCTATCTCAATCAGGTCAATTATATGAAGAAGCTGGTGCGATGGCATTACGGCGAGTTTACTCAATGGGGCCAACCTTCCGGGCTGAAAAGTCTAAGACCCGTCGTCATATGACTGAATTCTGGATGATCGAACCAGAAATGGCTTGGTGTCACGAAGAAGAAAGTGAACGGATCCAAGAACAATACGTGGCTTACTTGATCCAAGACTTAATCGACAAATGCCCAACTGAATTGGAAATGGTTGGTCGCTCTGTGGAAAGCTTGAAGCCATTCACCGAATTGCCATACCCACGAGTAACTTACAAGAAGGCTATCGAAATGTTGCAAAAGGGTGGCCTCGATGTAAAGTACGGTGACGACTTTGGTTCACCAGAAGAAACCTTCTTGGCCGATCAATTCAACAAGCCTGTCTTCATCAAGAATTACCCACGGGAAATCAAGGCTTTCTACATGCCAACTGACCCTGAAGATGATCGGCAAGTTATCTGTGCTGACCTCTTGGCCCCAGAAGGCTATGGTGAAATTATTGGTGGTTCTGAACGTTCATACGATTACGAATACATCACTAACAAGCTGGAAGAAAACGGCTTAAGTAAGGAAGACTACGGCTGGTACGATGACTTACGGAAGTATGGTTCTGTTCCTCACTCCGGATTCGGGATGGGGCTTGAACGGTTCTTGGCTTGGGTAACCTTGCAAGACCATATCCGTGAAAACATTCCATTCCCACGGATGTTGAACCGGTTGCGTCCATAATTAAATAAACTAGGAATTAACCTTTTCAAGAGCCTGGTGGGCTAACTACGAAGGCTCTAGTTAATTCCCGTGATTAGACTTGGTAAGTTCAAAACTACTAGTAACATTTAAGAGGATGAGAAAAAGTATTTTTGCTTTTTCTCATCCTCTTTATTTTGTACTTATTGAATTTCCGACGTTCCCTTTCCCCAGTAAAAACCTTGCTGGAAAACGTTTGACTGGCCAGCAAAAGTTTTGGCAAGTTGTTCATTGGCAATACCTTCAATTACGAAATCAAGGTGGTGCTTCCTAGCGAAAGTTAACCATGCATTTACAAAGCTTTTCTCAATTTCATGATCTTCGTTTTTAAACAACAGGAGCGACAATTTAATCCGCTTAATAGCGCCCAGCTGACGAACAATAAAGGCATAACTGTTACTACCCGCGCAGACATCATCAATTGCTAATTCAAAGCCGATTTTCTCAAGGCGGTGAATTTCGTCATCTAGGTAGTCCAAACTATGAATTGTTTCCCGCCGTTCGGTAATTTCAATAGCAATTTGCGAACCATATTGATTATACAGGTCGGTCAAAAACCGCCAAACACTTTCAAATTCCATTTGGCATGGTTCGAGGTTAATATATATTTTTCTATTAGGATGGCCGTCAAGTGCATTAACCAATGCTGATTGACTTATCGCAATCCACCGTTCATTACCTTCCAGAGTCGTTAAACTATTTAAAAATTCCATCCCCGGGAAGGATTCCGCAGCGTCACGCATCAGCATTTCATAAGCATCTATCTTGGCATTCATGGAACCATCAACCTGTAAAATGGGCTGAAAAATATTATGTAATTTATTTGCATTCATTGTAATGTTTCTCACCCTACTTATCTTAGCATTGACAACTATATTAATTCCCTTAGTCTGTTCCTCTTTTTGCAAGCTTATGATGATGATCAGTCACAATCCAGCCACGACCATTATTTTTAACAATATACAACATCTTGTCAGCACGCTTCAAGGTAACATCTAGCAGTTCACCTTTCAAATGATTAGTTAAACTACACGAAAAACTAATTGTTATCTTGATCCCTTCTTTAGTCACCACCGGGTTTGCATTGAAAGAATTTTCAATCGATTGCAGTAAACTATAAACTTCATCAATTGAATGATTAGAAACCACAATACTGAACTCTTCCCCACCGAAACGATACACATAGCCATGGTTAGGAAAGGCATGGTGAATCTGTTCACGCAGGACCGTTGAAAAGTGATTTAAGACTTCATTACCGACAAAGTGACCATATGTATCATTGATTGCCTTAAAGTGGTCAATATCGAGACCCCCAATGACAATATTACGGATGTCCTTATTCTCAGTTAAGGCGCTAATTTCCTGACTAAGTGCCCGATAACTAAGCAGTCCAGTTAGGTCGTCACGTTCACTTTCCCTTTGTAACAACTTAATCTTTTGTTTATTTTTAATCTCACTTTCGTAACGACGCCCTTCAAAGACGAGAATTACTATCAAACCAAGTGTTGCCGCTGAGATGTTAACGGCCAAAAAGTGGTGCTCAATGCCTAAAAAGAACAGTTCAATCATGCCAAGAATAACAATTGCTAAAGTATAGCGGATCCGAATTGATATCTTTTCCCACCTAGTTAAAATCCCACACAAGATCAGGAAAACAACTGATTCAACCAGCCAAATCCACCAAGTATTAATTGATTCAAGTCTCATCATCACTTCTATAACATTCACAAACGGTGGTGTAAGGAACAACAGCCACCACCAGACTTTATTTTGGTTATTCCGAAATAACATTGTGATCGGCACGACCTGCATAAATGCCACTGCCCCAATATTGATTAAGGAAAGTTGTAGTAAACAAAATTCCTGAATGAAGTAAGTAATAATAACAACGACGGTCAAAATGAAATTAGCCATGCGATTTCCCTTAAATGATCCCCAATATTGTTCAAAGTAAATCTGGCTAATAATCATCGAAATAACGATTATCGGTAAGTAGATAATCGCATCAAAGAATTTTACCCCCAAATTCATTTCACCTTTTCATATTAATTTGCAATAACCTTCAAATTTTACTGCTCCTTAGAGATTTAATCCAGTGACCGGGGAAATAAGATCTATCCATATATACTCATTTTTACTATTTGAACATCTATATTACAGTAATTATACTATTACACCATTTATGACTAATTTATGATATAATTTTTCGCGTGATTTTTAGTTCAATCTAATTAGGGGGAAGGTAATGGGATCACTACTGTCCCATTACTTAATTAATTAAACAATGAATAATAAAGCACACAGAAGTTATCGTGACCGCTATTTTGAAAAAGGTCATTGGGGAATGAAAATTGGGCAATCAGTGGTAATGCTACTAAGCTGGGTAATACTATTTATCCCCATCATTATCACTAGTGCCACGTATATCGCATACTGGACTCATGGTCACCACGGCCATTTTTTCTGGTACTATGCTGAAGGATTTCAGGAACTTAACTTCCTGGTAATCTTCCTAACATTTGCTCTAGGCATGACCGCCGTTTTTTGCTTTGCGATGGGTTACATTCAAATTCAGCGATCCCGTGGACTTGTCGAAAAATGGCCCATGTTTGATATGAGCAAGAATCAACGGGAACGACGAACTGCTGAAAAATTCATGACCGAACGTTTTGGTGATGAAGATCAGCGCCAATCTTACCGTCGCTACACTGTTAAGCCGGAACAGAACCTAACCAAGAATCAGCTTAAGGAAATTATTAATAGCGAAGAAATGGAGGTTCATAATTAATGGCCTCTAATATTATGAACGAAGCCTCCCAAACTTCTTCACCATGGATAACGGTTATATTAGTGATTAACTTAATCCTTTGTCTCTACCCTATCCTCGGAGCGATGTTCTGGTTCTTTGGTGCCCTATCATACATGTCTTTTCGTCATAATGAAGAGCTTGCACCTAACACCAAATTAGAAAAAGAACCGTTTATCACCATCATGATTCCCGCTCACAATGAAGATATTGTGATTCAAGGTACTCTTGAATACTTATTGAATGAGCTTAATTATCATAATTACGAAATTTTAGTAATGGATGATGGTAGTACTGATCGCACTCCAGAGATTTTAAAAGAGATGCAGGCACAATACCCTCGTCTACGGGTAATCAGGATTGATGAAAATCAAGGCAAAGCCCATGCTTTTAATATCGGGATCTTCTTTGCTAAGGGTGAATACATTCTCAGTAACGATGCGGACACAATTCCTGAGCGAGATGCATTGATGAAGTACATGCGGTACTTTACCAGTCCACGCGGCATTAACTATGCTGCAATCACCGCTAACATGGATGTTTATAACCGTTCCACGCTATGGGGCAAGTCACAAACAGTCGAGTTCTCAAGTATTGTCGGGATCATTAAACGTAGTCAGACGGCCATAAATAACACAATGTACGCTTATAGTGGTGCTAATACAATGTATCGACGCGACTTCTTAATTGACGTCGGCGGTTTTCGTCAGGATCGAGCAACAGAAGATATCAGTATCGCTTGGGACCATACCTTCATGAACGTCACTCCCAAATTTGCGCCTGACATTGTTTTCCATATGAACGTTCCGGAAACTTTCCACGACCTTTATAGGCAATGCAAGCGTTGGGCTCAGGGTGGTACTGAGGTTTGGTTGACCAACTTCACCAAGATTATCCGTCACCCGTGGCGTCACCGCTTCGTGATTCCTATGCTAACTGATACGACATTATCGATTATTTGGTCATTCTTTTTCTGGATTACCAGTATTATTTTTATCCTTTTGATGACCTACTTTGCCACTACTGGAAACTATGAACGGGTTTGGCACGGAATTGTCATGAGTATGATTTTCGTGACCTTCCAACTAATTGCGGGGCTTTTTCAGGTCCTCGCTGCCCTAATCCTTGACTTTAATGGGGCCAAGCTTCGTTATTTACTGTTCTCACCGATCTACCTTCTCTTCACATGGATCGTTAATCCATTGACCATCGTTACCACCTTCCTCAAAGCCGTAAAAACAATTTTAGGCTATGGTAGTGGTAAGTGGGTCAGTCCCGAAAGGAAGGCTAATAGTAATGACTGATTTAACAATTTTCTTGTGGTGGATCTTCGTGATCTTCACCCTTATTTGTATTCTATTTTGCATTACCGCTCACTTCCGCTATCGGAATAAAAAGGGCATTGATCAGGATCATGACTTTTCCAGTAAATACAAATATTTTGGTCAACCAATTTATGATCAGCAGCATTCGCTTCGCGGGTATGAATTACTACTCCGCGAATTTGATCCTCATCAAAACAAGTGGCAACTGCCAAAAGATGTGGTCAACTTTCCGCTCAGTAAAATGGTCCACACAATTCGCCAGATTGATCCCCAAATTACTGAATCAATTCAGGTGTTGGCCCTTAACATGACGGTTAGTCAAATCACTGATTTTCGGGCTAATTACTTCTTCAAATGGGTGTTGGGTGTGATTAATAAGCAACAATTATCAGTTGAGCTTGATGCTTATGATATCCGCAAAGCTAATCTGCTCCAACAACGCCGAATGCTTTCTGTTCTGAAAAGTCTGAATCACGACCACGTTAAAATAACCATTGAAAATGTCGATTCATCCAAAAAGACTTACCAAATGTTGAAAAAGTTCCTGCCATTTGTGGACTACTTTAAATTCAATATCCACTCGTTTAAAAAGTCACGAAACCATTGGATTGATATTACTCTGGCTCAATGGCAACGTTTAATTAGCAAGTACCACATTACGTCAATCGTCGGTAAGGTCGAAGCCCAGGAGCAGATCCTCCTGGCTAACCAATTGAACATTAACCTGCGGCAGGGTTATGCTTTAGGTCGTCCTGGGAAAGTGTAAGCCTATTTGCTTTTTATATTAAGTCATGATATATTAACTACAATTAAATATCGCTACCTGGTTCCCCGGAATCAGGAATAATAGCATCCAACTTTGTCTCGTTAGGGCTTCCGTATGGAAGAGAGATAAGGTTGGATGCTTTTGCTTTTAAGGAGGAATTGTGAGCGATGAAAATAGTAGTAAAGAAGTTAGCAGAATTAAGCAGTGAAGAATGGTGCGATCTTGTTGCAGAACGGATTAAGGTTTTCGTGGTGGAGCAACATTGTCCCTACCAAGAAGTTGACCAGGATGACCACCATGCTTACCACTTGGTCTTGAAAGATGGCAAAAATAGTTTGGTTGGCTATACAAGAATTTACCGGCGAAATGACGGTAAGGCGACATTTGGTCGGGTTCTTGTTCCAAAGGAAT